>Ga0180431_10001913_pt1 | contig 28317 bp, 48 predicted proteins | sample SS_ome_11_FD_132459 | JGI IMG/M metagenome (GOLD analysis project Ga0180431, IMG submission 132459) | Hypersaline lake sediment archaeal communities from the Salton Sea, California, USA - SS_1_MS_1 metaG | ecosystem: Environmental > Aquatic > Non-marine Saline and Alkaline > Hypersaline >... | reverse complement strand
CTATGTCCACCCCGATGAACCCTGGCCGTTTCATTCGGCCGCAACCCAGCTCTACCCTCGTCTGCCATCGCACGCCATCCAGCATGGTGCGCGCCACGTCGTCAAACGTGGGCACGCGGTCGCCGTTGACCGCCGCCACGTCATATACTCTTGGATTGGTAAAGTGCCACTTGTCCATATCAGCATGGCTGTCATTCAGCACATGCCGCGTTGCCGCATACAGCTCATTTAGATTCTCGTGCGGATAGTACAGCCCCTGCCACACACCGTCGGACAACCAGTCCCAGCCCTCGCCCCACACGGCCAGCCCGCCGCCGTCGGGATGCTCTGCTAGCCACTTGTCCACACACGGGCGGCTGTGGCCCTTGGCGTTGCCGACGAACACCGCCTCGTGCTCGATGGGCCGCTCTAGCGGCTGCATGTCGCTGGCGCCTGGCAGATGCTCGACGTTGTTTGTACAATCCGCAAACGTCTTACTTTCAGCAAAAGCCCTATCATAGCGATCAATCATCGGGAATCCCCACATGGGCGATCCCTCTATCCCGTCTGTGCACATATCATAGCGGTTTTTGCCGCCAAGGATGGCACCTGGATGGCTATGCACCCACAGTATATTATACGTCCAGTCCGGTATCCGCTCCACACCGAAGCCGTGCAGGTGGATCAGCACCTCAGCCGCCGCTATGTTCTCGACCAGCTCGTGCCCTAATCTCTCGATAGCCTTGCCGAGCGAATCCTTGAACCAGTAGTCCCCCCACCGCAGCCGCCGCTCGGCATCGGGCTCCGAGTCGGAAGCCGCTACGATATAGACTCGCATCCCCCGTCACCCCCTCGTCACATTGTCGCCCCAATGTCGCGCATATCACTCTGTTTCGCCGTCCCTCCCTTGTTCTGCGTTCCTCTCTGCCCAGTCCAAAATCGCCCGCCCTCCTGGGCTGTCGGCTTTTGCCTCGACGCGCGTCCCGCCCTTTGTATAGACCTCTAGATAGGTATGGCCCGGATAATCCGGAATTCCATATTTCGTTATTGCGGCGACCTCATCCAGGTCTACCCATCCATAGGCCACCTCTACTAACCTTGTCATAAGCCCCCTACCACCATTGCTTGACCGCATCATTCACAATGCGCTCCACTGCGCCCCCGCGCATCACCGTCTCGCCCGCCTCCACCTCCGTTACCCATCCCGTGGCTTTGTGCATCGGCTGTTGGAACTCTTGCGATTGCACCCACTTGGCATACGTGACCCGCGTCCCCACCAGCGCGTCCATGTCGCCGTAGCGCTCGACCGCCCACGATGGCCCGATGCGCTGCGACCACGGGTCGCTGTTGCGCGTGTACCGCAATGGCAGCCCCGCCTTGCCTCTGGCCGCATGATACCACGTTCTCTGCTTGGCGCTGGCCCACTTGACCGGCCCCGTGTTGCGCTTGGGCTCACGCGCCAGCTTCTTGCGCACTAGCTCGCCGATGGCCCGCGTGATCGGTCCAATCACCGGCGCGGCGCCCTCGCCTAGCTTGGCGACCAGCGGCGCCAGCCCCTCGATGGTGACGCTAAAGCTAGTCACCCTCGCACCCCCAGCGTCTCCCAGCACCGGCATCGTGGGTGGGCGGGTATCTCGCCAACCGTCCACCCCTCTGACTCAAACTTGCCGTCGTTGGGGCCGCATATGTCACACACCAGCTCGTCGTTGCTCGTGTTCCAGAACCGCTCCATCTGGATGCCCGCCTTGGCAAGCTCGCGCTGTACGATCTGGTTGCCCGCCGCAAACGCCCGCGTCGTCTCCGTCACCGCGATGGCCTGCGCCCTAGCCTCGCCGAATGCTGGCGTCAGGCTCTGCCGCAAGTCGCCAATGGTCATGCCGGGCGTCTCCAGGAACAGCGATACTTTGTCGCGCACAAGCGCCTGCGTGTTCACATCCAGCCCGGCCAGCCACTCTGTCGTGTAACTACGTGCCCATGCCACCGCCTCGCGCGCGATGACGGGTATATCCCACACCACGGGCACGTACTGGCCAGCGCCCTCAATCGATGCCAGCACCATGCGCTCCACACGAGGCCGCAGGTCCGCCACCAACTTGCCGTGCTCGCTGGCCCAGAACTCGGCCGTTAGGTTGTTAAGGTCCGGCGGGTCACCCAATATCCGCATCACGTCGCGCCCTTGGGCGCGCAGCCGCCGAATCAGCACGTCTAGCAACTCGGCCTCGGCAAGGTCCTTGTCCTTGGCGTTGGGATCGCGCTCCCCATTGCTACGGATACGCCGCGGCTGCTTCGTCGTCGCGAAAGGGCGGCTCAAAGGCCGCTTTCACCTCCTCCTCGGTGGCGGCCATCGCCAGCCGATCGCGTACCGCCGATTGAATGTCCTCGGCCACCTGGTCGGTGATAAAGCTAACGCCGCCGCCCTTGCCGTCCTTGACGGCCCGCAACGCCTTGCGCTGCCAGCGGCGCAACTCCTCGCGCTGTTGCGGCGGGTAGGCCCGCGTCGGCGGCTGCGGTAGCGCAATCTCGGGCCGCCCCTGGTTGTCGGTGTTGGCCGCCGCGTTGGCCTCGGCCGTCTCGCGCGCACGCTCGGCCCGCTGCTCGGCCGCCACCTCCAGCCTGGCCCTAAGCTCGTCATAGGTCATGTTGTTGGGCAGGTCCATGCCCAGCATTTCCATAGCTAGGTCCACTGGCACGCCCGCGGCCACCATCTCGCGCAATGCGCCGGCGCGTTCGGCTTCGTCCTCTTGGAAGATGTCCAGCGACTGCCAGTCCAGCACGATGCGCAAGCCTTGCGGCTCGAATAGCTGGCGATTCAGCCACGCCTCGACGCGGATGGCCTCTGGTACGATGGTCTCGGTATAGAACGCCTGGTGGTGCTCTTTGGCCGTGGCATAGTTGGCCGCGTCCTCTAGCATCGTCTGCGGCACACCGGCGGCCACGGCAATCTGCGAACGCACAATGTCCATCAGCTCGGGCATCGCCAGTTGGTCGGTCGGGTAGCCGATGACCTCCGGCTTGACCGTGGCCCTCACCGCCACCGTCTCCCACGCCTTGCGGTTGCCCTGTAGCAGCCGACGCCACCATTGCTGGAGGCGGTTTAGCTCCTCGGGTGGCGGGTTGCCCTCAACGCTCAGCAGCACCGCCGGAATCGCGCCGCGCTCGAAGAACCCGGCCGCGAACTGGTTCTGCGCCTGGGCCACGCCGCCCTCGGTGAGCACCACGCTCACCCAGCCCTTGCCTGGCCCTACCTCGGCCTCCAGGTTCGGCTCCCAGACGTACAGCAGCTCCTCGACCGGCTCCAACCGGATGGGCGGCTTGTTGGGCACGCGGCGCTCGAAATAGTCCAGGCCGCGGTCGGCGGTATATTTCGGCTTGATGGTCGCGGGCGCCAGCCAGCGGAACCCCTTGTCCTTGACCATGTTGCGCTCGCGCAACCAGTATCCGGCGCCGTATAGCTGCAACGTCGCCTCGGTCATCCATAGCATGTCATACAGCGAATCGGCGAACTCCCACTCGACGACCTCCGCGTCCTCGCCCTTGCCGCCGTAAACGACCGCTGGCACAGCCGCGAGTGCGTTGGCGCGTAGTTTCACGCAGCGCGACACCCACGCGACTACCTGGAACGCCTCGTGCTCGTCTAGCGACTCCTTCTCTAGGCCGCCGAACATCGTCTGCCAATCGACGGCGTTCATAGAGACCGCGCCCGACTTGAGGGCATTGGACTTGGCCACGAACACAAAGTCTTTGTTCATTCCTCGCTCCATAATAGGAGTGGCCCGCTGTCCTCTACCCCTTGCCACGCCAGCGCCAACGCCATCACGCAGTCGTCGTGCATCCCCTCGGGCGCGCCATACTTGACCATGCCAGACGGCGTGCGATCCAGCTCATACGCCTGCAGCTCGGCAACCGTGGTCGGATCGTTGATGATGGTGATATCGCTCCGCTCAAACGCCAGCGCTAGCGCCTCGATGGCTGCCGCCTTGGTCGCGTTGGTGGTCGTGAACCCCGTCACAGGCAACCCGTCGCGCTGTAGCTGCTCGATAATCGGCTCGCCCATTGCGTTGCTCTCGGCGATGATGGCCGTCGGGCTGTACCGCTCGCATACGGCCATCAGGCGGCCCCGCTGTACGGCATAGTCGATCTGGTTGAATCGGTCAGAGTACACCTCTGTTTTGCTGGCCGCGTCCAAGACCGTGAGCACCGTAAAGTCGTTCGACTTGCCCCAGTCCACGCCGACGACGTACTGGTGTCCAGCCTCGGGCGCCTGCTCGGTACCCGTAGCCGCGTCCATAACACGGCGAAAGACGCCGCCAGCGTCGTCCAGGAACTGCGCCAGATACTCCTGCGCGAACACGCGCTCTGGGAGCAGGTCCTTGGCCGCCTTGATTTCGCCCTTGTTGATATACGGGTTGCCACTGGTGGGGAACGCCCATGACCGCCAATCGGCGTCGTCGCCTCGGCCCCGCTGCCACGCACGCCAGAACCAGTTCATGCCCTTGGGCGTCGAGATAAACATCGCCCTGCCAAGGCGATCCGATAGCGCCGGGCGCAGTGACTCGATCCACGCGTCCTCGGGCACGAACGCGCATTCGTCGATCACCACATAGTCCAGGCCCTCGCCGCGCAGGCTCTGCGGGTCGTCGGCCGAACGCACCTGCACCTCGCCGCCGCCAGGCAGAATCACCTGGCGATCCACGCGGCGGATCTCCGCGCCGATACGCGCCCCAAGCTGGCGCAACGGCCGCCAGCCCACTTCGCTCATCTTGTACGACGGGGCGATCCACCACGCGCGCCCGCCCTTGCTGGCCACGTCTAGGCACTCGTTGACCCCCAAGCGCGTCTTACCCCACCGGCGGCCACACGCCAGCACCTTGAATCTGGCGGGGTGCTCGTGCACGATGGCCTGCTCTGCGTGTGGGTTGGCATCAATTTTCACTCGGCGTTGTGGCATCATCCCAACTCACCACGACGACGGAGCCGCTATGCTCGGTGTGCTGGTCAATCGGCTGCTTGGCCTTGCCCATCTCCCATTCGATGATCTCGGTAGCGACGCGCTGCCTCACGTTCTCGTCCATAGAATCCAAGCCGGCGACCTTTGCCAACATCGCTTTGGCGAGGTTTCGCCGTCGGACGTGTGTCGCCACCACAATGCCGTCGCTCGCCATCAGGCGTACGGCCTCTTTGACCGCATCGGGCCAGTGGTACACTGTGTCAGGCTTGATGCCGATGGCCTCCGCTGCCTCTTTGTCGGTAGCACATTCCTGGCGCGCCACCACGAATCTGATCTGGTCTGTCGACAGTTGGGCGAGCGCGGACGCCAGCTGGTCAGATATGGATAGTCCTGGATTTTCCTTGCTCAGCTCTTCCATCGCCACCTACAGGCTCTACCGTCACTCGTAACACCCGCTCGCGCCACAGCACCAGCTTGAGCGCCTCGGGCAGGTTGGTTTCGTCAACGTCCAGCGTGATGCGCATCCCGCTTTCGCCGTGAATGCGCAGTGCCGACATATTGGATGGTATCACGGCCTCGAACGTGATAGCGTCGCTCACTCGTCCCCCATCCTCAGCCTCACGTCCAGCCACGGGAAGCGGTCGGCCAGCCACCACTCGGCCACCATCAGCGCGTCCACAGCTTCCGGCGACAACTTGCCGGCGTTGGCGCACACCAGCTCCACGCACTCGCGCGGCTCGTGGCTGGCAGCTTCGGCACGCCATGAATCGAGCAACGCCAGCGCTTTCCTAGCACGCTCGGCGTCATCCATGGCCTTGCGCGCAATCTCTAGCGCCTCGGCGCGCGAGACGGGTCGGCCAACCTTATTATCACTTTGGGCCACTTTTGCAATAACCCCCGGCGCTGTTCCGCTTTCTGCAATAGCGCCCGCCACCCCGCGTCCTAGCCGAGTTTCACGGCGACTACGCCGTACAGGCGTGATTTCGGTACGCGGTGGCGGCGAGCCAAGAGCGCCACGCGGCACGAGGCCGATGGGTACCAGGTCTACCCGCGTCTGGGCGCTCAGGTGACGGGGCAGGAATCGAACCCGCGCTGGTCATTCGCCCGCGCGCTCACCAGAGCCCCGCCACATCAACTGTCTCGATCACACAGCCGCTCAAGCTCCGCGATGCCGCCCACCAGGATCACCTCGGGGCGGCGGCGGTTGCGCTTCTCGGATGCCACCAGCGCTTGCGCCCATGCAGGCCAGTCCCGATAGTCGCCAGTCAGCCCATATCGCAGTTCGCAGGTGTTGCATACCCACCAAGGCGGGCTGATTGGCCTATCGCAGATAGCGCAGCGTGGGCGCATAGTCTACCTCTCTACTCCTTACTAACCAAAAGCGGGCGAGATTATCACGTCTCGCCCGTTAGAGTCTCCCGCGCCCGTCGTATCCTCATAGAGATAGCAGGCTGCCCTACCCCGTGCCGCTCAGCGATGTCGGCTTGCGTCCACCCGCACACCGCCCACAGCCATAGCGCCGTCCTCTGCTTGGTCGTGAGCTGCGCCGTCGCCCGCTCCAGGTCTACGCGCATGTCCGCCCGCTCGATCTGTATGTGTGTGGTCAGGCGTCACCTCCTGTTATAGCGCTATGCCATTCGACCAGGCCTTTAGCTTTTCAAGCACCAGCTCGCGCGGCACAAACACGCACTCGCTTTGCCATCCGCCAGACTGTTGCCTTGCGCTCTTAAATTGCTTGCGCCACTCTGACCAATAGCAACCAAACACGCGACATAGAGCGGGGAATGATATTAGCACGAACCGCCCGGTATCTGTCCAATACCAGAGCACATAATCAGTGCGCTTGCCGTCGTCGCGCGTCCATCCAGGCTTTTTGTCGACAACGCTCCATGTCTCTAGCGCCAAGTCATCTTCGCCACGCACAGCCCAATCGGTACTGCGTACTTTGACGTCTATCGATAGTGACGGCAATTTGTGACGCAAGGCCCAATAATCTGTCCCAGCGCGGTCTCCCGCCTCTGATGCCTTTTCCACCGAGTAGCATCCAGGGATTCGATCTTGAAGCACACGCGCAATGCCGCCGTCCAAGAATCCTTCCGACCACTCTAGTCGTTCGGCAAAGTCATAATATCTCACGCTTCCGCCCCCCACGCCCGCCAGCCAGGCCGCTCGCTTCTAGCAAACATCTCTAGCCATGGGCCGGGACTACACGTCTCTACCATCTCATAGAACGCGATTGGCTTAGCGCTATGCTTGTCGCCACGCGGTGCTTCAAACCATGTCCCCACATCGTGCCTTAGCAGCCCCAGTGAGCCACGGACGCCAAACAATACTTGCTCGGTGCTCCCCCGATAATAGTTGCCCATGCCAAAGTGTGGCTTGCACCAAGTGAGCATCGTGACATAGCGGAACCCCCAAGCCTCTAGCAGGTCAAAGCCTTTGGGGAGCGAGCGATTAGTGATCCACAGATAGAGATGCGCGTTGTCTGCCGCTAGATCGCCCACGGGCAGCGCCCGTACCTCGTCTATACCCATCGTGTGATAGGTCGGACGCGCTCTCCCAAACTGGTCGGCGTCGCCCTCGTCACCCCAGTCCCACGGCGGGTCTAGTACGATGGTAACAAACCGCGTCTCTGGGGCCACAATCTCAGGAGGCGATGTTTGCTCTACCAGCGCGCGGTTGCGCTCTCGCTGTTGTTCGCGCCGGACCTCTTTTGCCACCCGGCTCACAGCCATCTCGCCGCGCTCCACCTTCTCGACCATCTCTGGCGGCGCCTCCTCGAGCACGACGCGAGCGCGCTTCACCGATGGTACAGAGACGTTCAATAGCTCAGCCGCTTCGGGTTGTGTGATAAGTGGATCAATTGATCTACTTTCTTGTGGCCGATGCGCCGGGGCGTTCACTAGCTTCGCCGCTACCATCGCTCGCTGGCTCTCGTTCAGATGCCGCCGCGCCAGATTCAGCCGAATCACATGCTCGCGTTTCTGTTGCTCTGTCATGCCATCGCGCACGACGCGCGGCCAGTCCGCAATGCCTAGCTCCCGACAGGCCCTTACGCGATGATGGCCGTCCAAGATTGCGCCGGCCTCGTCGTACTCTACCGGCACCAAAACGCCGCGCTTGGCAATGTCGGCCTTGAGCGTCGCATATTCGTCACGGGTCAAGTCGGGCAAAAGTTGATACTGATAACCCATATCATCTCCCTTGTCTCTCACGTCACCGCTCTGCCAGTAGGTCATTGGGGCCGATCGCCCCGAGACCACGACTCGCTGTTCGCCCAGTGTTCTGACCACTTTTGCGCGTCCGCCCCGACTACCATTGGGCATACCCAAAACCGAGGGCCACCCGGCTTGCTGCGCGCCCAGAGCGGTATCAGTTTTCGGATAGCCTCCGCGCGCGACCCCTCTACGCCGTAGATGATCCACCTCTTGCGGACAGGCCCGTATCCATACAGCCACACCGTTTGCTCGTTCATCATCCCCCCAACCCCGCGGCGTACTTCCGCAACCTGTCCCGCGACGGCCTGGTCAGCCCGTACGCTGCCGCCGCCACGTCGGCCATGCTCGCGCCCACGCGCCCCCGACGCGCCTGCACTCGCAGCCACGCCCGCGCCACCGACGCCGCTTGCTGCTCGGGCCTGCCGTGGCCGTATGAGACGCGCCAATGCTGCCATAGCCACACGCGGACGCCGTCGCGGTCCATATCCCACAGCTCGGGATACTCGGCTAAGCACCCCACACAGCACACGCCGTTGTCGGCAGGCTCCAGCGGCCCCACAGGTAGCAGCTCGCGGATCACGCCACACGCCGCGCAGGTGTCGGCCTTGCTGTACCGCCGTTTCAGCCGTTTGATCTCGGCCAGGTGCTCGCGATAGTCATAGCCCTCAGTCATCGGCGGCCCCTTGTCATCAAGATCACAAAGACCATCAACAGGGTATGACCGATCACCACCGCCGCCATCCCGCGTGACAATAGCTCCGCGGCCATAACAATCGCCTCTGCCTCAGTCACCGTTGCCTCCTTGTCCCATTTTGGTTCACTCGCCCACAATTGACCCGCTGCGGTTCACAGTATCCCCCTCTCTGCCAGGAACCACAGCGCGTAGGCTACCACGGCGAACAGGCCCGCGATGCTAAGCAGGTTCATCAGTACGATCGTCACGATCAGCGCTTTCTCTTTCACCGAACCCACGTCCACCCGTCCTCTCTCTGCCCCGCCTCTATCCATCCGCGCCAGTGCTCGCCATAACCAAGCGCAATCGCGTCCAACGCTACGATCGTCGTTTTCACCGGATCGCGCCGGTTCGCGTCGTCGGCCCACTCGGGATGTCCCGTGACGCCGCACAGCCATGCCCACGTGTTGCTGCTATCACGCCCCCTGAATTGCCACAATCCAATCGCCAGACCGTTGTCGCCCACGGCGTCGGCATCCCACGCGCTTTCCAGCGTGACGGTCGCCAGCGCGCGCCCCACGTCCACGCCGCGCTCGCGCGCCATCTGGCCCACCACGCACGGCATGGTCACGAGGCCAGCGGCGAGTAGGAGGGCGGCTACGTCATGCGTCATTGCTGCCCCACATAACCCACAATCTTAGCATTCCCATGTCTAGTCGCGCCTCGCCCTGGCCCTCCACGACATGAGCCCATGCGTCCCATGTTCTGCTTCCCATCCACGCAACTCCGAGCGTCAGACCGCCTAGGCGGTATGACGACCATTTTCGGGGCCACCCCATCTGATCACGGAATTTGGTTGCCCTATCATCCGTCATGACAATCAGTCCCCTCCCATTGCTCTTTCCACGCACTCCAGCGCGTACCCGCTCTCTACCTGCTCGCGCGTGAAACGCAGCAGTCGCCAACCCAAGAGAGTCCCGGCGTTCGATTTTTCGCAATCCGCAATATAGCCCGCGCCGCGCGAGTGTCTGCCGCGCGCCCAGACGCCGCCCTGCAGCTCCACCGCCAGCATCGCGTCGGGCCAGCAAAAGTCCCAGCGCCAACGCCGCCCCATGGCTTCCAGCGCGAACATGTACTCCCGCTCCGCGTCTGGCAACCCAGCGACGCGGAGCTGAAACGCGAACGCGGCCTCAAGATCGGATTGAGTCACGATCCATCCAGTGCATAGGCCGTAGTCATCAGAACGGCACCTCATCGTCGGCCACCATAGCGATGTCCGCCCCGCTAATGGTACCATTGGTGGTACCGCTGGTGGTACCACCCTCCTCACGCCCGCCGACGAACTTGACGGTATCCGCCACCAGCTCCAAGCTGGCCCGCCACTCGCCATCCTTGCCCTGATACGCCCGCGCCTCCTGCATCTCGCCCTCGACTAGCACGAGTCTGCCCTTGCCCAGATACTCCGCACACGTCTCCGCCAGCCGCCGCCAGGCCGTCACGCGGAACCAAACGGTCTTCTCGCCCTGCTGCCCGTCCTTGGTGGTCCACCGCTTGTTGACCGCTACGCTAAACGACGTCACCGGCGTGCCGTCGGGAGTCCGTCGCAACTCTGGATCGCTACCCAAATTGCCGAGAATTGTTACTGCTTGATACACGATACCCCCCCCACTCTCTTATCCCACCGCCGCCAGCACTCGGCCTCAATGTCCGCCGCCTGCAAGTCATTCAGATGGTCGCCCTCCACATCAAACTCCCACCAGGGCACCGACGGGCCGGCCGCTAGACACGCCAGACACAGCGCCTGGCTACGCCTTGCAAAACTAGCGTGCTGCACCGTCGACAAGGCTGATGCCCGCCCGCAAAACGGGCACGGCTCGTGTTCGCTCACGATACCTCCTCCGGCACCAACCGCATGATTTCGTCGCGAACCCATTGCGGCACGTCTTGCGGCAACCGCACGCAACGCGTGCCATCGGGCCAGTATGTCTCGCTTGTCACCAGACTGTCGTCGCCGTGATGCGCCAGCGCTACCGCCGCGCCTAGCAGCGCCAGCGCGCGCAGATGCCTCTCTTCTATCTCCTCACTAGAGCCCGGCCACGTGCAGAGGCATTGTGTTAGCGGATCAATCTCGACGAGATTGTCCTCGCCATCCGCCCACTGGATCAGCACGTCAACCCACTCGTTGCCATATCGCCCCTGGACTTGATAGACTGACTCACCCATCATGTCCCCCTTAGCGCCGCATACGCCACGCCTGCCACCGTCAACTCGCCATCGTCGTCGAGCAGGCGCTGGTCGAGCCACCCAACGCCGCCTGGATCCGTCCACGAATCTGACCACCGCGCAGGGAACCAGCACGCGCGTTCGATGCGCGGTTGCTCGGCCATCCACTCCCACACGCCCGCCGCGATGGTCGCTTGGCTCTCATAGTCCCACCACGGCCCGCCCATGTACTCCGTCACCCACACTGGCGTCTCGCCATACCCGTGCTGGTCGTAAATGTCCATGACCCAGCGGATGCGGTCCACATGCCAGGCCGTCGTGCCCTGGATGCTGTGGATCGCGTTGGCAACACACGGCCAGCTGCCGACGCCGTAGAGGTCGTGGTACGCTTCCAACAGGTGATGGTCGTACCACTCGCACGCATCCCACGCCGTGAACAGCGCTGGCCCCACGATGCGCAGGTCTGGCCGCTGTAGCGTCACCGCGCGGAGGTGGCGCGCCACGTCGTACGGGCTCAGCACATCGCCGTGCATCTGGTCGGCGCAGTTTGGCTCATTGTAAAACAGCACCGTCGCACCGTGCGGCAGGTCGCGCCAGGTGCCTGCATGGTAGATGCCGGGGTCACGCAGCATGGCAACGTGCCCAGGCGCGTCGTAGGTTGCCCCCAGCGTGTAGCTGTACCACCAGGAAGCGCCCAGCGTCGCCACGTCCGCCGATGCGCGGATGATGACGGCGCCCTTGGTAAGCGGCTCATAACTCGGCGCCGGCGTGAGCGTTGGTGTCGGCACTGGCGGCCGCGCCACAACGTGCGGCAGGTACAGCTGCGGCACCGCCAGGCCAAGAGCCGTCGCCCCCGCGCCCGCTAGAAAATCTCTGCGATTCATTGCCAATCCCTCTCAGATATATCTCGCCCCACATCTCCATGTATCGTGTATTCTCGGTGCCATTGCCAGCCGTTTTCGTAAATGTATGCAGCTCCGTTATGGCCCATCGACGCCCATGTGCCACTGATACGGGAGTGCAGACGCTTTATAGATGCCCTCGAAACCCCCTCAAAATATCGTAGGCTACCATCCTCGCGCACGAACGATACAGCATTCTGTGGCTCTCCCAGCGCTGCCAATACGCAGATAACACTATTCACGCGCCCCCTTCGATTCATCACGCCCCCTCTTTCCCGTCGCCTAACAACCGCGCTCGCTCAGCCGCCAACGCCCGCCGTGCCCCCCTCACCTCTGGCAGCATCCCAATGCGCGACCGCTCACGCTGCACGAAAATGTCATACGCCTCGATGAATCGCGCGCGGTCGGCGGCCCGATTCTCGCTCATGCCGATGTAGCTCACCCCGCCCACCGCGTCGGCGGCCTTTTTCACCAGCGGCGGCAATGCTGGCGGATCCATCGGCCCCTCCGCCGTCCAGATTTTGTAGCCGCCGCCAAAGCGCCGTATCCAGCGTAGCAGCTGGCCCCAGGCCTCGGGCGCTGGCAGCACCGCGTCGGCACCGCTGGCAATGTCGATCGCCGCTTGGCGGATCTCCCCAACGCGGGGCAGGAAGGGATTATCTGCCGCAACGCGCTGAGCCACCGCCGCCAACACCGCTTCGTCTGGCAGGTCCATGAGCATCCGCTCAAAGAGGCGCAGTTGCAGCTCTAGGTTGAATTCGCGGTCTGCCCAGTTTTCCTGAATCAGCCGAACCGCCTTGGCAATGGTTTCCTTTGTCGCCATCAGTTTCCCCCTGCTAGGAACCGCTCAATAACCGCGTCGGCTTCCTCTTGCCGCTCAGCCTTGCTCGCCTTTGCCCCCCGCCTCTTGCGCCCATAGGCTGCCAGAATATAGGCCATCACATCCCCGGTTGGTGGCTTGGAGCTCAGCTGCCACATGATCTCGGCCAGCCTACCCGCCCCGCCTACAGCCTTGGCAACCCTTCCGAGCATCCCAAACGAGGGCACACCAGCATCGCCAAAACACAGCGCGTATATGTGGCGCAGCTCGGCAGGATAGTTGGTGCTATCGCGGAGCTTTTCCCAAACGGCTCTAAACAGCTCGGATAGCGTTTGCGGCCCGTCGCCGCTGCGACCCGTAGGGAAAAGATAGCTTTCTAGCTTTATAGATATAGATAGGGTGTCAGCATCTTGACACTGACTCTGACACTCACTCTGACACTCACTGGGCCCGTCACGGGTATGAGTGTCAAACTTTGGGCCTTCTCCCAACTGCCTAGCGTCACGCCATTCCTCAACGGGGCGCCAGTTCGACACCGCCACTTCTAGGTGGTAGGGGTGCCTGGCGCGTGTACTGACATACCCGTGCTCTTGGAGTGTGCGGAACCAGTTGCGCACTGTGCTGCGCGACACACATAGCGCAACGGCGGCGTCATCATGGTTATACGCCACAGACCCTCTCCGTTGTGCTGCATGTGCCCGCATGAGAATCCATCCATAAAGCCAGATAGCTTGACCCATCGCCTGGCAGTGCTTGGCGTCAAAAAGCCCTTCGTATACGGGCGTCCACCACGCGCTGCCTCTGCTCACGCTCTCTTATCCCTTTCTAGCAAAAACGAGCACGTGGCTGGGGGAGAGACTTCCGCCACGGAAGGCATCCGCAGCGGCCCCAGCCACGTGCTCGTATCTGATAGATAACCGATTCATGTCTCTCTTTCCTCGCGCGGCTTTGTCGTGCCTTGCCAGGGCACCGCGCACAACCATTATACGCGCGGGCGGCAGGCGTGTCAATCGCCAACTCAAAACGGCTCGGGCAGTGTCCCCATATGCACCGGGGGCGTGGCAAGATAATTCATCAGCTCGCCAGGCATACCACGGCCATGTGGGTTGCACTCGCACGCCTCGTATCTGGCAGGCTCAAACTCGTCTGGACCGTTGCGTGCGCTATACCACACCCAGCCCGTGCCGCCACACTCGCCACCCAGCGGGCACCGAGACGCGCTCATCGTCATGTTCATGATGCCCCCTCTTGCGGATCCCACGTGGGCCAGACCTCTTTGTACGCCTTGCGCGCGGCTCGCAGCCACGCGTCGGCGCTGTAGACGCGGCCCTTGAACGGCACCGTGATGTCGCGGTGCCACCACTTGCCGATGTCATCATAGCGCATCCCGAGGCGCTTATAAACGCCGCTGGCGCGCGCATTGTAAAAGTCGCTTGGGATGACTAGCTTCCCGTCCGCCACCGTCGGCCCGCGCTCCCAAGCGCCTTGCTCCCCACGGCGGCGCCCCTGGGCTTCGCGGTGGGCCTCTTCGGCCTCGGCGCTCCATGTAACAGGATCGGTTCTCATAGCACCCCCTAGAACGGTAGCGCGTCCTCAGTCGCCGCGTCCGCGTCGCCGGTCTCGCCCTTGGCCTTTACCTCCACATACAGATCGATCAGCGCCTTGGCATCATCCATTGTGCCAGGATAGTCTTTCACGCTCTCGCAGCCAAGCGCCTCGTGGACCTCTTTGTTGGTGAGCCCCAGGCTGCCGGTCCAGGTCCAGAAGCGATTGCGGATAGGGCGATTCTGGCCGTCTACCGCGTCAATCCAATGGACGGGCGGCTTCGGCTCGTCTTTGCGCTCGGGCTCCGGATCGGCAATCTCGCCCGCCTTGGTAACGGTGACGGGTTGCGCGTCGGGGATGGTCTCGATCTCGGTTTCATCCAGCCAGCCCAGCCCGCACAGCGATAACGTCAGCCGCCGCTTGGCCTTGGTCACGGCCTTTAGCACGGCGTTGGCGCGGTTGTCGCCAGACAGACCCTTGAGTGGTACCACGCCCACGTCCGTATCGCTGCGCCCAGTGTTGTCGCTGCCGACGCAGGTCACCACGGCCATCTCGCCAGCCAGGTCCACGTCCAGCTTATTGATACTCACCCCATGCAGCTTGCGGAGCTGGTCGGCTGCCGCGCGTGTGGCGTACAGCGTGAGGCGCCCCTGAAGTTTGATATACTGAAACGGCTGCGTGAGTGGATTCAGCCCCATGCTCTCACAGACTTTGTGATAGTAGGCGAGCCGCTGCTCTGGTGTGAGACGGCCTAAATCGCCGCCCATAACCACACTCTCTAGCAGGTCGCCATCAGTCGGTTTGTAGACAGCTCGTTCTTCAGACATGCTTTCCCCCGTTCTCGTGCTCGGCCCATGCCAGTTCCTCTTCGATGCATCGCCGCGCCTCCAGCTTGGCATAGGCGTCGTTCAGCCGCCGCATAATCTCGGCGCGCTCAGCCTCTTGCCGATCCCGTACCATCTCGGCCGGCCACCACATCGCGTCCTCGTGAATCGTCGTCGTCATCTTGCCCCTCCCTTGCTAGAGCCATGAAAAACGCGATCACTCCCATGCCCAGGTAAGCACCACACGCCGCCAGCTGCCAGACGCGGTGCCAGGTAGCGCCGTCGAGTGCCAGGATGGTACCCGCGATAGCGCCGAGCGTCAACCCCGCCCACATGCCAGCGACGTAGCAGGCCGTCGCGCCAGACTCGGGTTTCATGCTACCCCCTCACCGCCTGCACGAGCAGCCACACCACCAGCCCCACAGCCCAGCACAGCGCGAACGTCGCTACCAAGTCGCGTACGAACAGCCACGCATCGCGCAACACCTGCGGCGACGTCACCTCGCGCCGCATACCGACGCGACTATCCCAGCCATCATGCTTGCGTGACATTGCCATGCTAAACCTCCCATAGCTCGTGGACGGCCCGTACCAACTCGACCCACTTGGAAGCCGTGTCGCGCCAGTCCTTGTCCATCAGCGCGACAAGAATCGGATCCTCGGCGGGCATGGTGCGCATCAGCGCTACCGCCGCTCGCACAATCTCGCCCTCGGCCCGCGCCAACGCCTTTTCGTACTCGTTCATTATGCCTCCCTACGCCAGCACGCCCCGGCCCCCGCGCAGGTCGGCCCCGCGCAGGTTGGCCTCGCGCAGGTTGGCCAGCGAACCCTCGCCATATGCCAACCACCGGGCGTGTCTCGCCAGAATCGCCTCAAGCTCATTGCGTTCCATCGTTGTCCCCCTGGATCTTCGCCATCTCGCGCTCAAAGCACTCCGCGCATATCCCGTGGGTCACTTCCCCCGCCGCGATGCCATCCACTGGCGGCAGCTCGCAGCCACACCACGCGCAGACGCAGTTGCTGGTACGCAACGAGCCGCCAGAGTCTACCAGCGAACGTTTATCCGGGCTGGCGGGGCAACAGCCCGAGGCCCCATTCGAGCAGGCCGGGTAGACATGCACACACACGCCTGAATGCCCCGGACTGTGTGCGCGCATACGCCTGGCGGCTCGCTGCCCACTTATGGACAGAAAGCAGCTACCGAGGGAGGAACCCATTCCCGCTGATGAGGCGGTGGACCTCGGTAGCTGCTCTCTGCTCACAACCTTGATTGTCATCGGGGTCCTCTTTGCGCTCTCGGGGCGGCCATCATCTGCCCCACCACAATAATAGCAGACCGGCGCGGCGGTGTCAAGGATTTTCGCGCCGATCTGCACGACATTCTAGCGGTCCTCTCGCATCGCCCACAGCCGCTCGTTCACGGCCTCGGCGATGTCCCCGTTGGCGACCCAGCCCGTGCCCGCCGAGTCAAAATCCTGCGGGCAGGCGAACCACTCGGCCGCGTCCTCGGGCGTCATGTCGCCGCAGAACTGCGCCCACAAGTCGGCGTCGCTGATAGCCGCCAGCTCCTCTAGCGTGCGGATGGTCTGCGTCGGCCAGGCGTCGTGATTCAGCGCCTCCGCCTCGGCCTTGGCGTCCTCGGCCAGCGCGTCCTCTTTGGCCTCGCGCTGCATCTGCCGCTCGTGGCCGATCTCGGCCTGCCACATTCTGTCCACCGACATCCGAATCACCTCCGACTTGTTGCCGCCGAACAGCGCGGCCAGCTCCTCGATCTGCGTCACGGTCCGTGGCCCGCAATGGAATGAACGCGGGTGGCGCTTGGTCATGTTACCTCCCCCGGCACGTACTCCGCGCCACAGCTCGTGCAGGTCACGACCTCGCAGTCGTCATCCCATACAAGATAGTCCACCCGATCCTCGCCGCACTCGCACGCGCCGCCCTCGGGCACGCGGTCCTCGTGCGGGAGTGGCTCCCAGCACCCCTCGACCATCTGCCAGCCGACGTTGTCCATGTTACCCCCTCTGCGTCCCTCTATCCTGCCTTGACAATAGCAGTTAGCGTGCTAGGTGTCAAGGGTCAATTGTGAAGGAATTGTGAAGATTTTGTGAATGTTCGTGATGTGCGCAGATCATAACGCTACCCGTAACGTTTTGCACACATGGTGGCGGCACGAACATATCGTGGTAGTAGGTTGCCAGATATGGCAAGTTGCTGCATTGCGCGACCAACGTCTTGTGATGGTTCCGCACAAACTTGGGATTGCAGCGGAATTGCGGCGAATTGCAGAATAGCAAAAGTCCCGCTCCTGGCAGGCGGGCGGGGGTGACCACACCTGCCAGGGCGGGGAGGGGGGAGGTAGTATGCTGTTGGTTAGTAGCGCACGGGCGCCAGGTCGCGCGCGCCGTGGACGCCTTGCGCCACGACGATGGCCGCCGCCACAATGGCCACCACGGCCTCGACCCACGCGCGCCAGCCAACGGGCGTCTCCGCGTAGGCCATGACTAGCTGCACGCCCCACGCCGCCAGGGCGAGGATCGCCGTCAACCCAAACGATGCGAACCGCTTGGCCTTGGGGGCAAGCTGGGCCAACCAGGCCACCTCCTCGACCAACCAGTATGCCAGCACGCCCGCGCCAGCCGTGGTCACCCACACCAGAATCTCACGTAGCTCAGTCATGTTGCCTCCTACTTTACGTCTTGCAAAACGAGACGGTCTACCAGCGCGCGAGTCGCCGGCTCCAGCAAAAACGGTACGCCGTCCAGCACCATCGCAGCGCCCTGATTCATCATGGGCCTGGTGCTGTGGCTCTTGGTATTATACGCCAGCCGCTCAGGATCGGCACACACCCCCACGTCAACGCCCCAGTACGTGGCGCTTATGTCGCGTGCCTTGCCCCACAGGTGCCCGTGGCCTGCGAGAATGTGGCGATGGTACTTTTCTGCCAGCTTGGTCGGCACGCGCGCCGGGATCGAACTGGAGTTCTTCGGGTGTTCGATCTGAAACTCTACTCCCGCACTCACGAGAATCGAAAAGTGATAGTCCGAGACGATCACGTTCCGGTCGTTGACGAACATCTCCATGGCATCGCGCAGCTCTAGCAGGTTGCCAGTGATGCGCGGTAAGCGCATCTCGTGATTGCCCGCGCCATACACCACGGTGGCAAAGCTCTGCGCCAATGCCCTCACGATCTGCCGCGCCGTGCGAATCTCGTCCTCGGCCTCGACGCGCTCTTGGCGGCCCCACTTAGAGAACGCGGCAAAGTCCACCAGATCGCCACCGATGATGCAGGTGTCGCAACCGAACCGCAACGCCGTGCCGACGCACCAGTTGACCCAATCAGCGTCGTGAAACGGCGCGTGTACGTCAAAGATCGTCAACGCCCGCGTCGCCTCGACTCTGGCGGGCTGGTCAAACCGCGGTGCGCACTTGGGCGCGGGCGCGACCATCGCGTGCCAGCCCATCGGGTCTTTGCGCGTCTCGCGTTCCCGCTTGCGCTGGACCGCCTTTTGCGTCCGTTTGATCCCCCTCTCTGCGAACCGCTCCGCTATCTCGGCGGAGTCTAGCCCCGCGCATACCATATCCTGCAACCACGCCGTCTCTGCTGCCGACCATGCGCTAGTCAGAATGCCCCCCTTGTGAACCGCTACGGATCAATTCGTCGTGAGTGAACCGAATCGGGTCAATTCTTGCTTCGCGTTATACGCGATGCGTTATAACACCTGCGCTATGATCTGCCCCAACAGCGTCACCACCCCGCCAACCGTCGCCGCGATGACGGCGATGCGCGCAACGCGCACTTGCACCCCATCCTCTAGCCGCTGGATGCGCCGCTCGTGGGCGGTCAGGCTGCGATAATCTTCCTCTCGCACGGAGGCAAGGCCTTTCAGCGCATTGCTCACCTGCTCTAGCCGCTGGGCCACCAGCGCGCCTTCGATGCACTTCATGGGCTCGTCTAGCCGCCTCTCGACGCCTTTCAGCCGCTCGTCAAGCCGCGCCAGGGTGTCGGTGTACGTTAGCCGCCCGCCGTTGTCAGTCATGGTGCCTACCAATCTGTGTGCTTCACGTTAGCCCAGTCCCCGATTGCGGCGTACGCGACGCCACCCACGAACGCTTGTAGCGCATAGCCCTCGACCTGACCATAGGCTTCTACCGTTAGCGGCGCGCCCAGGCCGTGCTCGCGCGCGTACTTGGCAAACGCCGCGTCGGGATTGTAGGGCACGCCGCGCAGGTTCCAGGCCGCCAGGCGCACGCGCTCGGCCACCGTCAAGCCCAAGTCGGGCGGCTCAGGGTCGGGCAACGGGGCTGGGTCGCACGCCACCGGCTGCCACTTTTCGACCAACTGGGCCGACGCCTCGCGGTAAATGTCAAAGCTGGGCCAGCCCGTGCTCAGCCACACAAACGGCGAGATCACCACCACCTCGGGCACGCGACTTGCTAGGCGCAGTGCATACTGGGCTAGCAATGTCGTGTAGGTGTTGGCGTCCACCCCGCGCGCCTGCCAGCCGTCGGTGGTCGGCCCGCCCGCGCGGTCGATGCCCGTCTCGCCCACGATGATCGGCGGCACGCGGAACCCCGCGCCGCGAATCGCTTTGACGTCCTGCTCTAGGCGGAAGGCGTGCCACACGTCGGCGGCATCAAACCACGGCGATGATACCGTATAGCTGTGCCGACCCATGTAGGGCATAGCCGCAAGGCTCGCGCCAAAGCAGCGCCACAATCCGAACTCAGGGTGCCCGGTGCTAAAGTTCAGGCCCACCAGCCGCAGCCCGTTGTCATAAAACAGATGCGCGAGGCGTGCCGTGAACGCGTCCAGCGCGGCCGCGTTGCCCTCATCCCATATCGCCGGCTCGTTAGGGCCCTCCCATAGCGTGATGCCGCCCATCTGCCGCGCCGTGGACCAAAAGTCGGCAAACCACGCTTCCGCCCCAGCCGCGCCGTCGGCGACATGGGCCTTGTCGCTGTCCTCGGGCCACACCATGCGGCCCAAGATCGGCACGCCCGCGTCGCAGAACTTGCGCCAGTCGCCATACTGGGGATTGATCAGCTTGACGCCGCCTAGCCGCCGCGCGTGATCCACCACCCACGAGTCATAGTTGTGGCCCTGGCACTGCATCCAAATCTGCGTCATCGTCTCCCCCCTCAGATACGGCTCTGGGTCCACCCAGCCCCGGAACCCCTCTACAAACTCGCCCGCTACTTTCAGCCCAAAGTGCAAGTGCGGCCCCGTGCTACGCCCCGTGTTGCCGCTGTACCCTATCAGGTCGCCCGCGCGCACGTCTTGGCCCGAGTTGCCCAGCACGACGCCCTCTAGGTGGGCGTAGACGCTGGTCAGCCCAGCGCCGTAGCACCAGACCTGCACGCCGTAGGTTGGCCCCGTGGCCGGTATCGCCATGCCGTCGTGCGCAGCGTAGACCGGCGTCCCGACGGGCACGCCAAAGTCGAGGCCCTCGTGCCCCGCCAGGCCATACTCGGCATAGTTGGCCGGGTTCTCCCCGAACCGCTGGCTGATGCGCCAGGCGCCGCGCCCGAGCGGGTGGTAGAGCGTTGCCATATCAGTCGCCCCTCGCCCCTGCCTCGGGCAACACGCGAGCCCGCGCCTCTCGCGGCGGGTCAAGCGCCGCCCGCAACGTCTCTATCGCCTGCTGCGCCCGCACGTGCTGTGCGCGGTTCATGCTCACCTGCGCCACGATCTCGTCCAGATACGCTAATGCCTGTTCGGGTGTCATTCTTCCCCCTCTGTGAACGTCGCCGGGTCCGCCGCCAGTTGCTCCTTAGCCGCTCGTATCGCCGCCACCTCCTCGTACTGTTGCGCCTTATCCGTTAGCATCTGTGGTATCAGCACCCGTGTGATCCAGTCTAGCTTTTGCTGTGGCGTGTAGGTTGCATCCGCCTCGTGCCGGTGGAACAGCGCGAACGCCGCCTCTAGTACCCGCTGCGCGTTGGCGTCGGGCACCGTCAAGCTCGAACTCAGCGTAGCAATCCCCAGCGTCAGTGTTGCCATGTCCCCTCCCTATGCCGTGGGCGCCGCGTAGAACGGCACGAAGTAGGTGCCGTCCGTGATAGCGCCGCTGGCGGCCACGTCCTCTACGTATACCTTGATCCACCCCACGATAGCCCCCGGCGTTGTCATGTCGGCGGCGTCGATCAAGGACTGCGAGTCGTCAGCGGCCGACGCGCCGACTAGGCGCATGAACTCCTCAGACACATCGGCCTGGTCTAGCGTGAGCACCGGTATCGCGCCCGTGGTGCTCGCCTGATCCACGTGGAGCTGCGCGCCCGGCGCAGTGACCATGACGCCCACCCGTCCCGCATTTGTTATTCGCATCCGCTCGGCTTGGGAATTCGTACCGGTGCGGAAAACCAGCGCGTTGCTGCCAGACGCCCCATCTCTGATCCCGCCAATCTGGGCACCATACGCATCCAACGAGGATGAGGTAAACTCGATATATGCCCCGTCGTCGAGCGTGGTGGTTGCCGGGCCGATTCGCATTGCGCGCGTGAACCCGGCTGCCGTCCTTAGGTCGACTGGTGCCGTAGGGCCGCCTGTAGCGATACCTATTTTCCCGCTACTGCCCTCGAGAAAGAAGGCATACGCGTTTGTATCGCTCTCAACACGGAAATCACTGTCGGCACCCTCCTCATTGATAATGACCTGTGTTGAATTCCACGTTTGCCATGTATTGTTATATGCTGGCCCCAAAAACGCCCTGGTAAACGTCTGTGCATTACCGAGGGCTCCAAGAGAGAAATAGGCAGCATCGTCGTCATCCGTGTACGAAAACAGGCTTCTCGCCCACACGCCAAGAGTATAAATATTCTTGAGCACCATCCCGCTACCGGCAATTCTGTTTTCCGTTACGCCGGATTCGATGAGCAGGATTTTTTCGCCCGTCTTGATCTGGAGTTGTTCGGTGGGCGTATCCATGCCGACACCCACGTTGCCGCCGTTCGGCTGCAACAGCAGGTATCCCTTGGTAGCGTTCGATGTGCTCTCTAGCGTCAAGTCGTCGTCGGCCGCCGTGCCGCCGTAGACCGTCTGCCCGCCCGCGAGACCCGTCGCCAGCGCGGCCGTCCCCGTTGCCGGCGCGGTCAGCGTATAGCCACCCAGCGCCAGCGTGCCGCCGCCGGTGATCGTCATGGCGGCGTCTGGCAGTGTGAACGCCCTGGCCGCGGTGAGTGTCGCGCTGATGGTCAGCACGTCGCCGCTCACGCCGTCGGCGATTGCGGAGTCTTCGATGGTCGTCCCCGCCGCGTCGAACGACGGTAGACGGCTTTCCGTGCCGGCCGTCAGCCGCGCTATGGTTGTGTCGATCGCGTGCGTGTGGATGCCGTCCGACGTCTCGTTGGTCGTCGTCGCCGATAGCGACCCCGGGTCCGATGACGTGCCGTCGCCGCCACTCACCCGCCCAATGCCCAGCGACGCCCCGCCTTTTTCCAGCGACGTGATGCGCCGTTGCATGTCCACTACCATGTTTGCGTCGCTGGCAGGCCACATGTCCACCGTCGCCAGTTGCATCGCCACCGTGCGCACGCCCCGGTCGTCTATCTCGGTGCTGGATTCCAGTACGCACAAGTCGCTATCGTCTATGTCGATCGCCAGCACGCCGTCTACGTAGCGCCGGTACTGGACTCGCACGGTATCGCCTGGCGAGACTGGATCATCCAGCCCCACCACGCGGATAGAGTACGTCTCGTTGGCAGCGATACGCTTACGCAGGTGGTTATAGGCCGCATAGTACAGCGTGTTGCTCGCGCCGGCGTCGGTGGCGTTTTCATCATCCTGGTTGCCGATGTCGCCCCAGGTCACCACGGCATCGACGCGGCTGGGCGCGGCGTCGTACTCCAGGTAGTTGTTGGTGGTATCCATCGTGTAGCCGGCCGCTGCGCTCACCGTCGCGCTGGCCAGCGTCACGCGATCCATGCCCACACCGCCGCCGTAGGGGTAGACGCGGCTGATGCGCTCATAGCCGTCTTTGGTCTGGGTCAGCTCAACGATGTAACACGCCCGAATGACGGCGGGCGGGCGCGTGTCCACCTCTAGCAACAGCTGGGTGAGCCGCGTCGGCCGCGTCGTGCTATGATCGGCCTCTAGCAGCAGCTGGGTTATAAGCCGGTCAACCACTAGCTGATCTCCATGCCCGCTTCAATCGCGTTCACGCTCGCCACCGTCCAGGCCGTGCCGGTCGGATCGGTGTCGAAAATCTCCTGCTTGTAGGCATACGTGACGTCTACCGCCAATGCTGTACCGGTATAATCCGTCTCGTTATAATGAATCAGCCGCTTGAATGTACTATCGCCCGCCGTGCTCAGCCTAGCGCGCCCGACCCACTGCACCGCCGAGACAATGCCGACCCCATCGGGCAGGTCTGCCATCACATAGCTGTCCTGCCCGCCCGCCGTGCTGTACTGCACATAGGTGGTATCATCATCGGGTGGCACCTCGTCTACGGCAGCATAGTTGGCGCCCGTGTTGGGCGTGAAGTCGGTGTGCGTTCCCGCGCCAGACGGGAACAGCCCATAGATGCCACCGCGCCCGATCCAGCCATTGTTCTCGTCGCCGGTCGTGTCGTTGACGGCCAGGTCGTCTAGGTATCCCGTCCATTCGCTGGCGCCGTCTGAGCCCCACCGTGCCTCCCCCAAGTCGGCGTTGGCGGTTGCCTGGGTGTCTCCAGCAAAATCCATCACTTCAATGCCATCTAGCTTTACGGTAACAATCCCGTCGGCATTATCGATTTTGATACGGGCCTCAAGACACGTCCAAACGTTCCGTGGCACCGCCGTGGAGCTGGTGTCTAACAACGTGCTGGCATCACCTCGATATGCTTTCAGATAATGTGTGGCCGTGTCAATGTAAAGGGCAAACTGAGCGCCTCCGGCGCTATCGTCAAACAGAAGAAGTTTCCTGGTAGCCGCGGAGGTCCCCCCCGCATAGTAGACGCCAGCCCGCAAGAAAATTTCGGCAGGATCTCCCGGAATGTCATGGTAAATACCCTTGCCGACACCCGCGATAGCTACCGAGTAAGCACCGGTCCTAACCGTTGTGGTATTGATTGCAGCGTCGTGCGCCAACAGGACGTCCAAATTCCCTGCCTCAAACCCCGTCATGAAAATTCTAGCCATCGTTGCTCCTACACCGCCCCGACGGGCTTGCTGATCGCATACACACCACTATGGTACAAGTCTGTCAGCCAGACCAGCGTCTTGCCCGTGCCGACGCGGAAATGGTCGCCTGTGATCTCGGCGATCCGAATCAATGCCGCCAACACGCTCTGCCCCGTGAACTCGATCAAGATCGGCGTGGACGCCTCTAGCGGCGACCCCTCCGCGTCCGTCACCGTCCAGCCGGTCGGCGCGTATGCCATCACGTCGGCAATCGGCGTGTCGCTCGGCTCCTCGGCGTAAATCTGAAAGCGGTTGACCTGCACTGTATCGGTGATCTGATCGTTGCTGCATCGCAGCCGCACCCAGTACCGTTCGCGTTCCGCGTGAATCGTCGTCACCCAGTCGTCGGGCCGCGTCCAGGTCACGTTGCCGCTCTGCCGCAAAGTGTTGCTGCCGTCGTCAGTGCCGTCGCTCAGCCCGCTAACATCGGCCCAACCGCTGGTCTCGGAAAAGTATTCGACGCCTAGCTCGTCGCCGTCTGTCTCGCTCTGCCCCGTGGTCAGATTGATGCGGAGCGTCGAGAACCGCGACGTGTGGCCCACGTAGACGTAGGTCTGGCGAAACTGGTACAGCTGGAACGAGCTGTAAGTGCCCGCGTTGCCGTCGAGCGCGTTGGTCATGCGGCTGTTGGTGCTCGGCACGTTGCGCAGGTTCAGATAGTAGGCATCGCTAGGCGTGCTCAGGGTATCCGATACCTGGTATACCTCCAGGTCGCTCACAGTGCGCTGCGCCAGTTCACTCAGCAGGTCCTCGCCGCTCACCACCAGCATCGGCGGGCCGCTGGGCCGCACCTGCAACGTCACTTGCTTGATGACACCCGCGCCCAGCTGCGTAACCTCGTCGTCCAGGATGCCATAGCAGTACGCCAGGCGGCTCTCTTGCACCTCTTCGGCTTTCGGGTCGGTGGCCGGCATGGCGAACGAGAACACGCCCGCCCTGTCCATCCGCGCCGTGTTCTGCCAACGGTCGGCGGTCACAATCGGCCCGTCGCCGTACTTGTTGCCGTCCGAGTCGGTGATATTGATCCAGAATTTTTGCACTAGGCCCACCCGTCTCGGTAAACCACCGCCACCGTGCTCGTGTTAGTGCCGCCCGTCCTGGTGATCGTCAACGTCGCGCTGCCCGACGGTATCTTGATCCAGTCGCTTTGCGCGTGATCCGCGCCCAGCGTTAGTTCGCTGTAAGCATCGGCCCCATCGTTCGTGATCGTCCTCGCCCCGCAATCGATGACCAGCGCCGCGTCGGTTGCCAGCGTGCCCGCCCAACGCAGGTCGCTCGCCCCCGTGACCTTGATCGTCGCGCCATACATCGCCGTGCTCGTGGCCGTGATCGTGATGACAGGATCATTCACCGTCGCGTTGCCGTCGTTGGCGCAGATCAAGCTCAAGGTCCCGCTGGTGTTGAACCCCGTGCTGATGCTGTGGCTCGTGCCCTTCCAAGGCCACTCCAGCACCTGAAAGTCCAAGCGAATCGGCACGTACTGAACATTGCCGGCGCCGCGCGGGATGCCGATGGTTTGCAGCCGCGCCTCCGCCGTTTCACGCTCGCCCGCCGTGAGAGTCTGCTTGCGTACGAGGTCGCCCCGCGCGCCATGCAAGGCCCGAATCGCATTGACGTTGGCGCGCACCGAGGTGCTGCCCGTGCCGTATACCTCTGATTGGAGCGTGATGCGATACGGAAGCGTGACCGGAGCCTGGTCGCTGCCATAAGCGTCGTGGAGGCCGCCGTCTGGCAGCGATACCAGACCATTGTTTGCCAAACCCAGGCCAATCTCCTGAATGGGCTGTACCGTCGGCAGAGTGTTGCTCGCAAACCGCGTGATCCACATTATGCTACCCCCGCCGCGCGTAGGGCCTTTGTCAGGCCGTCCTGCACCGCACCCCGCACCGTCTCGGCGTCCTGACCAGAGACGTTGATCTGAATGGCCCCCTGGTGAAACTGCACTTGGTCACCATCCGTCTTGCCGCCACCACTCTGCAAATCTAGCCACGACTGCGGCGCTGGCGATTGCATCCCCTGAACAAACGACTGGGCCATCGGCGCAGGACTGTTCACAATCGCCTCGCCGATGGCCGTTCCAGCACTTTGCACCCCGCTACTGATCAGGTCCCATAGCAGCTTCGCCTGACCCACCGGGGTGATGTATGGAACCGCTTTTGCCAGTGCCGTCACTACGGCCTGCGCGATCCTTCGCGCCGTCTCCTCGCCCACAATCTGCTCGATGAAGCCCGCAATCAGGCCCTCGGCAATGGCTAGCCCGACGTTGGCGAATGTCTGTTGGAGGTTGACCGTTGCGGCCATAATCTGATAGGCGAACCCCTCGACGGCCTGTTGCCCGGATGCCTGGCCAGCGGCTCCGCGAATCATCTCAATCAGGCCGTCAAACATCCATCGGCCTATCTTGTCCCCCACGCCGCGCAGGGCGTCTCGGACGGCCTCGTTTTCAGACCATTCCAGAAGCACCTCGCTCAGCGTCAATAGGTGAGTTGGGAACTCAGTGACAATATCCACCAGCCCCTGCCAAATAAGCCCTAGTTTTTCGCTGATAGGGGCGTTGATAAAGGCCATGATATTGTCGTATGCCGCGCTCACCGCATCGGCAAAGCCCATGATCTGCGCGGCACGGTCCTCGCCGAATAGCGTTTGCAGCGCCCCCTGTACGTCCCCCTCTAGCAAAAGCGCCAGCGCCCCCGCCACGGACTCGACAACCGGGACAATCTTTTCCCCGAATAGCTTTACCAGGCGTGGCCCGTACTCCGCCACGATAGGGGCAATCGCTTCCAACAGCGTTTGCAGCGCAGGTACCAGCGAGATGCCGATTTGGTCTTTGATGTTCTGGAATGAGACCATCAACGCCGCCCACGACGTTGATGCCTGTCCAGCTATCTCGGGCAGCGCTGCGGTGTTTTCCTCTAGCTTTTCGAGCACCAGTGCCATAAGCGCGGCCTGCTGCTGCTCTTTAGACAACTCGTCTGCCTGGAGGCCGAACATCTCCGTTGCGCGCTCTGTGGCTTCGGCCAGCGATACCTGAATGCCCAGGTTGTCTAGGATCAGCGGGGACACCCGGCCAACGCCGGTGACCAGGGAGTTCATGAGATAGTCCACGTCGGTGCCGGTGGAAGCCGATACCTTGGTAAGGTATACCATCGCGTCGGGTAGCTGGTCGGCGAAAGTCTTGCTTACAAGCTGGGCCGCCTTGTTATAGTTGAGCATCAGATCGGTGTCGCGCACCATGCCTAGCGACGACTCGCGCAGCATGGCCAGCATCTCATCTCCGCCCTCGGTGACGCCCTCAAAAGCCTGCTGGATACCTACCAATGGGGCCGCATCAACGGCCATCTTGCCGAGTATGGCGCCCGCGCCTACGGCCGCCGTGCCGATAGCAGTAACTCCGGCGGTGATGCCTGCCAGCGCCAGCCCCCCGACTGTTCCCAGCGTGCTCAACGCACCCTGCAGCCCGCCAGCCTTCTTGCCTACGTCGTCAAAAACGCCAGACGCTTTGTCGATGGCCTTGATGATGATCTGTACTTCGCGGCCGCCTAGTGCCATCCTATATCAGCCTCTTTCCGCCCGTGCCTGCGATCTGCTTGGGCTTGGCCGCCCGCGCCAGCGCGTTGCGCTGCACCACAAACCTATCCGCCCACACCGCCGAGACACGCTGCTCCACGTCCTCGGGCAGTTGGCCCCACGCCTCTGCCATTGCCAGCGTCGCCGTCCATTCCGGTGGCGATCCATGCCCATGCAGCGCCAGCGCTAACTGGCGCTGCTCGGATTTGGGACCGTCTCCCCGGTGACTAGCGCAGCAATAAGCGCGTCAAAATCGTTGGCGCTACACTGTGCCAGTGCATCCTCGATGCTCGTGCCGTCGTCAGTCTCTAGGTGCTCGCATACCAAGCTCTCGATCAACTCATACCCGCGCAGCATATCGCTTGGGCGGTTGCTCGTTTGAGCGTCCTGGAGTGTGGCCGCAGCCTGTAACAGCCGCTTGCGCTGGAGGTACGACCCCGGCGCGCTCATATCGAT
>Ga0180431_10001911_pt1 | contig 28359 bp, 29 predicted proteins | sample SS_ome_11_FD_132459 | JGI IMG/M metagenome (GOLD analysis project Ga0180431, IMG submission 132459) | Hypersaline lake sediment archaeal communities from the Salton Sea, California, USA - SS_1_MS_1 metaG | ecosystem: Environmental > Aquatic > Non-marine Saline and Alkaline > Hypersaline >... | reverse complement strand
AGGGGAACACAATAAAATAGCCGAAAAGGGAGCCTCCAACAAAAAGAATGGTGGAGATGACCACAAAGGGGATGACATACTTCTTTTCTCTTTGATAGAGGCCGGGGGCGATGAACATCCACATCTGGTAAAAAATGACGGGTGCTGCGGCCAGGACACCCGTAAGAAAGGCGACCTTGAGATAGGTAAAAAACATCTCCGGGAGGTTGGTGAAGATGAGATGGTTGCCTTCAGGCATGACCTCCTTGAGCGGTAAGACCAGCAGTTGAAACAGCCTTTCGGCAAAAAAATAGGCCACCACAAAGCCGCATCCCACCGCGATGGCGGAGGCCACAAGCCTTTTTCTCAACTCTTCAAGGTGACTTAGAAAGGGCTGTTTTTCGTCACTGATCATCACTCTTTTTCTCCTGGGCAGGGGGCTTGTCTTTCAGGTCCTTTTCCTCCTCCAGGGGGGGCGCCTTGGACTCCTGGTATTCCTCAAGCATCTCGTCAAAATCCTGGTATTTCGGCTCGCCCTCTTGGGCCGGCGGGATCTGGTCCAGCTCCGGGGGCTGATCCAGCCCGCTGATGGAGTCTACCAAATCCTCCCTGACCTCCTTGAACTCCTCTTCCACGTTAAGGCTTTCCTTGATCTCTTGGGTCGCCTTTTTGAATTCGGCCATACCTTTGCCCAGAGCCTTTGCAAGGTCGGGCAACTTACTCGGTCCGATGACAATTAATGCAATGACCATAATAATGATCAATTCTGGCATTCCTATGCCGAACATCTTTCCCTCCTCATAGAGCCCCGAACACCAAGGGGTTTACAGAGCCGGATCGGAACCCGGGCTAAGGTCTGTCATCATGGCGGTCTCGTCACAGTCGGGAAACTTGGGGCATTTGAGACAATCCGCCCATATCTTGTGGGGCAGAACGGCTTTGTCAACTTCCTTGAAGCCTATTTTCTTGAAAAAGTCAGGCAGATAGGTGAGAGTAAACACCCTTTTCAGTCCAAAGGCGCGGGCCTCCTCAAGGCAGGCCATGACCAGCCCGGAACCTGAACCCCGGCCTTGATAGGCCTCAGAAATGGCGAGGGATTTGATTTCAGCAAGGTCTTCCCAGCATATCCGCAGACCGCAGACGCCCAGGACAGGCCTTTCCCGGTCCTGGGGCTCAAGGACAAAGTAGTCTCTCAAGTGATCATAGATTTCGCTCAGGGACCTGTGAAGCATCAGCCCGCGGTCCGCATAATGGTTTATGATTTTGTGAACGGCCTTGACATCACTGATGACCGCTTTTCTGATCCGCATGGTCTCTGAGGTCTCCCGGGTCATTCTACTTTGGTGATAAAGGGTTTGATCTTCTCCTTTTGTACGAACTCTGCCCTGAATCTGCCTGCCTCTTTGGCATCCTTGAACCTCCCGCACCGGACCCGATAATAGGTCTTCCCTTCGAGGGTGACGGCATAATAATAGGCGGGATAGCCTTTGGCCGTTAGTCGGTTGATCATCTTTACGGCATCGATTTCCCGCTCCAAGGAAGCGAGCTGAAGCGTATATTGTCCCCCCTTTTGCTCCCATTTTTGCTCCTTGGCGGGGAGACCAGCGGGGGCCGTTTCTTTTTCGGCCTCTTTGGCCTCCTCCTTTACCCTCGCGGGCCGGGGCTTTTCACGGGGGCGCGGGGCCTTTTCGTTTTCGGACCCCTCATCGGGTTTCGGCGTATTCTTCGATTTTTCCTTTTCTGAGGCCTTTCGCTCCTTTTTTGTGGAAAGCTCCTCATAAAAGGCGAATTTTGGTTCTTTGTCCAGCTTTTTCAGGAGCTCCAGGTCATCGGATTGTTTCTTTTTCACCATATCCTGGAGTTTTCCGATGGGACTTTTGAGTTCTGAGAGGTTCTTCACCCCTTCGGGCAGGAAGCCCCGGCCCACAAGGATCCCCAGTACAAAGGTCCAGGCCAGAAGGATGAAGAGGCCCAGGCACCAGAACAGGAGGGAGAGCAGCGAGAACTGCAACTGATACCGTTTCCCCGTTTTTTCGCTCTTCCTGGCGGCCATCTTTTCTCCGTGATTCACATCTTCTCCGGGGCGCTGATGCCCAGGAGTGCGAGCCCGTTGGCCAGAACCCGCCTGACCGCCTCGGCCAGCGACAGTCGTGCCCGGCTCAGGTCCTTGTCCCGGGTAACTATCCGGCAGTTTGGGTTTCTTGTCCCCAGGTTGAAATACTTGTGAAAGGCGGCGGCAAGATCGGTCAGGTAATAGGTCAAACGGTGAGGCTCCAAGGTCCGGCATATATCAACCAAAAGGGCCGGGAATTCGGCCATGTGCCGGATAAGGCCCAACTCCTCCTCAAGGACCAAGTGCCCCAACAGGTCATGGGGTCCTTCGTTTAGGCTTATCCCCTCTTGGGCGGCCTTTCTGAAGATGCTGCATATCCTCGCATGGGCGTACTGGACGTAATAGACCGGATTATCACTGTCCTGCTTTTTGGCGAGGTCTATGTCGAAATCAAGGGTTGAGTCGTGGTTTTTGGTGAGGAAGACAAAGCGCACGGCATCAACCCCGACCTCATCCATGAGCTCTTGGAGGGTCACATAGCTGCCCGCCCTTTTGGACATTTTGATTTCCTGGCCGTTTTTCCAGAGTTTCACGAGCTGGATTAACATCACAGAGAGCCATCCCTCGGGAAAACCGTACGCTGATAAGGCGGCTTGTATACGGGGGACATAACCGTGGTGGTCTGCGCCCCATACGTTAATGGCCTTTTCAAAGCCTCTCCTCTTTTTATCCAGGTGATAAGCGATATCCGAGGCAAAGTAGGTGAATTCTCCATCCTTCTTCCTGATGACCCTGTCTTTGTCGTCCCCGAAATCAGAGGTCCTGATCCAGAGGGCGCCATCCGCCTCATAGAGGTGCCCTTTTTTCTCAACGGCCTTTAGGGTCTTATTGAGCAGGCCGGAATCATAGAGCTCCGTCTCACTGTACCAGCGGTCAAACGTGACCCGGAAACGTTCCAGGTCCCGCTTGATTTCCTCAAGCATGATGGCCTTGCCTTTTTGGGCACAGGTCTCGATGGCTTCTTCGCTGGGCATGGCGCCCAACCCATGAACCTTTGATACGGTCCTGGCCAGGTCCAGGGCGTAATCCCCATGATAACCCCTCTCCGGAAAGGGGTATTGAGGGTCCAAGAGCTGGTTCCAGCGGCTGAAGATCGACTCGCCCAGGAGCCGAACCTGTTGCCCCGCATCGTTGATGTAGAACTCCCTGGTCACGTCATATCCGCAGAAGGCAAGGATTCTCGAGAGGGTGTCACCCAAGGCCGCCCCCCGGCCGTGTCCGAGATGAAGCGGCCCCGTAGGGTTTGCGCTGACGTATTCCACCAGGACTTTTTGGTTCCCTCCCGTGGGGCTGCGGCCGTAGTCGTGTTTCACGCTGAGGACATGGGAAAGAAGGCGGTACCATACCGCCCGGTTGATCGTGAAATTGATGAAACCGGGCCCGGCCGTTTCCGCCCCTTCCAGGAGTCCTTCCTCATCCAGGAGGTGGTCGAGGATAATCCCTGCGATTTCCAAGGGGGACCGCCTCTGACTCGAAGCAAGGGCGAGGGGTAAGTTGGTGGCATAATGGCCGTGCTCTGGATTATTGGGGACCTCGATGACGTAGTCAGGGAGACCTGTCGGGGAAAGGGCCCCCTGCTCGAAACATCTTTGAAGGGTCTTTTCTATCAAGGTGCGCAGTTTTGTTTTCATGTGACATATTCTCGCTTGTTCCGCTGACCAATGGAGCAGAATACCTCATAGCTGACTGTACCCGCCCACCTGGCAATATCGTCACCCTCTATGGTTTCGGTGCCTTGGGTGCCGAGAAAAACCGCCTCATCCCCTGGAGTCACATCCCCGCAACCGGTAATGTCGCAGATGGTCAGGTTCATACATATGGTGCCGATGATGGGGGTCTTCCTGCCCCGGATGAGCACATAGCCCAGATTAGACATGCTCCTTGCCAGACCGTCTCCATAACCCGCTGAAAGGACGGCTATTCTTTGGGGGCACCTGGTGTAGTAAATCCTCCCGTAACTGACGGGGGTATTGGCAGGGAGTGTCCTGGTCTGGAGGACCTGGCCCTTGAAGTGCATCACCGGTCTAAGGGGCACCGGGCTGATGAGTTCCGGTGAGGGCCGACCCCCATAGAGCATGATACCGGGCCGCACCATGTCGAAGAAAGTCTCCGGGTGACCCATAATGCCTGCACTGTTTGCCAAGTTATTGAGACAAAGGCAAGGCTCCTGGGCCGCTCCTGTTTCAACCATTTCCTGAAAAGCCCTCGCTTGGGTCTTTGTAAATGCACTCACTCGCTTATCCGCCGAAGAAAGATGGGAGATGAGGGCCTCAAGTCTGAGGTTTTTGAAGGTCTTGACCCTCTCGATAAAGGACCCCAATTCTTCGGAGGAGATCCCGAGTCTTCCCATGCCGGTGTCCACTTTCAGATGGATCGGCGTTTGCTTGTCCGCCCTTGCGCTTTCCTCTGCCAGGGTTTGAGCCACGCTGAGGTCGAAAAGGACCGGTGTCAGACCCTTTTCCACGGCCGCCCGGCATTCCTCTCTGGTCCGGATGCCGCAAAGAATGACGATGGGCGCCCCGATCCCCTCCGCCCTCAATTTCAGACCTTCATGGAGGAATGCCACGCCGAGGCTGTCCACCCCGCTTTTCTCCAGGGTCCGGGACACAGGCAATAGGCCGTGGCCGTAAGCGTCCGCTTTCACCACACCCATAATCTTCCTGCCCAGCCCCACAAGGTCCCTGATTTGGCCGAGATTATGAACCAGGGCCGGCAGATCAATCCTCACGATGTTAGGACCCATGATTGAAGCGCTGGATGAGAGACCCACTCCTTCCCCATATTGATTTGTGGATGGGCGCCTAATTATGCATAACCTATAAAAGCTAACTGATCTTCTTTCATAGATCAAGGGTATCTATCTCGTCCATTGAAAAAATGGCCGCTGAAACCCGGGGTAAGGATACCTTGAGGTGGGAGGGCCGGCTCCTTGGGCTGGCTCAGGACAGGCCCTTCGGCTGCTTGACAGAGGGTGTGGCTCCGTCTATGATATTTAAAGTTTTTGGGAAGACATTGCATGAGAGCCGCTGGGGGTGGGGGCTCATTTTTTTATAGAGTGGGCGGGTATGAAAATCCTTATCTGTTTGCTGGGGCTCGTACTGATTGTGGAGGGGGTTCCCTATTTCGCCTTTCCCGGTAAAATGAAGAAGTGGCTGTCCATGTTGCTGGAGGTCCCTGATGGCCATCTCAGGATAATCGGCTTTGTAGCCATGGCCCTGGGACTTTTGATAACTTATTTTTTTAATGAATAAAATCGTTTGACTTTAAACGGGTTCTTGTCTAACTTAGCCCTTTTGAAAAACCGGGATGTTTGATATTGAGCATTATAATTTTGAGTTGCCGCCAGGGTTGATTGCACAAGAGCCGGCCCCGGAGCGGGACCACTCACGTTTGCTGGTGGTGGACCGTGGAAGCGAGGCCTTTTCGGATATTCATTTCTTCGATCTTCCCAAGGTGCTCCGGCCGGGGGATCTCCTCGTCGTAAATAATACCAGGGTTATCCCGGCGAGGCTTTTTGGCCGCAAGCAAAGCGGGGGCCGGGTCGAGATACTGGCGCTGGGAAAGCCTGATTCGGCAGAAGAGAACCCGGCCATCCGGTCCTGCCTCGTGAAGTCATCAAAGCGGCCCAAAGAGGGAAGCCTCCTGTTTTTTGACTCAGGCCTCGTGGGTGAAGTGCAGGAGGTTCTGGAAGGCGGCCTGGTTGAGATACGGTTTCGTGGTGGTCGCCCCCTGGAGCACTTCCTTGAAGAAAAGGGGCATATGCCTCTTCCCCCATATATTAAGCGGGAAGAGGGCAATGGTAAGGCAGGGCTTGATCGGGAGAGATATCAGACGATTTTTTCGGAGTTCAGCGGTGCGGTGGCTGCTCCCACGGCAGGCCTTCATTTTACCCGGGGTTTGCTTGGGAAGTTAAGGGCCGCCGGAATTGCCCTTACAGCGTTGACCCTTCATGTGGGGTACGGTACCTTTCGTCCCGTCAGGGCCAGAGATATCCGAAAACACAACCTGGGCGAAGAATTTTACAGGATCGAGCCGGAAACGGTGGAGGCGATCAGACGGACCAAAGAGGCAGGAGGACGGTTGATCGCCGTGGGGACCACCGTGGTAAGGGCCCTGGAAACCGCGGCGCGGGCCGATGGCTCTATCAGGGCCGGAGAGGGTAAAACAGAACTTCTTATCACACCCGGTTTTTCTTTCAGGGTGGTGGACGGACTGGTAACCAACTTCCACCTGCCCAAAAGCTCCCTGCTTTTCCTTGTATGCGCCTTTGCAGGACAGGACCTGGTGAAAAGGGCTTACAGGGTGGCAGTGGAAAAGGGATACCGGTTTTTCAGCTATGGGGATGCCATGGCCATCCTTTAGAGGCCCGGGAGTGGTCCGGCCCCTCGGGCGCAAGCCATCGCAGCCGAAAAGGAGGCGCACTTCAGATCTTTGGAATTCCGGGTTATCCAAAATTGCCGGCAAACCAGGGCCAGAATAGGAGAGATAAACACAGGGCATGGAAGATTTACGACCCCTGTTTTTATGCCGGTAGGGACCCAAGCCTCAGTGAAGGCCGTTTCATCAGAGGATCTTAAGGCGGCCGGGGTGGAAATTGTCCTGGCCAACACGTACCATCTTTATCTCAGGCCGGGGCAAGGGGTCATCGCACGGTTGGGTGGGTTGCATGGATTTATGAACTGGCACCGCCCGGTGCTGACCGACAGCGGAGGATTCCAGGTTTACAGCCTCTCAAAATTGAGGACCATCACTGAGGAGGGCGTGACTTTTCAGTCCCATCTGGACGGGAGCACCCACTTCATCGGTCCCAAAGAGGCCATAGGGATTCAGGAGGCCCTGGGGGCGGACATTATCATGGCCTTTGATGAGTGCCCCCCTTACTCGGCTGATTACCAATACCTGCTGGATTCCGTGAAGCTCACGACCCGATGGGCGCGGCGGTGCCTTGAGGCCAAGACAAGGGAAGACCAGGCCCTCTTTGGCATTGTACAGGGCGGGGTTTACGAGGATCTCCGAAAGAGGAGCGCTGAGGACCTGGTGGAATTGGATTTCAGCGGTTATGCCTTGGGAGGCCTTTCCGTTGGGGAAGACCGGGAAACAAGGCTCGATATTGTCTCCCAGACCAGAGAACGCCTGCCCCTCGACAGGCCCGTTTACCTCATGGGTGTGGGATCCCCTGAGGATCTCCTGGAGGCGGTACTGCTCGGTGTGGACATGTTTGATTGCGTGATGCCCACCCGGAATGCGAGGAACGGCACCCTTTTTACCTCCCGGGGGAGGTTGACCATTAAAAACGCAAGGTTTGTGGATGACGGGAGGCCCATTGAAGAAAACTGTGGGTGCTATACTTGTAGCCATTACTCCAGGGCCTATTTGAGACACCTTTTCATGGCAAAGGAGATCCTGGCTTACCGCTTGAACACAATCCATAATCTCTACTATTATACACACCTGATGGCGGAGATTAGACGGGCCATTGAAGAGGGAAGCATTGAGGAATACCGCAAACGTTTTTATGCGCTTCAAGGCACCGGGGGAAACGCGCTGTCCCTCCATCCGGGCTCCCGGGAGAAGGGGCCTTTATGAAAACAGGGGTGGTCAGCATCTTTTGACTGTTGATTTTATTGGATGAGGAGGTTTTATGATGAATTTTCTGGCTTATGCGATGGGTGGCGGTGGCGCAGGAGGCGCCGGCGGACAAGGCGGCGGCTTTGGGGCTTTTATTCCTTTGATCCTCATGTTTGCCATCTTTTACTTCTTATTGATCAGGCCCCAACAAAAGAAGGCAAAACAGCACAGACAGCTGCTTTCCTCGCTCAAGAAAGGGGATCGCGTCGTGAGTTCAGGAGGGCTCCATGGGGTCATCACGGGACTGACAGACGATGTGGTCACCATGGAGATCGCGCCCAAAGTGAGGGTCAAGGTGTCCAGGGGCTCCATTTCAGGGGCACTGAACAAAGGGAGCTGATCGCCGGTGTCGACCAGGTCACCGTTTGGGGCTCTTCGCGTCCACAGGAGCGGGCCTGCCGTATTGTCTGGTTTTTGGGAAGTTCAAGAAAATTGGCCGGGCGAATCCGGCCATGGTACCGGGTCGGCTGGGTTTGGGAATTCCAAGTTCGTTCCTTATTGCTGGCAGCTAATTACGGAGTAGAACGTGTCGAAAAGCTTAGGTTGGCGCAGCGCAATCGCCCTGTTTTTTGTCGTGACGGCATTGATCTATCTTACCCCTACCCTGACGAGCGATTTGCCTCGGTGGTGGTCCAATATCCTGCCCAAGGATCAAATCCGTTTGGGGCTTGACCTCCAGGGGGGGATGCACCTGATCCTGGAAGTGAAGGCCTCCAAGGCCGTGGAAAGCCATCTGGAGAGGGTTGCCGAGGAACTCAAGCTCGATCTCAGAAAGAGTAAGATCAGGTATGTGGAACTGGGTCGTCAGGGTATGGACCGGATTGTTTTGGTTCTCATGAGGCCTGAAGATACGGATCCATTCGAGGATGTGGTCGTTGCAAATTACCCTGATTTTAAGATGGAAACGGCGGGGCGCCAAGAAGGCCGGCCCGTGATTCACCTGGTCTTGCGATCCAAGGCCAAGGCCCATATTATGAAGATGGCGGCCGATCAGGCCCTGGAAACCATTCGAAACAGGATCGATCAATTCGGTGTCACCGAACCCGATATCAGGCCTCAGGAGGGGCACAGGATTCTTATCCAGCTTCCCGGGATCAAGGATCCCAAGCGGGCCATAGATCTCATCGGAAAGACCGCCTTACTGGAATTCAAGCTTGTGGATGACGAGCACAGTGTGGAGGAGGCCCTCAAGGGGGCGGTCCCTCCAGGGGACGAGATTCTATACCAGTTGAGTGTAGACCGCGAGACCGGACGCCGGGTCAAGATCCCTTTCCTCCTCAAGAAGAGGACCCTCCTTACCGGGGAATACATTACGGATGCGAGGGTCGAAATAGACCGCCAGTACAACGAGCCCTACGTCTCGCTGGCATTTGACGCCAGGGGGGCGAGGCTCTTTGAGCAGATCACCGCAGAGAATATTAAGAAAAGGCTTGCCATTGTGCTCGATAACAAGGTCAATTCCGCCCCCGTGATTCAGGACAAGATTTCCGGCGGCAGGGCGCAGATTACAGGACGCTTTACCATGGAGGAGGCCAGAGACCTGGCCATTGTCCTCAGGGCCGGGGCGCTTCCCGCCCCTGTGAAGATCATCGAAGAGCGCACGGTGGGGCCCTCTTTGGGGGGCGATTCCATCCGAAAAGGGCGCAAATCGATCCTTATCGGCGGTGCGGTGGTGTTGCTTTTCATGGTCCTTTACTATGGGCTCTCCGGGGTCATTGCGGATCTGGCCCTGTTCCTGAATGTGCTTTTCATCATGGCCGGCCTCGCCTTTTTCAGCGCCACCCTGACCCTTCCCGGGATCGCGGGTATCATCCTGACCATCGGTATGTGTGTGGACGCCAATGTGTTGATCTTTGAACGGATACGAGAGGAGTTGCGGTTGGGAAAGACGGCCCGGGCCGCCATTGAAGGCGGATACGGCAAGGCCATCGTCACCATCCTGGATGCCAATATCACCACCTTGATCGCAGCCCTTGTCTTGTTTCAGTTCGGGACAGGTCCGGTGAGAGGTTTTGCCGTAACCCTGAGCATCGGCATTGTGACCAGCCTTTTTACAGCCATCTTTATAACCAGGATCGTTTTTGACTATTTCTATGTCCAAAGGAGAATGAAGAAACTCAGCATATAGGGTGAATCCGGAGCCACGAAATGGAATTCATTAAACCTGGAATAAATATCGACTTTCTTGGAAGGCGTAAAATCGCCTTTTTCCTGTCTGCATCTTTGATCATTCTCACCCTGATTCTTCTCCTATGGCGGGGGGGACCTAATTACGGGGTGGATTTTTCCGGGGGTGTGCTAATCCAAGTGAAACTGTCCCAGGCCAGGAGCCCTGCTGAAATCAGGGACGCCCTGGTGCCGGTTCAGCTTCAGGACAGCATTATTCAGGAATTTGGGGAAGAAGGGCAATTTGAGTATCTGATTCGTGTCCGCAAGACCGACATTGAACTCACCGGGTTGAGTGGCCGGGTGGAACAGGCTTTGACCCAGGCCTTCGGCAAGGGTGTGGAAATCCGGCGGGTGGAAATGGTGGGGCCGAAAGTAGGGGCGGATTTGAGGCAAAAGGCCCTCTTCGCCATATTCTACGCCATTTTGTTTATTGCCATCTATATTTCCGGCCGCTTTGAATATAAGTGGACCATGAGTATTATCATGGCCCTCTCCCTCGCCATGGTGGTCTATTTGACCTCCAGTTTCGGGCTGAGGGTGACCTGGCTCATTCTGGTGGCCCTCATCGTGACCCTCGGGTTGTGCTGGTTTTTGAAATTGAAATATGCCCTTGGCGCTATCATCGCCCTTATTCACGACGTCACCATCACGGTGGGGGCCTTTGCCCTGACAGACAGGGAGATCTCCCTGTCTATTATCGCCGCTTTCCTGACTATTGTGGGATATTCCCTGAATGACACCATCATTGTTTTCGACAGGATTCGGGAAAATTTGAGGCGCTTCCGGAGGCGTCCGTTTGCAGAGATCATAAACGGCAGCATCAACGAGACCCTGAGTCGAACTATCCTGACATCCACCACCACTCTGGTTGTTATTTTGGCCCTTTTCATCCTGGGCGGGGGTGTGATTCATGATTTTGCCTTTGCCATATTGATCGGGGTCATCGTGGGCACGTACTCCTCCATCTTTGTGGCAAGCCCGGTCCTTCTGATCTGGGAAGGCACTTTCGCCAAGAGGAGTAGGGCAAAAAAGGGCATCCCCAAGTGAGTGCCGCCGATTGCTGAAAAAAAGGAAAAAAAATTCACCATCCCGGAGACCCGCCTATTTGGTGGTAACCCTGTTGATCATCGCGGCCCTTGCAGCAGGGTGGTGGTACCTTCGCGGGCTGTCTTCAGATTCTCCCCGTTTCAATTCCATCCTCATTGAGATAAATCATGAGGCCCAAAAACTGCTTCCAGGTGAGGCCCTTACCCTGCATCCTTCAGATAGGGTCAAAATCAGTAAGGTCGCAACAACCGTGCCTTTGAATGTTGGTATCCGCCTTGTTTCCACGAATTTTGATGTGAATGCCCTGCGGTATGAAAAGATGACCCTTTCGGATTTGCTGCCGCGGGAGCGGATCTTTGAACACTATAACTTCAGAATCAGGGTCAAACACGAGAATCAGGAACTGGGCCACATAGACTGGGAGATCCGGCCCTATGCAGAGGACTGGCTGGACAGGGCGAACAGGATTATCGACGGGGACCAGCGGCTGGCATTCCTTGAGCGGGCGCACCGGCTCCACCCCGAGAACAAGGAGATTCAACGGAGACTCCTTGACGAGTACAAATCCCTGGCGCGTTGGGAAAAGGCCTCTTCCATGCTCGAAGATATGGCCCGTGAAGGAATGAATAGAGAAATCCTCACGGAACTCCTGGCGGTATATACGGCCATGGGAAGCCGGGAGGGTGTGGTTACCACCTTGGAAAGGCTGGTTCAGGTGGATCCGGATGACCTGGAGGCGAGGAGTCGATTGGCGGAAGTACTCGAGGAAGAGGGGAACCTGAGTGCGGCCATAGAGGCATATGAAGGCCTTCTCAAACAGCTGGAACCGGAGGAAAGAATTCAGATCTACAAAAGGCTCGGATACCTGCACACGGAAACAGGCCGGTACAAGAAAGCGATTTCCTTTTACCTCAAGGCTGCAAACCTGGATCAAAAGGATGCCAATCTGTATTACAACCTCGCCTACCTCTACGAAAAGATCAATGATCAGGATAAGGCGGACTTTTATCTGGGCAATGCCGTAACCCTGAACACGGAGGATTTGGAGGGTCGACTCAAATTGGCCCAGAGCTTGATTGAAAAAGGGTCCTTCAAAAAGGCGGAAAAATACCTCTCAGAGGTTTTAACGCGGGATCCCCGTCGTCTGGACGCCCTTTTAATGATGGCCCGGGTACTGGAAGATCAGGAAAACAGGGACGAACTCATCAAGACCTATGAGAAGATCCTCGCCCTGGAACCGGGGAATACAACCATACTTTACAACCTGGGTGTTCTTGAGTTTGAGAAGGGTGATTTCAAGACCGGCCTGGCGCACCTGACCGAGTATCTGAAGTCACATCCCGAGGATTTCACTGCCCGGAGTATCCTCTTTGAAATTTACAGGAAGCAAGGGAAGACAGAGAGGGCGTACAAGGAGGCAGAGGCCCTCACCTCATTACGTCCGGAGGATGTGGGACCCTACCATTATATATTTGAGGCCCTCAAGGAGCGAAAGGACTATGAGGCCATGATCCCGATCATGGAGCGAGGGGTCCAGGCCAATCCTGGAGAGGCTTCCCTTAGGGAGTACTTGATCCTGGCCTATCTGGAGACCGGGCAGGAGGAAACCGCCATAAAGCAGATGGAGGAACTTCTAAAGCTGAAACCAAAGGATGAAGGACTGTGGCTGGGTTTGGCCAGGCTCCAGGAGAAAAAGGGCAGGTATTCAAAGGCCCTGAAGGCCTACAAGCGGGTTCTTGAGCTTTCTCCGGGCCATGAAGAGGCCGAGGAATCCTATCTGAAATTAAGATTGAAAAGTGTCAAGGATGAAGGAGCCAGTTGAAAAACCCCATTTTCATGTGACCGCAGCGGTGATCTGGAAGGATGGAAAGGTGTTGATCGCCCAACGACCCGAGGGGTCTCACCTGGGAGGATACTGGGAATTTCCGGGCGGCAAACAGGAAAGGAATGAAACCCTGAAGGAATGTCTTGTTCGGGAAGTGGAAGAAGAACTGGGACTCAAGGTGGAACCCATTGACACCCTTATGACCGTTGACCACGATTACGGACAAAAGCGCGTATCCCTCCACTTTTTCAATTGCGTGGCCGTGGAAGGGGAGCCCAAGAGCCTTCAATGCCAGAGGTTTTTATGGGCTGAACCCGGAGAACTCGCCCGTTTTAACTTCCCCCCGCCTGACTACCAGTTGATCCATGTCCTCTCCCTGCCTGAAAGGGAGAGGTCGGACGACCGGAAAAGGTTCGGATAATGTTTACCAAAAAAGATAATTCAGGATACAAAATTCCCCTTGAGGGCATAGAACAGAAGACTTTGGTCTATGGGGAGAAGACCCTTCCTTGCGAATTCAACCACACCCATCCTCACGAACAGACCGGTTATTTGGTTTCCGGACGCCTGAACCTGCTGGTTGGGGAAGCAAGATTCCAGGCCGGTCCGGGTGATTCATGGTGTATCGAGGGGGATGTGGAACACGGAGCCGGGGTGCTTGAGGTTGCAGTGGCCGTGGAGGTCTTTTCTCCGGTGAGGGTTGACTATTTGCCGTGAAACCCACGGGGTCTTGGGGAATGTGAGGACTGGGGTCATGCTTATTACATCAATGGTCATTCACAACAAGCATTTTCCCAAGAAGGAAGTCTACCCCTTTAACCTGGTTCCTTTTCAAAAGACCGGGCGTCTGGATTTTAGAGCCCCGGTCATATTCTTCGCAGGCGAAAACGGCACCGGGAAATCCACCCTCTTGGAGGGTATTGCGAGAAGGTACGGACTTACCGTATGGGGAGGGGACAAGACCCACATTTCCCACCGTAACCCTTACGAGACCAAATTGTATCACTTCTTAACCCTCGAAGGTTCTCCTGATACGGGGGGCGTACAAAAAGGCTTTCTTTTCCGGGCGGAGAATTTTTTTAATTATGCCTCCGGTATCGATGACATGAGTCTAACAGATCCCGCTATCTTGAGATATTATGGGGGCCTGTCATTTCATCAGCAGTCACACGGTCAATCCTTTCTCTCTTTTTTCGGAAGCAGATGCCGCCTTGACGGGCTTTATCTCCTGGATGAACCGGAGGCCGCCCTTTCCCCGCAAAATCAGCTGGCCCTGGTGGGGATCCTCCTTAAGATAGCCCGGGGAGAAAGGAAACAATTCATTATCTCCACCCATTCACCTATTATTTTGAGCTATCCGGGGGCACAGGTCTTCAGCTTTGATCATGCCCCCATCAGTGAGATCGCCTACGAACAGACCCAAAGCTACAGGTTTTATAAGAGTTTCATGGAAGACAGAGGCCCCTATTTGGAGGCCTTGAAGCGCGTTGACGGGGAGAGCAGGGAGGAGGATGATGGCCAAGGGAAACTGTGATTTCAAAGGATCAGGGGGGGAGTACTTTGTAACCGTGGTCATTCACCTTTTTCTGATCAATATGCTCACCTTGGGGTTCTATTCCCCATGGGCCCTGGTCAGGCTCTTCAAGCTCAAGGCATCCCACAGTGTGATGAACGGCAAGACGGTGAGCTTCACGGGCACGGGAGCAAGGTTCTTTGTTATCCTTCTGGTAAACGGCCTTTTGACCATGGTGACCTTCGGGATTTACGGGCCGTGGGCCATTTGCAAGGTCTTGAAGTGGAAGACCGAGAATACCCTCGTGGGCGGGGCGGCCAGTGACTTCAAGGGCACTGGAGGCTCCCTGTTCCTCCTCTACCTCATCCATCTCATGATCCTCCCCATGGTGACCCTGGGCCTCTATTACCTGGTGGGATTGTTTAAATTTTATGCCTGGAAGGAGGAACACAGCCGGTACGGCGGAGAAAGGACCTCTTTTGGCGCGGGACTCGGGGAGTTCGTGAAGATTTCGATAATTAACTGGGTCTTGAACCTGGTCACCCTGAATCTTTTTTCACCCTGGGCTTTATGCATGTTGTACCGGTGGCAGCTCCAAGGGCTTACCGTGGGAGATGGTCCGGAGGTGGCCCATTTCAAGCCGGTTAAGGTCAATCCCCTCATCGCGATTGCCCTGGTTATTGTCGGGTTGATCCCTTTGTTGGCCCTGGGTTTCATTGTGACAACCCAGATAAACCATGTCCTGCAGCTCGCCCAAATCAGTGCACAAAGGGCACGGCCTACACTTCAGAAGCGAGAAGGTCCCCTGAGACTCCCCATAAAGAGACCCCCTCGGAAGCCCGCCCCACCTGCCCAAGAGAAGGCACCCAAAGAGTCGGCTCCAAAAGAAGCCCCTGCGACCAGGCCGTCTTCCCTTGGGGAGAAACCCGCCAAGAAGGCACCGGGCTACCAAAAGGAGCTCAAAAAGCTCGATGAGGTCATTAAAGAGCACCGTGACAATGTCGCTGCCTATTACAACCGGGGTCGGATCCAGGGCTTGAGAGGGGATCTCGCTAAGGCCCTAAAAGACTATACCAAGGCCATCAGCCTCGACAACAAAATGTCGGACGCCTATTACAACCGTGGACTTGTGCATGTAAAGATGAAGCAATATGAATCGGCTCTGGGCGATTTCAGCACCGTCATCAAGCTGGAACCCGGTGCGGCAGATGCTTATTGTAACAGGGGGAATGTCCTCTACCATCTGGGCAGGCTTGATGATGCGATTCGGGACTATTCGAAGGCCTTGCAGATGAGACCGAACCACGGAAATCTTTATTACAACAGGGCGGTGGCCTATACGGCCAAGGGGCAGAAGCAGAAGGCCATGGTGGATCTTAAGAAGGCGGCCGAACTGGGTCAGGAAGAGGCAAAGGAGGTCCTGAAGGGGGTCTCCCGTTCACGATAAGGGTTCCATGGCCTCATGGATCTTCTTGCGAAGCCTGGGATCCCGGCCGGAGAGCTCTTCCGCTTTCTGGAAATGAAACCGCGCCTTTTCCTTTTGCCCTAAAACCTGGGAGTACAGGCCCAGATTGTAATGGGCCAGGGCAAGCCGGCCTTGCTTGCCGTAACAAAGGCCCAGGTGGTAATAGAGCTCCGGTTTGACCGGATGGAATGAGGCTACCCTTTCGTAAAGATGGATGGCCTTTTGGTAAGCTCCGGACCTCTCGTAACACAACCCGAGATGAAAAAGGGCCGTCCTGTCCCTGTCGTTGAGTTTCACCGCCTCTTCAAGCAGGGAAAGGGCCTTGTCATCCTGTCCATTCTTCTGGTAGGCCTCGCCAAGCTTGGTCAAAATAGGGACAAAACCCGGTTTTTCTTCCAGGGCCTTTTTGAGATGGTGAATGGCCAGGGGGTACTCCAGTTTTTTCAGAAAAACAACCCCCAGGCCGTAATGGGATAGATACGAATCGGGTCCCTTTTTCAGGGTCCCTTTGAAACGCTCTTCCGCCTCGTTGGGATCAAGGGAGATCGCAAGGACTGTGGTTTTGAAAAACGGGAAAAGGGCTGAAAAGTATGCCGCCTCTTTTGGGGCTGGTCCCGGAGAGTATTGGCTCAGCATGGTATCAAGATTGGACATCCTCTCAGGACCGCTGGGATGGGTCATGAGATAAGGGGGCATCTTGTCCGTGCCCAGGAGGCTTCCCCTTTCAATCTTCCTAAGGGTGGTGATCATCCCTGCCGGATCAAAACCGGCGGCGGTCATGTATTTGTATCCCAACTGGTCTGCCTGCCTCTCGTCACTGCGGCTGTAATGCAGCTGGGCCTGTAGGCCTGCGGCCATGGAGCCCGTGATAAGGGCGCCCGCCAGCGGCCCTCCTCCAAGCAAAACGCCTGCAAGTATACCGGCCATGGTCCCGATCCCTATCTTTTTCCCCTGTTCGATGCGGTGGGCCAGATGCCTGGCGGAGATGTGCCCGATCTCGTGGGATATCACCGCCGAAAGTTCGTCGATGCCGTCCATGACGTCAATGAGACCGGAAAATATAAAGATATGTCCTCCCGGGCCGGCAAAGGCATTGAGGGTGTTGTCCTTAATGATGTAAAAGCGGAAAGGGAAATACGTGACTTCCAAGGGCCTGATCAGATAGTGCCCCAGGTCATTGATGAACTGATTGGCGAAGTCGTCACCTGCCAGGTTAAAATGCCTTTTTATTTGGGCCACAAACTCCTGACCCATCTGAGTTTCCTCTTCCAGGGAAAGGGCAAAGGCGCTTGGCTTTGGAAGCCCGAAGGCCAGGGCAATCAATACCAAGACGGCGGCAAGTCTGAGAAACCAAAGGCTATGAAAAGGGCGCTTTTGCATCAAGATAGGGTGTCTCCCTTCCCCTCATCATCTAAATTGACCCGCGGTGCCTCTATCCAGAGCCCTTCCAGGTCATAGAAGGCCCGCACCGGCTCGTGAAAGAGGTGGATGACCACGTCCCCGTAATCCATAAGCACCCAGTGGCCCTCCCGTTCACCCTCGATACCGTAAGCCCTGAAACCGGCCTCTCGCATATTCCTTTGGATGTGACGGGTGATGGCCTGCACTTGCCTGCTGGCACTCCCGCTGGCAATGAGGAAATAGTCGGAAATAGTGGTCAGGTTGCCGACCTCGAAGAGGACAGGATTAATGGCCTTTCTCTCCTTAATGAGCCTGAGACATAATTTGGCCTTTTCCAGGGTGTCCATAGCTTCTATATAATCCTTTTTCTTTGACATAGTTTCTTACATCTTCCGGGACCAAGAAACGGACGGATTTGTCTTCCCTGACAAGCTTCCGCACGACCGTGGCAGATATATCCATAAGCGTGGTTTTCATGAGCATGAGTCGGTTACCCGTATGTGTTTCAAAGACCCGGGGATCATCGGTTTTCTCAAACGCCACATCCAGGCTTAGAAGAAGAGGTTCAAGCCTTTCCAGTTGAAATCCGGGACGTTGCATAATGACAAAATGGGCGTAGTCAAAGAGGCTTTGATATTCCTTCCAGGTCTTGATTTCGAGAAAGGCGTCGGTGCCTACAATAAAGAAGAGTTGAGGATTTGGACCATAAACCCGATGGAATTCTTTGAGGGTTTCAATGGAGTAAGAGAGACCGGGCCGCCGCCCTTCCAAGTCATGGGCCTCAAAGCGGGCCGAATGGGCCGCGGCCAGTCGGGTCATGGCCAGGCGGTGGTGAAAGGGGGTGACCGGTTCCCCGGTCTTGTGGGGTGGGAGGGCGGAGGGTATAAGATAGACCGTGGTCAGATCAAGGGCCTCTCCTATCTCCTCTGCCGAACGCAAATGGCCGAGATGAATTGGATCGAAGGTCCCTCCAAAAAGGCCCAACTTCAAGACCGACCTCCTCCTGTGTATCCTGATCCCCCCCTAGCTCCTGATCTGCCCATGGCCGTATACGATGAATTTGGTGGCGGTCAACTCAGTCAGACCCATGGGTCCAAAGGCATGTAGCTTTGAGGTATTAATACCAATTTCTGCACCCAACCCCAACTGGTTCCCGTCGTTAAATCTGGTGGAGGCGTTGACCAGAACCACTGAGGAATCCACTTGGGAGAGGAAACGCTGCGCCCGTGCATAATCATTGGTGATAATGGTTTCCGTATGCTTGGATCCGTATTCCTCAATATGGTCCAGCGCTTCTTCCATGCTGGATACCACCTTCACGGCCAGGATGAGCTCAAGGAACTCGGCGGGCCAATCTTCTTTCGTGGCCGGTTTTGCCTCTGGAAGAAACTCCAGTGTCCTGGGGCAGCCCCTGATTTCCACGCCGGCATGAGTGAACCGATCACACATGGCAGGGATAAAGCGGGGGGCAATTTTTTCGTGGACCAGCATGGTTTCCATGGCATTACAGACCCCCGGCCTCTGGACCTTGGCATTAAAGCAAACATCCTCGGCCATTCCCAGGTCGGCGAACTCGTCCACATACACATGACACACGCCTTTGAAGTGTTTTAGAACTGGGACCCGGGAATGGCTGGTCACAAACCTGATCAGCCCTTCTCCCCCCCTGGGGATGATGATATCCAGGTAGTCTTCCAGCCCCAGAAGAATGCCTACCGCCTCTCTGTCCGTGGTGGGAACGAGTTGGACCGCCTTAGGGGGCAGGCCCGCCTCCCGGAGGGCCTCTTCCAAGAGTCCTGCCAAGACCATATTGGAATGAATCGCCTCCGAGCCCCCTTTCAGGATCACCGCGTTCCCCGACTTAAAGCAAAGGCCGGCCGCATCTATGGTTACGTTGGGCCGGGATTCATAGATGAACCCGATGAGGCCGAGGGGAATCCGGACGCGGCCTACAAGGAGCCCGTTTGGCCTTTTCCACATACCCGTGATTTCCCCCACGGGATCCGGCAGGGCCTTAACCTCCTGCAGGCCTTGGGACATTTCCTGTAACACCTTTTTGTTGAGGGTTAACCGGTCGATCATGGCCTCTGAGAGGCCTGACGCTTTGGCCTGTGAAAGATCCTTTGCATTTTCCCGGAGGATATCTTCCTCTCTTTCAAGGAGCCTTTCCGCCATCAGGTGCAGGGCGGCGTCTTTCTTGGCCCTATCCAGGTTTCTCAGCTCCCTGGAGGCCAACTTGCCTTCTTTCGCCATATCAGTGATCATGCCGGCAATTGACATAAATCCTCTCCTTCTACCATGTTTTCGGTCAAGACAAGGTTGTCCCGGTGGATGACTTCGTCGTCGTGTTTAAACCCAAGCCGTAATTCGATTTCAGAGGTCTTGGCGCCCATGATTTTTTTGATATCACCCGAATGGTAATTGACCATGCCTACGGCGATCTCCTTCCCTTTCTTGTTTTCCACGACCACCGAATCCCCCAAACTGAACCTGCCCTGTACCCCTTGAATTCCTGAGGGAAGGAGACTTTTCCCATGTTTCAAAAGGGCCTGCTCCGCCCCTCCATCTACAACGATAGCGCCTTTGGGAGCCTTAGTAAAGGCTATCCAGTGCTTCCGGTTGCAAAGGGAGACAGGGCTCGGAAGAAAAAGGGTTCCCACCTCCTGGCCCCTGAATATCCGGCCGAGTATGCCCGGCGTCAGACCGTTGGATATAACGGTCGGAACGCCTCCCACAGCCACTTGGCGGGCCGCCCGGATCTTGCTGGCCATTCCTCCTGTTCCCAGGAAACCGGGAATGGTACTCGCGTATTTGACCATTTTCCGATCCACCTTCTCCACCACCCTGATCAGCTTCGCATCCTTGTGGCTTCTGGGGTCCTTGTCAAAGAGCCCGTCAATATTGGTCAAATTGATGAGCAGATGGGATTCGGTCAGATTGGTGACCATGGCGCTCAGATTGTCGTTGTCCCCAAACTTGATTTCATCCACCACCACGGTATCATTTTCATTGATAATGGGGATGATATTCCAGGATAGAAGCGTGAAAAGGGTGTTTCGGGCGTTCAGATAGCGACGTCTGTGGGTGAGGTCATCCCGGGTGAGCAAGACCTGAGCCACCTTATAGCCGTGCCTGTTGAAGGTCTTTTCATAGGCCAACATAAGGCTGGGTTGACCCACCGCTGCCATGGCCTGCTGCTGTGACACAGACTGGGGTCTTTTTGAAAAACCGATCTTTTTGAGCCCTGAGGCAATGGCCCCTGAAGAGACCAGGATCACTTCGATCCCTCTCTTTCTCAGGGCACAGATCTCTGTTGTGAGATGCCGGATGGCCGTGGTATTGAGGCCCTCCCTGGCGGTGAGGACCCCGCTGCCGACCTTTACCACCACCCTCTTGACGGGTTTTAACAGGTCTTTTCTTGTAAGGTGTTCCACTTCTCCCAGATAAGCTCCTTTAAGGGTTCAATGCCTTCGCCGGTCAGCGCGGAAACGGGTGCGGACTGTATTCCCAGATCCTGCAGACCCTCCTGGAGTACCCCCAGTTCCCTGCGTTCGGGGCCACAGAGGTCTATTTTATTAATGACGACCAGTTGGGGTTTACCAAGAAGCCCGGGATTGTATGCGGCCATTTCCTTCCTGAGCACGTGAAAATCATCCAACCCGTTTTTTCCGGTGCCTTGAGTCACGTCCAGAAGGTGTAAGAGGAGGCGGGTACGTTCGATGTGTTTCAGGAAGCGAAGACCAAGGCCGCGCCCTAGGCTGGCCCCTTGGATGAGCCCGGGCATATCAGCGATGACAAGTGCCCAGTTGTCGTCCAGGGTCATGACGCCGAAATTGGGAGCCAAGGTGGTGAAAGGGTGGGCTCTCACCCTTGGGCGGGCCGCTGTAAGACGGGAGAGCAAGGTGGACTTACCCGCGTTGGGCAGTCCGATGAGACCCACATCAGCCACACACTTGAGGGTAAGCTTCAGTCTCCTTTCCTCACCCGGAAGCCCAGGCTGGGCATATCTGGGCGCCCTGTTGGTGGGGGTGGCAAAGTGCTGGTTGCCTTTGCCTCCCTTGCCGCCGGGGATGAAAAGGACCGCCTCCTCTTGTTGAGTAAGATCGGCGAGGACCTCGCCCGTGTTTGGGTCGCTGACGACCGTCCCCACGGGGACCTCGAGGAAGAGATCGCCACCGGCCTTGCCGGTTTGGTTCTTTCCCCTTCCAGGCTGGCCGTCGCGGGCCCGGAAGTGCTTGCGGGTCACGTAGTCCGTTAGAGTGTGGTGGGTCTCCTTGGCCTTGATGTAAATACTTCCGCCCTTTCCCCCGTCACCGCCGTCCGGTCCCCCTTTGGGCAGCGACCTTTCTCGTCTGAAACTCACACAGCCTCTCCCTCCGTCTCCCGATCTGGCGGTAATGATCGCTTCATCAACAAAGGACATGGTGGGTCTCAGCAGGGGAGGGGCCTTGCAGACCTTTAGGCGGCGTACACACTGACCTTTTTCCGCGTTTTGCCCAGGCGTTCGAAGGCGACGACGCCGTCAACTTTTGCAAAAAGGGTATAATCTTTCCCCAGGCCTACATTGGTACCGGGATGCAGTTTGGTCCCCTTCTGCCGCACAAGGATATTGCCGGCCCGAACCTTTTGGCCGCCAAATCGCTTCACCCCGTATCTCTGGCCGACACTGTCCCTGCCGTTGCGAGAACTTCCGCCTGCTTTTTTGTGTGCCATAATGTTTACCTCAAAAGGGTCGTTACCCGGGATCAGGCCTCGATGTTTTCAACCCTTACCAGGGTAAAATCCTGGCGGTGACCCCGTTTCCTGCGGTACCCCTTTCTTCTTTTATATTTGAAGACCACCACTTTCCTGTTTTTCCCTTGTGCCGTGATCTGTCCCACCACCCGGGTGTTTTCCAGATAGGGCTTGCCGACCCGGGTCTCCTCGCCATCAGAGGTGATAAGGACGCGGTCAAAGGTAATGGTGTCCCCAGGCGCCCCTTCAATCTTTTCGAGCTTGACTTCCTCTCCCGTGGACACCCGGTACTGCTTTCCGCCGTTTTGAATCACCGCATACATAGGCCTCTAACTCCTTGGAAAAAAGCTAAATCATAAATATAACGGAATGGACCCTATCAGTCAAGGCAAAAACCTTATTTACTCATTTATCGTGAGTGATCCGTTGCGGTGGATGGGCACTAATTAAACACGTATAACCTGGGATATGTATACCAGAGCGGGGCCTGAATCGCCAAGATCTTTTCGGAACCGAAAGATGGCCCTGGCGGTTTCAGGATGGGGATGGCCGATCCCTATGGCCCGGCCGTATTTCAAGGCGTGTTTCTTGAGTTTGTTGAGCTGAAAGAGGATGGCCGATTCATGGGGCAGGTTATCGAGAAAGATGTTTCTTTGGGCCGCGGGCATGTGAAGGCTCTTGGCCGTGGTGTAGGCCTTGGAATGGCTTGTGGTGAGGCTGTCAATGAAATGGAGCCCCCTTTTCTTAATGACCCTGAGGACGGCCCCCATTTCCCGTTGGCATTCCGTGAAACGCGAACCCATGTGGTTGTTAACCCCTGAAATAAAAGGCAGGCTGGAAATGTTTTCCTCCACGATTCTGGTTATTTTTTTGGTCCCGTCTCCCACATACAGGGCTCCGGGACCGGGATCAAGATCGGCGTTATAGGGCTGCATGGGCTGGTGAAGCATTATTTCATGTCCCTGGGCGTGGATTTCCAGGGCCACCTTTTCCGAACGGGGCAGCCGAGGCAGGATGGAAAAGGTCAGGGGGATTTCCAGGTTCAAGAACTGTTCGGTCCGGGAGAGGCTGTAACCCATGTCATCAATGATCAGAGAGATGACGGACTTGGCGAGGGGGGGCGTCTTGCGGAAGCCGAAGGCCATGGCTGTGGAGAGGGTGTCCAGACCCAACCATGTGCCTAGGAGAAAAGAGGCGGTTTTGCCGATGAAAGCCCGTCTGCCAATGGTTCCTCCCTCTACATTCATCATTTCCCCTCCGCAAAGGATTGCCTGGGAATTGGTGCCTTAATACAATCTATTGTGGTTTTTGTCAAGTAAAAATACCATATATTGTAAAAAAATTTTGTTGGACCCCCTTTCTCTGGCCCGGGGAAGGGATTCATTTTATGATCTTGAATAAGTTGAGCACTTGTGCTTATATGTAATTTATTTCTAAGGCATGTTTTCCCACATTCCCCTGAATAGCACCTGGGCAGGCGGTGTGGTCACTCCTGAGACGGCCATGTTTTAGGGCCTCACATCCAACCAAAAAGAGGAGAGCGCGCGATCCCGGAAATGAGTGGATTTTTTCCTTCGTTCTCAGGCAGAAGAGACACCTTTGTTGTAAATCACACTCTTGGCGGGGTAGGGCAGGGCCGAGGCATTAAAGGGGTATGGGCCCTCTCAAACCTGATAATTTCCTTTAACCTATCTGAGAAGGGAGACCATGAGTGATTACTGTGTCGTCATTGCGAGCGGTGGGCGTGCACGTTTTTTTACCTTGGAAACAGCGGATTTTCCGGAACTGGAATCGGGTCCCAGGCTGATTGATCGGGGGGGCCTTACAAACCCAGGGAAGGAGACCCCCGAGCGGGAGCTTTTCGCAGATTCAAAGACTGGAGGCGGTCGCGCGCCCCAGGGTGGCCCGGCCCACGGCTACGACGATCACCGAGAAAAGCATGAAGATGAAATGGACCGTCGTTTTGCCCGGAGTGTCTTTGAAAGAATCAGGCGTTTGGCCACGGGATGTGGGGCCCGGTGTGTGGTGGTGGCCGCACCCTCACGTATGCTGGGGTTGCTCCGTCAGGATCTGGAAACCCTTGTTAAACAAGGGGTGGCTCTTCACACGGTGGCTAAAGACATGACCAAATTCGCCCCGGAGCTGGTTCATCAACATCTCGCGAAGGAAGGTCTTCTCCCGGGATGCAGGCGACCGGGGGTATAAATTTGGGCCCGGGTCCCGTCCTAGGAGGACCTGTGCTTCTGAAATATCTTCCTGATGGTTACAGCAAGGTCTTCCATCACTAAGGGCTTCATGAGAAAGGCCTTGATGCCTATTTCCTTGGCCTTGCTTTCCGATATCCTTTCACTGAATCCCGTACAGAGGATAATGGGGATGTCAGACCGGATGGAAATGACCTTTTTTGCCAGGGTCTCCCCGGTCATATTGGGCATGGTCTGGTCGGTAATGATCATGTCGAAATCATAGGGCTTGGTCTCGAAGAGGGCCAGGGCCTCTACGCTGCTCGTCCTCGAAACCACCTGATATTCAAGGTGTTTCAACATTTCCTGCCCTATATCAACCAGGGCCTGTTCATCGTCCACAAAAAGGATGCGTTCTTGTCCTCGGGGAAGTGCCCTGGAGGGTTTTTTGCTCATGTCGTCATTTTCGTATTCGATCCTGGGCAGGTATATTTGAAATGTGGACCCTTTACCGGGTTTGCTGGCCACGTGGATGGTGCCGCCGTGAGCGGTCACAATCCCGTGGACCACGGCCAGACCCATTCCGGTACCCTCCCCCGGTCCTTTGGTGGTAAAATAGGGCTCGAATATACGGGACATGACCGCCTGCTCCATGCCGTGTCCCGTATCCTTAACGGTGAGCCTCAAATAGGGCCCGGGGCTCAGATCATGGCAGGGCAGGATATCACCTGGAGTGAAATCCAGGTCATCCATCCGCACCTCCAGTCTTCCACCGTTTTCCTGCATGGCGTGGTGGGCATTGGTACAAAGGTTCACCAATAACTGGTGTAGCTGTGTGGGATCCCCCATAATGGTCCCTGTCCGGGTATGGATCTCTTGGTGGATTTCAATCGTGGCCGGGAGTGAGGCCCTCAGGAGTTTGAGGGCCTCTTTAAAGATGGGTTTGAGCTGAAGGGGCCGTAACTCGTGATCGGTCTGCCGGCTGAAGGAGAGGATCTGGCTCACCATCTTCTTGGCCCTTTGGCTGGCTTTGAGCACCTCTTGGAGATTCGCCCTGGCCAGGGAGTCCTCACCGAGTTTGATACAGGCCAGTTCGGTATAGCCCATAATGGCTGCCAGGATATTATTGAAGTCATGGGCGATTCCTCCTGCAAGGGTGCCTATGGCCTCCATTTTTTGCGATTGCTGAAGTTGTGCCTCAAGGGCCTTTTTTTCCTCTTCCATTTTTTTGAGGTCCGTCTCATCCAGTCCAAAGCCGATGATGCCTATGACCCTGCCCTCGTTGTCTTTTGAAGGGATTTTATCGACCGATATTTGCCTGACACCCTTGGGTGTCTCAAAAAACTCCGTGCTTTTGAGTATGGGCTTTCCTCTTCTTATGACTTCCAAATCGGTTTCCAGGCCGGGCGCGGCGGCGTTGGGGAACAGCTCTGTAAAGGTCTTGCCGATGATCTCGCAGGCTGGAAGTCCCATCATCTCCGAGAATTTTTTGTTAACCCGGATAAATCTCTGTTCCGTGTCTTTGTAAAAAATCATTCCCGGGGTGGAGTCCAACATGATTTGGAGTTCCTGGCTTTTTTCCTCCAATTGCTTCTGAACCGCCTTCAACTCCCGGGTTCGCTCCTCCACGATGCTTTCCATTTTTGAGTATATTTCAAAGTAGTTTTTTGTGGAGTTTTCGTTCTCTTCCCGGGTTAGTCGAAGGTCGTTGGTCAGATGTCTCACCTGGGTTTCCAAAATGAGGTTTTGCGTTTCAAGGTCCTGTATGTATTTATCTTTCGTCTTGATCATTTTGGAACAACCCCTGCTCTTCCATTTCCCGGATTTTTTGTTCCCCGTCCTTGACGATGAGATCAAGGGCGTAGGCCCCGATTTCCAGGTTCCTTAGACACTTTTTGAAAAGCCTTGTGTCTCGAAAGGGGGCGTCAGAGTATCCGATACCCCTCTCATGGCACAGGTAGTCGGCAACATACAAAGTTGAAGCTATCCTTTCATTCTCTTTGGATACTCCCTCCGGATTGTGATGATGCCCGATGGCGGAAATCAATTCCTCGGGAAAGGCCCAGTGAGCCGTGATGGCTTTCCCTAGATCTTCGTGTGTATAACCCAGGACTTCGCGTTCTACAGCAGACAAATTCCTCTTCTCAGCCCTTGCCTTTTCCAGGATGTCCCTGAATTCGGCTTGGAGAAATTGATCCTCCACGATAATTCCTATGTCGTGGAGCAACCCGGCCGCATAGACATTTTCCCCTCTTTTTCCGAATTCCCTCCGAAAGATCAGTTTCGCAAAGAGGGCCACCGCGTTGCTGTGCTTCCACAAAGAGGTCCTTGAATAGCCGTCAGTGATCGTATCCTCCAAGAAGATCTCACAGACTTTTTGGCTGAGCACCAGTTCCTTGAGGGCGTCAAATCCTATCCAGATGACGGCGTGCTGGATCTCGCTGATCTCCCGCAGGGATGCGTGAAGGGCGGAATTGGCCACTTTAAGCACCTTGGCCGTTAAGGGGGGATCTATCTCGACGAGGTCCTTCAGGTCCTTTGCACTGGAACGGGGGTCATTGATCACATTAAGCACGCCTTTGACAACGGTCTTGATTGAAGAAATCTCAGATCGATCCAGAAGCGCTATAAGGTCCTCAAGCTTTTTTTGTCTTGCACCATCAAGGGCCATCGCAAAAGCCTCAATACCGGTTGCTCCTGAGCCCCTCGTTCTGCCCTGTCCTGGGTCCGGAACCAGGGGGAGGGGATTCATGGAGGACCGATGCACAAATTATGCCGAAAGAGCCCACCGGATCGGGTTTCCGTGAGGGACAGGGCTCCAAACCACGGCCTGGCGGGTGCCCGCGGCTGGAGGGGAGAGGTCTTGAAGGGATGGGGGGCAGGATTAAAGCCCCGTCCTGTCAAAGTCTTGACGGCCGCCTCCCCCCGGGAGGGGAAGGGGACTAAGGAAAGAGATAGGCCTAAGGATCAAGCAAGGGGGTCGGCCATGAGGCGTCTTTAGATAAAAAATCCGGGTGCCTTACCCATTTTATAAAAAAATGGGTAAGGCACCCGGATGGGTTTTCCGCATTCTTCCTGGGGTGGAAGGGGTCACCTCCACATCAAAGAAAAGGCCTACTTGATCAGGGAGATGTGGATGCCCTGTACTCCAAAGGTCAAGTCAACGCCCTGTTGAATGGCTCCAAGGTGGATCACCACGCCGTTCTGATTCTCCATGGCCGTCCCCTTGCCACCTCCGGCCAGGGCGATACCGGCCTCCGCCGCTATGTATCGGCCTTCAAAGTCAGAGAGTTCCTTGAGATTATAGACCGTGCCCTTGGCGTTTACCTTTGTAAACCCCACCCCGATCACCTTCATCCCTACAATCGAAAATTTGTGTTTTTCTCCGCTATTCAAGGTAAGGGTGCCTTCGCCCCAGTCCACGCCGATGCCCACAGCGATAGCTGTGGTCTGAATCTCCACCTTCCCAGCAGGGACCATCTCTGCTGCTGCCACTCCGGCCAAGAAGAAGGGGATTACCAACACAAGTGTCAATACGGTTTTCGCCTTCACTGTCATTTTGTTCTCCTTTCTTCCCTGGTTAGAAATTTGACCCGAACAAAGCCACGCCTTTTTTTCATCCCGGTCCAAAGCCCATTGGGTGCCCGCCTATTCCGAAATAGGCCTTAAAACTCCAGGAATTAAACGTCAGACATTCAATACTCCACCTCAATAGCCAAGTCAAGACAAAAGAGCTCTTCTTTGAACGGCCGATCCCTTTCCGTCTTTTACCTCACCAGGTGCTTTTTGCGCCAGACTCTGGGGCTCATGTAATCCTCTTTAAGACGCCACATGCCCTTTTCCTTTTCCCGGGCCTCTTCTTCAGCTTCTACGTACGGGCTGATGTCGAAGTCTTCCGGAAGCCCCTCCTGGTGGGCCTCGGCCAGGCCCTGTTTGATCATTTCCAAGTTGATGTTTTTCTGGTTCCAGTAGATGACTCCCAGGATATTATTGTCCGGATAGGGGGCCCTTCCATAGCCTTTCACCTTGACAGTCTTGTTTAAGACCATTCGCGTGAGGAAATCCTTGGCCTCCTGTCCATAAGGTTGTCCCTGAGGGTCGATGGGATTGGGGACTTCCGGGGCGTCGATGCCTATCAGCATAATATAGATGATGGTGCGGTCTTGCCTGGCCATGACCGTATCGCCGTCGTATACCCGGGTGATTTTAAACCGGTCTGCCAAGGATGAACCCGGAGTCAGCAGTAGGAATGCGGCCAAAAAGAGGAGGGTGGGCAAAGATCTTTTTTTCGATTTCATCATT
>Ga0180431_10001909_pt1 | contig 28372 bp, 20 predicted proteins | sample SS_ome_11_FD_132459 | JGI IMG/M metagenome (GOLD analysis project Ga0180431, IMG submission 132459) | Hypersaline lake sediment archaeal communities from the Salton Sea, California, USA - SS_1_MS_1 metaG | ecosystem: Environmental > Aquatic > Non-marine Saline and Alkaline > Hypersaline >... | reverse complement strand
GACGATTTGGCCTTTCAACTCTCCACAAGCTCACGACTGTGCCCAGGAGGAGAAAGCTCGACAGGATTGGGTTGAGTGAGGGCCGGCCTGGGATGGTGCTGTACGGTGTGTCGTCGCCGATGAAGCTGAAGGCGAGGACGGCTCGCGCCGCCTGGTAGAGAAGGGTCCCGACGTTGTCGCCAACGGGTTTCTGGGGCTCAAGGATGAGGGCCTCATCGATGCGGTGGGAGAAGCTGCCAGGGTGGCTCAGGAAGTGGACGCCGAGGGGCGCGAAGACGAGGAGGGCTACGCCGGCGACGATGAGGAGCGAGGGCCAGAGGTGCCTCAGCTCCGTGTTGCCTTTCCATGCGCTGGCGGCGAAGCCGGCCAGGACGACGAAGGGCAGAAGGCGGGCCGCTTGATAGGTGTACAGACTGATGCCCAGGCAGACCCCGGCGGCCACGAAGGATGCCGTCCGGCGCGTCTGGAGTCCGCGCCAGAGAGCAGCCATGGTCGACGCCGACAGGAGAGGGACGAGGATGGCCCGCATGCCGAGCCGGCTCCAGTTCAGATGCCAGTAGGAGAAGGCGACCACGAGGGCGGCCAGGAGTGCGCCCCACCGGCGAATCGGTTGCTCTTCATCTCTGAACAGGGTGTCCGCCGCCAGATAGACGGCCGGGATGGTGAGAATGCCGACCAGTGCGGACGTCGCGTGGATGGCGGGCGCCGAGGGGCCAAAGATAAGGAAGAGTCCCGCCACCAGGTAGCTGAAGAGGGGCTCCCGATTGGGAGGGTACATGAGGCGGGGGGGTTCACGGTTGAGCAGTTGGAGGGCGTCGACGCCATAATAGGCTGCGTCGTACCCCTCGGCAGGCGGCAGGCTCTGGATGCGGTAGATCCGCAGAAAGGCACCGGCGGCGATGATGGCGGCGAGAAGGACCAGCCTGGCCCTGGAGCGATGAGGCGGGAAGGGGGCGCTCATAGGGGTCGGTGCCTAGCGGCAGATGAGGATGGGGCGCGTGCTCTTCCGGAGGATCCGGTCGACGGTGCTGCCGATGACGGCCTCCACTACGGGACCCATCCCATAGCCTCCCATCAGGATGAGGTCGCAGTTGTCTGCGGCGGCCCGGCGGAGGATGGCGTCCGCGACGCTCTCATTTCCCCACCGCTGCTCGGCTACCCATGTCGCTTGCACGCGGTGATTCTCCAGGTAGGTGTGGGCGTCTTCCACAGCCGTTCCTGCGTCACGGTCGCCTTCGGTGACCGCAACGACTGTCAGTGGGACGCGCCAGCGACCGGCGAGATAGGTGGCGACGAAAAGGGCCTCCCTGGCCTTCGGGGTTCCATCGTAGGCGAGCAGAGCGTGATCCAGCGATGAGGGCTCATCCGGGACGACGAGGACCGGACGCGGACAGCGGCGTATCAAGGTGACGATTCCCGAGTTGATCTTCGACATGGGCCCAGGCAGAGGTGGATAGTTGAGGCTCGTGACAACCAGGTCGTTCCAGCGGGCGCGCTCACAGATCTTTCGTTGGACGGGGCCCACCTCATACGCCAGGCGTCCCTCCACGCCGGCCGCGCTGCAGCGCCGCTCGAAGGTCTCCTGGATGGCCCGTGCATCGGGGTGCTCCGTCTGCTGCTCGTGGGGCACCACGTGCAGACCGTGCAGGCGGGCGTGCTCGCGGTGTGCCACCTCCAGGGCTTGCTCCAGCGCGACCCAGCCGCTCTCGTCCCCGCGGATGGCGACGAGGATGTTGGCGAAGAGACGATCGTCCTGGCGTGGCGCGAGCCGTTCCTCCCGCCAGCGTCCCGTTGGGGGGCCTGGCTCCAGCTCGTCGGGCGTGATGGCCTTGAGGACCCGCCTCCCGATGCGCTGGATCACGCGGCCGGGCTGCTGGCTGAAACGGGACGCCAGGTCGCTAGCGGCCATCTCCGGGGTGATCTGCCAGCTGAGTTGCTGCTCCAGCTCGGCCCGGTGCTGGGAGAGCCATAGGTAGAGGTCGGTCTCGGTGCGCTCTGGAAAATCACGCAGGATGCCGCGCTCGCGGATGAGTCGGGCCACCGGCTGGTACACCTCGTCGTACCAATGGGCGGCGGCCTGACCATAGGGAATGTGGCGCTCTTCGTGCTGGCCCATGAAGTACCGGTGGACCGCGATGTGCTCTTCAAGAATCTGGTACCGGCCGGGGACGGTCACACGAAGATTGGCCTCGGGGCGGGTTCGGTCGAGACGGGTGTGCTCAAGGAACTCCGTGTGCTCGGCCTTGATGATGAGATCGTCGGGCTCCGCGTCGGGAGTGAGGGGAACCCGGATTTCGACGTCGGTGACGTAGGCCTGGATGTGGTCGGCGCCCAGTTCCTTGGCGACGGAGACTCGGTGATTGCCGTCGCGCACGAAGTAGGCGTCGCCCACCCTGTACACATCGATGGGGGGTACTCCCTCCATACCGGTCATAGCGATCTCAACGCGTGCCCAACGCTCCTGCGCGCCAGCTTGCTTGGGAAGGAAACTGCGGGTGAAGTCCTTGTAGCGGCCGACACTGCCGACGATGGCGTCCAGGGGGATGTCCTCAAGGTGGTGGGAGTAGCGCTCACGGGCCCGGAGCTGGCGCCGCACCTCCTCGTAGGATAGCAGTTCCGCTGAGCGCCCAGTGAGGCGCGCCACGACACTCTCGAGCTGCGCCCGAAGGCGAGCTCGATGGAAGTCCTCGACTGCGGAGGCTAGGTTCTGTGGCATCGTCTCCCATCCGAAAATCCCGGGGCCGGGAGGGACTCGTGCGACAGCGTATCAGCTTCGTCTCGAGCCATTCCTCTCCAGACCGGGACACTCATCGTCGGCAGCTATTATAGGCTGAGCGGGGTGAGCGTCAAGATGTCGGTGGGCGTAAGGGGACGCGATGGTGGCGTGGGGGGCCTCATGGGCGGCCGAAGTCGGCGAAGATGTAGTGACCCCAGTCCGCGTGGGCGACGCCGACTCCGATCTCGGTAAGCCAGTCGCTGAGCAGCGTGCGCCGATGAGGATCGTTGGGTGGTGTCTCGTCCATCCAGACCTCGATGGCCTTCTGAGGTGTCTGCGTGTGAGCCCAACACTCGGCCCAGCCGGTCCCGTCATACCCTGCACGGAGAACCCGAGCTTTGATGTTGGAGCCGTCGGAGCCAGTGTGGCTGCCCCAGCCGCGCTGGGCGCAGTCGTTGGCGTGGGCCTGAGCAGCGCGCTCCAGGGTGTCATTGTACTCGAGGGGGGGCATACCGTGTTCCGCCCGGACCTCGTTGATGAGCCGAGCAATCTCGTGGGGCCAGGAGGCCAGGTCCGCCGGTGGCAGTGGGTCCTGACCCTCGGCAGCGGGGGCGGGAGAGGCGGGCACGGCCGTGGTCAGCGAGGTTTCATCTGGCACTGTCGTCGGGGCGGCAGTAGAAGAGGCCGTAGGCGCCGCGGTGGGTTCGGTGGTTGGCGGCTCAGTCGCCGGGGCAGTGGGGGCGGCGGCTGGGGGGGCAGGGGATCCCAGGGAAAGAATGAGGCGCTGTCCCACGGTGATCCGGTCGGCGTCATCGAGACCATTCACCGACAGAAGCTCCTCCAGATCCAGGTCGTGGTCTCGGGCGATCTCGGTCAGGGTCTCTCCGGGCGCTACCTCGTGGACTACCCAGTATGGTGAGGCCTCGGACCAGGCATCGGCGGATGGTATTGCCAAGTCCTGTCCGGTCTTCACCACGGTGGACGACCCCATGCCGTTCTCCAGCTGAATGGCGGCCATCGGCACGCCATAGGCCTTGGCTAACCCGAGAAGGGTGTCTCCCGGCTCCACGGTGTGTACCGCCTGGACGGCGGCATCAGCCGGGGTGTCCGTAGCCGGTGAGACCTCGGAGGGCGGCGTTTCCGTGGGACTGGGCTTGGGGGTAGGGGATGGATCCTGCCGATCCCCGATGGGCGTGATGGCAGGGATGCTCGGTATCGCGGGGGCGGTTGGTGATCCCCGCTGCGTGCCGGAGGCGCAGGCAGCGGCGAGGAGGACGATGATGAGCTGTGCGACGGCGCACGCGAACCGCGATCTGTGACTGAAGGCGGGGCTGGTGCCAGTCATAAGGAGGGATTCTAGCCCGACTTGTGGGGATGTCAAACGGTGCAGCGACGGTGGTGCATCGCGCGGCACGCAGATCACGGAGAGGGGGTGCACGTGTTGACTCAGACGCTGCGTCCGACGGACGTGTCCTCGGTTGGCGGTTGACGGCTTGGGGGGCGACGGTAGAATGGACGGATGAGCCGGGGTGACCGGGCCGTTTCTTGCGGGGGTTCCAAGGTCGAGGGGGCGGTCACGACCGGGCCAGGCGCGCGAAGAGGATCCAGGGGGACATCAGGGTGGACGTGATGCGATGAGCCACAGGCTATACATTTTCGATCTCGATGGCACGCTGGCCAAGACATGGGAGGCGACGATTCTGTCGGGCGTGGTCGACCGCGTATCCGCCTTGAAGAGTCACCTGGCGGTGGCGACGAATCAGGCGGGGGGTGGGATGGCACGCGGTGGAGGGGGAGCCGTATCCACGGCCGACCGAGGTGGGGCAGCGGTTGGTGGAAGCCGCGGATGCGGCCGAGGCGGCGGGGGTGGACTTCGTTGAGGCAGACAGGTATTTCGGGAGGATTCAGGGAGAGGCAGCGGTGGATAGGACAGGCCGTCGCGTTTCGTTGGAGGACGTGCAGGACGCCCCGGTGCAACGCGCCTTGCAGGTGCGTCGCACCGGGAGACGGGTGGGCGACGCTATAGGCGCTGTTTGATCTCGCGCTCGTATTCTGGGAAGTAGCGGCTGATGACGGTGAGGTCGAAGGAGCGGAGAATGGACTCTTTCGGCTCGCGCTCGAGCAAGAAGCGGAAGGACTCGGCCACCAGAGCCTTTGGGCTTGCGATCCCTCCGGTGAGCCGCTCGTAATCGTCCCTTTCAAGGGTCACGGAGTGCTGGCTCTTTCCGAGGCCTTCTTCGACTGTCACGTCGCATTGATAGGTGTCGCCCCGCTCGGCGACGGAAACGGTGATCTCGGCCATGGGGTTCCTCCTGATGGCAGGTCTGCTTACCTAAGGTGTGGATCACTCAATCGAGACCGGGTTCGCCCGGGTCTGCGTATAGGGCTTTGTAGACCTCGTAGTTCATCGAGACCCTCTCTACGTACTCCCGCGTCTCTCCGAAGCCGATCCAGCGGAGGAGGTCGTCCCGATTGGAGACTTTGGGATCCTCCAGCCAGGCGTCGACGCTTCCAGCGCCGCCGTTGTAGGCGGCGACGGTGAGCCGGAGGTCACCATCGAAGTAGTCGAGGAGGAAGCGGAGGAACCAGGCGCCCATACGGACGTTCGCCTCGGGAGTGAAAGCGGCCCCAGGGGGGATCTCCTCTCCCATTTGCTCGGCGATCCACTCTTGGGTGGAGGGCATGACCTGCATGAGGCCCCGGGCGCCGACGTAGGACATGGCGTCGGCGTCGAAGACGCTCTCCTGGCGCATGATGGACCAGACGAGGAGGGGGTCGAGGTTGTAGGTCCCGGCGGCCGACTCGACGGTTTCGGAGAAGGGGCGGGGGTAGCTCAAACGCCAGAACGCCAGGGGCGCGCGCCCGGTGCCAGGGCCGGCATACTCGGCGGCGATGGCCTGCGCTGCCTCGTGCTCTCCAAGGTCCGCAAGGGCCTGGGCCATGGCGAGATCCACCTCGGGCGTGCGCCGGTGAGCGGCGGTCACCTCGAGCTCAAGGTGAGCGAGGTCCTCACGGCCGATGGAGCTCAGTGCAGCGGCCCTGGCGATGACGCCGTCCCCGCCCGGGGCCAGTGGGGGCGCGGTTGGGAGCTGGAACTCGCTCCCTCGTGCTCGAAGGCTCAACCAGTTCAGTCCGACGTTGTCGAGCAAGGCCTGGGCTTCGTCACGGATTGCGTCATCGCCCAGTCGGTCCGCGAGAACGTAAAGCCGGTATGCGGCGTCGTCGGCAAGGTAGGTGGATGAGCGGGCGACGCGCCGGTAGAGGGGCAGTGTCTCCGTCAGTCTGTCCTGGTGCTCCAGGATGGCGGTGGCGGACCACCAGGCGACGGGGTAGGGAACCTCGCGATAAAGCTCCAAAGCGCTCTCGGGGTCCTGGCTCTCCAGCAGTCCGGCGCGGGCGAGCTTGCTGTCGGCCGTGTCGACCTCCTCGTAGAGGTCCAGAGCCTCGTCCGTTCGGCCCAGGCGCTCCAGAGTCTTGGCGAGCTCCATCTTCACTTCGGTGTCGTCGGGATGGTCGGCCAGCCAGGCGGCGAAAGCCTCCGCAGCCTCCTCGTGGCGCCCTAGCCCGGCGAGAGCTCGGCCGCGAAGGGGGAGCGCTCGAGGGTCGTCCACGCCGCGGAGGGTCTCAAGGGCGTCGCTGAACCAGGCGGCGTTGGCCAGGTCCTCCGCCACCGCGAGAGGATCTGTACCGGTTCTCCGCATGCCTGTGAAGGCGTCCGGCCGGTCTCCCAGGACCGTGTGGTATTCGGCGTAGGCTCCATCGACGTCGCCCCTCTCCTCCAAGTAGCGGGCCAGCTCCAGGTGGAGGGCCACAGACTCGCGGATGGCCAGGGCGTCGCGATAGGCCTGCTCGGCCCTGGGGGCCTCAAGCTGCGCGTAGTGGCGGGCCAGGGTGAGGTGAGCCTCGTAGGCGGCGGGACTCTGTGGACGGAAGGCGATGACGTCGCGGAGAGCCGCGGCGGCATCGACACTGGGCATGGCGGCCTGAGCGGCCCAGAGACGGGTGTACTCCTCGATCTCGGGGAGCTCCTCGCCCAAACGGACGTAGAGTTCCTCGGCTCTCTCGGGTTCAGCGTCCCGGGCCGTCTGGTAAAGGGCATCGGCTGAGCGGGGGCGGAGGGCGCAGCCGCCCAGGGTACTGCTGGCGACGAGGAGGAGGATGATGAGGGCGAGCCCCAAGATTCTGTTCATGAAAGGTGGTGCTGAAGGCATGATCGTCTCGATCCAGGGCTTGATCCGCATCCTACTGACCCCCCAGCGTGAAGGCGTGGACGCGTCGATCCGTCGAGCCTACGAGCACGAGTCCGTCGATCTCCGTGGGGCCCGCGGCTATGGCTCCGCCGGTCTTGTAGCGCCACACGAGGTTCCCAGACGACGGGTCCAGAGCGTAGAGGTATCCGTCATCGGATCCGAAGAGAAGCAGGCTGTCGTGCACAAAGGGCGTCGACCGGATGATGTCCTGCGCCTCGAAGTGCCAGGTCAGGGTTCCATCCTCAGCGTCGAGGGCGTAGAGGTGGCCCGCGTCCGAGCCCACGTAAACCATGCCGTTCGCAAGGGCCGGGGAAGACTCGGATCCCATCTCCATCCGGTACGTCCAGATGAGCTCGCCGGTCTGAGCGCTTAGCGCGTAGATATTTCGCCCCAGAGAGCTGACGAATACGGTCCCGTCGCCGACGGCCGGCTTGCTCACAACGTCGCCGTATGACCGAAAGCGCCACAGGAGTGAGCCGTCGGAGGCCTGGAGGGCGTAGACGTACCCGTCGGTGGCGCCGAAGACGATGGAGTCGTCGGAGTAGGTGATGCCACCGATGATACGGCCGTCCGTCTCCGTCTTCCAGCGGAGGGAGCCGTCGTCGGCGTCGAGGGCGTAGGCAAGACCGTCGTGAGAACCGGCGAAGACGGTGCCCTTACCCAAGGCGAGCGGCCCGGTGATCCAGCCGTCGGTCCGATGCTGCCACTGGAGGCTGCCGTCGGTCCTGTTCAGGCTGTAGACGCTGCCGTCCCAGGAAGCGACCATGAGCGCGTCCCCGTTGACGAGGGGCGTCGACGTGACATTGTCCTCAGTTTGATAGGTCCAACGTGCCTCGCCCGTGGTCAGATCGACGGCGTGGACCGCGTTATCGTCGGACCCGACGTAGACTACTCCGTCGTCGGCCGGTGCGGGGATGGATCTGACGTAGTCCGCGGCCCGATAGGACCAGGCGAAGGTCAGGGATACGGCATTGGGAGACGCGGAAACCGGGCCGCAGCCTGCCAGAGCGATACCGGCGAGGCAGAGCAAGAGACAGGACGCTGCAGTGGCGAAGGTGGCGCTGCGATTCCTCATGGCCTTTGTCCCTTCTTTCAAGATTCCCGCTGTCAGACAGTGTGCGGGGTCCTTTAGCTGGGCGGCCGGACGGGCTGGCGAGCCGCGCCGATGGAGGTGACAGACTTGAGGTCAGTCGCCCACTTCGGCACCGTCCATGATGCCATGGGCGTCCCTCTCTGTCAACCCAGCACCGCCAGGTGGGTGCGCTAACGACTTGTCGCGTAGATGGTCGCTGCTTGGAGACCGTTGGCGCCCGCGTACTGACCCGTCTTGACCGGCATGCGAGGTAAGCATACGCTCGTGAGGTGCAACGCACCTGGAAGGCGCACCGCACCGGTCGGGGCGACGACTCCTTGGTGCACCCCCGCCCGGTGGAGCAGGGTGGGCAGCCCACAATCCGCCGCCCACAATGAGGGCTCCGCCGAGGAGATGGGCCAGCCCCAGGGGTTCACCGAGGACGAGATGGCCCAACAGGGCTCCATAGAGAGGGAGGGTATTGTAGTAAACCATAGCGCCGCTGGCACCCAGGCGGCGGACCCCCGCGTTCCACGAGAGGAAGCCGAGCACGCCGGGGGCGATACCGATGTAGATGAGCGGGAGGATGAGCCGCGGCTTCAGGGTGAAGTCCGAAGTGGCCGTCTCCCAGGCGGCGGCTGTGAGGAGGAGGGGCAGCCCAAGGAGAGCGGAGAAGGCGGAGGCGGAGAGGGCGGAGCGGCGCTCCATGGCACGCCGTCCGAGGACGGAGTAGATGGCCCAGAGGGTGACGGCTGCGAGGACGATGAGATCGCCGATGCTTCCCTGCATGGATTCCCAGAATCGGAGGCGGCCGCCGGAGATGAGGGCGGTCACCCCGATGAGCCCGAGGACGGCGCCTCCCAACTGGGGACCGCTCATGCGCTCGCGGATGAGGAGGGCAGCGAAGAGGCCGGTGATGAGGGGACCCATGCCGTTGATCAGGGTGGCGTTGACGGCGGTTGTGTACCGGAGGCCCAGGTAGAGGGTAGGCGTGAAGACGACCACGCCGCTGAGGGCCATGCCCGCGAGGAGCCACCGCTCGCGCCCCAGACGTCGTTCCTGCGGTGGAACTCGGGTGAGAAGGGCCGCCAGAAAGGACGAGGCGATGAGGAAGCGCACGGCGGCCAAGGTGAGCGGCCCCACATCATCGCGCAGCCAGCGACCGAGCGTCATGTTCGAGGCCCAGGTCAGCGTGGCGACGTTGACGAGGGCGATGCCCGCTAGCGGTATCCGACGGGCACCGGACCGCCCCGGGTGTGTTCGCACGATGTCCTGGTCCATTGCGTCGACTGCTCTCCCTCCGCGGCTCGGCTGGGCCGGATCAGGCGCGGCGACTGACTGACTGGCAGGCTTGAGGGGGCGGGCCGCCCCGGCGAGTCACAGGCCTCGTTGGCCGGGCGGCCGCCATCGCGAGCCGTGGAGTATGACCGCTGTGACCCAGGACGACTGGCGCGGGGACGCGGACGTTCCTCTGAGGTCCGCGCCCCTGACCGCTGCCAGCCGTTCTGCAGGGTTGGGCCAAGGAGGCTCTACCTGGGCTCCCACTTGACCGCGTCGAAGGCGATGAGGCGCGTGACCCGCGGCTCGTAGGTCACGTCGGACAACGAGACGTAGCCCGACCCGTTGCCATAGAAGTAGTACGTGCCCAGGGACACCCACTGGTCCCCCCGGGTGCTCTGGTTCACGATGCGAAGGGTGTAGCCGTTGGCGTGGCGGATCCAGTAGCGTGCCTGGGCGGTTGTCGAGTACCGGTAGGGGATGTAGACGAAGACCTCGTAGTGGCGGGACTGGAGGCTCGGATACCAGCGGGCCCAGTTGTAGTTGGACCGCGCCCAGTCGTTGTTCCGCGTCCACGTGAGGGAGTTGTTGTACCCCTCGGAGACAAAGCGCCAGCCGGCGGTCACGCCACCCCGGGTGAAGCCCGGATCGCGGTCGTCGACAATGACCGTTCCACCAGGCGGAGGTGTGGGTGGCGCCGATCCGCTGCCGTCCCAGGCCAGCTTGACGGCGGCCAAGCCGCTCTTCTCGAAGTACTCAAGGTCGATAGTGACGTTGCCGGAGAGGTGGATATCACCGGTGTAGGTGGTGGCGGCCTGTTCCCGCCAGGCGTCGATGAGAAGATGCCCGTTGACCCAGAGCCGAGCGCCGTCATCGACGGTGAGCGAGAAGTGGTACATCCCGGACGAGACGTTCACGGTGCGGGTCCAGCGGGCCGAGAAGTAGTCGGAGTTGACGGTCCCGGCGGCCGGGGAGCCCCAGCCCCAGTCGTAGTTGACGGAGCTTTCGTTGCGACTGAGGATGGGCGACCCGCTCAGGGTGGTGTTGTTGAAGTATTGGGCGCTCCAGGCGCCGGTCGATGGGGTGCCCGTCCCCATGCTCCACGAGACCTTGGCCACGGCCTGCCCGCCGTTCTCGTAGTACTCAACCTGGATGAGGTGATGGCCCTCCCCCAGGTACCTGGTGAAGGTCGACGTCTGGACGGCGTGGTCGTACCATTCGTCGAGGAGCAGCACGCCGTCGATCCAGACGCGGATACCGTCATCGCTGGTGATGCTGAATGTGTAGGTGCCAGGGGTGACGTCGATGTAGCGCGTCCAGCGGACGGAGAACCGGTCGGCCGGAACTCCACCGCCGGGCGAGCCACCGCCCCAGTCGAAGTTGATGTTGGTATCCTCGCGCGACATGATTGGGGAGCCAGACAGGTTCTTGTTGTTCCAATACTCCCCATGCCAGGCTGGATCGCTGTGCTGCGGCAGGACCGGGCCCTGAGCGGCTACAGGGGCAGCCAGACCGAGCAGCACGACCAGCAACCCCGCGATACGGAGTCCTAGACGGAATCGCTTAGCCATTGTGGCCTCCTTATGGTATCCTAGAACGATTGAAGGTTTGAACGATCGGTAATGCTTGAACGACAGAAAGAGACCTGTATATGCATGACGCCGTATAGGGCCGAAGGGTTCCCCCCGGTTCGATCACCTTGTTGGCGCCGCACCGGCACGCGATGGACGTCTCCGGCGGGTGCAGAGGGCGCCGCGTCATCTAGGGTCCGTCTTCGCCCAGGCCTGAGAACTCGATGTCGACTCCCTCAGTCTTCCGCACGTCGGACCAGCGGAAAGGCTCCGGCAGCTCGAATCCGAGGGCGTGAGCGTAGAAGGCCAGCTCGGCCTCCAGGGCGAGGGTGATGGTCTCGGAGCGTCGGAATCCGTGCTGCTCACCCTCGAAGAGGAGGTAGACGAAGGGGAGCCCCTTCTCCCGGAGCGCCTCGACCATCGTCTCCGCCTGGCGCGGCGGCACGACCCGGTCCTCGCTCCCCTGGAGGAAGATGACGGGACATGGGATATGATGAGCTCGATGGATGGGCGACCGCTCGTGGTATAGATCCTTTCGCTCGGGATACGGGCCGACCAGGCCATCGAGATAGCGAGACTCAAACTTGTGCGTCTCCAGGGTTAGGGCCTCAAGGTCACTGACACCGTAGTAGCTGGCACCGGCGGCGAAGGCATGGCTGGTGGTCAGGGCGCGCAGGGTGGTGTAGCCGCCCGCGCTCCCCCCTCTGATCAGGAGCCGCTCGCCATCGACCGCATCCTCTTCGCTCAGGTAGCGGGCGCCACTGGTGCAATCCTCGACATCCGCCAGACCCCAGGTACCGTTAAGGAGCGCCCGATATGCCCTCCCATACCCGGTGCTGCCCCGATAGTTGACGTCGAGGACCGCGACACCACGGCTCGTCCAGTACTGGACCGCAAGGTTCAGGGTACTGGTCGTTGCCGAGGTGGGCCCGCCGTGACTGATCACGAGGAGTGGGGGGAGGCGGTCCATAGGACCGCGGTAGTTCGGGTTTCTGGGAGGATAGTAGAACCCATGGGCGGTCCATCCGTCCCCGGTCGGGAACTCGACCTGCCGGGGCCGAGAGACGTAGGAGGCGTCGACCGGGACGCGGCTCGTCCGGCGGAGTACCTCGATCTCCTCTGTCTCAAGATCGAGGGCCACGACGGCATGCGGTTCGATGGGCGAGCCGCCACGGAAGACGACGCGGCTCCCGGCGGCGCGGACGTAGGCGATGTCCGTGTACGGCTGGTCGAGCGTGGTCAGGGTCCGGGATGGAAGGTCTAGGCTCGCCAGGTGCCAGATGCCGCCGCTGGTATACGAGCAGACGAGGGTGTCGGGGGACGCGAAGTCGTAGGTGGACGTGCCGAAGCGCCACTGAGGGCGTCCGAATTCGGCCGGCAGGTCGACCAGGTGGTCTACGCGGCCAGCTCTGAGCTGGTAGAGGTTCCACCAGTTGGTGCGGTCGGAGACGAAGGTGAGGTGGCCGTCGGGGGACCACTGCGGTTGGAAGATTGACTCCTCAGGTCCACCGGCCACCCGTTCCTGCTCCCCGATGGATCCGTTGGCCTGGACGGTGCCACACCAGAGCTCCGTCCCGTCCCAGGGCATGTTGGGGTGGTGCCAACTGAGCCATGCCAGGCGGTCGCCCTTTGGGCTGAGGCGGGGGGATCCGTAGAAGTCGGCACCGGAGACGAGGACAATGGGCGCGGCGCTCCCGTCGGCGGGAACGGCTACGAGGGCATTGACGGGCTCGCCTTCCCCGCGATGGTCCTCCCGGACACAGATGACGCGCCCATGCTGCCGGTCGATGACTCCATCGGCGTAGCGCGCGGGAACGACCGGCGTGATGGGACGCGGATCGCGGCCCGGGTCCAGGCGGTAGAGGCGCTGGTCGTCAAAGTTGGAAACGTAGAGCGTCTGCCCGTCGGCGACGAATGGGGCGCCCCCGTACTCGTGAACCCGCGTGCGCGCGTTAAAGGAGGGCGGGACCGCGTCATGGATGTCACCCTCCGGCGAGCGACGGACGATAACGTATCGACCAGCCTCGGTCGGACGCATCTCGATCCAGAGGATGGACTCGCCGTCCAGGGCGATGTCTGAGACCGCCATAGCGTCCGACGCGACCACATTCGCCGTGATGGGCGACTCCCAGGAGCCGAACGGGGCGGTATTGGGCTTTGATGGCATTCTCTTCTCTCCTGATTCGGTCCGAGTAGCGGTCCCTATGTGCGACGGCGGATCCCGAGGGCTGCCCCACCCAGGCCGAGCACCAGGGCTCCAGCCAAGATCCAGAGCCGGCGGGGCGCCAGACGGTGAGAAAGCGAGTGTTCAGGTGCTGGCGTGGCGGTTCCAGTGGGCGTGGGCGACGGCAAGGGAGTAGCGGTCGGCCTCGAGGGCGTGACCGTCGGCGTGGTGGTCGGAGACGGCGACGGCGTCTCCGTGGGCGACGGTGTGGGGCTCGGGCGCAGTGTGGAGGTAGGCGTGGGTGTCGAACCAGGCGTTAGCGTGGGGGTTTGAATCGGGACCGTCTCCAAGATGGCAGTCGTGGCGGTTGGCTGCTCTGATCCTGCGGAGGGGGTACCCCCTCCAGCCTCCACAGGCGGTGTTGACTGGGGGGCCTGCGTCCGTGGAGCGGTTGTTGGCAGCGGAGTGGCTGGCTGAGTCGTGACGGGGCGCGGCGTCGGCGCCGTGTCGGCGGCCGCGGGAGCGTCCTCGACGAGCATAAAGGGCTCGCCTCCGATCTGGCAGCCTTGCGGGCAGTTCGCGCCCGGCAGGTTCACGTAGTAGTAGCCTCGCTCTGGGTAGACCGTCCGGGCAGTACCGTAGGCGTCGACCAGGAGGGCCCGGGTGCGCCTGGCAGGGATCATGGCGGTCTGTTCCTCGGGGGTGCGCGACCAGACGACGGTGGTCGTTTGGCCGCCGCGGTCGACGGTCACCAGGGAGATGGCGTCCCGACGGTCCCAGCTGCCGGATCGGAAACCGGAGAGGTAGTTCGACGCCACTTGATACGCGGTGAAGGCGGGACGGCGGCTGCCGTCCATGCGGAGGAGGCCGAAGGGCTCGGGGTCCGCGGCCGCGTCCGTCTCCGTGTCGGCCATCTTGTAGACCCCGATGCGCTGAGCACCGGCGGCGATCTCCAGGCTGAAGGCCTGGACGATGAAGAAGGCCTGCTCGTCGGGGGAGACGCGGGAGAGGTAGGCGTTCGTCTCCGCGATCCAGATAGGCTTGTTCATGCCGTAGCCTCGAAGCATATTCGCGTAGTGCGCGGTGATGTCGTGGATCTTCTCGGGCTCGTGGTAGAGATGGAGGGTGGCGACGTCGAAGTAGTAGTTGTTCTGGGCCGCGTTTGGCTGGGCCACGAGCTTCTCCATGAAGCGGCCGAACCAATGGGGGTCGTGGTGGTGGGTGATGGCGGCCATGTGGATCACCGCGTTGGGATTGGTCTGTTTGGCGGCCTCATGGGCGACCTGGAGGAGCCGAATGAAGTCGTCGATGGAGCCGCCCCAGCTCATATCCGGTGAACTGGACGGGATGTCGGGTTCGTTCCAGATGGTCCAATGGTCGATGCGGCCGGCATAGCGGGCTACCATGGTGCGGACGTAGTTGGCCCAGAGGTTGTTGGGGTCGTCGGCGGGCAGGTAGAGGCCCCTGGGGACGCCCGGCCCCTTGGACGTGTCCGTCGCCCAGCCAGGTGTGGTGTTCAGCACGGCATTCACCTCGCGGCCTTGCGCCAGCTCTCGATCCACGACCTCTCCGCCGATGGGCCAGGGGTGCCACTCGTCGGGCCCGTTGGGCTGAATGCGGTTCCACTCGAAGGTGACGCGGGTCCAGCCGGCTCCCAGGGCCGAGGCTGCCGTTGGCGCCGCGTATGTTTCGACGACACCGAAGCGGGGGTCCGGGATACCATCGGCGCTGGCACCCGCGGGCGCTGCCAGTTGGACGAGCACGGCAAGCAGCAGACTGAGAAGGACAACCCTTGCGGTCAGCGGCTTGTCCGTGGGCGGTATCCGCGCCATCCGATGCGGCGACGTGGGCTGGGATGATGGATACGGATTCAGCACGTAAGGTGGAAGGCACCGGCGGCCTCGTGCCTGTCCTGCAGCTCGTTGTAGGTGTGCCAGGCATCCCCGGTCCTCGCAACCCGCAACTCGATGCCGGCGTCGGTGATAGCCTGACGGGTTTTTTCGGGGACGTCCATCACGCCCCGATCGCCGTTGCCGACGACGAGGACGTCCGGTTCGGCATCGAAGACTGCGTCGAGGTCGGCGGCACTCAACCGGTGGCCCTCATTCCGCCACCAGTTCGCCACGACCCGGTCCGGCAGGAGGATCAGATCGTTGGTGTGTTTCTCTCCGTCAACCACCATACGGCCGAACTCGTAGCTCTCCACCTTTGGCGCGCCCATGGACCACCCCCGACGATCGCGTCTGTGCAAGATTACTCGCTGAACGAAGACAGATTCTCAATGTGTGTCGGACTATGAGGCTATGATAGCACGAGGAGGCATGGTGTCAAGCTTGGCGGTCCGGCGGGGTGCGCTAACGACTTGTCGCGGAGATCGTCGCCGGCTGGAGACCGTTGGCGCCCGTGCACTGAGCTGTCTTGACTGGCGTACAAGGCAAACAGACGCTCGTGAGGTGCATCGCATCTGTCGGGGCGACAACTCGCTAGTGCACCCGGTCCGGCGCTTGAGCCGCAAGTAGCTTTGCCCCGGAACGCGGTGTTCGCTATAATGGGGCTGAGGGCGCCGGATGGACCACGGGACGGGCTTCGGTTTTTGACTCTCGTTAGGACGCGTGGAAGGGGCATCTATGGAGAGCATATCTCTGCTGGAGAAGAAGCGCATCGTGTTGGGCGTGACGGGAGGGATCGCCGCGTACAAGATCTGCTATCTCGCCAGTCAGCTGACGAAGGCGGGGGCCGAGGTCGACGTGGTGATGACGGACGCCGCGTGTCGGTTCGTGGAGCCACTGACTTTCGAGGCCCTCACGGGGCGCCCGGCGTACACGAGTCTGTGGGAGCGGGCGGGTGAGGGCCTGCCAACCCACGTCGCTCACGTGGGGCTTGGGCACGCGGCAGACGTACTGGTCGTTGCCCCGGCGACGGCGAACACGCTGGCCAAGCTGGCGGCCGGGGCAGCGAATGATTTGCTCAGCACGCTGGCCCTGGCGGCCCACTGTCCGCTCCTTCTGGCGCCGTCGATGGACGTCGGGATGTGGGCCCACGCGGCTACCCAGGCGAACGTCAAGACTCTGGTGGAGCGCGGGGCACGCCTGGCCGGGCCGACGGAGGGCCGGATGGCGTCCGGCCTTGAGGGGACGGGTCGTCTGCTGGAACCAGATGAGATCCTGGGTCACATCCGCTGGGTGCTGGGGATGGACGGGCCTCTGGCTGACCGGTGCGTGGTCGTGACTGCCGGGCCCACCCGAGAGTACCTCGATCCGGTCCGCTTCCTCAGCAATCCGTCGTCGGGGCGGCAGGGATATGCCCTGGCGCAGGCAGCCGTGGACCGCGGCGCAAAGGTCACACTGGTGAGCGGTCCGACCCACCTCGAACCGCCTGTGGGGGCGGATTTGGTGGAGGTGACCAGCGTGGACGAGATGCTTGGAGCGGTGATGGGTGCCAGCGAAGATGCCGACGCCCTGATCATGGCGGCTGCGGTGGGCGACTATCGAACGAAAACGAAGGCTCGGGAGAAAATCAAAAAGTACGCTGAGGATCTGGAGCTGCGGCTAGAACGAACCGTGGACATCCTGGCCGCGGTGTCTGAGCGGCGTCAGGTAAGTGGGTTTCCGCGGGTTCTGGTCGGCTTCGCTGCGGAGACGGAGGATCTGATCGGAAACGCCCGAGCGAAGGCGGAGAAGAAGGACCTGGACCTGATGGTGGCCAACGACGTCACCCGGCCGGAGGCGGGGTTCGGGGTGCAGACGAATCAGGTGGTTCTGGTCAGGCGGGAGGGGCGCGCGGAGGAGTTGCCGGTCATGAGCAAGGCGTCGGTGGCTGAGGTGGTGGTCGACCGTGTGGTCGATCTCTTGAGGGCGAAAGAAGCAGCGTAGCCGGTTCGCCGCTACCCGACGCAGCCTTTCGCGGATAGGCATGCATCAGCCCAGCGCAGTAGACGGGGCTTGAGCAGCAGGCGCTGAACGCGTTAGGGCTTCCGCCTTGCGGGCAGTCCTGACGCACGGGCGACCGGGTTAGGCGAGGGCCCTTAGCGACCAGGAAATCCTATCCTGCCAGTCGTGCCCCCGCGTGCTGAGGTGGGGAATGGCCCGCTGCGCTCAGGATGTCCGTTTGGGAGGAGATCGCGTGTCCGGGCAACGCGATCTCCTCCCGTTTGCTTGTTGCGCTGGTCGCACTTCTACGGTGTGTAGTTGAAGGTCCAATCGTCGGCGACGTGGATCCTGCCGGGATGGCGGTAGGCCTGATTGCCAGGGAAGTTGAAGTTGGTCCAGAGCGTGCGCTCCCAGGCGGTCAGCCGGACGGTGTACCCGCACTCCACAGGGTTGAACGCCAGGTCGTCGACGTCGACGTCGTGGAGGTCCTGGAACAGAGGCTGGTTCTTGGTACCGTCCTCAACTACATTGTCCGTTGGGTCGTCGTAGTAGGCCACCGAGGGGTAGTCGTGGTCACCGTAGGAGTCGCCGGTGATGTTGAGGCGGTAGCGGTAGAAGTGGGTGTCGGTGATGCGCGCTTGAACCGTGAGCGGCATGTCGCTCTCGGTGAAGGCGTCGCAGGTGCCCGGATCCTTGAAGAGTTCGGCCTGCGGCGGCGTGTTGTCGAGCTGGACGAAGGTCTGGGTACTGGTCACGGTGCCGCCGGGCGTCACCGTCTCCAGCACGAGGGCGTACAAATCGTCGGCCCCCTCAGCAGCGTTCTCTGAATCCCAGACGGTCAGGGCCAGGCCGGGGTTGCAGCCGCCCAAGGCTGGCTGCGTGAAGTGGCGGTAGTCCATGCCATCGTACCAACCGGTGCCATCGGAGAACCAGGCGACGGATGCGAGGCAATCGGGTCCAGGGGGGAAGAAGCCGTCGGCCTTGACCTTCCAGCCGTCCCCGGCGGGGACGCCGATGGAGGTCCAGGTGGTGCTTCCCGACCCCACGTGTTGGTAGAGGACGCGGAATCGCTCGACGTCGTCACAGAGGTTGCCCTGGATGTCGATCTCTCCGCCGAAGGGCACAAGAGCCGGGATCAGCGGGGATCCGACGGTGTTGCTTATCGCCATGCCATCCGGGTTGATGTCCGCGACGGCGACGCCCGCGACGTGCGTCAGGCGGCTCACGCAGGGACGTGTGACCGGCAGGCTGACGGAGAGGGCGTCCAGCCCGAGGTCCCTCGCCTTCGGCTCGAAGGGGCCGATTAGATCGATGTTCTTCGCGACGACCCCGTTCTTGTACGCGAGGATGTCGCCATCGGTGAAAGCGGTCTCCCCGAAGGACAGGATCTCCGTCGAGAAGTGGATGAGACGCTTGTCCCCTGTCCGGGTGGTGGTGGCCGCGTCAAGGCCAAAGTCCACACCCCTGCTGGGGATGCCTGCCGGGACATTGAGAGGCAGTACGTCGCTATTGTGTGCCACGATCGTCCCGGTGCTGGCGGAGAGCAGGTCACCGTCCAGGATCATGGGCGCGTCGAGGGGTTTGAAGGTCCCCTCGATGGAGAACCAGATGTCCACGTTTCGCCTATTCAGAACCTGGGACAGATTGCCGAGATTGTCGAGCCAGTACGCTCGATCGTACTGCCCCACCTCATCTAGAAACGATAGGATATCGGCATCGGTGCCGACGAAGTGCACGGCATCGAGCCCGATATCGTAACCGATGACGAAGAGGTGGGTGAGGGCGAGGTTGGGTATGATGATGCCCCTGGTGACCAGGAGGTCGCCGGCGGTGAATTGATCCTGGTTGGGGCTGTCGAGCTCGGTGGAGAAGGCAACGACATAGCCCTCACCGGGGAGCACGTCGGCCGCGTCCAGCCCTAGGTCGTCGCTCACGTCGAAGGTGTTGTGCAGAAGGTCCTCGTTCCTGGCGCAGATGATGCCGTTGAGGCCAAGGAGATCGCCGTCTGAGATGACGGGATTCCCATCCGGGGGCTCCGGCCCTTGCGTGACGAAGTCCTCCTCGGTCGAATAGACGAGCTCCCAGCAGGCATCCGGCAAGTCGGAGCCGATCTGTCCCTGGGCCAGGGTAGCCGGCAGGAGGGAGATCAACAGCAACGTCAGCGCGAAAGCTACGACCCGTCGTCGTTTTCGCATCTTATCACTCCTTTACTTCACTCGTTGGGGGCCCGCGAGGCTCTCAGGACCACCGGTAGGTAAACCCGAAGGGACAGTTGATCGGCGACGCCGGAGCTGAGGGCGTCGAGACCGAGGAACCGCACAGCGGGCTTGAATGCGTCGATGAGAGTGTGGTTGGTGTAAACGATGGACGTGCTGCCGTACTGGAGGATGTCACCGTCCGTGAAGTCGAAACTGTTCTGGTAAAGGATCTCGGTGGAGAAGGTGACGGCCCTCGGGTCGTCGGTTCGTTCTCCAGACGCGCCGTCCAGGCCGAAATCGACGCCCGCGCTGGGGATGCCGGCGGGCGCGACGGCGGGCAAGAGGTCCTTGCCGGGAGCGATTATGGCCCCGTCTCGGGCGGAGAGGAGGTCCCCGTCCAGGAAGCCGACGGCTCCCACGGGGTCCCAGGTGCCCTCGGTGGAGAACCAGATATCGATTTCGCGTTGTAGGAGCATCGAAGAGAGGTCTCCGGGATCTCGGGACCAGTCATCGAGGAAGGCGAGGATGTCCACTGTCTTCCCGACGAAGTGGACGGCGTCGAGGCCGATGTCATAGGCGACACCAAACTCCGCGGTGAGCGCAGTGTTTGGCACTCGGGATCCGTCGCTGATGAGCAGGTCGCCGGCGGTGAACTGACCGGGGTTCGGACTGTCGAGCTCGGTGGAGAAGGCCACGGCATTGCCCGTGGTGGTGATGACGTCTGCGGCGTCGAGGCCGAGATCTACGGAGACGTCAAAGGCGTTGAGCAGCTCGGCGTTGCGCGCACAGATGGTGTTTCCCCACGAGAGGAGGTCGCCGTCGGATATGTAGGGATTGCCGTCGGCGGGTTCTCCCTCAGTCATGAGGAAGTCCTCCTCGACGGAGAAGGCGAGCCGCTGGCAGGTTGCGGGAAGAGAGGCCTCCTGTCCCGAGGCCGGTCCAATGGGTATCAGGGCGATTGACGCCAGGAGAGGCACCATCGCCAGTCGAGTTACGAGTTTTCGCACAGGATCCTCCTTTCGAGGGTCCGCCCTCGTCGTAACGGATACGGTCGGTCGCCTTGAGTTTCTTTCACCTCCTCGTTGGTAAGCAGCTCCCTCGCTTACAACACAGGCGAGGGGGCATGGTCCCATCAGCTACCCCGCAGGATCAACGGCAGGAAGATCGGATAGTCGACCGAGAGTTGCGTGGTGCGATCACCGAGCCAGAGCACGGCATCGGTGACCTGAGCGAAGCCGGCGGCCTCTCCTGCCAGGACCGTTGGCGCGGTGTCCGGCGGCCCGGCGACGAACTGAATAGTGTTGAGGGGTCCAAGGATATCGGATTCCAGGCCTACCGAGACTCGGCGCGGGCCCTCGGCGAGCGCGAGGGTCTGGAGGGGGGCTCCGTTGAACGTGACCATCATCTGGGCCGGCCCCATCTCCGAGAAGAGCTGGTAGGTGAACTCGAGTGCGGCACCCTGGGAGACCCCTGCGAGGTCATCGGCGGAGAGGGAGGCAGTCATAACGGTCTGGCAGCCGTCGGCCGAGGACCAGCTGCAATTCGCGCTGCCGTTCCCGGCGTTCCCTGCTGGCAGAGCGCCCTCTCCGCCGTGGTCGGAGACCCAGAAGAAGAACTGCTCGTTGGGATTCATCAGACCACCGATGCGCTGGAGGGTGCGCGTCAGGATGGAGCGGGTGGCCCGGGTGATGGGTATACCGGGGTCGGCGGGGTACGGGGATCCGGCGCCGTCGCTGCCGGTGGGCCAGTTGCCGTCGCCATAGAGGACGTTGATCTCGGAGTCGGTGAACCCCATTGTGGAGGTGAGGAGGTTGTACCAGCGCTTCAGATCGCCCCAGTGCCGGGCTCCGTCGGGGTTGCCGGCCAGGAGGACGGCGTGGAAGGACTCGGCGCCGGTCATGGTCACGGTGCTGGAGAGCGGACCCGCGCCGTGGTACTGGGGGTGCTCCTTGCGGTTTGCCAGGTTCGAGGCGTAGGGCCCGCGGGGATCGCGCTGCCTGGCGAGTTTGGCGGCCTCCTCGATGGGGAGGGTGGGGGATACCTCGAGAATCTCGGCCAGGGCCTTGAGGTAGTAGTCCTCAGAACGGTTGCCCCAGCTGCGCTCGTCGTGCCGGGAAGCGGACTGAGCGGAGAGGGTACAGGTGATGCCGGCGTCCGCCAGCTCGTCGATCATGCCGCCACCGTAGCACTGGCCGAAGACGAACTTCATGCTGTGGCAGTTGGTGATGCCGAGATAGGTGGTGATGTAGCGGGCCAGGTCCCGGTCGCTGAGCCGACCGCCGTGGTTGAGGGGGATGTCGGAGCTGCGGGTGACCGGCTGTACGTCGTACTCAGGGAAGGGCTCGGGGACGGCTAGTGAGCCGACCGGGCCCACTGGTCCGTTGGGCTGAGAGGCGGCAACGGCTCCGCGCCAGAGGAGCAACGACAGCACGGCCAGCACGAGGGTTCCGGCGAGCCGCAGGCGTCTTTCTCGCACCATGGATTACTCCTTCCGGTGGCCGGCGTGCCACCAGCTATGAGGCCGGAGAGCGGCGCCGACCTCTCGCGACAGGGTGGTATGAAGGCAACCCGTTTCCGACCCCGACAAGTGAGGCCGTGATGAACGACGTGCTGGAAGGTGCGGGAAGTAACGGCGTCGAGCGCCGTCGCGGACGGATGAGAGATGGTCTAAGGGCGCCGGTGCGACATGTGCCCCGGGATGATGGCGACCAGTGGGAAGCAGAGGAACGACCCGGGAAGACGTACAGAGACGTGACTGGTCCGCCGGTTCAACGTGTCACCAGTATACACCAGTGGGGTGCGGCTGTCAATGGGCGTGTGACGTGGAAATGTGGTGACACGGAGACGGGGTGACGCCTTGGCCCGGTCGGGTTACGGGGTGGGCACGCGGTAGAGGGTGGTCTGGCCGTGCGCGAAAACGCGTGTTAGGAGGGTGTCGAACTTGGCGAGACCGCCCTCGGCGCCGCAGCGGCGGCTGCCCTCAGCGCAGAGATCCTGGACGTAGCGCCGCTCGGGCGGCCCGACGACGACATAGTCGACGGCCCACTTGTGAAGGCGGTTCAGGGCAAGTTTATTGTAAGGCGTGGTGTAGATGGTGGCGATGTCCGGCTCCCGCTTCCCCTGCTCCACGTAGTTGCCGCGCCACTGGCTCTCGTGGAGGGCCCAGCCCAGCACGGCAGGGTGGCCCGTGAAGGCGCTGATGCGACCCTCGTAGTCGTAGGACTTGCCCGGTGCCTCCAGGATGACGGTGCCGTTCTCAGCGTTGGCGTGGAGCCATTCGATGGCGGCCCAATCATCGGGGTTATTCCGGGCGATGGGGGCGGCGCCGTTGAGGACGGGGCGGTGGGAGAAGCCGTCGACGCGGCTGTAGGTGGCTATGACTGGATAGACCATGGCCGCGGATACGAGCAGGACGGCCACGGCGAGGAAGGCGTAGTGGATGACGGGCCTCGAGGCGAGGCGGCCCGTAGCCGGGCGGCCCGTGATCGGGCGGAGGATCCACCAGGTGCTGAAGGCACCGGCGCAGCCCAGCATGATCCAAGCCTGGTAGTAGAACTTGAAGATGGTGTTCATGCGCACGCCGAAGCTGTCTCGCAGATAGACGAACTCGGTCACGTAGGTGAGCCCCAGGCCGCAGAGGAGGAGCAAGGAAGCGAAATGGGCGGCAGCGGGGTCCTCGCCGACGCGCTCCGAGGTGCGCCGGGATAGGAAGGCCCCAACGCCGGCGGTTGAGATCAAGAGTGAGAGGAGGAGGAAGAGCCAGGGATCCCGCAGCCTGCCAGCCAGAATCGCACGCAGGGTTCCCGTGGGCCCGTTGTTCCCCACGGCCTGCTGGATCTCCGGCCTCGCGAGAAGGTCCTGGAGGATCGCCTGGCCGAAGGGGGCAAGAAGGGCGACGCCGAGGACGATGACCAGGAGGAGTATGGGACCGATGCCCACCACGGCCCACCAGCGGGCCGTTGCACCTGCCCTGGTGGGCCCAGACGACTTGGCGTGGAGGCGCGTTAGGCTGAGGCGCGCGGTGAGGAAGACGGCGGCTATGAAGACGAAGGGCCCAAACATAACGAGGTACTGGGGAAGCCGGGTGGGAGCTAGCAGGTAGGGGACGACACCACCGGCCTGGGAGCTGAAGCTGACGTAGAAAGGCAGGTAGAGGAGGACACTGGCGAGGATGAAGGCGACACCGAGGATGATGGCCTGAGGGAGGATGACGGATAGGGATCGATCGGGGTCCGCATAGCAGCCGGCCACGTAGGTCAGGACGGTGAGGCCAATGTAGATGGGGAGATCCCAGGTGTTGAGGAAACCCAGGGCGCCCAGCGCCAGGCCGTAGAGGAGGAAGGTGGTCCAGTCCCCCCCGAAGGCGGAAGCGAGGGGGTTGAGGAGGGCGCCGATAGAGGCGTTTCCAGGTGTTCGACGGCGCCGACGGGTGCCGCGGAGGAGGTTGAAGGCCAGTCCGATGGCGAGTAAGACGAAGGGAAGCGCCATGACGTGGGGATGGTTGTCCCCGAGGAGGAAGCTGAAGAACGGGAATTCGTCGATAGGATTGAGGGGCATGGGCTCCCTCAGCAAGTTTCGGTCTCGCAGGACGCGGGAGGCCCTCCACCACCACCATCCGTGGCCCGGGTAGAAGGAGCCGGTCACCTGACCAGCCGAGGTGAGGTCGGGGATGTCGATCCAGGCCCAGAAGGATTCCGGCAGTGCGCCGCGGGCGTAGAGGGCCTCCAGAAGGCCCTCAAGGTTGCCCATTACGGCGACGAAGAGGGCGCCCAGGAGGCCAAACCGGAGGGCAGGTCCTCCGTCTGAGTGGGTGTGGGAGCTACCGGCAACGAGGTTGTTGACCACGCCGAAGGCCCCGGTGAGGGTAAGGGCGAAGACGAGGGCGTTGTAGAGCTCGAAGCCGACGCCCGGGAGGACACCCGATAGCCGGGTGAGGAGGGCCATCATGACGTATCCGAAGTAGTAGTAGCTGATGGCGAATCCAGAGAGCCATGGGTCACGGGGCGGGAAGGAGGGGCTCTTGAGGATGGCGTTGAGGAAGGCGATCTCCATGAATTTCTCGCCCCCGCTGGTCATGATCTTGTCTGGGGCGTAGGCGCGGACGGCAGCCCACGCGGCGAAGCCCACGGCGAAGAGGAGCTCCGTGGTCAGGACGAGGCGCCAACGGCGGCGGAGGAAACTCCACAGGGATGGGCCGGCATCCTTGCGGCGCCACGTGTAGATGGCGGTGGAGATGGTGGCGGTAAGCGCAAGGGCGAGGAGGGCGCCGCCGCTCGTATTCTGGAGGTAGCCCAGGGAGCCGCCCAGCCAGAGGATGTAGCTGGCAAGGAGCAGGCCGAGGGGCTTGGCAAAGGTGTAGCCGCGGCCCGGGAGCCACTTAAAGAGTCGGAAGGCCAGGGGGAGGGCGGCGAGTCCCAGGAGTTGTATGAGAAGCCACCAGGTTAAGACGTGCAGCAAGGGCGTTGTCCTTTCCGTTTGATGGGTTCGAGTGCGAGGGATTGTACCACGGTCGTGGGGGTTTGTCATCCTCGGTTGCGGTGGAGGGGAGGTTTGCTGGCTGTGTCAAGTGCGATATACTTGTCGGGCGGCGGAACGAGGGTTGTCGTGGGGAGACCCCAAAGGTCGGAAGGAGTTGGATGTGTTTTTGGGGAGCTTACCCGGGGGATGAGTTGCGGGTGGGTGTGAAGTGTCGACGGAGACCTTTTGGGGTCGGTGAAGGGGTGTGGAGGGAGGGGATGAGACGGTGGATGTGCAGTTGACGATTACGGCGGTGCCGGGAATCCGGGTGGGGCACGCCACCGACCTGGAGGGCCTGACGGGGTGCACGGTCGTCCTGTGCGAGGCGGGGGCCGTGGGGGGCGTGGACCAGCGCGGGGGCGCACCCGGGACGCGCGAAACGGACCTGCTGCGCCCACTGCACCTGGTGGAGAAGGTGCATGCGGTGTTTCTGGCGGGGGGTTCGGCCTTCGGGCTGGCTGCCGGCGACGGAGTGATGCGCTACCTGGCGGAGAAGGGTGTGGGGTTCGACGCGGGCGTGGCGCGGGTGCCCATCGTGCCGGGGGCAATTCTGTTCGATCTCGACCTGGGCGACCCTGAGGCACGGCCGAATGCCGAGATGGGCTACGCGGCGTGCCTGAAAGCGACAGACAAGACCGTGGTGGAGGGAAATGTGGGTGCCGGCACGGGGGCGTCTGTGGGAAGGATCCTCGGAGCGGCTCAGGCGATGAAGGGTGGGCTGGGGAGCGCGGCGGTACGGCTGGGTGACGACCTGGTGGTGGGTGCCGTTATGGCGGTGAATGGATTTGGGGACGTGGTCGATCCGGCGACAGGGGAGATCGCAGCCGGAGCACTGCGACCAGATGGGAAGGGCCCGGTGGATACACTCCGCGTGATGGCACAGATGGCGGGGAGCGGGTCTCCGGCTCTGGCATCGAGCACAGTGATCGGTGTCGTCGCGTCGAACGCCCGGCTGACGAAGGAGGAGGCGAACAAGGTGGCGCAGATGGCCCAGGACGGTATCGCGCGCACGATGCGCCCGGCGCACACGATGTACGATGGGGACACGATCTTCGCGTTGGCCACGGAAGGCGTGGCGGCGGACGTCAACGTGGTGGGGGCCTACGCGGCGGAGGTGGTGGCGGAGTCGGTCATGCGCGCCGTCAGGGCGGCCGAGAGTGCTGGAGGTGTGCGGGCGCACGGGGACTTGCGGGCTGGGGTTTGATGCGTAGATACGGGCTCATTCTACTGGCCTGCGTGGCCTTGTCGGCGTGCAGCCAGGCGGTGCCGGAGCAGACGCCGGATTGGCAGGGCCGGCTCCCGACTCGGGTTCCCACTCCCACGCCGACGGCAACGCCCTTCGCCATCTCCGCTGAGGCGTATTACGAACTGGGGCTGGAGCGTCAGCGGCGGGGGGACCGGGAGGCGGCGGAACGGTTCTTCACATGGGCCCTGGAACGGGACCCTGATTTCGCCCCGGCCCACGTCTCCCTAGGGAGCCTGGCTCTGGCTGAGGGCGAGCTAGACAAGGCGCTGCAGGAGACGGAGGCGGCACTGGAGATTGAGCCGCTGGCGAAGGCCTACGTGCTGCGCGGCGAGGTGCTTCGGTATTGGGGCCGGTCTGAGGAGGCCTTGAAAGCCTACGAGCGGGCAGTGACCCTGGACCCCTCGCTGTGGGATGAGACTTTCTCGTCACGCTGGCAGGCGGCGCGCGCCGAGGACACTGGGGAAGCCCTGGAGCATCTCGCCGCCGGGTTCGCCGAGCGGAATGCGGAGGATCCGTTGCGCTTCTACTATCAGGGTTGGGCGTCGTTCAAAGCCGGGAGGCACGAGGAGGCGATTGTGCTGCTGACGAGGGGGGTGGAGGCGTCGGGCGCGGAGACAGCCCTGTTCTGGTACCTGTTGGGCCGCGGCTACGTGGAGATCGAGGCGTGGGAGGAGGCGATTGTGTCATTGGAGACGGCCCGGGATATGCTGGAGAGGCAGGACACGAGTCTTGAAATTCACACCGGGATGCCCGTGACAGACCTCTTCACGGCGCTGGGCCAGGCTTACCTCGGGGCCTACCGATGCGGCGACGCCGAGGCGATGCTCGCGTACGCCATCTCCGTCGGGGCCCCGGAGGCGGAGCTGGGCGACGACCTGGAACGGGCGCGGATCTGCCCAACGGCAACGCCGATATCCTTTGCAACCGCCACACCGAGCGGGCAGTAGACGTAAAGGGGAGAAGGAGTATGGGAGAGCGGGTCGACGTCGTCATCGTGGGTGCTGGTCCAGCCGGCGTGTTCGCCGCGCTGGAGTTGAGCCGGGAATCGGATCTACAGATCGTCATTCTGGACAAGGGTCCCGACATCGACCGGCGCCACTGTCCATCGCGGGAGCCGGGCGGGCGCTGCGTGCACTGCGACCCCTGCGCCATCATGTCGGGTTGGGGCGGGGCGGGGGCTTTCTCCGATGGGAAGTTGACCCTCTCGCCGTCGGTAGGGGGCCGGCTGACGGACATCCTGGGCGCCGATGCGGTGAAGGCGTTGATCCGACATGTGGACGAGACGTACGTGGCGTTTGGGGCGGAGGGACCGGTCTTTGGCACACGGACGGACGAGATCGAGAGGTTGGAGAAGCGGGCGGCACTGGCGGGCCTGCGGTTCGTGTCAGTGCCGATTCGACACATGGGGACGGAACGATGTGTCGAGATCATGCGGGGGATGCGGGATGAGCTGATCGACCGAGGGGTCAAGGTGCGCACGCGGACCGGGGTCGCCGAGGTTTTGACGGAGAACGGTCGGGTCACGGGGGTCGAAACGGAGGCCGGGGAGCGGATTGAGGCGGAGGCTGTGATTGTGGCACCGGGGCGGGAGGGGGCAGGCTGGTTCAAGGCGACGGCTGACGAGCTGGGCCTGACGGTGGGGCGGAACCCGGTGGACCTGGGCGTACGGGTGGAGGTCCCAGCGGTGGTGCTGGAGCCAATCACGGAGATGGTCTACGAATCGAAGTTCATCTACTACTCGAAGGCGTTTGACGACCGTGTGCGGACGTTCTGTATGTGTCCGTATGGACAGGTCAGCACCGAGTTCGCCGGAGACGTGATGACGGTGAACGGCCACTCCTTCGCGGATTCGCGGACTTCGAATACGAACTTCGCGCTGTTGGTGAGCAAGACGTTCACGGAGCCCTTCGACGACCCGATCGCGTACGGGAAGAGCATCGCGCGTCTGGCGAATCTCCTGGGTGATGGGGTGATTGTGCAGCGGTTGGGGGATCTGGAGAGCGGTCGACGCTCGACGCCTGAGCGGCTGTCGCGCTCAGTGGTGATGCCTACGCTGCCGAGCGCCACGCCGGGGGACTTGAACCTGGTGCTTCCGTACCGGTATGTGGTGACGATCCTGGAGGTGCTCCACGCGCTGGACGAGTTGGCTCCGGGGGTGGCGTCGCGGCATACCCTGCTTTACGGCGTAGAGGTGAAGTTCTACTCGTGTCGCCTGCGGTTGACGCCGGAGATGGAGACGGAGGTAGAGAATCTCTTTGCCTGCGGCGATGGAGCGGGGGTGACGCGCGGCCTGGTGCAGGCATCGGCGTCGGGATTGTTGGCGGCGCGTGCGATTTTGGGGCGCGTGGTTCTCTAGAGAGGACGGCGACCCCACAGAGCCTCCCCCCTCCGGTGGTCGCGGAATGGCGGCTTAGCCGCGCGCGCAAGTCCGCCGGGTGGGGGGGAAGTGGCGATGGCCGTTCTGCCCGCGCTGCAGCTGGATCGTGGGTTG
>Ga0180431_10001908_pt1 | contig 28377 bp, 22 predicted proteins | sample SS_ome_11_FD_132459 | JGI IMG/M metagenome (GOLD analysis project Ga0180431, IMG submission 132459) | Hypersaline lake sediment archaeal communities from the Salton Sea, California, USA - SS_1_MS_1 metaG | ecosystem: Environmental > Aquatic > Non-marine Saline and Alkaline > Hypersaline >... | reverse complement strand
ATATATCCTCCCCCCGTGAACGCTGTGAGATATTTTTATCCCCTTAACTCACTTTGCGTTCGTCGTCATCAACAACCTCATAATCGGCATCGTATACCTTCTCACCGGTTTCCGCACCACCGTACTGATATGCATCAGCATTATCTTCAGCAGACGCTGTATTATGCGTTGCATGTTCAGCACCGGCATTCATCTTCCCGGCAAGTGATTGAGCAGCCTGCTCAAGAGACGATCGTGCATTTCGAATTGCCATCAGATCATCCGATTCAATCGCTCTCTTCAGATTGCTGATGGCTGACTCAACCGACACCCGATCAGACGAATCAATATCACCGCTCTGCATCATCTTTTCCGTCGCATAAATCGCACTGTCAGCTTCATTCTTCGCTTCGATGAGTTCACGCAGCTTCCGATCTTCTTCAGAATTCACCTCGGCATCATCGACCATTCTCCTGATATCATCCTCGGAGAGGCCACTTGAAGACTCAATCCGTATCTTCTGCTCTTTGCCGGTACCGAGATCCTTCGCTGACACATTGACAATGCCATTCGCGTCGATATCGAAGGTAACCTCTATCTGCGGGAGCCCCCGCGGTGCCGGCGAAATACCGACGAGCTCAAAACGACCGAGTGTCCTGTTCTGTGCGGCGAGCTCTCGCTCCCCCTGAAGAACATGCACCGAAACGGCCGGTTGATTATCCTCAGCGGTCGTAAAGATCTGGCTCTTCTTCGTCGGAATGGTAGTATTCCGCTCGATAAGCCGTGTCATGACACCACCGAGTGTTTCAATACCCAGCGACAGCGGAGTCACATCGAGGAGCAGAACATCATCAACATCACCGGCAAGCACACCGCCCTGTATGGCGGCGCCGAGCGCCACAACCTCATCGGGATTCACTCCCCGGTGCGGCTCCCGACCGAATATCCTCTTGACGAGATCCTGGACGAGCGGTATTCTCGTCGAACCACCCACCAGTATTACCTCATCGATCTCGCCCGGATTCAAGCCGGCATCCTCGAGCGCCCGCGTACAGGGTCCCTTGGTCGACTCAACCAGGTCAGCAATGAGCTGCTCGAACTTCGATCGGTTCATCGTAAGGAGCATATGCTTCGGGCCGCTCTGATCGGCGGTAAGGAACGGAACATTAACGTCAGACTGCATCTTGCTTGACAGTTCTATCTTCGCCTTCTCTGCTGCCTCCTTGAGGCGCTGCAATGCCATCTTATCGCCGGAGACATCGATTCCCGTTTGCTTCTTGAACTCCTGAATGAACCATTCCATCACCCGCTGGTCGAAATCGTCACCACCGAGATGCGTATCACCATTCGTCGCTTTTACCTCGAAGACGCCATCGCCAAGCTCGAGAATCGAAATATCAAACGTCCCTCCACCGAGGTCGTATACGGCAATTCTCTTACTCGCCTTATTCTTATCAAGACCATAGGCAAGCGCAGCCGCAGTCGGCTCATTGATAATCCGCTCAACTTCAAGACCCGCGATGCGTCCCGCATCCTTCGTGGCCTGTCTCTGCTCATCATTGAAGTACGCCGGAACCGTAATAACCGCCTTTGTTATCGGCTCTCCCAGGTAATCCTCGGCGGTCTGCTTCATTTTCTGCAGAATCCTCGCCGATATCTCCTGCGGGGTAAATTCACCCGCATTCGTCTTTACGGTTACACCACCCTTTCCGTCATCACTGACCGTGTATGAGACTGTTTTACTCTCATTCTGAACTTCGCCGTATCGACGTCCCATGAACCGCTTTATCGATCGGATGGTGTTTTCAGGATTCGTAATAACCTGATTTTTAGCAACCTGACCGACTAATCGCTCCCCCTTGTCGGTGAAGGCCACTATTGAGGGAGTTGTTCGCTGCCCTTCAGCGTTCTGAATGACAACCGGCTCACCTTCAGACATAACGGATACAACTGAATTCGTTGTTCCGAGGTCTATTCCTATAATCTTACTCATGGTATCCTCCTGTTTTCAATTTGCATGTAAAATATTCATAAATAAGAACAATCTTCTCTTGTAGTTACATTGAAAGTCATTCTGCGCCCTACAATCCTCCCCGCTCATCACAATGTTTAACGGGAAAACAGCCATGTTGATGATAGCTGTTTCCCCGTTCACCCGTCAGCGGGTATTAGTGAACGCTTATCTCGATTTTCCTCGGTTTGACCTCCTCCTTCTTGGGAAGGTGAATAGTCAGAACACCATCCTCGACTCCTGCCGATATCCTCTCGCCATCAATATCGTTTCCCACTCTGAAACGTCTCTGATAATTGTGCAGTCGGTACTCGCTGTATTTCAGATCATCCCTGTTATACTCACTTTCATCGATCGTTCCGCTTATCATGAGCTCACCTTTATCGAGCGTCACTGCAATATGTTCTCTATCCACAGCCGGCATATCCGCATGCACCACATACCCTTCTTCAGTCTCATAAATATCAACAGGGGGCATGATTACGCGTTCAACTTTATGATTTGTATTCTTCTGTGCTTCAGCCATGACAGCACCTCCTCTTACTGTATCTCAATCTTCTTCGGTTTTGCTTCTTCGCTTTTGTTCAGCGTAACAACCAATACGCCATCCTTCATCGAAGCTGAAATACTTTCACGATTGACGCCGCGCGGCAGCCGGAATGTTCTCTTGTAGGTACCGAAATCCCGCTCATCGCGAAAATAGTTCTTTTCAGCATCCCGATCTCTTCTTCCTTCAATAACAAGGCTACCGTCAATTAATTCCACGTTGACATCATCTGCTTTTAATCCCGGTAATAAGGCGTGTATTTCAAAAGTATTATCCTTTTCATAGAGATTTATACGAGGATAATCCGACATATATTCACTAACCGGAAAACCACAGAAAAAGTCGTTCAAAACATCATAAGTAGTGTACATGATATTACCTCCATAATGAATTATATTCATTATTGTTAGCACTCATATGAAGTGAGTGCTAATTTTATATTAATAAAATACAACCAATATAAACAAACGTCAAGTATCAGGGAGATTTTTTTGATTAATTTCGATGAAAATTATACATTATCTGTAAATTGTTTATTGAAATGGGGTTTTTCTGTTTATTTAATATTAATTTCAAATATTTGAATACAATTGAGCCGAATCAATGAGACTTCGTGCACCTGTGAATTATTTATTTATCGCCTAATACCAAATGCCACCGATTAGCCATCTCGGCACTCTTTGAATAACTGAATAGCTATCCGGTAAAAGGCTCAAATCCGGTTTCGGAATATGATATTCTTCGAATCCATAGGTGAATTCGCCAGTGCCCTCTCGACTTGTAGTTCCCCTTTAAGCGTCGGTATGGTCGAAATCGAATAATATGAATCTCTGGAAACAGGAAATTTCTGTCCGGAGCTTGTTACGATAATCAGCCTCAACAGCGAACAGGGATTACTCCTCACGGCCGTTCGGCAACCGTTATAAAAAGTGACATTCTGTTCCTGTTTCTCCAGACAACGATCTCCAGCGTCTTGCCGATAGGCGTTTTCTCAACCACCGCGACGAGATCTTGAAAATTCCCAATCTCCTTTCCACCGGCACGGATGATAACATCACCAACACGAATGCCACCACGCGCGGCCGGGCTTTTCTCCACAACTGCTCCAACGAGCGCACCCTCGGTTGAATCCAGGCCGAGCTGTTTTGCATACTGTTCTGTAAGAGGAACAATGCTTACACCGATATATCCCCGCTGTATCTTCTTGTACTTCTTCAACTGTGCGAGCACCGCCTTCGCGCTGTTGATCGGAATGGCAAATCCGATACCCAGACTGCCGCCTGTCCGCGAATAGATCATTCTGTTTATACCGATGACCTCACCATTAATATTAATAAGCGGACCGCCGGAATTGCCCGGATTAATCGAAGCATCGGTCTGAATATGCGATTGTGACCTGCCCATGAGATCGACATCCTTTCTCCCCGTTGCGCTGATGACACCAACGGTAAAGGTCTTATCCAGTCCAAACGGATTGCCAATGGCAATTGCCCAATCGCCAACCCGAACAGCATCTGAATCGCCGAGGAATGCCGGTTTCAGTTTCTCATCCGGTTCTATCTTCAGAAGGGCGATATCGGTATACTCGTCCGAACCAACGACCTTCGCATCGTATACCTTTTCATTAATCTTTACCTTAACCCTGTCAACACGAGCAACAACATGATGATTGGTGCAGATATACCCATCTTCGGAAAGAATAAATCCCGTTCCAAGTCCCGTGCGTTTTTGCGTCCTTGATTGAGGCTGCTTCGGCATGCCAAAGAAGTCCCTGAAGAAGGGATCATTGAAAAAAGGGTGCTGCGGCAGCTTTACCGTCTGCTCCGTGCTGATGAACACGACCCGATCGCTGTACAACTCAAATATCTCACGAAATGACGTCTGAACATCCCACGCTTTCGCCACCTCGTCATTCTTCTTGAGGGGTGATTCCTCCTTTGAGCCGAAAACCGACTCGTCGCCTCTACCGTCGGTACTATACCACACGAACAGGATAATCGCTACGGTACATATTCCCAAATACAAAATCGATCTCGCACGCTTCCATGAATTCATAGAACTGTCCTCCGCTGAGAAATTATATTCCCGTTTTACTGTACAATATATCTTATTAGAACACCGTATCAGTATTTTGTTTCACCAATAAATATGCCGAATCGCCATACTGATAATCTGAGCCCCCTCTCGGCTCTGCTGAAAGGTGGTTCTTGTATGATGAGAGGTATTCCGCAGGAGTATAGCTGCTTCAGTCCGTTCTGGAAATTAACAGGATTTTGTTCGCTTAACAGTTACTCTGCCATTGTTTCTTTTAATAAAGCAGGTGCGGTTACCTATCACGCCGGGCGTGGCGCCCCATCCGATGGAGGAAAATACTCTCATCAGTCAAATACAATACTCGTAACATGGTGAATTCCTCTCACGATATCGTACTGTTGAACACGAGCACGTATCAATACATTACTGCTCGAAAGAGCAAATTCACTGAGATGAGGATGTTTTGACAGGTAAAGCTCTCGCATATCATCGGATACGTTTTCCATCTCAGCGATCCCCGAAACGGTTACCCCTATCGCTTCCTGCGTGTCGGATTGCTCATTTGATCTGTTATCAACAAAGAGTGAAATCCGTGCGTTTTTACGCATGTTGCTGTATTTTCTGGTTTCTCTTGGTGTCGTGAAAATGAAATATCTGAGATCATCCGTTACCGCAAAGGCGATCAGGTTGGTGCGCAGCTCATCTCCCCCGCCGGTTGCGAGAACTGCAAATTTCTGTTTTTGAAAGAGATCTCGCAACACCTCTCGTAATTCTTCTTTCATCGTTCCATCAATTCTTCACAGGTATTATTTTGTTCCCGGATATGTTCTATCATACCACCCTTCCGGCTTCTGTTCAAATGCATGCGCCCTGAATGCACGCTGCTCCCTGTCATTTGTTGCCGGAATCAGATCAAATTGAAAAACATCAAATAATGAGCAACAGCTTCTCGTTATGATTACGCAGCAAAATCCGTATCGGCGAGATCAAGGGAGATGAGATGCTCACAGGGCCTTGACTGTCATGCCTCCGTCAATGACAAGCACGTTCCCGGTGATAAACGATGCTTCTTCGGAGGCAAAAAAAACAACCGCACCTGCCACATCCTCGGGTATCCCCAGGCGGCGCATCGGAATTCCCCGTATCATCTTCTCACGGTATTTTTCATCCGATTCGAGGGGGGCGAGCATATCGGTCTGTATGGGGCCGGGACACAGAGCATTTACAGTAATGTTATACCGTGCCAGCCCGACAGCGTTTGACCGGGTCAAGCCGATGAGGCCGGCCTTCGAAGAGCCGTACACCGGCAGTAATCCGGAACCACGAATCCCTTCAACGGAGGAGATATTCACAATGCGACCGCGTTTGCTCTTTTTCAGATGAGGTACCGCCGCACGCGTAATCCTGATCACACCGATAAGGTTGATATTAAGCACCCGGGCCATATCCTCATCCCGCACCTGTTCGATGAAAGATGCCGAACCGATACCCGCATTGTTTACCAGCAGATCAATCCCACCAAACGTCGAAACGGTTTCGTTTACCATGCGGTCAACATCGCTCTGCAGTGAAACATCGGCCATGATAACATGAGACACCCCGCCGGCCTCCCGTATCAGCTCCCCTGTCTCTGCAACCCGCTCAGCATTGATATCAACGACGGCAACCGTGCAACCCGCCTGAGCGAGACGGAGGGAAATTGCCCGTCCTATCCCACCTCCTGCTCCCGTAATCAGAGACCGAACTCCCTTTAAATTAAACATGGCTAGTTCCCCTTGAGTTTCTCCTCGAATAGTTCCGGTGATATCGGCGGTGAAAAAAGGTACCCCTGAAATTGATCACAATCGTGGGCGAAGAGAAAATCGAACTGGTCCCTCGTTTCAACGCCCTCGGCAACAACCTTGAAACCGAGATTATGCGCCAGGTCGATAATTGTCCTCGCGATTGTTCCTGACATCTTATTGGCAGGGAGATCATCGACAAAGGATTTATCGATTTTAAGCGTATCGATAGGATAATCCTTGAGCTTGCTCAGCGACGAGTACCCGGTCCCGAAATCGTCGATGGAGATAGCAATTCCTCTCCGGTGCAGCTCATTAAGCTTGCGGATGCTCTCCTCCTCATTAATCATGATGCCGCTCTCGGTTATTTCCAGTTCCATCCATCTCGGTTCGAGACCGGTCTCCTCAAGGATACGTGCTATATTCTGAATCAGATCGGGCTGCTTGAACTGGAAGGGCGATAAATTTACTGCTACCCGTCTCGGCGAAAATCCCAGATCCTGCCAGCTCCGATTCTGCTCACATGCCCTGTGCAAAACGTAATAGCCGATATCAACGATAAAACCGCTCTTTTCAGCGAGGGGGATAAACTCGTCAGGAGGAATGAACCCTTCTTCCGGCGACTGCCATCGGATCAGAGACTCCATCCCTATAATGCTTCCAGCACGGTCCACCTTGGGTTGATAATAGAGGATAAAATGATTGTTTATCAGTGCAGACCGCATGCTCTTTTCACGCTTCAGTCGATTCATCATCTCCCTGTTCAGAAGGGCATCAAAATAGCGCGAGGTGTTTCTCCCCTGCTCCTTGGCTAAATACATTGCGGATGTGGAATTTTTCATCAGTAAATCCGCATTCGCACCATCATTGGGATAAAGGCAGAGCCCGATGCTCGAAGTTATCTCAAGTTGATTATCTTCTATCTGAAAGGGCTCCGAGAAGATCCGATGAGTCTTCAGCGTAATCGCATCGATCTTATCGAGGTTCGACATCTCCTGCGGACTTCCGATATCGCACAGAAGCACCATGAATTTATCCCCCTCAAATCGCGCTACCATATCTTTCCTGAAGTACATTCCCTTCAGCTCAGACGCAATCCGCTGCAGGAGCTTATCGCCCACCGCCATGCCGTACATATCGTTTATAATCTTGAACTGATCTATACCGATGCACATGACGGCAAAACGCTCTGAGCGCATGATCTCGGTTTGAATCCGATTTCTTAACATATCCTTGTTCGGTAGATCGGTCAGGGGATCATAGAACGTGAGTTTGAAGATGTGCTCCTCGGCCTCCTTCCGCTGCGTAATATCGATTATAACATATTCCACGATATTCTTATCCGCTCGCAGCTTCGCCGATATCTTAGCCCAGAATATCGAACCATCCATGCGCTGAAACTGCACCTCCCTGTTATACACCTCTCCCTGAGAGGCAATCTCGCCGTGCACCTTTTCCTGGAGTGCGGAATCAACATACTTATCGTGAATGCTCTCTCCAAAGAATTCATATTTTGAGGAATAGCCGAATATCCTGAACCCCAGATCATTGGACGCAAAAACAATACCGGTTTGGAGATCGGCGGAAACCATTCCCACAAGCGCATTCTCATAAATCTCCCGGTACTTCTCTTCGCTTTTCCGAAGATCTCTCTCGGCCTGAACAATGTTGTTCACATCGATAGCGATGCCCCGGATCCTAATCTCATCAGAATCATGATACGCCGCAGAATAAATATCAACGGGCAGCACTTCTCCATCTTTTTTCAGCAAGCTGTATCGCTCGCCGGAAAACTGTTTCCCCTCCAGCGTTTCGGTAATCCGCCGAATCGCGCGGTCACGCTCAACAGGGATAAAAAGGTCAAAGGCATCCATTTCCAAAAACTCTTCCCTGGAGTACCCGAGCAGCTCAGTGGCCCGGCGATTCACAAAGGTAAATCGACCCGTGCTATAAAACTCAAAAACCATCTCCGGAAGCGATTCAACCATCTCCCGGTATTTTCGCTCGCTCTCCTCAAGGGCCTGCTCCGCTTTCTTACTGTCGGTGATATCACGAGAATTCAACACATAACACATGATCCTGTTCTGCTCATCCGCAATCCGCTTAACCGCGCTTTCGTGAAATCTCCACATCTCATCATTGTGCTGAATGCGAAATTCGGTATACATCAGATTCGAGAGAGGCGATCGTCCAATCAGAAGCTCTCTGATTATGTTCATATCTTCAGGATGAACATAGCTGAGGATATTGTCACCGGTGAGGTCAAGCGGATTAAATCCGAGAATTCTCACCACCGAGTCGCTCACATAGAGAATAGTCCCATCATTGGCGATAACCGAGATAATCTCGGTCGTGTTCTCAATAAGAAGCCGATAATGCTGCTCGGTCAGGAGGAGCGCTCTTCTGGTTCGCTTTATCTCACCGATATCCCTGATAAGTCCGATCGTTCCGATGAACGATCTATCGTCATCACCGGCATACTCATACAGCCCGATGGCTATCACCTCGCCGTCCATACAGATATCACCACGGAATCCCTCACGCGTTAATAACCGCACTCTGAGATTCCTGGTTATGCGGTTTCCCGTCCGCTTCTCGTCAAAGAGGAGCGGCATCTTTTCAACACCGGTAACGACTCCTTTCAATAGCGGGAGAACGGTGGAGCGCTGCACATTATTGATATCATCAGGATGAATGATTGCATTAAAGTGCCTCCCGATGAGATCGCGAGGAGTATATCCGAGCCGTTGTACGGCATCATTGATGTACGTGAAGTATCCATCCTCATCAATAATGTACACGATATCAGGGAGGCTCTGGATGAGCTCTCTATAGCTCTGTTCCTGTTTTTCCATTGTTATTCACGATCAATGCAGACTGCATTGCGAATCGGCTCCCGATCACACTTTCTCTCCCCACAGCACCACCCGGTGAACCAAACAGCCTGTTTCAGTACAGTGCATTCCCTCTAAAATGTCAAGTAAAGTAATCAGGGAGAGCGCTCGGCGATCTCACGTATCATCCGTTTGTGCATCGCATCATCGATAGGGAAGCGCGAGATGATAGCCATACCCAGCACCACAAAGACGAGGGGAATAATGCTCAGCAGTGCCTTAATTCCCATCAGTGCCTCCGGTCCCTGTTGTACATTGGGAACGTAGCCGACAAGATTTAAAACAACTCCGACGAGCATCCCCGGGACCGCTACCGAGAGCTTAAAGGCAAGCTGAAAAAAACCGTAGAGAATACCCTCTCGACGGAGTCCGGTCTTCCACTCAGAATATTCAACCGTATCGGGAATCATCGACCAGGGCGAAAGGAAAACCGTCGAGACGCCAACACCGAATGCCGTGAAAAACATCAGTGCGACGGGTATGCTCAAATCACCGAATATGAAAAAGGGGACCGAGAGGATCGAAAGAAATCCCATACCGAGGTTGTAGGCAACCTTTTTGCTCCATCGCCGCGAGCAGTACAAAAAGAGAGGAGTTGCGAGAATCGCCGTGCCCAGAAGAAGCAGAAATACAACAGGTACCATATGTTCGGCATGCAGATTATATTTCAGGAAATAGACAACCACGATGGTCATCAAATTTATGGCGACATTATTCATAAAGACGCCGGCAGCCAGTATCAGAAAGGGCTTATTGGAAATCACTATTTTAATATTCGAACGCAGAGAGGTTCTCGCGTTCCCCGGATTCGCAATCACGCCCCGCACTGAAAAGAAGGTTATCATGATGAAGAGAAAAACCACGGCACCGAATAAGATACCGACCCTGCGGAAGCCGATGACGCTATTCCCGTTCCCCAAGAGTTTGACCAGTGGAATGGTCGCGCCGGCCGAGATGAGTGTTCCGAGAATGGCAAATACCATACGATAGGCGCTCACGACCGAACGCTCATGGGAATCAGAGGTGATATCGGCAGTGAGCGATCCATAGGGTATCGTTATTATGGTCATCAGCGTACAGAAGAGCGTAAAGGTGCTGAAGGCATAGACAACGCGGATGGTTTCCTTTTCGATCGGCGGCGCCAGCAGCATGAGGGAAATGGACAAACCGACCGGGAATGCAAAGAGGATGAGAAAGGGTCGCTTATTCCCCCACCGACTTCGCGTATGATCGGTAATATAACCCATCAGCGGAGATATGGTGGCATCCCATATCTTTGCGAAGAAGATGATCATGCCCGCGGCAGCAGCCGATATCACAAATACATCGGTATAGAAATATATGAGAAAGAAAGCCGGTAGATTGAACGCCAGACTGTGGGCGAAGTCCCCGATGCCATAGCCCAGTTTCAATCCTGTGGAGACGCGTTGTGGCCTCTCGACCACCATGTGATCATCTTTAAATGACATGCTACCTTCACTATCATCCGTTCTCGTATAAACAAAACAATAGTTCAGAAAAGATGAACGGAATCATAAAGAAGAAACTATATCATCTCCAGCACCCGCTGAAGAATATCCTCATACTGATCGCCCGAGAAACAGTAACGCATCTCCGTAAAACGCTTTCTCAGGCGCGTCACCTCTTCCCGAACTCCCCTCTTCTCCCGAATCACATCACTGACGAGCTGAGCAAGCTCCCGAAAGTCCTCGGGTCCCATGCCGAAACGGGTCATCTCGGCAACGCCCATCCGAAGCGAGCCTGAAGCGGTGAAGCCCTCCTCCTCCGGCGTGGCCTGATAATTAACAATAATGTTATTCTCTTCAAGAAGCCGGGCTATCTCAGCCCCCTGTGAATAGCCGACCGTAACAATAACCTGATGCGTTTCGGTAAAGGAGCGGTTCGGGTCACCCGCGACACGCAGTCCGCACTCGTTCAGCGCGCGGGCAAAGGCCCGTGCATTCTCCAGCACACTTTTCTGATACTCATCTCTGAAGGCGTTCATTTCACAGGCAGCCAGCAGGAGTCCCAGCATTGTCCCCAGGTGATGGTTGCTCACACTGCCGGGAAAGGCTCTCCGCTCAACTGCTTCCCACAATGCAAATCGAGCATCCTTCTCCTCCCAGTTAGCCGCAACAATCCCCCGCTGCGTCCCGAAATAGGTCTTGTGCGTTGAGCCGGTTACCACATCCGCCCCTTCAATGAAGGGTTGCTGAAAATGAGGACCGACGAGACCCAGCACATGGGCCATATCATACATGATAAGGCAATCGAGATCGAACTCGTCAACCAGAGCGCGCATCTCGGCAACCGGTTCCCGGTACAGCATCATGCTCTTCCCAAGTATGATGAACTCCGGCCGAAAGCGCTCCACTATCTCCCGGCAGGCGGAAACATCGATGCGGTAGGGATCGTCTGCCATCACCGGGAAATTCACCACCGCCGGCTTGTCGGTTCTCGGGTCGATCGCGACGAAATCGCGCAGCGCACCCATGGGCTGAGAGCTCAGATGGCCACCCCGGATGATGTGATTGTTCAGTACCATGCCGATTCTCCGCTGTTCACTCTTTCGATCGGCGCGGTTGAGATAATCCACCAGAGCGCTGAAAAATGCCGCATTGGCCATCTGTCCCGAGATGAGCCGCGTTTCAACCAGCGCGCATCCCAGATAGGTGCGAAGCTCCCGCTTCAGCTGCCCCTCTACCTCTGCAATGAAATCGGTCCCCTGATAGTAGAAGACCTCGCTATCGGAGAATGCTTTCACCTTTCGGTGTTCGGCGTATCTTCCCACGGGATCCAGTATCGAAAGGAGCCTGGTAAGCGTTGAGGCGGTCATCTCCGAAGGGATGAGGTTCACGCATTCCCGCTGTCGCCATCGAGTGTTGTCAATTGCGTTATCGACCAGTGATCGAACATCCCCGAGCGAGCGTTCAGGTTCAGTTGCAGCAGCCCCGCGCCATACCTTATCATAGAGAATGGCACGGGCATAGGGCGGTGCCTCGCTCCTCAGATGATAAGGCACGATAATCGCTCTCACTCGCTCACCCCTGATTGCAATTGATACCTCGTCACCCTCTCGAAGGGTGCTGTCAAGGAGTGCCAGAGCGATAGCACGCATCCCCTTCTCTCCGGTGATCCTGGAAGAGATCCCTTCACCCGCAACGGTCCAGTAGGGAACCATGGTGCCGCTCGTGATGAAGCCCGCCTGCTCATTCTCATTGTAAACTTCATTTCCCGCGCGCCCGATGCCCTTTTCCATAATGGCAAGCGGCATAATCAACCGCGGGAGATCTTCGAGACGGGAGTAATCACCTTCCACTATTCTCTTCAGCGCGCGATGCTGTCTCGCAAGGGCTTCCCGACCGATGAAATCGCCCTTCAGTGGCGAGAAACTCACCGCAAAGCGGGACAGGTTCATCGCGAATACAGGTATCTCCTTTCCCTCCGGGTCCTCCCCCAATTCGTGACCATAGAGAGGCAACCCGGCTTCCAGCCTGAGCGTATCGCGCGCGCCCAGGCCAACCGGCCGGGCTCCCCGCTCCACGAGAAGATCCCAGATCATCTCAGCATCGTCTCTCCCGACAAAGAGCTCGAAGCAGATCGGCTCACCGGTATAACCGGTTCTGGCCAGGAGCACCATGGAACCATTCACGGTCACAATACTCAGGTAATTCCGCATCGGTTCCGGAAGCTGTCCCTCATGGATAATCTCTAACAGAATATCCTTTGCACGCGGTCCCTGCACGCTGATCATCGCACGTTCATCGGTGACATCGTCAATCAGGACATTACCGAAGGATCTCATGTGCGCCTGCAGATGCTCCCAGTCAATCTCCCGATTCGCTGCATTTACCACGAGCAGATACTCGTCAGGGAAGAAGCGATACAGATACGCATCGTCAATGGCCCCTCCCCGTTCATTGGGTATGATGGTATACTGGCTCTCACCGACCTCGAGTGCAGCTGCATTGTTGGAGAGGGTATACTGAAGAAAGGGGAGCGCATCCGCGCCGGAAATGCGAAATCGTCCCATATGGGAAACATCAAAAAGCCCCGCTCCCCGTCTGGTTTCGAGATGCTCCTGTATAATACCCGGCCGGTACTGAAGGGGCATCTCCCAGCCGCCGAAGGGAACCATTCTGGCTCCGTGATTCACATGACGGCTATACAGAACAGTCTTCCGTAGATCTTCCATCATTACATCCGGATCCTCTTTTTTTTCGATAACCGGTTCTCACTGCATTGATGTGATCGAGCAATACATATACGCCTCGAATCGGAGTGGAGTCAAACAGAAATTCGTTCAACTGAAATCAATGCACTTTTATAACTGACAGCATATTATTTCAATGAAATATTTTTTGTTCACAGAACAATCACGGATATATAGTATTCTGCGATCTTTTTATGAATCCGGCAGACAATTCGTCGACCGGATTCATCTTCGGGTATTCTATTCGGTAATTACTGGCAGCAGGATATGAGATACGCTCCCCCGCCCCCGGTACACCTCGACCGTCGGTGCTTCGGCAGGGATACGAGCAAAGTGATCGCTGTCGGCACAGGCAAAGGCAACGCGGATGCGGTGCCCCTTTCTGAAGAGGTATGATGTGGGCAGGAGATCGAAGATGAGCTGCGTCTTCTTGCCCGGAACGAGCTTCTTTTCATCAAGCTGCTTATAGGAATGATAGGGCACGAGATGTCGATAGGGTGGTTTCCCCAGGCTCAGATTCCGGTGCAGTGCCCGGAACATCCCCTCGGTGACATAGTGCACCGTGCCATCGGGAGCGACATCCTCGAGATACGCAAAGAAGGTGCCGTCATCGGCGGTGCTGCTCACATATACGGTTAGCACAGGATGGCCGGTAACCTCGGTATTTTCTTTGAGGGGCGATGAATCGTAGAGGAGGAGCTTTTTATCCTGCACAGCTCTATCCGGGTACTGCACAAAGCATCCGGTGAGAAGGGTATTCCACCGCGACTCGTCGCCGGTTCCGTGCGTGTAATCCGCCTTGTAGGTATCAACGCCATCGGTAGAGGGTGCCATGGTAAGCGTGTTATTTTCACCCAGATAGTATCTCCTCCTCCTGCATTCGGGAGGCCAGGTGTCGGCTCCCTTCCACTTCCCTTCGACCATGGTGAAGTAGTGCACCCGCTTCTCCTTCACTATGCCGGTGTCCTTACCCTTGAGATAGTAGTTGAAGAACTTCATCATCTCCGCCGTGTGATCGAACCGAGTCCTCCCCCCATTTGAGGGATCGGAACTGAACTGCCCTCCGTGCATCCACGGCCCGATAATGAGCTTGTTCCGATAATTGGTGAGCGTCAGAAACCGCTTGATCGCGGCATGATTGTATCCGCCGTCGAACCAGCCGCTGTAACTGTATATGGCTGTCCCGGAGCGGTCCATCTCATACTTATAGAGATAGGGGCTCAGCATCTCGACGGTGAGGTTCTTCTTGAGAACAGGATCTTTCACCGGGTCATCCTTGAAGGTGATGGAGAGGGCTGATTGATGCACATTCCAGTTCGTCTCATGATCCCGGATAGCGCCGGCCAGAAGGCTTCCATCCTCATCGGCATCAACCGGCCTGACCCCCTTCACCGCCAGGCTTCCCAGGAATCCCAGCCGCTCCTTCAGCCGGTCGGGGATCACATTGCAATCGAGGGTGCTGTTATAGAGATGCCACCCCTCCGTAAACCAGACCTGATGGATGCCGCCGGGAAAGGCGATATCGGTGTAGGCATCGTAGAGGGAGAAGCGCGGTATCGCCGCCTTGACCGCCGGATGCCGGTTCACCACGAGAAAATCGACTGTGGTGCCTGCATAGGAGACACCCGTTGAACCCACTTTCCCGTTCGACCAGGGCTGCGCGATAATCCAGTCCACGATCTCCGCACCATCCTTCGTCTCATCCACATACCAGGAGCAGGGCCTCCTGCCGTAAGATGCGCCGGAGCCGCGGGCATCGACGGCGATCCAGGCATATCCGCGCGTTACGAAATCTCTGATAATCTTCTTCGGCTTATCGAAGAAGATCGAAAATGGCCAGCGCAGCTCCGCAGAGCGCCAGTAGCGGGTCTGATGGAGAATGGCGGGAATTTTCGTATCATCGGGAAGCCCCTCGGGGAGATAGAGGTCGATGGCTATTTTAATACCGTCACGCATTGTGAGATAGATGGATTTTCGAATCACACCATCATATTCCGGCTCGCCGATATCGTAGGGAGCGGGTGCTGTCAGAGCAGCATCACCGGGTTTACTTACCTCGGGTATCTTCTTTCCGCAGCCGTACACTGTCGGCATCAGAACAATAATGACAATAAGAAAGAATCTTCTCGTACGGAAATCGAATCCTTTCCTGAATTTCGACATGCTTATCCTCCTCAACTTCATCTCTATATCATAACCACAGGAACACTATAGTAATCCGGATGCATCGTGTCAACCGCCATATAGCCGACATTGATAAAATTAAGGTTCATAGGGCAAAAATATGAGCTATGCAATAAAAGGATACTTCCAGAAGCTTCGTTTTTGTCGTGCCATAATGTTTTATTCCCTCAAAAAACCCACTTTTTCTTGACAATTTCTCATTAAACCTGTACATTGATTACTGGTAAGACCACCAGCCAGCAAATTGTAAACTATCATGAAAGAGCTGCTCACACCGATTAAATCAGAAAGCCTCGTCGATGTATTTATCTCCCGATTCGAGAGCCTCATACTCTCGGGAAAGCTCAGCATCGGGGAGAAGCTCCCCTCGGAGCGTGAGCTGGCACTGCAGCTCGGCGTCAGCCGGCCGGTCGTGCACGAGGGATTGCTCGATCTCGCCTCAAAAGGGCTCGTCTCCATAATCCCGCGGGTGGGTACCGTAGTCAACGATTACCGGAAGGAGGGCTCACTCGCGCTCCTTACCTCGCTGGTCAACTATCACAACGGGAAGCTCGAGCCGAAAATATTCGAAAGCTTACTGCGAATGCGCTTTCTCTTCGAGATGGAAACGGCGCGGCTTGCCGCGCGAAATCGAACGGAGGAACAGCTCGAAGATTTCAAGGAGATTCTCAGGGAGGAGGAATCGGTTGACCTGTACAACACCGAGAGGATTGCAGAAATCGACTTCACTTTCCATCATCTCATTGCCATGTCAACGGGGAATGTGATATATCCGCTTCTCATCAATTCATTCAAGCAGGTCTATATAAATCTCACCGGCCAGTTCTTCTCGATGACCGAGATGAGCCCCCAGGTTTTCACTTTTCACCGAAACCTGGTCGGCGCTATCGAGCAGCGGGATGAAGAGCTGGCGGTGAATATCATGAAAAATACGCTCGATCATGGCGAGAAATTTCTTAAAGTCCTGATCGATTATAACCTATAAAAGGAGGAAGCTATGAGCGTATCTGCAGCAGAAAATTATCATGACATGATAAAGAAACCCAAGGGACTCTCGCCGCGAATCAAATGGCTCAGGGATTACTACTTCGAGGGAGCCAAGCGGGCATGGAACAACGAGTTCACCCCCTGGACCACCGGCACGCCCTGGGATGTTCAGTTCAACGAAATCGTCTTCTATATCGTTCCCGAGACCTATGCCCTTTTACAGACATTGCGATCATCATTCAAAATGTCAGCACGAAAGGTGGCACTCCCCGAGGACTTCTGGTCCTGGAGCCTCCCCGAAAGGAGAGCCTGGTTTCTCAAGGAGGTCATGGTCAACTATGTCCCTCAGGAAATACTCCCCGGTGATCTCCTCGCCGGCGCGAGATTCAATGTTCAGACCTCGCTCTGCCTCAATAAGGAGGAAGCGAAGGCATACGATGATATGACCATCGGCAAAAATGGCGCCCGGGCGAAGATGAAGTGGTTTCACGATCACGGTTACGGAAATTCCGGGGCGACGAGCGGCCACATCATCCCGGGACATGAACGGGCGCTCACGATCGGATGGAAAGGTATCCATGCAGACCTTGAATCACGATATAATAATCTGATCGAAAAGGAACAGCAGGGACTGAAAGGAGCACAGCTCAGGGCGATGATGACTGCTGCAACTATGCCGCGCGATCTCGCCGCGCAGTATGCGAAACGCTGCAGAGAGCTCGCTTCCCAGGAGAGGGAAGCGATACGGAAAGAGGAGCTGGAGCAGATGGCCCAGAATCTCGATCGTGTCTCCTGGGAGCCCCCACAGACCTTCTGGGAGGCGGTGCAGGCGCTCTGGATAAACCATATGCTCATCATGAGCGATGAGAACTACCCCGGTGCGGGTACCTCCTTCGGAAGAATCGATCAGTATCTCTCCCCCTACTGGGAACGCTCACTGTCTGAAGGGATGGATCGGGAATTCGGCAAGGAGATACTGAAGTGCTTCTGGATTCACAGCAACACCGCCTATGATGCAATGATACGCAACGGCCCCGACGGCATCACGGCAGGGTTCGGACAGCTCATCACGCTCTCAGGCATGGGGAAAAATGGGAAGGATATGAGCAATGATCTCACCTTCGCCATGCTCGAGGTCATCGACGAGCTGACACCAATACTGGAGCCGAAGCCGAACGTCCGGCTGCACCGCAACAGTCCCGAAGAAATTCTTGATAAAGTTGTTGATATGATCTCATCGAGTCAGGGTGCTCCCTTTCTCCTCAACTGTGACGAGCGCTCAATGGCGGGAATGCTCGTCGAAGCCGAGCGGGCCGGCCTGGAACACCTCATTAATGAAGACAATGTACACGACTATGCTCCGGTCGGCTGTATGGAAAACACGATGGTCGGGAACGATCGCTCCGGAACCGTGGACAACAATGTCAACCTGCTCAAAGCCGTCGAGCTCGCCCTCACCGGCGGGAGGGACCTCCTCCCCTTTACCGATCCGATGTCCGGCAAAACCGAGAAGATCAAACAGGATGGACCGAAAACCGGAGATGCGACGACGTTTACGAGCTTTGACGAATTCTGGAAGGCTTATGCCAAACAGACGGAATATATCATTCGAAGATGCGTCGAGAACTATGAGAATTCCGAAAAGGTCCGTGCAAAGCTTTTCCGAACACCCTATCTCTCCTGTCTGGTCAAGGGATGCGCCGAGAAGGGATTGGATGTCACGCAGGGAGCAGCCGAGATCAGCTTCACCACAATGGAGGCGGTCACCTTCGGAACGACGGTGGATTCCCTCCTCGCCATCAAGTACCTGGTCTTCGACAAGAAGGAATGCACCATGAAAGAGCTGATACAGGCACTGAAGGATAACTGGGCAGGCCATGAGATACTTCAGGCGAAAGCGAAGAACCGGGCTCCCAAGTACGGCAGGGATGATACTGCGGCGGATGAGATGGCAAGAAAGGTCATGGAGATCTGGACAGAAGAAACCTGGAAATATAAGACGAAATCAACCGACAGGCAGTTCCGCCCTGGCATGCTCAGCTGGAACTACTGGGTGGGGGACGGATATATTCTTCCCGCCAGTCCGGACGGAAGGCCCAAGGGACAATTTCTCTCCAATGCCATATGCCCATCGAACGGTGCTGATATCAATGGTCCCACCGCGAATGCCAACTCTGTCGGCAAAGCGCTCGGCGGCAAAACTTCGGATGGGACGGGTGAGTGGACCGAATACCGCAACATGCTCCCCAACGGTGCAAGCCACACAATGACGTTCAATCCGTCCCTCATACGAGATCCCGAACATCGCGAGAAATTCAAATCATTCCTGAAGGGATACATTGAAAACGGCGGTTCCTCCCTTCAGATAAATATGCTCGATCCCGATATGCTCAAGAATGCACAGAAGCATCCGCAGGACTACCGACATCTCCTGGTACGTATTACCGGTTACAATGCCTATTTTGTCACTGTGGGAAGAGAGCTTCAGGATGAAGTTATCGCCCGACTGAGCCACAGCAGGCTTTAAGGAGGCACCCATGAGCACCGCAACCGACGCAAACATCATGACGGGAACTGTTCTCGACATACAGCGGATGTCAACCGAGGATGGGCCGGGTATTCGAACGACGGTGTTCATGAAAGGGTGTACTCTCAAATGTGCCTGGTGCCATAACCCAGAGAGCATCTCACCGAAACCGCAGATACAGTGGATAGGGGTTCGCTGCATCGGCTGCAAACGGTGCATTGAGGTGTGTCCGGTCGACGCTCTCACCTTCACCGCAAAGGGCATTTCAATAAACAGGGATATCTGCACGGGATGCGGCATCTGTACCGAAGAGTGTCCCTCCACTGCTATGGAGCTTCTGGGCGAGAAGTGGACCGTTGAGGATCTCTTCGCCGAAATTATAAAGGACCGGGCTTATTTCGAAAAATCCGGTGGAGGGATTACCATCGGTGGCGGTGAATCGACTCTGCAGGCTGACTTCATTGCCAGTCTCCTGAAGAGATTGAAGGAGACGGGAATACATACCGCAATTGACACCTGCGGACAGACAAAGAGGGAATCGCTCGATATGATTCTCCCCTACACCGATCTCATCCTCTATGACATTAAGGAGATTGATACCGAAAGGCACCGCGCATTTGCCGGAAGCGGTAATGAACGTATTCTCGAGAATCTCATCTACATCGACGAGTTTGTCAGGAGCCATGTGTATCCGAAGGAGATCTGGATCCGAACCCCGGTAATCCCCGGCGCAACGGATAGAGAGGAGAACATCAGAGGGATTGGCGCTTTTATCAGGGACAATCTCAGCGGGGCAGTCAGCCGCTGGGAGCTCCTCAGCTTCAATAATCTCTGCCGTGACAAATACCTTCGCCTGGGCATTGACTGGCAGTACAAGGACTCCGCGCTGTTAAGCAGGGAGACGATGGAGACCCTTACTGCGGTGGCACGGAATTACATCAATCCGGAGATTGTGCAGTGGAGCGGCTCCACCAGGGTCGAGGAAACGGATCGCCCCGAGGAGGAAGCGCAGAGCCGGATCAGGACTTCATGTTCAATCCCCGAGCCGCTCGGGTGAATAATCGTGCAATCAAGAATCAGATGTCATGAAAACGACCATATTATCTTACAACCGGGAGGAAGAAGATGAGCGATATTAAAAAGGCATTCAGTGATGACGATATCAGATCATTTGAGCCCAATGAGAAGATAGGACTTATCTCCTGTATCAATCCAGAAGGACTCCCCCATATCGCGCTTATCACCACCATGCAGGCGAAATCCCCAACCGAGCTCATCCTGGGCGAGTTCTCAAAGGGACTGAGCAAAGAGTACATTCAGAAGAATAATAATATCGCCTTCCTGATAATGACCCTTGATCGGAGCATGTGGCACGGTACAGCACGATGGACACATCTCCGCAAGGAGGGGCCCGATTATGAGAAGCTGAATAATACCCCCATGTTTCGCTACAACACCTACTTCGGAATCAATACCGTCCATTATCTCGATCTAATCGAGACGACGGAGCGTGAATCACTCCCCATGGGGAGCATCATATTCTCCGCTCTTCTCACCTCCTTTGCAAAAGGCGGCGCAAAAACCGGAACCGAGAGCCGCATTCTGAGCACCTTCGGCGAGAAGCTTTTCAATCAGCTCGATTCGCTGAAGTTCCTCTCCTATGTCGGAGACGACGGCTACCCGATCCTGTTCCCCCTCATTCAGTGCCAGGCAGCCGACAGCAGAAGGCTCGCATTTGCCACGGGCGCCTATCGGCAGGAAATCGAAGCAATTCCCGAAGGGAAACCGGTGGCCGTATTTGCCCTGACCATGAAAATGGAGGACATACTCATTCGGGGAACCTTTCGAGGCTTCAGCAGACATCGACTCGTCAATCTTGGTCTCGTCGATATCGATTGGGTATACAACTCCATGCCGCCTGCTCACCGGCAGATATATCCGGAAGTGGAAATACAGCCTGTTGTCAATTTTTAAACACAAGCGCATTCCATCTTTCGTCTGTGTGTATCCCGATGAGGAACGATCGTAAACGGTGATATATACACTTCACATGAGGATCGAGGCGGGTTATAAGAAATTATGCGTGAAAGCCTTTTTGTGTTATCGGTTTTTCTTAAAGATTGAAAAGTATTTTATGAGTATCACATAAAATAAAAACTGCCTAAAACGTTTAGACAGTTTAAAAAGATATTAATTCTCAGGGGATTTATTATACCACCTTCACAGAAACGGCGCGAGGTCCTTTATCACTATCCTCAATCTCGAACTCAACCTGATCGCCTTCATTGAGAGTGCGAAATCCCTCCCCCTGAATGCCGGTGTAGTGAACGAACACGTCATTACCATCATCCTGTGAAATAAACCCAAATCCCTTTTTGTTGTTAAACCATTTACATACTCCCCTCGGCATACGACGAACTCCTTAAAAAATGTTATAAAGTTAGAAAAAAACTGATAGGCAATCGTTTCCGGTTTACTTTATACACCCTTCTTCATTATCAGATGAGATATATAGACACGACAAAACCCCTGAAACGCGACTATCAGTATTTCGAATTTTCTTATTACACAAATTATTTTTTGTCAATAAATAAAAAAATATTTTTTTGCCTTTTTCATATCTGTTTTGAAAATGAAATATGTCGCATCTCCCTGTCTGCGAATGACAAGCACTGATACAATCCGGCACAATTTAGTTGTTGACGTGTTACCTCCGGGCTCGTAAGGTACACATCGTTATTATCTCCACCTGCCGATGTGGAGAGTTCCTCGTTTCCTGACCGTACTGCTGTACATTCATTCGTTATCAGAGAGAGAGTCCACACGAAATGTCATTACCGGTAACACAACCTTTTTATGAAAATATTTCAAACAGGCATCGGAACCTCAACAAGCTCGCGGATCAGGGGAAGAAGATTATCGGTTACTTCTGCACGTACACTCCCGTAGAAATCATCTATGCGTCAGGATTCCTACCCGTAAGAATTATGGGAGGAATTGATCGAATTGAAAAGGCCGACACCCTTACTCCCAACTTCATCTGTCCCTATGCACGGCAGGCCTTCGAGCAGGGACTGGGCGGCACCTATAAATATCTTTCAGGAATTGTACAGGGATACTCCTGTGATGTGACCTGCGGGCTCACTAATATCTGGGAGGATAATATCAGGGGTGACCTGTATCATCTCATACCGCTTCCCTACATCAACTCACCGGAAGCGCGTTCCTTCTTTCGAGCAGTCCTTTCAGAGCTCATCGAAAAGCTCGAGAAGGCGGGAGGGCGCTTTTCCGAAGAGCGTCTGGAGGATGCCCTGAATCTGTATCGGAGCATTCGCATCCTCGTGATCGAGCTCTATACCCTCCGCTACAACCGTCAACTCCCGATATCGGCATCCGAATTCCTGCATGTTATCCTGGCGGGTTTCATCACACCGCCAGAGGAGTATCTCGAAATGCTCAAGGCCTTGAAGAAGACGCTTGTCAGCATGCATGCCCCTCAAAGCGACGGGATACCGGTTCTGGTTTCGGGCAGTCTGATAGAGGAGCCGCGGATTCTCGAGGTGGTTGAGGAATCGGGCGGGACGGTGGTCGCTGATGATCTCTGTACCGGGTATCGCAATTTTCAACCACCCGACGGGAAAGGAGATAATCCGATCGATCGCCTCATCGATCGCATTATGAACCATTTCCCCTGCCCCAGCCGTTCGAGAGTGCAGGATCGGATTCTGCTCCTTCTTGACCTGCTCAAGAAATCCGGCGCACGGGGAATCCTCTTTATCTTCCAGAAGTTCTGCACGCCCCATCTCGCCGATCACCCGATACTGATCGAGGAATTCAGAAAAATGGATATCCCGAGCCTCATGTTCGAGATGGAGGAAACCGGCATCATGGAGGGGCAGTTGAGAACCAGAGTGGAAGGATTCTTCGAGATGCTGAGGTAGTTCTATGGAAAAGACCGCAAAGTCCAAAAAGAGACTCAACACCGCAAAGGATCTTTCGCGTATCGTCGCCGAGTACTATCAGGAATGTCACGAGGCAAAGGCCAGCGGAAAACCGGTGGGCTGGATGCCGCCCATGAACGGCGTCATCGAAATGTTCTACGCTATGGATCTGCAGCCGGTCTTTCCCGAAAACTGGTCCCCGGTTTGCGCCGCCTTCGGCCTCACCCCGCATAACTTCGAGGTTTCCGAGAAAATGGGATACTCGAGTGATCTCTGCGGCTACCTGAGAAATATTACCGGTTATGCCTACGGCATGATGGGCGAAAAGGATATTCCCCTCGGCGGCCTTCCCGAGCCCGATATACTCTTCACGCCCTTCGGGGGATGCATCCCCGTCATGAAGATATTCCAGATCCTGGAGCGGCGGTTTCCCCGGGCACATGTCTTCACTCCCGAGCTCCCGCAGGTCGCTGTCGAACATATCAAAAAGCATCATATTGATTACGCCGTGAGCGAGGGCAATCGGCTCATAGAATTCCTCACCAGAACAACCGGTCATCGTCTTGACGATGACCGGCTGCGGGAGACGGTGATACTCTCCGACAGAGCATGCGCGCTCTGGGATGAGATAATGACCTATCGGAGACATATCCCGACGCCGATCTCGGCAGCGGAGATCGGCATCATGTTCGTTATGGTAACGCGGCAGGGGACGCAGATTGCCGTCGACTTCCTCACGAAAGTGCGTGACGAGGTGAAAGAGCGCGCCGAGGCGGGTATCGGTGTTATCGAGAATGAGAAGATCAGGCTCTTCTGGGACAATATCCCCCTCTGGTACAATATGGGTCTCTTCAACTACTTTGAGAAGATGGGAGGCGTGGTGGTTGCCGAAACCTACTCCGCCGCCTGGTCGCTGCGGCTCGATGTCGATCATCCCTATGAAGCGCTTGCGCTGAAAAGCCTGAAATCTTATCCCCTCGTCTCCTGCGTTTCGACCAGAACCCGCAAGGAGATGGTCCTCAAGGCGTGCCGGGAGTATGCCATCGATGGCGCAATTCTGCATCGCAACAAGTCATGCGTTCCTATCACCCTTGGGCAGATGGACATCAAGCGAGCGCTCGAGGAGGAGCTCGGCATCCCCTCGGTGATCATCGATGCCGATCACATGGATGACCGCAACTTCTCGGTGGCGCAATTTCAGACGCGCGTTGATGCCTTCATGGAAATGCTTCTCCACAAAAAGGGGTTGTTGTAACAGCTTCACAAAAGGGAATTCATTCAGGCTGAGGGAGTTATCACCCCGCCGCTCAAAAAAAGTAACAGTTCTCAGTCGGGAATGCCGTGATATCCTCAAATCGATGATCTCCACGAACTGATGTATGAGAATGAATGAGGTTTGTAAAGCGAAAAAACCTCACACTATCTTAGAAAAGAAACCATATCGCGAAAGATCTTCCTGATGCTCACGATAATCACGATGAATTCAAGTCTCCCGAGAAACATACCGATAGTTTCCGTCCAGAGCAAAAGAGGAGGAGAAGAGGCGCTTGTAATGCTGACTGAGAGGCCAACGGTGCTCAAGGAGGAAGCAAATTCAAACATTGCATCGCCGATCCAGAATCCGTGAGCGGCGATAATGCCGGTGCCCATAATAAAAGTGAGCATATAAAGAGATATAAACAGTGCAACCTGCCGTATGTGCACATCACTGATGAAATCCTTTCGGTCTCCGACCCATATATAATACTCAATAACAGCGGTCCGCGGGAGAAAAGGACGTCTTAACTCAACGAGAAGAGATTTACAAAGAAGATATATACGATACTGCTTCATTCCGCCGGCAGTTGAACACGTTCCGCCGCCGATGATCATAAGAAGGATTAATATCCCCTTACCCACATCATCCCACTTCGTGTATACCGTTGACGTGAATCCCGTCGTGGTTAACGCCGATACCGTTTCAAAGAGAGCAACCCGAAAACTCTTGCCCAGGGAAGGATAAATATTAGCACACAGGAGAATAAAAAGCGCCGGGACCGCAATGACAATAAGAAGAACCATGAAACGAATCTCTCCATTGCGGTAAACGTATTTTAATTTACCGTTTAAAAGCATATAGGCGGTGAGAAAATTCAGGTTTCCCAGTATCATGAGGGGGATGGATACAGCTTCAATGGCAGCTGAATCCCACTCGCTGATGCTCATCGGTTTCGTGGAGAATCCTCCCGTTGAAACAGCGGTAAATGCGTGATTTATGGAGTCAAACGGTGACATGCCGGCAAACAAGTACATGACAAAGCCGAGGAGCGAATATCCGGTGTAAATGACAAGGACCAGCTCGACTGAACGGCGAACATGGGGGACAAGCTGATCACTTCTCCCCTCGGCGATGGAGAGGCCGGGTCCCATCGGCCCGGCAATTGCGGCGAGCATGATAATAACGAGACCCGCACCACCGGCGAGCTGCATGATGCTCCTCCAGAGCAGAAGCACATGGGGAGCTTTTGAAACGTCTATCACTGAAAGCCCCGTGGTAGTCCATCCGCTCACCGATTCAAATACCGCCTGGGTAAAGCTGAACCCCTGGATATTCATGAAAGGACATGCGGAAAAGAGGAGCACCACTATCCAGCTGATAAGAACAACGACTCCCCCCTCCTTCAATGTGAGGATGATCGTAACTCTCGGGCGAACGACTCTCCAAAGCACCATGCCGATTCCGGAAAGTACAGCCGCGGGGAGGATAAAACTCAAAGCATAGACCCATTCTTCGGGCCATGCAATAAGCGCCACGAGGGGCGTGCACATCAATATCCCGCTCATGAGAAGCACGAGACCGACATATGATACGATTGTTCGGTATTGTTGCTTCAGCTTTGGATCAGTTCTCATTATCCGGTATATTTATCTTTTATCGCCGGTAAGCATTCTAATAACGCCCGCATGATTTTCAGGAACAGTGATAACAATAAGCCTGTCTCCCCGGTAAAGCGCCGTTCCCCCTCTCGGGACAATGGCCTGATCACCACGAATGATAGTTGCGATAAGTGAGTTGTCCGGCAATTCGAATTCTCGTAACAGGCGCCCAACAACAGGTGATCCCTCCCCCAGCACTATTTCGGTTACATTCACCTTCCCCTCTCCCACGGGCATTAGATTTATAATCTCTTCAAAACCAGTTCGCTGCTCGATAATGCTGGTGAGAATTCGCGTCGTTGATACGGCCATGACTCCTAGTTTGCGAAAAACCTCTTCATTATCGGGATCATTGACCATGGCTATTGTCCGCGGAACCTGAAAACGAAGGCCTGCCAGCTGGCATACAATGAGATTATCCTCGTCCCTCGGCGTAACAGCGAGAACTGTATCAACCGTTGATGCACCGGCTTCCTCGAGTATATTCAGATCACTCCCCTCGCCGTATATAACGGTTGCTTTAAGCCGTCTGGCAAGCTTTGAACATTCTTCACGATTCCGATTTATTATCGAGACGGTATACCCCTTGGCGATAAAAGTTCGACCGATAAAATAGACAAGCTTGCCTCCACCAACAATCAATACATTCATGGGTGAATCCCTTTACGAACTGAACGATAATGATAATCAGATCACCATATCGATAAAAATTTCACCTGCAATCGACGCAGGACATATTGTTTTAATGCCGAGGTTTTGATATATCTCCTCTCGCTTCGGATCATTCACCCGTGCCAGAACCCTGGGGACGCTGTAAACCTTTTTCGCAATCTGAGCAATCATGAGATTGATATTGTCATTATCCGTTGCCGCGATGAGGAGGTCTGCTTTCTCACATTTCGCCTGTTTAGTCGTGATGAATTCAGTTGCATCCCCCTCGATGTGAAAACCGCTGAAATCGACGGTTAGGGAATCGAATGCGGACTCATTCCGATCAATAACCACGACACTGTGCCCATGGCGGCTCAAGCGGTTCGCGATATACGATCCTAAAAAACCGCATCCAACAACAATCACATACATCTTTTTACTGTTGAACATCTGTTTCTTCCTGCTCTTCAACCATCCTCATCATCACTACTCTGGTCACTCTTCGAACTGCTGTTCTCAAGTATGATATCTCCCTTCGGCTCCCAGTCAGTCGAGCGATAGAGGTTTTTCCGTGCAGGTTCGTAGGTGGAATTAAGCGCAAGCGCTGCACGATACTGTTTCTGAGCTTCAAGCCGTTCCCCTCGAATCTCCAGTATCGCCCCCATGAAGTTAAAAGCCTCCGGGCGGGAGGGTTCAAGCGAAATTGCCTTCTTCACCATTTCAAGGGCCTTCACGAAGTCCACGTCGGTTATATATTTCTTTGCAAGCTCGATGCAGACGCTATAACTGGTTGCTTCCGTTACATCAAGACGATCTCTATCGATGACCTGTGATACTAAATCACGTATCTCCTGAGGTGAAAAGGGCTTCTGTATGAAGTCCACCGCGCCAAGCTTCATTGCTTCTACGGCGGATTCAATTGTACCGTGGGCAGTGATGATAATTACACGCAACCGGGGAAGCTTTTCCCGAATCCTTTTCAGCACCTCCATCCCGTCCATGCCAGGCATTTTCAGATCAAGGAGAATAACATCAAAACTGCTCCCTCTGATTTTATTGAGTGCATCCTCTCCATTGATTGCAGTATCCGTCTCCATACCAATTGATTCCAGGGTCTGAGAAAGTGTCAGCCGTATATTTTTTTCATCATCGACGATCAGAACCGATTTATTGCCCATACCATTTCCTCCATGCGTATTCACCTATTCACCCCCCACCGGCAGGGTAAAGGTAAAGGTGCTCCCTTCTCCGGGAAAAGAATCAACCCAGATTGTTCCGCCATGCGCCCGAACAATCTCCCTGCATATTGCCAACCCGAGTCCTGTGCCACCGGCATTCCGGTCCGTTTTGATCTGAACGAACTTCTCAAATATCCTCGATTGCAACTCATGGGGGATGCCGACTCCGTCATCCTTCACGTTAATATGAACCTGTGGCCCTCCCTTATCAGCGGAAATGTTAATATGCCCTCCCTCCCCGGTGTACCGCAAGGCATTTGAAATGAGATTGGTTAAAACCCACACTATCTTATTGGTATCCGCTTTTACGCTGGGAATCGCGTCGGCTATCTCATATGTGAGTTCAATCTTTCTCTCATCCGCTTGAGGCTTCAGAACGGTAACCGCTTTTTCAAAAAGCACCTCGACCGGTACCACCTCGAAGGTCATTTCTATTTTGCCGGCCTCGATTTTTGACAGATCAAGAAGATCGTT
>Ga0180431_10001907_pt1 | contig 28399 bp, 43 predicted proteins | sample SS_ome_11_FD_132459 | JGI IMG/M metagenome (GOLD analysis project Ga0180431, IMG submission 132459) | Hypersaline lake sediment archaeal communities from the Salton Sea, California, USA - SS_1_MS_1 metaG | ecosystem: Environmental > Aquatic > Non-marine Saline and Alkaline > Hypersaline >... | reverse complement strand
TATAAGAGACCTGATAATCCTGCTCGATCTGCCTTCTGCACTGGGGGGGGGAGTATATTCTGTGACAAGGCGGGATATAGCGGCAAATAGCGATATTTAAAGTAATATTAATAACTTATGTGATATGTGATGAAATTTTATTACAATATATCTTGCGACAAAGTTTGGCTAAAACCCTACTTTATTCCAACATATTTTGCGACAATATCATTCTATATTTTCGAGAAATTTTTTGGCTACCGGCGAATCGAGTGGGATCATTGCTGATTGACATTCCGGGCAGCCGGTGGTGGCTGCGGATGATCGCCAGGAGCTGTAAATAAGGCCGGGGATAATAAAGCAAAGGTATAGTACAAGCTCTATTCCGCTATTTCCGGCGAGCGTCTTTTTAGGCTTGCCTTGATACCCACAGTTGGTGCACAGCATTTCTTTTTTTGCCATCACACCCTCCTATTTAAAGATTAGTTTAATCAGATTTTTATCATTTTATATAAAATTTTTTGGTTCCCACTAATGGGAACCAAGGTGGGAACCGATAATTATTTATAATTAAATAACCTAACTCGTTGATATAATTAAATAATAAGAATAAAATAAAAAAATATATTAAAAAACAAGTGGGAACCAAGAAAATTGCAGTTTTTTGAAAAAAACAGCGTTTTTGGGGTTACCGATAACCCTCGGGGAATATCCTATTTAAAGATGGGTTTAATTAGGTTTCCTTCTTTCTGGTAGCATCCCCTATATGGCCAGGGCTGCCAAAGCCTACCTCGACACTTCCAGTATTTGAAATCCTCTTTTTGTCTTGCTCTTCCAAGACGGACATCCTCTCTTGGAGATCCTTACATATACTCGATATTTTTTCAAGCTCTTTTTTATTATCTTTAAATAATTGCGCAAATCCTTGCATTATCTGATCTATAGGATCAGATGAGATGGATATTTCCTCCCTATATACATGAATAGCGGATGGGCTGATCTCATTTTTAGTTGATTGATATTGCTTTACTTTATCTAAATATTTTTCAATTTTTTTATGATCAAACTCATCATCACTTAAAATTATATCTGGTTTAATTAAATACCGACTATTTAATGCAATAAGAATAGGATTGCTTGGTGGATGTTTACCAGTTTCTAAATTTGAGACATAATTACCTGATATACCTATTGATTTCCCAAATTCAGATTGAGTTAATTTAAGGTATTTACGAATATACCAAATACGCAAACCAATTTCTCTTAATTTTTTTTCATCAAAGGCCGATTTTTTTCTTGACATTTCCTCGGTCACCGATTTATAAGGGTTATTAATGTCTATACACCAATTTTAAATAGATAAAACATGACGCTATTACCTGTAAATCATCAATCATTTTACCCCTTTATTTTCCAAAACATACGGCTCAAAGAGGCCTGCTGGCTCGATGATGAGCCGTATTTCACCCGCCGGGCCATCGGAGAGTGGCTAGAATACTCCCCCAAAACACAAGATAGGGCAATTGCTAAAATTATTGAGAGAAATTCTCATATTAATCAGTTTTCAGTCCTCGTCAAATTGACGAGCGCTGATGGAAAAAAATACGAACAAAATGTCTACAATCCCATCGGATTTCAATTAATCGTGTTCGAATCCAGACAGCCAAAGGCCAAAGCATATAAAATCATGGTGGCTCACCTGGTGTATGCGTTCATGAAAGGCGATGTGCAGCCCCCGCGCAGTCTGGAAATGGTGAGGGCGCAGATTCAATGCGAGGAAGCATCTGCCCTTAAAATCCCAGCCGAGAGAGCCATAGCGGTGAACTACCTGGCCGAGTACTACAAAAAGCATCGAGGAACCGTCTACCGGTGGATACAACGAATCGATCAAGGAGAGAGCCTTCAGCGAAAACCGAATCCACTCAAGGGTAAGCGCAGAGCTGTCGGGCCTGAGGATATGGAAATAATCCGCCGGATGGTTGAAGAGAATCCGGGCATTACCGTAAAAGATATCCGGAAACAGATGCCGTATCTTACATGCAGCTCTGCGACGATCAGCACAATTAAAGGATATATCAAAGAGCAGGTAACGCAGCGGATCATCCAAAGACTAAAGGATGCGGCTGTCGTAAATACACCAATTTTAAATAGATAAAGGAATGCATCATGCATGTGAATCTTACATTATCAGCCAATGACAATGGACGTATCCATTTACTTACCTTTAAACGAACTCATGTGATTAAAAAATTATTTATAAAAATCTTATTAAAGGCACTGGATGATCCTGAGATAAAAAAGGCTATTGTCAAGATCATTATAGATGCGATTAATCGACAAAATCGGCATTTGTACAGTGCGCTAAGAAGTCTTTAGCTTGTTGTAAGGAATATTTTTTAATCTCTCTGATATCTTGGATTGTTTTAGGCACCCTGATTTCAATGGTTGCGCTAAAATCATTATTACCATCTTGGTCGGGAGTCGAAAAATAAAGTTTGACCCAATTAAAATTATGTTCTTCAGGCAATATATCAATTCTATTAAGCTCAACAATAATTTTCATAATATCACCACCTTTCAGGAGGTTTAAATGAAGCTGGTTAAAGAGTTAATAAAAGCCAAGGGCCTGACCCTCAAAGAGGTAGCCGCCGAATTGGGGCTCGGATATCACCTGTTCGAAAAGGTTATTATCCGGGCACAGTCCAAGACCAAAAACGGCATAAAATTCTACGAGACCCGCCATGTCCGTGAGAAGATCGCCGCCTGGTTAGGCTATCCCTATGATCTCATCTGGGGACCTAATGCCGATCATTTCCTTAAAAAATTGATCGCCGAGGAGATCGAGCGCCAGGTCAACGATGAGAAGGACCAAAGGCTTAAAGCCCTTGGCTTTTTATAACCCTATAAATTGAGGGTTGTCAATGTCTAAGTCCAAAAAAAGAATTGACCCCAATCAGCTCTCGTTTGTCTTTGATCAGAAGATCGAAGAATACGCCACGCTCAAAGACGAGATCGTCAACACCCCGTCACAGCCACCTCAAACCCAGTCCTTTGAAGAGGCCTGCATCGAGATGGCGGCCGCGGTGAAGCGGGCGATCCGTAACACAAACATGAGCCGCGAGCAAATGGTGGACGCCATTAATGACTATTTCGGGTTTGAGAACAGCGCAAAAAAGATCTCAATCCATATGCTCAATCATTATTTAAGCAAGCCGGCGGAATATCCGATGCCGGCTTTTTATTTATTTGCGGTCCAGCGGATCACGGAGTCCCTGGAGCCTGCCCGGTGCCTGGCAGAGGCAGAGGAGGCAAAAGTGATCAGCAAGGGCGAGGTGCGGCAGTGGGCGCTGGGCAAATTGGATGAGACGATTGTGGAAATGCAGCGGTTAAAGAAAGAACTGAGGTTAAAGAAATGAGCTCGGCAGAGATTTTAATCGCAAAGGTTGATGGGTACATGCTCGGCGTACAGCATGGGAAGACGATGGCCGAGGTGGATATGTATTATAAGGAATTGCTCCAGGAGGTGGAGGAATTGCAGAAAATGTTGTCCGTTGACCGTGGTCCGTCGTCCGTTTTGAAGTACAAAAAACAGCGAACAATTAACGCTAAACAGAAAAGATAACAATAATGGATCAGGTGATATGGGTATGCCCGGACTGTGGTAGAACAGTTAGATGACCAAACCCTACTTATTATATTCCGAATATCATTTGCGAATGTCAATTTCCTCACCATGTTACGCAAATGATTCTCATAAACTCAAAACAGGAGTCCAAAAATGGGACGACGATTTCAAAGACGGCTAACCAGGGATGTAAAGAAGGAGAAAAAACACGAGGCGATCGCTAGCGTAATCCGCACGGGCCTCGAGGGCGGCGAGTCATTCAGGAATATCGCAAATCAGGTCGGTATGGATTTCCATATCGATAAAGATCAGGCGCTCGGCATGGTGATGAAAGAATACCGGATGTGGGTGCAGACCCAGCAGAGCAGAGCAGCATAATGGCATCGGGATACACGGCGGCGAGAATTGCCCAGGCCCTGGGCATATCGAAACGGGCAATAAATAAACGGGCGCAGAAAGAGGGCTGGCTTAGGGATGGGAATCAATTTAAATTTCAATCCCTTCCTCCGGAGGTGCAGAAAAAACTCATGCATGAAAAATATTGCACAAAAGAGCTCACGCCCCAGGAGCTGGCTGATCATTTCAAAATCAACATTCCGCCGAAAAAGCTGAAAGACCCGCGAATGCAATCAAAGGTGCGCATGCTGGCCCACTGTCTTCTGATTCCTCCAAATTCAAAAAACCGCAGCACACAGATACGCGACATCGCCGAGGCCTACGGCTACGACAAGGCCACGGCTTACCGGTATCTTTCACGTGTCAAACACGGGCAGCCTCTGATCGCAACGACGAAAAATCACGGCACACGAATCGACGACCTAGGGCTTACGCTCCGGGCATGGGACGAGAAGGCGGCGGACATGGCGATCAAGCTCATCATGGGAAACAAGCGGCGCCATCAGGACGGCCTCACGCTCTACACCACAATCCACGATACGGCCCAGGCAGAGGGCTGGCGCATCGGCACATATGCCAGTTTCATGGATCTTAAAAAGAAGATCAAGCCTGCGCTTAAAACCTATCGCGATAAAGGCCGCCAGGGGCTCAGGCAGGATGTTATTCCGGGGATCCGCCGCGATGCCACGGCCTACCGGCCGATGGAGTGCCTGATCGGCGATCAGCACAAGGCGGACTATTATGCAATCGATTCCAACGGAAAGGTCGTCACGCTCGAACTTTTCTGCTGGATGGATTTCCGCACCCAGCTCGTATGGGGTGCGGTCAGTTACAAAAATTATAACCGCTACACCGTAGGCCAGGCCCTGATCAATGCGGTGCGCTGGGGCCTGCCGACAACTGTCTATACAGACTGGGGCAAACCCGAAGAGTCAAAGTATATGACCCTGCTCATCGAGCAGCTCACCGGGCTCGGGATCAAAACCGAGTCTATCGAGCATCTCAAGGCCACGCCTCACCATCCACAGGCGAAACCCATCGAGGGATTTTTCGGCAACTTCGACCGCAGGCTTAAAAACGCACAGATCCCCGGATATTGCAAACGCCTCACCGACACACGCGAAAACGAGCTTCAACAGAAACAATTGAATCAATTGATAAAGGCCGGGCGGCTCTGGAGCGTACCCGAAATGTCCGAGAAACTTATTAGTGAGCTCACCCGCTGGAACGAGCATACATTCAAAAACCGCGGGGAGGACAACGGCAAATCCCCGCTTTCGATTTATACCGACGAGGTAAAGCGCCATCCGGTGGCCACGCTCTCGGACGATACCCTGGCATACATCTTTTTGCCGAAACGGGATCTCATGATCAAACGCTGCCAGGTGGCCTTTCAACATGAATGGCTTGGCAAGCGGGTCTATTATGACCGGGCCCTGGCCGATTACCAGGGCATGATGGCCGAGGTCCGCTACGATCCGTTCGATCCCTGGCGCGCGTGGATATTTGTGAACGGCACCCTCATTTGCGAGGCCGAGGAGTGGGGCATGGTCAATCCCAAAATTCCGGAGCAGGTGGAGGCCAAGCGGGCGGAACAGAAGGCATTGAGCGATCAGATCCGGACCACCTACAAAAAGTATGCGCCTCCTACCGCTCCGGTGCGCAGGATTAACCGGCACGAGAGGGAAGCACGGGAGGTGAGTAAGGTGGTCGAGCTGAGGATCAGAAAAACAAGCCTTGAAAAACAAATGGAAGAGCACGGGGAGGCAAAAATAAGCGCCCAGGCCAGCGGCAACCCACTCGATGAATTTAGGAAGCGATTCCATCCGGCCGCCACAAAGGCCAGGATGAAGGAATCTGAGGAGAAGGAATATAAGCCGTTATTCAAATTGAGCATGAAACAACTTCAAGAGGAGGAATAAATGACGATTCAACAGCAATTAAATGACGATTCAACGGGCAATAAATCGGGTGGTGAGCCACCGTCCGGGTATAATGAGATCCTGCATAAGCGATTCACGTTATGGATGAATCAGAGCGGTGCATCATACGCAAAAGCAGCAAAGATGATAAACCGGAGCTCGGCCCTCGTGCATGGATACGTTCATCGGTCCTATGAGGGGGACATCCCGGCCATTGAAAAGGACATCGAAACCCTGCTCAGGCGAGAGGAAGATCTTGAGCTCACCATGCGGTCCCCGACGTTCTGCAGCACCAATGCATCGATATTGATCTGGGAAGTACTCGAGTATTGCGATGAACGATGCAGAATGGGGGCGGTGATTGCCGAATCAGGCTCGGGAAAAAGCGAGACGGCCAAAGAATATCAGCGGCAGAACCGGGCCACCATGATTATTACGGCCAATTCCACCACACGCACGCTCGGGGCAACGATGAGGCTCCTCACGGATCATGTCGGAGGCCGGCCAAAGACAAATACTATCGATGATATGCTCAACAAGGTTTTAAAACGATTGAAAGGCTCCCGGCGGCTGTTGATTGTTGATGATGCGCATTTTATTCCCTGGGGCGGGCTGGAGGTCATACGCAAGCTCTATGATTGCGCAGGCGTGGGTGTCGTGTATTTGGGCCAGGAGGAACTTTATACCCAGATGACCGGCGATACCAATAAGGCCAGGCTGTTTGATCAGATCTATTCACGGATCGCAATCAAGCGGGACCGCATAAAGATCAGTAAAAACGACGTGAAGTTGATCATCAATTCGCTCTATCCCCGGGGTTTTGAAAAAGACGAAATGGAATACCTCTATCGCAAGGCCAGGGAAAAGGGGCATTTGCGTAATGTCACGTACATGCTGGAAATGTTCATGGAGATGAAAAAACAACAGCCGTCCCTCATCGACATGGAGGCCTTAATAGCTGCTGAAAAATTCCTGATGCAGAAAGAGCGGGAGAAGTAATGAGTTTTAGTGGGGTCCGGTTTGGTTTGGCATGGTGGGGAATGGAGAGGTGAGGTTGGACGAGGCCGGGTAAGACCTGGTGTGGTAAGGAAAGGCAAGGCAAGGAAATAAAAACATAATTTGGAGGATTCAATATGGAAAACATCACGGTTCGAATCGAAGGCATAAGCCCATTGCTGATGCATAAATTTCCTATGATGGATGAAGATGCTAAGAGCAAGGCACGAGACCAGAAAAAGAACCAGGATAATGTCGAGAGTTATTTGTATCTGGATGACAAAGGCAAACTGGCGCAGCCGTCGACCCACATCATCGGGTGCCTGAAAAAGGCAGGCGCAAAATATCAGATCGTCGGCCAGGGCAAGATGACCTACAAGAATCTCATGGGATCGGGTGCGGTCATTATCGACCCCGATATGATCCCGCATGAAAAGCAGGACTGGGAAATCGACAGGCGGCCTGTGGTCGTGCAACGGGCCAGAATTGTACGAGAGCGCCCGATGCTCAAGGAATGGGCGCTGCAATTTACCGTGGAATACGATGAAAACGAAGTCCACAAGAGCACATTAAAAGAAATATTCGACTATGCGGGACGGCGCGTGGGAATCGGCGATTTCAGACCGTCGAATGGCGGGCCGTTCGGCAGGTTTATCGTTACGAAGTTTGATTAAGGCGAGGTGTGGCTGTGTATGGCGGGGCGAGGTGCAGGCAAGGCCAGGTCTGGCGAGGTGTGGTCCGGTTGGGCCAGGCAAGGTAAGGATTTAAAGCATGCAACAAGCGCAAAAAAAATCGAGACGGCAGAAACTCCTGGCGATGGCCCACATTGCGCCGAAAGAGATGGGTATAGCCGATGAGGACGTGCGTATGATCCTTGCGCGGGAATTTAAGAAGCAAAGCAGGGCGGATATGAGCGAGATGGAATTAGGGTATCTGATCGATTATTTTCACCAGCACGGGTGGCAAGGCTCGCCGGCTAAAAACGGATTGCAATGCAAGGCATTGAAAGCCAGGGTGTACGAGATCGCATCGCATATCGAAAATGGAGAGGCACGGCTCAAGGGGCTGGCACGAAAGATCCTGAGGGTGGATTCCATCGCCTGGTGTAGAGACGTGGGGAAGCTGCGGAGATTGCTGGCAGCCCTGGAGAATATCAAGCGAACCGAGGGCGAGGCGATATGGGACTGATAACTAAAATGCGTCTAATGCCATGTTAGCCATACGAAGGAGGCTGTAGCTATGTTTATTGATGAACTGCAAGAAAGCGGGTTTGAATTGAACGGGGAAAAGATCTCAGATACGACGGTTTTCCGGATAGCTGAAAGCCTATCGAATTTCTGGGACACAAATAAAAAAATTGGCCTCAGATTTACTGACCAACAGCCGCTTGAAGATGAGGAAGCGAAACTCCTTTGCGCGTCATTTATGCCATACAACAATCTTTGTTTATCATTTAATGATGCTGTTTTGTGGGTCGTAGAAAATACGGTGGCAGACTCTACATCTAAGCGTTTGATTTTTCACCATATGTTTTGGAAGTCTTTTATGGCGCATGAGGACGACCTCATTATAAAGAAACCAGCAATCGCGTTGATAGAAAAAGCTGTGGAAAATTTTATTTTGAGCCTCGGTAATATATATGAGCCTCGTAAGTTTAGAAGCGACTTCAGGCGCCCGAAGAGCGAATACGAGTGGGGCTGCGCAGTCCAACATGCGGTTATTATCAACACCTTTTTGAATCTATTATCATGTAAAAATATAAGGATAAGAAAAAATAGTGCAGATGTAAAAATCCAGAAAAAACGAAAAAAAAAGAACAAGCTTCCTCTCATATCTTATTACACGCTGGAATTACAAAATTTTAATACAAGGGCCTCGCAAACAGCCGGTGGCTTTTGGAGCAATCGCTTACATTTTTGTCGAGGCCACGTCCGCGAATATGGTCCGCCTGGCCTATTCGGGAAATATACCGGTCGTTTTTGGATCGTGCCTCATATTAGAGGCAAGAAATCCAAAGGGGAAATTTACAAGGATTATGATTTATCAAAGATCATTTCAGCTGATATGGCTAACAAGCGGGAGACCGAGGCGATATGGGACTGAAAGGTTCAAGGTTCACCGTTCAGGGTTTAACATAACAATAACATAGCATTAGCATATGATTTCAACGATACGATTTGTGGCGATTATATTGTTGGGCGCATGTCTGGGAGCGGCGATCATGCTGCAGATGTATCAGCCTCTTGAACTGAACGATGAAATTATGAAGCTGCGTGCGGATATGAAAGCGCTCTCGCAGGAATATACCCGGCGGTTCACCAGAAATCATATTGTGCCGTTTCATGGATATAAGGGGAAGAGAGATGCCGACAAAGATTGAATGGGCAGAGGAGTCATGGAATCCGATCATCGGATGCACACCGATCAGCGAAGGGTGTGAACACTGCTATGCCCGCCGCATGGCCCAGCGACTCCGGGGACGATGCGGTTATCCAAAGGATGATCCGTTTCGTGTGACGTTTCATCCGGACAGGCTGTATCAACCGCTCCGCTGGAAAAAGCCCCGAATGATATTTGTCTGCTCGATGGGTGATCTGTTTCATCCAGATGTCTCTGAATACGATATTCTCGCAATATGGCAACGAATGGGCGAATTTCACGATCGGAATGGCGATATTTTGCCAGTTAAAAAAAGACCTGGTCATACATATATGGTGCTGACTAAAAGACCGGAAAGGGCATTAGAGTTTCTGTCTCATAGATATCCACATGGATATGAACGAAAAAATGTCTGGCTCGGGGTTAGCGTTGAAAATCAAAAGCGAGCAGATGAGCGGATCCCGATCTTGTTGCAGATTCCTGCGGCCAAACGGGGCGTGAGCATCGAGCCGATGTTAGGGCCGATTAATCTCGATGAATGGTTATATCAACAAACTACCGTTTGCTGGGGGCCAGGTGAGGATGACTGGGGCTACGACATTGAGCCACGAGATGATGGAATTGATTGGATCATCTGCGGCGGCGAGTCCGGACCAGGGGCACGGCCCATGCATCCTGACTGGCCCCGTTCGATCAGAGATCAATGCCAGGCGGCGGGAGTGCCGTTCTTTTTTAAGCAGTGGGGCGGGATTAATAAAAAATCAACCGGCCACATTCTCGATGGCCGGGAATGGAATGAGATCCCGGAGGTAGATTATGCCATACCATGAAGTGAAATGCCCATGCGGGGAAATCAAAATGATATACCGGGGTCCGGGGGCTCCGGCCCCGAAATACTGCAATGCGGCATGCAAACACCGGTTCCATTCCGGACATAAGCCAAGAAAACATGTGTTCACCGCTGAGATGGATGCGAAGATCATAAAGCTCTACCTGGAGCGGGTAAAAATGGGATGGAAGAAAGATCGGTATAAAGGCCCGGTCAAGAAACTGGCCGAACGATTCGGCATGCCCTGGTGGGCGGTGGGCAAACGGGCGGTCGAGCTCGGGGTCGTACCCGTGCAGAAAAAGGAGCCGCCTTGGTCGGATACCGAGATCTGGATCCTCAAGCAGTGCGCGCACCGGAGCACACCGGTCATCCAAAAATATTTGAAACGTGCGGGATATCGAAGGTCACAGCAGGGGATCCAGCTCAAACGAAAACATCTGCATCTTTCCCGCGCTACCATGAACGGCTATACTATGCGGTCGCTGGCACGGCTGTTTGGCATTGATGCTCATTCAATCATGCGGTGGATCACCAGGGGCTGGCTCACGGCGCAGCGGCGCGGCACGGCACGGACAGAGTCCCAGGGCGGGGATGAATGGTATATCCGGCCGGAATGGGTGCGGGAGTTTATCGTTGCGAATGTGGCGGTGATCGATTTCCGGAAGGTGGATAAATATTGGATGGTGGAGATTCTAACGAAGGTTCAGGGAGAAGAGGCTCAAGGTTCAAGGTTCAAAGGTTCAGAGGTTACGGAGTCGATGGATTTTGACGATCCGGACGAGGAGTACGGTGTATCATCTGAGGTGATAGATATGTTCGATGAAGCGCAGGGGATGTTATGAGCAAACAGAAATACTTTTTTTGTGAACGGTGGCATCTTCAGATGGCTGAGGCCGCGTGTATGAATCGCTATCGAAAAGGACTCAAAAAATGTGCGGAATGTGAGAAGGGCAAAGAGCTTCTGGAGGCAAAGATCGCTGAGTTAAAAGAGGAACAAATGTCAGTTGTCTGTGGTCAGTCGTCAGTTGCAACGGACAACGGACAACAAACGACGGACATAACGACCGGAGGGAGTTAATTATGGACTACATCGTACTAGCAATTAACATGAACTGGTTCTGGCTGGGGCCGTGGCTGGTGATCTGTTTCGGAATCGCCTCCGTGGCACAGATCGTTAAACTTGTTAAAGACGAGGCGAAAAAGTCATGAAACTACAATGCCCGAAATGCGGATCACGCTTTGAAATGGAACAGGCCGTGAGGGAATTGGAACAGTCGGAAACCCATGACATTGCTGCAAAATTGGGGCAGCACTGGCGGATTGCCAATGAGTATATCGACTGCTGGAGAATGTCAGAATATGGAACTGTGAGCCTGAAAAAAAGACTGCGAAAATTAAAGGAGATCGCAAGGCTTTTTGGCACACTCACCTTTGAACGATACGGGAAGCGTTATCGCACTGACAGACAAAAAATTGTCAAGGGAATGATCCTTATGTGTGACATGAATAAAATCAGGATCACCACGCATGGCTACCTCTACAGCATTTTAACTGAGACGGCAGATCGTTTGAGCGCTGAGGGCCTTACGGCAAAGGAAGAGAGTGAGAGAGAATTTTCCCGGCAGTCGCAAGGCCGAACACAAAGTGGGCCGGGGCGGTTCGATTTTAAAAGGATAGCAAATAATTTAGGCAAGGGAGATAGATCATGAAAGAAAATTTATCATCTGATGAGGCCACTGTGCTGTCCGCCTTAAACCTGGGACAGCACATTGGAGAAGAGAAGGCTATCAGCATGCTGGGGTTGTATAAAAAAACCTTTGGCGAAGAATACAACGATAAAATCAACAGCACCAGGCCCTTGCGGAAAATTATCGAGAGACTGCAATTGAAAGGGTATCCGGTTGCCTCTACAAGACGGCGCAATAATTATGGATATTATATTTTGCGATCCAGTACGGAAATCAAAGAACGTGTGGAGCGGGAAGAGATACGGGCACTGAAAATTCTTAAAAAGAATTCACGGTTGCTAAAGCTTAATATGCCTGAATATGTAGGCCAGATCGCATTGAACCTGGAGGCGAGACATGACAATTGAGGAGCACGCAAATATTCTACTGCAAGTAATCGCACAGCAGGAGGCGAAGATCGCCCGCCTCGATGCATCTGCGGCAGATGAAATCAAGGCGGTGACTGAAAAGTACAGCGGGCGCATCGATCAGTTGAGCGAAAGAATGCGGGCGACGGAAAAGGAGCTTATCGGGTTAATGAAAGAAAATAAGACCACGCTCTTTGACGGTCGTGATCAGGTGAACCTCACTGCGGGGATACTGCTCTATGGCAAAGAATATAAAGTATCGCTTCCCAGGGATGCGCTAACACGGGCGGAGCATCATAGCTATACCGATGCTATTAAAATATCAAAAAGCCTGGATCGCTCAATTGTGGAAACGTGGCCGGTTGAGCGGCTTTTCATGATCGGCGGAAAAAAGAAGTTAGTTGAAAAATTTGATTATGAGGTGAAAGAGGATCTGTCTGGCAATGACGATTAATCCCGGGTACAAATCAATATGGCGACATGATGAAATGAAAACGGATGCAGGCCCTTTTTTCCGCTGCCCGAAATGTAAACATATCTTAATGGAGGCCAAAACAAGTAAGGTTAAAACCAGATGCAAGCACTGCGGAAAATGGGTGTATATCGAGAAAATTGAAGATGCTGAAAAAACTTGACATATTGTATATATACCTGTAAAACTATACAAAATATAGCGTAGCTCTTCTACGCTACAAATTGAGCGGCTTTCACAGCCCGATGGTATTGAGCGGCTTTCACAGCCCGGTTACTTCGGAGAAAAATCTCCGGAGGGCCGGGCTTTTTTTATGTACCGCGCCGTAGCTCAAAGAGCGAAGGCGGGTGGATTGGTGGATCATGCTCTGGAAAATCATCGACCGGATAGAGAAACGATGGCGGCATCCGAAAGCCCGAACTTTTAAAGGAGTTATTCCACCGGGTGTGTATTTGCGGATATCGATTGATCCGCTTCTATATGTATTTGTGAGTCTTAACTGAGGCCAGAATGAAACCATACAAAGTCTTTATCGATCCCGGTCATGGCGGCAGCGATAACGGCGCTGCCTGGGGTGAAAAATATGATTATCTCGAGGAGGATGATCTAAATCTATCCATTAGCTTTCTTCTCCGCTATGAGCTGCTGCTCAATGGGCTTGACGTGCGGTTGAGTCGTGAAAAAGACGAGCCGGTGACGTTAGGGCGCAGGGTGGTGCTGGCCAATTACTGGGGAGCGGACGTGTTCGTATCCATTCATGCCGATGCCTTTCACCAGATCACCGCAAAAGGAATCTCGACCCATATCTATACACACGCCTCTCAGGAGTCACTAGTCCTGGCAACCTGGATCCAGACCGAACTCACCAAGAAATTCATGGATCACACCAATCGGCGAACAAAGAAGTCGAATTTTTACGTGCTCCGGCATACCGCAATGCCCGCAGTCCTGGTGGAATGCGAGTTTATTTCCAATCCCGAAACCAGGCGTTTTTTAAAGGAGCCTGAACATCAGATTGCCCTGGCCAAAGCCATCGGCACAGGGATACGGAAGAATTTTGAAAAAGCACGGGGAATCTCATGAAACAATTTACGCGTGAGATAGTACGAACGGCCATTCTTATGGCGATAATCATTTTCATAAGCACGATTGTTTTGATTTTCGCCTTTACAGCCAACAGCTAAAAGGAGATCTGCCATGAAGCTTGGAAATATCATTAGCAGAGCGGGAGCGGCGATTCTTAAGAATGTCGTCCCGGGAGGCGGTCTGATCATAGATCTCGTCAATGGGTTTTTACCCGAGGAGAAGAAACTTCCTGTTGAGGCTACCGGGGAGCAGATCGGCCGGACTATAAGTGGTTTACCGGCTGACCAGCAGGCGCAATTGCTCTCGAAAGAGATCGATGTGGAGATCGCAGAGATCAATTCGTGGACTCAGATTCAAGGGTCCCTGGCAGAGGCCGATAAAGCAGGCTCATCGACCAGGCCCGAGATTGCGCTGATGATGGCCAAGATAATTGCGTTCATTGTCATTGCATTCGCGTCCATGTGGATAGTGGCGATCTATCAGAACCACGTGAGTATGATCAAGGCACTGTCCGAGTCATGGCCGCTGATGCTCACGGTACTTGGAACACCCACGGCTCTTTTACGGGCATATTTCGGCATGAGAAGCAAGGAGAAAAAAGCGAGGTATAGTGCTGCCACGGGACAACCTGCCCAACCAAACATACTAGCTGATATTGTTAAGGCGATAAAAGGTTAAAGCAATATGGAAACCATCAACCTTGTCGGATATTTCGAGGTCTTCAAGAATTTCGGCCTGATTGGACTGATTATAGTGCTCTGGTGGATTGATCAAAAAAAGGTCTACAAGATTCTAGATAAATACAAGGCGGACATGGCAGAGCAGCGCCGCATGTATGAAAGCAATGTGAGCCTGGTCAATGATTATCACAGCGTGGCATCGGACCTCAAGGACGTGGTGATCGTCAACACTCAGGCGATGACCAAGCTCTCGGAGGAGATCCGGCAGAATGAATTTTGTCCCATGCAACGGGTGAACAAAAAGAAAGTCATTAAAGGAGGCGGCTGATGGATAGGGTACGGCAGATGCATCAAGGAAGATTAGCGATCAGGCAGGATGATGCCAGAAAGCTTAAATTTAAAATAAAAGGGCTCCTTGAATCGATACCGACGTATTTGGATCCCCTGGAGAAATATGAAGAGCTGGAAATAGACGCTGCCCTTTCACAAATGACGGATCTTTTCGCCGCATGGGTGAAATATAAGGGAATTCTTGATGAAATCGCCAAGGCGAAAAAGATTCTGGGGCGTGAATGATGAGCTATCCCGACGATACCAGGATACTGGCTGAGGAGCTGTATGTCTATGACGGATTCACCCAGGAGCAGATTGCGGAAAAACTCGATCTGCCTCTGCACACGATAAAGCAGTGGTCATCCGACCGGGGATGGTATCAGCTCAAAAAGGAGATGCAGGCAGCCAATATCGAGATACGGCATAACAGCATTCGACTGCTGCAGAAAGCCACCAAGGAAGCCCTGGAAAGCCTTGATCCGCAAAAGATTTATGCGTTAAGCCGTTTGCGCACGGCAATCGGCAAGCAGGAAAAAGGAGATGAAAAGGAGCCGGATATCGACCGGCCAAAGATGTTTATGGAGGATATGGAGTTTGCCGTGAAGATCCTCCAGGAGGTGGATCCCCAGGCACTGAAGTTATTCGGAAAACATTTCGGGCTGATTGTGAAGAGATGGAAGGAAGAGCATGCGCAAGCGACCTAAAATAACCGAATATAGATTCGATCAGTGGGCAGATGATCTGGCCGCCTGGATCCAGGAGAATGTCTCGCCCTTTGAGGACGATACCCTGGAAAAGCAGAAAGAGCGGAAATCCTGCGCACAATGGGATCGCCTGTATTTTCTGGCCACGTACTTGCCGCATTACTTTTATGGCGAATTTGAGGAATTTCACGAGGAATGGAGCGAGCTCGCGGATGTGACCGAGGAGATCGTGCCGGTGGCAGCCCCTCGAGAGCACGCCAAGAGCACCTTTTTTACCTTCGGGGTGCCGTTGCATGATATCGCCTACGAGCTGAAACATTTCATCATGATCATCTCGGATTCAAACGATCAGGCCACGGGATTTACCCTGCCGATCCGTGCGGAGTTGGAGGAGAATCCGCGCATCAAACATGATTTCGGCGAGCTTTCGAGCCCGTATGGACGTAGATCCGCCACATGGATGAAAAACGATTTTGTGACCGGCAACAATGTGCGGGTGATGGCACGCGGCAAGGGTGAGAAGGTGCGGGGATTAAAGCACCGCCAGTACCGGCCGGATCGGGTGATCGTGGATGATTTTGAAAACGATCAAAACGTCAAAAACCCGAAGCTTGTCAAGGAAGGAATCGACTGGCTGCTTCAGGCGGTGCTGGGTTCGCTGGCAGGAAGCTACTCAATGCTCATGGTAGGAAACCTCTTTGCGCCACGGAGTGTGCTTTCCCAGCTCATCGCCATGAAAGATGAGGAAACGGATGAGCGGTTGTATCCGCATGCACGGGTCTATGACTGCTGGATCGATTACGGCAAGCCCGAGCAGCGGCCCTTGTGGCCGGCGCTGTGGCCTGCGGAGCGCCTGGAGAAACGCAGGCGTCAGATGGGCACGGTGCGGTTCAATAAGGAGATGCGCAACATGGTGGGCGCAGAGGACAGTTCCATCAAGGAAAACTGGATTATCTGCGTGCCCCAGGTAGAGCTCCTGGTCAGAAAGGAATGGCAGGTTGCCGCCTTTCTGGATCCTTCCGGAAAGAGCAATGAGCGGAATGATTTCAAGTCCATTGTCGTAGTCGGGAAGGATAAGGAAACCAGACTCATGGATGTGCTCCATGCCTGGATCCGGCACGCCACGATCAATGCCATGTGGGAGATGGTTTGGCAGATAGACGAAGAGTTCGGGTGCGGCATGGGTGTTGAGACAAATATGTTCGAGGATTTTCTTCTGGACTCCTACAAGGCCCATGCGGAAAAGGCCAGGCGATACGTGCGGCTCATCAAGGAGCATCACACGACCGAAAAGATCGCCAGGATCGTGAACCGGCTCCAGCCGCTCATCGAGTTCGGAAAACTCCGGTTCATCAAGGGGCAGTCGGATCAGGATATTCTGATTGAGCAGCTCATCTATATCGATGATCCGAACGTGCACGATGACGGCCCCGATGCCCTGGAAGGGTCGGTGGCTCAGGTACAGGGAGGGGCATTCGGGCCGGCGGAATACGAAACTGTCACACCCCGCAGATTTGCGATGGGAGGAGGAGCGTATTAAAGGGCAAAAACTGGTTACGGTTTTGGTTGCGCAGCTCGCCGAAACACGCAACCGAATAACGAAACGAGTAGCGAAACCGAACAACAATAAACGAGATTAACCTAATGATTTTAGATCAATTCGGCAAAGAGATCAAAGTCGAGAAAAAGCCCGAGACCAGGGAGATCGCGGTCACTACAATCCGGGATAGATGGTCGAGTTACCCAAGCCAGGGGCTCACCCCGCAGACCCTGGCCACGATCTTTAAGGAGGCGGACGCCGGCAATGTCTATCGCCAGGCAGAGCTTTTTGAAGAGATGGAAGAGAAAGATACGCATCTCTTTTCCCAGCTCCAGACACGAAAAAATGCGGTGCTGGGCCTGGAATATGAGATCCTTCCTTATTCTGAGAGTTCCGAGGATAAAAAGGTTCGGGATTTCATAACCGATGTCATCTCCTCTATACAAGAATTTGATAATGCCCAGCTTGATTTGCTCGATGCCATAGGGAAAGGGTTTGCGCTTTCCGAGATCAAGTGGGATGTGCAGGGAAAGCAAGCCGTGATCACCGGCCTTACCTGGATCCATCAGAAACGAGCACTTTTTTATTCCGATTACGCCAAGGGCTTCTGGGAAAAAGATTTTGAAATGCCTCGCATCATCACGGAATCCGAACAGGTCAAGGGCGAGGAGATGCCGCCATTTAAACTCATCTATCACAAATACAAGGCGCGATCAGGCTATGATACCCGCGCCGGCATACTTCGAACCTGCGCCTGGATGTATCTTTTTAAAAACTATGCGATCAAGGATTGGGTTGCCTTTGCCGAGGTCTTCGGCATGCCGCTGCGTCTGGGCAAGTATGACACCGGGGCGAACAAAGAAGATAAAGATGCCTTAGTGGCTGCCATCCAAAGCCTGGGCAGCGACGCAGCCGGGATCATTTCAAAAAATACCGAGATCGAGTTCATCGAGACGGTGAAGGCCGCTGCCAAGGAGAATATCTACAAGGCACTCGCGGATTTCACAAACAAAGAGATGTCAAAGGCTATTCTCGGACAGACGGCAACCACAGAGGGAACCCCTGGAAAGCTGGGCAATGAAAAGGCGCAGGATCTGGTCAGGCATGACCTGGTCAAGGCAGACAATGAGTCTTTGAGCAAGACCTATCGGTCGCAACTTATCCGGCCCCTGGTGGGCTATAATTTCGGTTGGGATACGCCACTGCCCTGGTTCAAATTCCATTTCGAGCCGCCGGAGGATTTGAAGATGCTCTCAGAGGTATACAAAAACCTGCATGGGATCAATCAGCCCATTTCAGCAGATCATGTTTCCGAACGATTCAAGATCCCCATGCCAAAGAAGGGAGAGACGGTCCTGGAAGGCCCCTCGAGACCATTTGCCATGAAGTCCCGAATCGTCGGGGCAAAACAGGGCGAATTTACCCCTGAACAGGAAAAAATCGAGGGATTGGTCGGGGAGAGCGTAAAAAACGCAGCAAGGGCCATGAATGGCCTCCAGGAGCCGGTAAAACAATTGATCGCAAAGGCAAAATCTCTCAAGGAGATCCGGGACGGGCTGTATGCGCTGTATGGGGAGATGGATCAGAAGGACCTGGAGGAATTGATCGCGCGAGCCATGTATGTGGCGGAGTTGTATGGGAGGAGTACCGCAAAGCGGTGAATTGAGGAATTAAGGAATTGGGAATTGAGGAATTAAAACCCCTACCATTCGAAGAGGCAATCGAGGCCTTCAGGGGCCTGGTGCCCATGACTGCCGATGAGTTTTATGCCCTGGCTCAGGAGGCACGGGCAGCGGCCTTCACCGTCACAGGGGTAATGCGCATGGACGTGCTCGTGGATATGCATGGCGCCATAGAAAAGGCAATCTCCGAGGGAGAGATTTTGGCGGATTTCAGGGACCGTGTTGATGACATATTTGAGACACGGGGCTGGACGGCGCCGCCGGATCTGGCGCCCTATCGGTTGGAAACTGTTTTTCGTAACAACGTGCAGACTGCATATAACACGGGGCGCTATAAACAGATGGTGGATCAGAAAGACGCCTTTCCCTGCTGGGAATACGATGCGGTCAATGATGCCGATACCAGGCCTGAACATGCAGCACAAGATGGAAAAATTTATCCGGTGGATCACCCCTTCTGGGATACCTGGTATCCGCCAAACGGACACCGTTGCAGGTGCGGGGTAAATCCCGTGCACAAACAGGAGCTTGAAGGGGTAGAAATAAAGTCGGATATGCCGCCGGAGATGCCGGATGCGGGCTGGGATCATAATCCGGCGAAACATCAATGGCAGCCGGATATGAGTAAATATCCAGAGGAATTAAAACTTCAATTCGAGGCACTGCAATGAAAAAAGCATATGTGATCCTAAAACAGATTGAGGGTGCGCCGGGTGAATTTCAGGTGCTCCCTTTTGGAAAAGTAGAAATCGAGGGCGAAGAGGATGCATTCGTAGACGAGGAGGCAATGGATTCCATCATAAGCGAGTTTGAGCGAAGGGGAAACGACATGGTGATCGACTACGAGCATCAGACCCTCACCGGAAAGGAGGCTCCGGCTGCAGGCTGGCTGCGCAAGTTCATCAAGAAAGGGACTGAAGGCTTATGGGCTGTTGTTGAATGGACAGAAAAGGCAAAAGAATATCTCACCAAAAAAGAATACCGCTATTTCTCGCCGGTGTTTTGGGTGCGCAAGGCAGATCGGAAAATCGTTCAAATCGAGAATATTGCGCTGACCAACTTCCCGAAGATCAATAATCTGCATCCGATTACGGCGAAAATGAATAGCGATTTTAATAACCATAAAACAGGAGAGGAGACAATGATGTTAGAAAAACTTAAAAAATTATTTAAGTTGGCAGCGGATGCCGACGAGGCAAAGGTGGTCGAGGCCGTTGAGGCGGTCGTGGCCAAAAATAAGGAACTTGAGAAGGCCGGCAAGGAAATCCTGGAGGTGCTCACACTTAAAGAGGATGCAACAAAAGAGGACGTGATCACGGCAATCGGTAGCTTGAAATCGACCGATACCGCAGCGCAGGTACTCAGCCAGCAGGTGGCAACGCTCACTACGGAGATCGCCGAGATGAAAAAGGATGACCTGGTGGCTATGGCCCTCAAGGAAGGCAAAACATCCCCTGAGGAGCTGGATAAGTGGGCGCGTGACCTGGCCTTGAAAAGCCCGGAGCAATTCAAGGTGATCGTGCTTTCACGGCCCAAAGGCAGCGTCATACCCGTGAGCGACATTTCACCCGGACCCGGACCAGACGAAGCAAATCTCAACGACGACATACTCACCGTGGCCACAATGATGAATGTGGACAAAGAGGATCTCAAGAAGTACGGGGGACTTAATTAATCAGGTTCACGGTTCACCGTTCAACGGTTTTTACTATTTAACCTTGAACCTCTGAACATCTGAACCCAAAACTGGAGGTTTTAAAATGACAGCATTAACTGGAGACAAAGCATTGCAGTACATGGAAGGAGTAGAGCTGCCCTTTGAGATGTTAGCGGCAGCCGAGATCTTTGCCGGCTCATTTGTTTGTGTGGATGCAGATGGCTATGCACAGCCAGGCGCGGATACGGCAGGGTTAATTTTTATGGGCTGGGCCACCGAGTATAAGGATAACTCCGACGGCGACAGCGGCGATAAGAGCGTCGTCCTGCGAAGGCGCGGCCTGGTCAAGGCGATTCTGAATACGGTCATCACCATCGCGAACGTAGGAGACAGCGTCTACCTGGTGGACGATCAGACCGTGGATATAGTGGGCGAAACAACGCATGACGTTTTTTGCGGGATCATCGCGGGCTATATCGACACCACTCATGCATGGATCGACATCGAGCCGGCCGTGCGCCAGTCGGATGCGGCGGCCCATATTGCCGACGGCGCTGCGGCCCATGCGGCATCGGCCATTAGCATTGCGGACGCCGGGACATTCACGAGTGAGATCGAGGTGGAGGCGGCACTCCAGGAGATCTACCAGCACCTGATCAGCATACAAAAATTTATCCCGATTCCCCTGACATCCTGGATGCTCAGCGACGGAACAAACACGGTCACTTTCGGAGGGCCTGCAACCGATCCGATCCTGGATATGGCCAACGGCGATACGGACAGCGCACTCAGGTGGGCATGGGTGGCTACCAGCGTGGTGGCGATTATCGTTCAAGTGCCGCTGCCACCGGATATAGACGTCACGAAAGACCTGGTTCTGCACCTGCTCACCAAGAAGGACGCGGATGCCAATACAGTGACCCTGGCATCGGATGCCTATTTCATGGACGGGGACACCAAGGTGGAAGACGTGACGGCTACGATTGCTCAGGCATTCGGAGAGACCATAATCACAATCGCAGCCACGGATATTCCGGTAGGGGCACAGACGGTTACCATCGAGCTGACCCCGAGCGCGCACGCGGACGATGCGCTCTATGTGCTGGGATCATGGCTTGAGTATGCGCCCAAGCTGTTAACATCGTAAAAAACAGTTGCGGGATACGAGTTGCGGGCTACGAGTCGTTCGACCTTGAGGACTTGTCGGCGAGCTCAAGTCGAGCCGCTCTCGACAGGTTAACACGAAACCCGCAACACGAAACTCGAAACAAAAATAAGGAGGTTTTATCATGTTAGTAAACAAATCATCACTCACAGCGGTTTTCATAACTTTGAAAACCACATTCAACAAGGCATTCGATGCGGCACCGAGCCTGTGGGAGAAAACCACCATGCTGGTGCCCAGCGGCTCGAGCCAGAATGATTACACCTGGCTTTCCCGGTTTCCTAAGATGCGCAAGTGGCTGGGCGATAAGGTTGTCAAGGCCCTGGAGGCTTTTAAGTACACCGTGGTCAATGATGACTGGGAGGCAACTGTAGAGGTGGATCGCAACGATATCGAGGATGATAACCTTGGTATTTATGCGCCCCAGGCCCAGGAGGCAGGGTTCAGCGCCAAGCAATTACCCGATGAGCTCGATGCGGATCTCAAGAACAATGCCTTCGAAAATCTGTGCTATGACGGCCAGTTCTTTTATGACGATGATCATGATGTGGCCGGCTCCAGCGTGAGCAATAAGGGCACCGCGGCTCTTTCTGCGGCCACTACCGCAGCGGCAGCCGCGAGTTACGGCGCTGCCCGGTTGGCGATCATGAGCTTTACGGATGACGAGGGCAGGCCTCTTGGCCTGATCCCGGATCTGCTCGAAGTCGGGCCTGCATTGGAGGCCACGGGACGCTTATTGCTCGAGAGCGATAAGCTCACCGACGAGAGCCCGAACCCATATAAGGGCACGGCAAAACTGCTTGTCAATCCACGACTTACCAGCACAACCCAGTGGATGCTTCATGTAACGAATCGGCCGCTAAAGCCATACGTATATCAAGAGCGGAAAAAGCCTGTTTTTGTGCAGCAGACCTCTGAGGAGAGCGATAACGTGTTTATGCGGAAAAAGTTCCGCTTTGGCGCTGAGGCACGGGCAGCCGGAGGATATGGTCTCTGGCAGATGAGTTACGGCAGCACGGGCGCTGGTTGATAATAAATAAAGGTTCATAGGTTCAGTCCCGATTGATCGGGATTGAACCCAGAACTCAGAACGGAGGTTTATCATGATCCGAATACGGAGCAAAAGGCATAACTTTCGCCGGTGCGGTATGTCACATCCAAAGGAGCCGGTTGATTATCCCGATGATCGATTTTCAAAAAAAGAACTCGCAACCCTGGAGACCGAATCCATGCTGATTGTGGAATTGATTCCCGATGAGATAGAACCGGAACCGGAGCCGGAGCCGGAACCGGAGACGGAGCCAGAGCCTGAACCGGAGCCAGCGCCTGAACCGGAGCCAGCGCTTGAAAAAAGCATTACTATCGACACTATGACCGTTGCGCAGATTAAGGCCGAACTCGATACCCGGAGCATTGAATACGACGACAAGGCACGGAAGGTGGAGTTGTTTGAATTACTAAAACCGGAATAATCACGGCAACTGACAACGGACTACGAACAACGGACCAAAGCGGAGCTTTCTTATGGCCTATAGCGAAAAGAGCGACATTCTGGAGCAGCTGGATGAGGATATCCTCATCCAGCTCACCGATGATGCCGATGCCGGCGTGGTCGATGACGATGCGGTCACCCGGGCCATTGCGGATGCCGACTCGGAAATCGATTCCTACTGCGGTAAGCGGTATACGATCCCTTTTACCACCGTGCCACCCAGGGTCCGAAAATTGTCTGTAGATATTGCCATCTACAATCTCTACTCACGGCGGAAAGGCGCGCCCGAGGATCGAAAAACGCGGTACGAGAATGCGATACGTTTCTTGAAAGACGTGGCCAAAGGTCTGGCTACCCTGGGAGAGGATGACCCGGACGGAAGCCCTGCCGAGTCCAACACGCCGGATATTGATCAATCAGACCGGATATTTACCAGGGATAAAATGAAAGGGTTTTGATTGCATGAATGGGCGTGTGGCAAAAAAAATCAGGAAGGTCGCCAATAAACGCTATATGGCGATGATACGGGCGATCGGGAAACTACCCTTCAGAAAGAGGCTCTGGTTCGCCTGGCGGATCGTTCGAGGATTGAAATGATCACCATCAAAACCACGATCCATGATGCAGAGATGAAGGCCACGCTCAAGAATCTCTCCACACGGCTCACAAGGCCAGGCAAGCCGCTCAAGGAGTGCGGGCTGGTGCTGCTGCGCTCGATTAGCAAAACCTTCAAGACGGGCGGTCGCCCTGTGCGGTGGAAGCCCAGTAAGCGTGCACAGTTTACCGGAGGAAAGACCCTGATCGATACGGCCCGGCTTATGCGCTCGATCACCATGAAGGCGGCAGGCAAAACGCTCACCGTGGGCACCAATGTGAAATATGCTGCCATGCATCAACTCGGCGGCAGGATTCCGGGACGGACCATTTTTCCAAAGCGTGCAAAGGCCCTGCGCTGGATCGACAGGAACGGAAATGTGCGGTTTGCAAAGAAGGTCACGATTCCAGGCTTTGATATGCCAGCCCGGCCCTTCCTGGTCATTCAGGATGCGGACTGGAGAATATTTCGGCGAATATTTGAGGACTATATGACGAAATGAAGAGTCTTTTAACTGCCATTAAATCCCAATTATATGCGGATTTAACGTACGTTCGCAGCAGCGATATCTACGTGACCGAAGACGAGCGCCTGATCCCGGAGGCGGTGAAATTCCCGGCGGTGGCACTCAAGGACGGCGCCATTGATTACAGCGTAGACACACAGGGAGCGAATGAAGCGGGCGAGCTGGCGGTGAAGATAGTCGCCTATGTACAGCTCCAGAAACCCGAGGCCGCAATCATGGGAGATACGGCCACCGGCAAAAAAGGTGTGCTGGATATCATTGCCGACGTAAAAGATTCGCTTAGAGACAACACATTATCCGGCCAGGCCGATGAGGTATGGCTGATCTCTGAAACAGAAAGCGAGCTTCTGGCCAACGAGGAAACTGCGATTCAGATGAAAACCCTGACCGTGCGCTATGTGCGGCATGGAACATATAGTTAGGAGCTAAATCATGATCCCATATAAAGGAATCGTACAAATATCGTGCACCAAAAAGAAGGGCTGCCTGCGGAATCTCAAAAAAAATGATGTCCAGCCCGGGTGCATGGATTGTCCGGAGGCGATCACTCAGATCCTGGACCTGGAAGGAACAGTAATCTTTGAGTATTCCGCTAAAAGCGGAACAGTCAAGACAGGAAAACGTAAAACATAACCACAGAAAACATTTATTTAAAATTGGAGGTGTACAATGTCCTATACAACCACACCCACGCATGGCAAGGTCGCACGCCTGGAGAAAAACGACGTTGCCGTTGATTATATCGGTGGATGGAATCTCAATTTTGCTATCGATATGGCACCACAGGAACGCCAGGGTCAGAACTGGAAAGATAACACCCCAGGCCAGGCATCCTGGGCCGGTGATTTCAAGGGGCACTGCGTGCTCGGCAACACCGAGCAAAAGGCCCTGCATGACAATCTGGTCACGGCAAGCCCGGGCACCAAGCTCACGGATATGAAATTTCTGATCGACGGCTCAACCGAAGGCTGGAACGGCGATATTTATATCAATAACATAAATGTTTCGGCACCGGTGGGCGGACACGTTGACATTTCCTTCACCTTTGTGGGATCCGGCGCACCGAGCCTGTCAGATTCACAGTAAGAATTATCAGTTGTCCGTGGTCCATTGTCCGTTGCAACGGACAACAAGCAACTAACAACGGACATGAATGGAGTGAATCATGTCAAGCCCAACAGTCCCGACGCATGGGAAGGTGGCGGCAATCTTTCGCCTGCGACCAAACAATTTTAAGGGCAACGGCCTCAATGATGTCACCTGGGGCACCGGCTACTCAGGCGGCGCATCCGCATACTTTGAGGTGGTGATCCAGACCGAGGGCACGCCCGACAAATTCAAATGGCGAAAAGACGGCGGCGGATGGACGGAAAATGTCTCTATCACCGGTGCGGCCCAGACCTTGAGCGACGGCCAGACCATCACATTCGGGGCCACCACCGGCCACACGGCCGATGATCAGTGGACCATCGGCAACCTCAGGGACGAGGCATGCACCGAATCAGGTGCCGATGCACAGATCACCGAGACAACCCGGCGGATCATCAACCCGAACAGCCCGCCCACGTTTAGCGACACCGGGTCAAAAAACGTCCTGATTACCGATTTTTCCCAGGGCAAGGCTACCTTTGACGGCAATGTCACGGTCGTGACCGTTACCGGCAACAATGGCTATATTGTCCGGTCCGGCCTTGAAAAGGTCGGCTATCTCTATGAATGGTCTCTGGATCTCTCGTTAGATTTATCGGAGATCCTGCGTATGGGTCAGGAGTGGAAGGACTATCTCCCGGGCCAGGCAGGCGGTAAAGGAAATGCACAAGCCTATTATATCGGATGCGATGCGTTCTTTCCGGAGCTCGAGGATTCCATCGATACCACGCAGAACTATTTTCTGCTCGAGCTCTTCAATTACGACCCGGACCAGGACCAGACCGGCGATCATTTTGTTGTCTGGGCTGTCTTTGAATCCCTGGATTACAAGGCACCGGTCAATGAGATCATCAAAGAGGCGATCGCCTTCACACTCGAGGGCGTGCCATCATTTAAAGCAAATGCATAAAAGGAGGCTATATGAGCTTTATTGAAATTATCGAGGACCAGGAGACTTTTGAACTGGCCATCGGAGAGAGCAGTTTCACCCTGCGGCGCTTTGATTCGCAAATCTACAAGGAGATTGAAAAGAGACATACCACACGAACCAAAAATTTCCGGCAGGGTGGCTGGATCAAAGAGGTGGATGATTATGCGGTGAATGAGGATCTGCTCGATTATATGATCATTGATTGGAAGAATATCAAATCACCGCTCACGGGCCAGGATGTGGAATGCGCAAAGGTCAATAAAAATAAACTCCCGGGCACGGTCAAGGTGCAGATCATCGAGGCATGTGACGCAGATTCTATCAGCAGCGGCAATCAAGAGGGAAAAAAAAAGACATAGCAAACCTCGAAGCATTCGTCACCCGCCGGATCTACTATCCGGAGTTTGATTGCACGCATTGCGAACGGGTCTGGCAGGATTTTGCTACAGAGCCGGAATGTGAAAATTGCCCGATTGACCAAATCACGGATGCAAATTATGAGATCTGGGAGCTCTATCACATTATTAACACACAGTTTGTGTATGACTTCCATGCTCTTCCTCTGGTCTTTGAAGTGCTCGATATTCAGGTTACCAGGGCTGAGGCACGCAGTATGCTGGAAAAATTAATCATGATTCATCAACTGATCACAAAACAGGAACGCGGGAAACACTAATGGCCAAAGATAAAGTCTATATTACCCTGGAAGTGACTGACAAGGGAACGAAAATTGTCAAAAGCTTCGATAAAAACACCGAGCAGGCATTTAATAAAATGAAAGCCAATGCCAGGGCCTCCACCGCGAGCATGTCCTCATCCCTACAAAAGCTCCGTCAGCACTGGCTGGCAGTAACTGCGGCAATGACAGGCGTTGTTTTAGTCGCCAAAGAGGTTATTACTGCCGCCTCCGACCTTCAGGAAGTAAACAGCAAATTTAATGTGGTTTTTGCAGATCAGATCACACTCGCTGAAAAATGGGCAGGTCAATTAGTCGATTCCTATGCCATGTCAACCCGCGAATCGAAACAATTTTTAGCATCGATCCAGGATTTGCTCGTGCCGATGGGCATGGCCAGGGATGCGGCTGGCCGGATGTCCTTTGAAGTCGTGAAGCTGTCTGCGGATCTCGGAAGCTTCAACAATCTTCCCACCGCCCAGGTAATGGCGGATATTCAGTCCGGCCTGGTGGGTAACTACGAAACGATGAAAAAATACGGCGTGGTGCTAAACGCAACAGTCGTTCAAGAAAAAGCACTCGCAATGGGATTGGCAGCCACAAAGGATGAACTCACTGCAGCGCACAAGGCGCATGCCGCCTATATATTGATGGTCGAAGGATCGGAGGCGGCAATCGGCGATATGGCACGTACCTCGGAAGGGTATGCGAACCAGATGAAGCAACTCAAGGCCAATATTGAAGACATGTCAGCAGCAATAGGAATAAAATTATTACCGGCGATGACTAACATAGTAAAAAGCATGGGATTTCTTATAAATATGATAAGTGAAGGCGTTATTGCAATTGACATTCTCAATGTTTCGGCGCTTAAAAGTCTTAATTTCTTACTTTCCGGTTTAGAGAAATTTTATACTGTTTTAGGAAAGCTTCCCGGTCGTCTTGGTGAACCATACCGTGATGCTGCAGAAACAATCAAAGGATTCATGATTGAAATTGAATCGATGATTAAAGGCGGTGAAGAGATTATCATCGAACAAATGCGAAAAAATGAAGAGTTTGATCGATCATTAAAAAATTTGGGAAAAAGTAGTACACGCGGCGGAATCACGGATACTGGAACCGACACAATGAAATTTGATTATGAATTAGGCCTGATCAATGCAGAGCTCAGATTATTTCAATTACAGAGCGAGGCAGCCTGGGCAGCGTACCGGAAAGGAATGCAGGAAACAATTCCAGATCAGAATAAATTTATAGAAGGGATCGCCGGCGAACAGACCGCAATAATGCTCCTTGAAAAAGAGATAGATGAGGGCCTGGCGCAATCATTGAAATCTATTGACGAGAAGGGCGTCACCATCTTTGATCATCTAAAAAATGCCGTCACCGGCTGGGCGTCCACCTTTTCAAGCCAGCTCAATGATATGCTCTGGACCGCTGAAACCACATTCGCCGATATCCTGGAATCATTCGGCCGCATGATCACC
>Ga0180431_10001906_pt1 | contig 28411 bp, 23 predicted proteins | sample SS_ome_11_FD_132459 | JGI IMG/M metagenome (GOLD analysis project Ga0180431, IMG submission 132459) | Hypersaline lake sediment archaeal communities from the Salton Sea, California, USA - SS_1_MS_1 metaG | ecosystem: Environmental > Aquatic > Non-marine Saline and Alkaline > Hypersaline >... | reverse complement strand
GCCGCCCAGCAGGTGCAGGTGGATGTGGGGTACCTCCTGCCCGGAGTCGGGGCCGCAGTTGAGCAGCAGGCGGTAGCCTTTACTGTCCAGCTTTTCGCTCCTGGCCAGCGCCGTCGCCACGTTGACCATGTGCCCCAGCAGGCGCTTGTGCTCCGGGGTGGTGTCGTTGAGGGAGGGGATGTGGTCGCGGGGTATGACCAGGATGTGGGTCGGCGCCTTGGGGTTGATATCGCGGAAGGCGACCACCTCGTCGTCGTGGTACAGCAGGTCGCTCTTTATCTCGCCGCCGGCTATCTTGCAGAAGATGCAGTCCTTATCCTTTGCCATCGTTCGCCTCCCCGTTGTTCATCTGTCGTTCCAGCCGCGTCCATTATATCGAAAAAGATGAGGGCTATCCATTGCGGATAGCCCCGTGATATCGCATTGTCGATTGCGGAACGTGATCTACAGCCCCAGCTCCTGCGCCACCTTCTCGCGGTGCCAGTCGGCGGTGCCGAACAGGGACTCGGCTTCCTTGGAGTGCTTGAAGTACAGCGGCATGTTGTGATCCATGCAGAAGCCGATGCCGCCGTGTATCTGGTGCCCCAGGCGGGCGACGCGGCGGTAGGCCTCACTGACCCACGCCTTGGCCATGGACACCTCCATGGTGGCCTCCATCCCCTCGGATAACTTCCACGCCGCCTGGTACGTGATGAACCGCGAGCCTTCCACGTCGATGAGCATATTGGCGCAGTGGTGCTGTATCGCCTGGAAGCTGCCGATGGGCTTGCCGAACTGCACGCGCTCCTTGGCGTAGGCCACGCTCATGTCCAGCGCCGCCTGCATGCCGCCGACCATCTCGGCGCACTTGGCGGCGGCCGCTTTCTCCAGCACCCTGTCGATGACGGGCCAGCCCCTGTCCACCTCTCCCAGAACGCTGTCCTTGCTTACCTTGACCTCGTCGAAGGTGACCTCGCACTCCTTGGTGCCGGCGATGGTATTGAGCGGCGTGGTGGTGATGCCGGGCGCCTTGCCATCGATGACGAACAGGGTGATGCCGTCCTCGGCCTTTTTGCCCTGCCTGGTGCGGGCGGCGACCACCATGAAATCGGCATTGCTGGCGTTATCCACGAACAGCTTGGTGCCGTTGATGATATAGTTATCGCCGTCAGCTTTGGCCTCGACGGTAATGGCTGCGGCATCGTAGCTGGCGCTGGGCTCGGTGATGGCCAGCGTGGCGATGGCCTTGCCGCCGGCTATCTTCGACAGGTATTCCTTCTTCTGCGCTTCGCTGCCGGCCTCCAGTATGGCGAATCCGGCCAGCACCACCGTGGAGAAGAACGGTCCGGGGCAAACGGCGCGGCCCATCTCCTCCAGCAGAACAGACAGGTCTAGGAAGGTCATGCCCATGCCGTCGTACTGCTCGGGGATGGCCAGCCCCTGCCAGCCCAGCTCAGCCATCTTTGCCCACATCTCGGGCTTGTAGCCCTTCTCATCCTCGGCCAGCTCCTTGACCAGCTCCGGCGGGCATTCCGTGGTGAGGAAGTCGCGTGCCGATGTCCTCAGCATTTCCTGTTCTTGCGTGAAACCGAAATCCATTGTCCGCTCCTTTCCGCTACGCGGTAATTATAATCATTAGCCTCGGGGCAGTTCCAGCCCCCGCAGGGCGATGGCGTTGCGCTGTACCTCTGAGGTTCCGGCGGCGATTGTGGCTCCGATGCCCAGCATGGCCTGCAGCGCCATGTTGCAGTCCTCATCCGCCCACTTCGAGCCCTTCATCAGCATGCCGCGCAAGCCCATGATCTGGCTGCCGACCTCGGCGGAGTGCTGCTGGAACTCGCTGCCGAAGACGCGGGCCACCGAGGCCTCCCACTCCGGCTCCAACCCCTGGCTCTGCAGCCAGGCGACGCGGTACGCCAGCATGCGTGAAATGCGCCCCTCGATATAGATGTTTGCCAGCTTCTGTCGCACCACCGGGTCCTTGGCCGGTACGTATCCGCCGGGCTGGGGCTTTTTGGACCACTCGATCATGCGGTCGACGTTGCGCAGGGCCAGCGCTATGCGGTAGATGCCGGAGCGCTCGAAGCCGGCGGCGGTCATGGCCACCTTGAATCCACCGTTGACCTCGCCCACCACGTTCTTCTTGGGCACCCTCACATTATCGTAGAAAACCTCGGAGAAGGAACGCTCCTTGGCCATGGTGACCAGCGGCCTGATGGTGATGCCCGGCGTCTTGAAGTCCACTAGGATGAAGGTGATGCCGCGGTGCTTGGGCTGGGCGTCGGGGTTGGTCTTGGCCAGCAGGAAACACCAGTCGGCATGATGCGCCAGGCTGGTCCAAACCTTCTGGCCGTTGATGACATAGTAGTCGCCATCCTCCACCGCCCGCGTCTTCAGGTTGGGCAGGTCGGAGCCAGCCTCGGGCTCGCTCCATCCCTGGCACCACACCACCTCGCCGCGGGCTATGCGGCCCAGATGCTCCTTCTTCTGTTCCTCGTTTCCGTGCTTCATCAGCGCCGGCGCCAGCATGCCCACCCCGCCGAAGTCCAGCCCCGGGGCGCACAGGTAGTTCATCTCCTCGTTGAGGATGACGCTGAACATGTGATTGTCCTGCCCGCCGTATTCCCTGGGCCAGCCGATGTTGAGCCAGCCCTTCTCCGCCAGCTTCTTGGTCATGGCGCGGGCAACCTTCCACTCCTCATCCGTCTCCACGTGCCCGCCCACGCCGGTCTCGAATCCGGGGGGCAGTTCCTTCTTTACGAAATCCCGTATCTCCTGCCTGAATTTGTCCTGCTCCGGTGTAAACTTGAAATCCATTATCCTACCTCTCTGGGGCAGATTATCGTTATCGCTGTTCGCTCGCTATCGCACAATCCTCGATGTACGCTCGTTAACCATAGTTACAGGCCCAGCGAGATGGCTACCACCTCCCGGTGATCCTCGGTGTCGCCGTAGGTGGGGAAGGCCGCCATTGCTCTCCTGTAATACAGGCCCATATCGTGGTCCCTGGTGGTGCCGATGGCGCCGTGCACCTGCACCCCGTCCTCGGCGACCTTCTTGTAAGCCTCGTTGCACCATGCCTTGGCGGTGGAGACCTTGGCGTCGCAGTCAATGCCTTCGGCCGCCATCCACGCCGCCTCGTACAGGATGTTCTTCGAAGTGAATGACCTGATGAACATGTCCGCCAGCATATGCTGTATCGCCTGGTATGACCCGATGGGCCGTCCGTACTGCACGCGTTCCTTGGCGTAGGCCACGCTCATATCGAGTATCGCTTGCATGCCGCCGGACATCTCGGCCATCTTGGCCACTGTGGCGATCTTGAGCGTCTTCTCGATGATGTGCCATCCTTTATCCACCTCGCCGATGACGCTGCTCTTGGGGACGCTCACATTGTCGAAGGCCACCTCGCACTGCCGGTCCATGCCGGTGGTGGCGAAAGGTTCTATCTTGATGCCCGGGCTCTTCGAGTCCACCAGGAACAGGGTGATGCCTTCCGTCGGGTCTGCGCCACTTCTGGTTCGGGCTGCCACCACCATGTAGTCGGCGGCGCTGGCGAACTCGACGAACAGCTTGATGCCGTTGAGCACGAAGTTGTCGCCCTTGGCCTCGGCTTTAAGCTTGATGCAGTCCGGGCTGTAGCCTGCGCTGGGCTCGGTGAGCGCCAGGGTGAGGATTACCTCGCCGCTGGCCACCCTGGGCAGGAAGTCCTTCTTCATCTCCTCCGTTCCCGCCTCAACGATCGGTGGCACGCCCAGCGCCACCGTGGCGAGGAACGGGCTGGGCAGTATGTTGCGGCCTATCTCCTCGAAAATTACCAGCAGATCCATCAGGCCCATGCCCATGCCGTCGTACTCCTCCGGTATCATCAGCCCCTGCCAGCCGAGCTCCGCCATCTTGCGCCATATCTCCGCAGAGTATCCCTCCGCGCTCTCCTCTATCTCCCGCACCTTCTTCTTATCGCATTCGGTGGTCAGGAAGTCGCGGGCAGAGTTTCGAAGCATATCCTGTTCTTGTGTGAAATCGAGATCCATGGTTCGCTCCTTTACTTGATCCTGGGCAGTCCCAGACCTACCCATGCGATGATGCTCCTCATAACCTCCGAGGTGCCGCCCCCCAGCTTGTATCCGGGGGTTATCTGAGCCAGATTCTCGAACTGGCCCTTGAGCACCGCCCACTTCGAGCCCTTGGCCACGGTGCCGTAGAGCCCCATTATCTCGATGCCGGTGAAGGCGGTGCGCTGCCACAGCTCGGTGCTGTAAACCTTGGCCCCGCAGGAGGCCGCGGCGGCCGCCATGATGTCGCCCTTCTCCTGCAGCCAACCGCAGCGATAGCTCATGGCGTGCCCTACGTCGATGTCTATAGCCAGCTGTGCCAGCCGGTGACGGATGTGGGGGTTCTCGATGAGCGGTTTGCCCTTGAGCGTGGTCTCCTTGCAGTACTGCACCAGCTCGTTGAGTGCCCGCAGTACGCCTGAGATGACCCCCACGCTGGAGCGCTCGAAGTTCATGGTGGCCTGGGTCACGGCCCAGCCCCCGTTCACCTCGCCGATTATATTCCTAGACGGCACGCGGACGTCATCGAAGTATATCTCGTTGAAGTGCTTGGAGCCGTCCATGCCCACAATGGGGACCACGGATACGCCGGGGGTCTTCATGTCCAGGATGAAGAAGGTAAGGCCTTTGCCCCTTTTCTCCTCCGGGTTGGTACGGGCGAGGGTGAAGCACCAGTCGGCGCGGTGGGCGCCGGTGTTCCAGCACTTCTGCCCATTGATGATCCAGTCGTCGCCGTCCTTCACCGCCTTGGTGGTCAGTGAGGCCAGATCGGAGCCGGCGTTGGGCTCGCTCCAGCCCTGACACCAGAACCGCTCCGCCTTGGCGATGGGGGGGAGGTGTTCCTTCTTCTGCTCCTCGGTGCCGGCCGCCAGCAGGGTGGGGCCGATCATGCCCACACCCAGCGGGTCGACGCCCGGCGCGCAGTGATACCCGATCACGTCGCTGAAGATGAGTTGCTCCATAATCGGGGCGTTGCACCCGCCGTACTCCTCGGGCCAGGGGCGCACAAGCCAGCCCTTCTCTGCCAGCCTTCGGGCCATGTACACGTTGAACGGCCAGCCGACGTCGTTGAACAGCCCCTCCAGCCCCCATACCCAGTCCTCGGGGGCGTTCTTCATCTCCGCCTCGAAGAAAACTTCGAATTCTTTCTTCAGAGCCTCTTGTTCAGGGGTTAGTCGGAAGTCCATGTCTGCTCCCTTCCCGGGTTTCGCTCCGGTATAACGATTCGGCCGAGCTGCCCGGCGAGCCGGTTTATCGTGCCCGCCAGGCGGTCGTCCGTGTTATTTATTAGCCCAGCTCCCTGCCGAAAATGCCGCAGAAGATGGTGCAGTGCGGCGGTTGTCCGCCAAGGTTATGGGTTAGTCCCAGCTTAGGGTTCTTCAACTGCCGCTTATCGGCCTTGCCCTGCAGCTGCTTGTACATCTCGTATATCATGCGCAGGCCGGAAGCCCCGATGGGGTGGCCAAAACACTTCAGTCCGCCGTCGGGCTGCACCGGCAATCCGCCGTCCAGGTCGAAGAAGCCGCTCTCTATATCCTCCTTCATCCCGCCACGCTTGCTGAACTGCAGGTCCTCCATAGTCACCGCCTCGGTGATGGAGAAGCAATCGTGGACCTCGGCCATGCCGATCTCCTCGCGGGGCTTCTTCACACCGGCCTCTTTGTATGCCGCAACCGCCGCCCTGGCGGTCGATTCCACATGCAGGTAATCGTATTTGGTGCTCACGCTCCCGTCCGCGGGGGCCACGCCCATCTGCACCGCTTTGATGTATATCGGGTCGTCGCGGTACTTCTTGGCGTCCTTGGCGGGCACGATGATCGCCGCCGCCGCTCCATCGGAGACACCGCAGCAGTCGAACAGCCCCAGCGGCCAGGCGATTATCGGCGCCTTGATTATCTGCTCCATGGAGACCTCGCGGCGGAAGTGTGCCTTGGGGCTGAGGACGCCGTTCTTGTGGCTCTTCCACGAGACGTGCGCCAGCATGTGCTTGCCGTCCTCGGGTGATATGTTGTAATGATCGAAGTATCTGGTCGCCAGCATGGAGAACATGCCGGGCATGGTCATGGAGAACATCAGGCCGCTCGTGTCCAGGTTCCGCACAGCCAGACCGCTGAGTCCCTGATCCTTGATCTTCTCGGCGCCCACCACCAGCACCAAATCGTAGATGCCGGCTGCCACAGCGTAGCTGGCATTCCTCAGGGCATCCGAGGCGGTGGCACAGGCGTTTTCCACACGGGTGACCGGTATATACTGCAGCCTGAGAGGCCCGGCCAGGGCCTGACCGGTGAGCCCGGTGGTGTCATAGTAGTTGCCGAACCAGGCTGCCTGGATGTCCTTCTGCTCGACACCGGCGTCCTCGTACGCCTCCTTGGCTGCATCCACGATCAGGTCGACGCGGCTCTTATCCCACAGCTCGCCGAACTGGGTGCAGCCCATCCCTATGATTGCGACTTTATCTTTTATGCTTCCTACCATATTTTCCTCTCTTTAAAACCTGATGGGGCGGGTCTTCCAGAAATACTGGTGAAAACCGCGGTCAACGAACAGTTTTCTGAAGGTCATCTCCACTTCCATCCCCACCTTTATCTCCTGTCCTCCGCGGTCGGTCATGTCGAACAGGGCGCGCCCGCCGCCAACGAAATCGACCACAGTGACGGTGGTGGGAGGGTCGTTCGAGTCGGCCAGCCGATCCTCGGTGTAGGTGAATATCTTACCTATCTTATCGGAGAACTTGTACGGTTCCATCTGGTCAACCGCCTGGCAGTCGACGCATACCCGCAGAGGGGTGAAGTAACCGTAGCTGCCACCCTGGCTGTACTGTGGCGTGCCGCAATTCTTGCATTTTACCCCGTAGAGTGCCAGTGCCACCTTGGAATCCCGGCGCAGGTTCGCTATGGAGACAGGAGACTGCTCCGAGCGGCGTGACTTCTCCAGCGGCACGATCTTGCGCCAGCGCAGGTAACGGTCGTTGTTATCCATCAGCTTCTTGACTGACAGGTGATTCTTCACGCCCCGCCGTTCCTTCAGCTTCTTGATCTGGTCGGTAACCTGAAGTATGAATGCGTCGACGCCGTTGCTGTAACTGGCCCACAGGATCTTATCCCCGGGCTTGGCCTCTTCCAGCGCCGCCACCAGCATCATCATGGCATGGGCTGAGCCGGCATTGCCGACTGTATCGAACAGGGGGTCCTGAACCTGATCGTCGGCCAGCTTCAACTGCTTGGCCATTTGCGCGTGCCTTCTGGTCTCAAGCGTTGTATCGTACACAACCTTGGCGAAATCGCTGGCCTTCAGGTCGTATTTCTTGAGCAGGCCTTTGATGCCTTTCTCCAGGATCTCAGAGTATCCCTTGTCGTAGACCATGCGGTCTTCCCAGGCGCGGATGAACTGCTCGCCCTCGGCGCGCCATACGCCTGCGAACTCGTCGGATATATGATAGCTGCCTTCGATCGTAGCTATCACCTTGTCGCTCCCTATGAGAACGGCCGCTGCGGCATCGCCCAGCGCCATCTCGAAGTCGCCGGCGCAGGCCGCCATGCGGTGCTCCCCTGCGGCTACCAGTATGCTTTTCGCCGTCCCTGCCTTTACCGCATCGGCTGCCGCGGCCACGGCGGTGGTGCCTGCCCTCAGCGTGTCGGTGACGTCCATGGTGCGGATATCTTCACGCAGGTCGAGGGCGGTGGCCAGGATGCTGGCCCCCAGCCGCTCAAGAAAAGACGTCGTGGTGGTGGCAAAATAAAGGCCGTCGACCTTGCTTATGTCATTGCCCCTCATGCAGTCGGCGGCTGCTTCCCATGCCATCGTCATGCTGTCCTCATCGAAATTGCATACACTTCGCTCCCCGGGCATCTTGGCGCCGCCCCATGCCTTCTGGAAGATGTCCCGCGGCATTCTGTGAAGCGGAATGTAAGCGCCATACGATACTATTCCTACTGCCATATAAATCCTTTCTACGCGTTGCTGAACGTCGTAATTATATTAGCCCCAAACGTAAAGTATATCTTAATTGTGAAAAAAGTGTCAAGCCTATCTATGCAGATACGGTTGCAGCTTTCGGATCGGACAGGCGATGGGGACTTGAGGCCTTCTTCGATGTCGACATTCTCTCGCAGCCGCCGAACCCATCGGCACCGCCGTCTATCCCGTCTGTGTCGCGGTACGTGCAACGGTCAGCGCGGCCTGTTTTCAAAACGGCTTCTTCATGGTATCATTACTGCTCGGCCAGGCTGTTGGTGAAACGGGAGGAGGCTTCCGGACCCAAGTCGAGTCCTCCACATGCGGCATCGAGGCCTGGGCATAATCCTGGCAACCCGGAGGAAATAATGAGCGTTTTAACCAAGAGGGCACAGTCGATCAGCCCCTCCCCCACGCTGGCAATCACCGCCAAGGCCAAGGCCATGCAGGTGGAGGGCATCGATATCATCGGGTTCGGCGCGGGCGAGCCGGACTTCGATACGCCGGAGCACATCAAGCAGGCGGCGATAAAGGCATTGTCGGAGGGATTCACCAAGTACACGCCCACGGCCGGCATGCCACAATTGAAGAAAGCGATATGCGACCGCTTCAAGACTGATAGCGGACTGGAGTATGACCCATCGCAGGTTATCGTTTCCTGCGGCGCCAAGCACAGCATCTACAACATCGTGCAGGTCCTGTGCCAGTCCGGCGACGAGGCCATCATCCCGTCACCGTACTGGGTCAGCTACCCGGAGATGGTGCGCGTGGCCGAGGCCATCCCCGTCTTCATCGACACAGCGGAGAAGGACGGCTTCAAGATAACCCCGGCCTCGCTGTTGAAGGCCATCACCAAAAAGACCAGGCTGCTCATCCTGAACAGCCCGAGCAACCCCACCGGTCAGGTGTACTCGAAGAAAGAACTCGAAGCCATCGCTAGGATTGCGGTCGACAAAGACATCTGGGTCGTCTCCGACGAGATATACGACAAGCTGGTCTACGACGGAGTCGAGTGCGTGAGCATCGCATCACTGAACCCGCAGATCAAGGCCAAAACGCTGGTGGTCAACGGCGTGTCGAAATCGTATGCCATGACAGGATGGCGTATCGGCTACGTGGCCGGGGATAAAGAGGTCATCGGCGCGATGTCCAATTTACAGGATCATTCAACGTCGAATCCTACCTCCATATCGCAGCGCGCCGCGCTGGCTGCCCTCACCGGCCCGCAGGACGAGGTGAAGCGCATGGCCGCCGAGTTCGAGAGGCGGCGCAACTACATGGTTGATCGATTGAATAAAATACCGGGCATCTCCTGCCTCATACCGCCGGGCGCTTTCTACGCCTTCCCCAACGTGTCCAAGCTGTTCGGCAAGTCATACGACGGTAAGCCGATAAAGGACTCGATGGGGCTCACCGAGCTCCTGCTCACCGAGGCAAAGGTGGCCGTGCTCCCCGGGATCCCGTTCGGCGCGGACGGCTACCTGCGTCTGTCCTACGCAACGTCGACGAAGAACATCACGGGCGGGCTGGACCGCATCGAGGAGTTCGCGAAGAAGGTGAAGTAGAGAATCGGCGCAAGTCGAATATATCCATTCGGGAAACGCAGAGGGAGCCCGCGAGGGCTCCCCTCTTAATCTGGAGACGGTGGTCTTTGAATGTAAGTAAGATAATACAACAATCCATTGACAAGATTCCTTACTGCGAAGTATAATTAGTCTTAGGATGAAGGAGAGTGAGATGGTTGCGATTGGTCAAAGAATAAAAGAGTTGAGGATAAAAACCGGGATCAGCCAACAAAAGCTTGCCGAGATGCTGGGGGTTTCGCGTCCGACTATTACACAGATAGAGTCAGGGGAAAGGAAAGTCTCTTCTGATGAGCTGGTAAAGCTGTCCGAAATCTTCGACTGCACGCTGGAGTATTTATTAGGCTTAAAAGGAGAGCCGGAAGTAATTTTGCACGAGCAGAAGAAGGCACCGGAGAGAAGTAGAGAGCCGGAGATGAGAATCAACGTTCCGCAGAAGAACCTGGATAAATTCAGAGAGATATTCCTTTATATCCTCAATAAAGTCGCCTCGAAACCGAATATCGGTGAAACGGTAATTTATAAAATTCTTTACTTCATCGACTTTGATTTCTATGAGAAATACGAGGAACAATTAATCGGAGCTACTTACATCAAAAATCGTTACGGCCCGACACCCGTGGAATTCAAAAAGATAGTCGAGAAGATGATTAATGATAAACAGATTGTGACGGTGAAGGATAGCTATTTTGACTACCCACAGACCAAGTATCTGCCGCTTAGAAAGGCAGATCTTTCTGGGTTAAGAGCGAACGAGGTTGAATTAATCGACGGTGTCTTAAATAAGCTGTCCGATATGAATGCGAGCCAGATAAGCGATTATTCACATAATGATGTTCCATGGCTGACAACTGAAAACGGGAAAGTTATTGAATATGAAGCTGTTTTTTACAGGACGCCGATGTATTCAGTGAGGGAATACGATTAATGGAGGTGTTCAAGGTCATCAACCGCCTTCCGGAGTTCGAGGATGATATTAAGAAGCTCGGGAAGAAATTCAGGACTATTGAAGATGACCTGACAATCTTCATTGAGAAGCAGCTATATCTCTACCATAAGTTAAAGATTGATAACAGGGGTATTTTCCAGATTACAGGCCTGTCTATCGACGATCCAAAGTTATACAAAGCGAAAAAATTTGCTTGCAGGTCGTTGAAAACCAAGGGAGTTCAATCCGGAATAAGAGTTATATACGCGTACTTTGAAGATAAGGACAGCATCGACTTGATTGAAATCTACTATAAGGGCGATAAAGAGAACGAGGATAGGCAGAGAATTCTGAAATATTGTAAGAAGTGAAGCGTGAAAAGCCCGGGAAGCATAAGCCTGGTGAAATAGCTAAGACATCTGGACAATGTCCTATTGTCGGACCTCGTGGTGGCAAAAGTGGCGAGGAAAGAACAGTAGTTAAGGGAGAGCCAATCCCACCAACGCCCAAGTCGGGACAAACTTTTGGCAAGCCCGATAAAACGAAACACTAATCACAAAAGACGTGCCTTTTTCTCACTTGAAAGACTAATCCAAGATTGAAGGCACAGTTACCGGCGGGCTGGACCGCATCGAGGAGTTTGCGAGTAAGTTGAAGTAACCCATAAAACATCATGGAAAGCCGACCTCAGCGAGGTACCGTGATAAAAAAGGGGGAGACTCAACAGCTTCCCCCTTCGTCTCTTCATCATCTAAAAAGGATTCGTCGTCGATATCAGCAGTTTCTCTCTTCCTCAAGGCGGCGCAGCACCAGGAATGAGACGTCTGCCTGGAAGACCATCTCCCCCACCTGATTGAACAGCTCGTCCCTGCACGTCACCACGCCGCAATCCGGCCGCGAATTTGACGGCCTGGACTCTATGCAGAGGGCCTTGAGGGAGATCTCGTCGCCGGGGCGCACGGGCGCGTGCATCTGGATGTTGTTCCAACCAAGCCCGCTCACGGCGGCCACGTCATCCTCCACGTGGTGGGCCAGCCATGAGAGAATGCAGAAAAGGTGAGACGAGCAGGCCACCACGCTGCCGAAGATGGATTGCGCCGCGGCCGCTGGGTCGGTGTGGAAGGGGCGGGGGTCCCAGCGGCGGCCCACCTCTATGATCTCCTCCTCCGTGACCAGATACGGCTCCACGGAAACGATAACATTGCCGACGACATAATCTTCCTGGTACCACATATCTTCCTGCCCTTGTTTTTATACTTATTATCTCACAGATTTAACGGCAGCGGGACGCGGATAGCGTCGCTGGTGTATCAACCCGCTGTATCCCGTTTCAGGAAATGGCGAACCCTGTGTTCGCCCCTACGTTTGGATCATCTGTCAAGCCGTGTGATGACTAATGGGATATCGCCTGCTATCCCCACACGCTGGTTATCGTGTGCAAGGGCACGGCATGCCGTGCCCTTGCATCGCTATCTCTAAAACTCCTGTGTTTTCAGCCACTTGAGGGTGATCTCAAAGGCTTCCTCGGCGCTGAATATAGGCCTGGAGCCGAAATCGCGCGTGGCTTTGTCGTGCACGAAGGTGGCGTCCATACAGGTGCAATACACGGAGAACCTGTTCAGGTTGGACTTTGGGCTGAATTTCTCGATCACCCACGCGAGGGCATACGCCAGGCGGTAAGGTATGGCTATCCTGGGTAGGGGTATGCCGAGCGCTTCCAGGAACGGATTCATGAAAGTGAAGAAATTTCCCGTGTCATGATCGGTGATGAAGTAAAACTGGCCCGCTACGGGCGAACCGGGATACAGGTGTTCGGCCGCCAGTATATGGGCATGGGCCGCATTCCCGGCGAAGAGATGGCTGAACTGAGCCTTGCCGTCACCCAGGCGTATGTTGACGCCGTGCTTGGCGTTCTTCACGATGTTGGGCAGGTGATATTTATCGCCGGGGCCGTACATTCCGGTAACGCGCAGGGAACAGGTGGAGAGGGCCGGCCCGTTGGCTGCGATTACGGCCAGTTCCCCCATCATCTTGCTCCAGGCGTATCTGTTCATCTTCTCCGGTCGGGCGGGGTAGGGTGCAGACTCATCGGCCATACGGTGGGCGTGTATGCCGTCCAAAACTACATCCAGGGTGCTGGTATAGACAAGACGGGGTATGCCCATCTGCAGGCAGGTATCGATGATGATCTTTGTGCCTGTCACGTTGGTGCTCTCGTAGATGTCCCGCGGCAGCCTCGGGTCCCACACAGCGGCGGCGACATGGAAGACCGTGTCCACTCCCTGGCAGGCCTTTCTCACGGCCTCGGCGTCGCGGACATCGCCCACCATCATCTCGGCGCGGTCGTTGGCCGCTGGCTCGATATCCAGGATGCGGACGCTCGCGCCCTTGTCCAGGAGCTGGGATACAATCGCCCTCCCCAGCATCCCCGCGCCCCCGGTTACCAGGCAGACCTTTGATTGTAACGGACTGGAGCTATGTGCTGTATTCATTTCATATTCCTCCGTAGTGGATATTCATGCGCGAATGTGAAACCTGTCGCTAAGTAAATCCTCCGCCCTCTTTCTATAGCTATGCTTTCAGCTTGATCTCAGGGTGCCTGGCGGCCAGCATACGCCGCATGCCGTCACGCCACTTGACTTGGCATCCACCCGCCAACTCCTTGCGCCGGGTGTTATCAACCACCACCGTCTTGGCTGCAAGGGGGTTGTCCGGGTCCTCCTGGAACTGAACCTTTAAATCCGTGATATCCGCCATGTAGGAGCAATAGGTCCGTACATCCACGGCCTCGTCTCCACCCCAATTGACGATCACAGCCGGGACACTGGCAGCGGCCAGCAGTGCACCGACATGGTTATTGACGTCCTCTTCGTGGATTGGGCTGCACAACGAAGCACGGTTGGGCTGCACAGGCACAGGCATGCCAGCCAGCATCCACTCAAACTGCCACGCCGGCAAGCCCCCATACGAGCCATAGTACACGTTCATCCGGGCGATGGTGGTAGGCAGATCCAGTTGGCGGGCGGCGAATCTGGACACTGCCTCTTTCGCCGTCTTCGACATCACATACGTTGGACAATGTGCCGCCTGTGGACCGTTAAGGGGGTCATTCTCCTTGACGGGGTGATTGGCATCCTGAGGCAGTGCGTAGACTGCACAACTCGACATGATGAGAGCACCTTTTGCCTTGCGGCAGTGCGTCATCAGCAGGCCGGTGCCCTCGGCATTGACGCGAAAAGCTTCGTCGAAGTCCAGCCCTCCCTCCTGATATACTGCGAAGTGAATCAGGTAGCTGAAGTCATCCGGCAAGTTCCGGTAGTCTGGTCTGGCTAAGTCCATGGTGCGTGTCTTCACTCCCGCCTGCTCCAGCCGTTTTTTCTTGTCTTCATCTCTGAAGATGTCTATGCCCCAGACTTCATTCTCCCTGGCCAGATGTAAAGCCAGAGGGAAGCCGATCTGGCCCGTCAGCCCCGTGAACAAGATCTTCTCATCACTCAACCTTTTCATTCTCCACTCCTTATGTATCGTCGGCCTGCACTTGAAGATTGATTAATCGATATTAACGATATCTATGTTGAGTTCTTGCGGCATGACATTGTACCATGTATAACACATTGCTGTCCCCATATTAACTTCAAGATAGGGCGAACACAGGTGTTCGCCCCTACAGAATTTACCGTCGTCATTGTGAGGAGCATCGCGACGCGGCGTTCACCAATATTCAACCCCCTGCCTCCGAACCTTTTTTGTCATTGTCTGACTTGATCAGACAATCCAGAAGGGCGAATGCCATTCGGCCCCTACGCTTGGATCACCCGGTCAAGCCGTATGATGACATAGGGGACACCCTCTGCATACCCTCGTTAACGTTTATCATAGCTATCCTCTTCTCTTTACTAAAGAGAGGGCCAGGGTGAGTTCGCATATCCCCTACGTGTTGGTCACCGGGTAGGGGCGTATGGCCATACGCCCTGCGGTTATCGATATCGCCGGTTATTTCTCCAGATATATATCCCAGATGCAGGCGGGCTCGTCCTTGCTCTTGCGCGGCGGCAGCTTCACCGGGACCCACTTTATACTGGGGTCGAACCAGTCGGCGGAGCGCTGGTTGTAGGGAATGCAGACCCGCTCGCAGGCCTGTTTCAGGAGCTCCATGTCCCCGTGCTTCTCGAAATAGTCCAGCGCGTGGCACTTAGTGATCGTGTACCTGCCGTGTTCCTTGTCGAAGAGCTCGCAGTCGATGTGGAAGAGTCCTCCCAGCGAGGCGCTGGTCTGCACATACTTCATCACGGCCTCCACGTCGTTACCCTCGATGTTCAGCGCGCCGCGGGTGCGCATGACCTCCCCCTTGGTGCCGCCCTCCCATACGTCTATGTGGTATTGCCACGCCTGCTTGTCCCCATACGTCTTTCGCATCAGGCCGAGCCATAAACCGTCGATGCCGAGGTAGTCCCGGCACGCCGCCTGATACAGCCGGATAAGGGCTTCCTTGGAGAAGTCCTCCAACTTGATGTCCTTCTTGAACGGTCCGCTGTAATCCTGTAGATCCGCCATTAAAACCCCCATAATTTATAATATTTGCTTTTCCATTTGCATTAAAGGTTCTTCGTCGGGGAGATGAGCAGGTCCTTGACCACCTTCAATGTCAGCATGCTCTCGTAGCTTGCCAGCCCGTCGATGCCGCCCAGCTCTAGGCGGATGAAGCCGGACAGCTCGTCCGTGTCGCGGAACACGGCCCATGCCACCATGTCGTACGGGCCGGTGGTCATGAGCGCGTAGTGCACGTTGGCGTATGACGCCAGCCTGTCGGCCACGTCGTCAATCCTGCCGGGGAGGACCTTGATGCCTATCATGGCGCGGACGTTATAGCCCAGGGCGTGCGGGTCGGCGATGGCCACTATCCTGATTATGTGCTCGTCGAGCAGGCGCTTGAGCCTGCGGCGCACGGTGGTCGCTGCGGCGCCGAGCTTTCTGGCGATGTCGGCCTGCGGCTGCTGGGGATCGCTCTGCAGCTCGCGGATGATCATAAGGTCCAGCGCGTCTATCCCCGGGATCGATGTATCTAACGACGGCAGCTCATCCGCCGTCATGAAGGTGAACGAGGCCTTGACCATCCTGAGTGCGACCATGGTCTCGATGCTGCTAACTCCATCGACGGCGCCGAGCCGGTTTATCAGGAAGTCGGACAGTCTATCGTTATCGGCGAAGACCGCGCCCAGGATTATATCGTAGCGGCCGGCGCAGATGATGACGTTCTGTACCTCGACCACGGAGGCCATCTCCTCGGCTATTGATTTCACCCGGCTCGGCAGCACCTTGAGTCCGATGAGCACCCCCATCTTGTAGCCTGCGGCCACCGGGTTGTGCACCGGGACGATCCTGATGACCTTCCGGTCGAGAAGTTCCTGCAACCGCCACTGCACCGTGGAGCGGCTGCGTCCGAGCTTCCTCGCCAGATCCGTCGTCGTCTGGGTGGCGTCCAGCGCCATCTCGCGCAGCAGCATGAGGTCCAGCGGTTTGATGTCGCGGGGGAGGGACTTATTCATCTCGAATCTTCCTTCTGTCATACTGTCCTGTTGTGACAAAAACCGTCGATAAAGCGAATTATTGACATTTTCGCCGTTATTATACCATATATTTGACAAAAACGCCACATAGTGGTATCGTTGAATGTAGCCCGACAGGACATGCGGGTTAAAGGAGAGCGGAAGATGGCAGGACAGCCTGATGCACCGTTTAAGCTTCCACCGATCTATCAGTTGGGCTATGTGGTCTCGGATGTCGAGAAAGCCGCCGGGCACTACCAGTCGGCCTTCGACATCGGGCCCTTCGCCGGCCCGATAGTGGTCCCCATGAAGAGGGCGGTATTCATGGGGCGGACAGTCGACACCAAGATCAAGACAATGTTCGCCAGGTCGGGTGGCCTCCAGATCGAGCTGATACAGCCGCTGGACGGCGACAACCCCTACATGGAGTGGCTGGCAAAAAAGGGGGACGGCATCCACCACCTCGGATTTAAGGTCGATGATATGGAGCAGGCGAAGGCCGGGCTCGACGGGAAGGGGATGCAGCCCTTCTTCAGCTGCGACCTGGTGGTGATGAAGTTCGCCTACTACGACACGGCGGAGTTCGGCGGGCTGGCCATGGAGCTGCTGTGGGGGCAGACGGAGATATAAATGCTGCGAGGAGGTATTCACAGATGCTAAAGGCAATAGTGCTACTGAAGAGGAACCCCGGCCTTTCACCGGAACAGTTCCGCAAGCGCTACGAGGAGGTTCACGCGCCTTTGGGTAAAAAGCTCTTCCCTTTCATGAGGAAATATGTGCGCAGGTATATTATCGCTGCGCCCTTCTCGCCCGCCGGTACAGAGCCGAAGTTCGACTGCATAACTGAGGAATGGCTTGACGACAACGATGCATTCAAGAGAATGCTGGACATATACATGAGCGAGGACGGTCGTCCCATCCGGGAGGATGAGAAAGAGCTCTTTGATATGACCAAGATGGAGTATTTTCTTGTCGAAGAGGTGACGTGAAGATAGATGCTGAAGAGGAGGGCCCCAAATGTGTGCGCAGGCGAGAGCGACGGTGATGAAGAAGAGACGCGGACCCAGCACGGACAGGACCGGGAGGCTCAAGGCAGCCTACATGGGACATAATCCCACCATCTGCCCCGAGCGCAGCGTGCTGGTCACCCAGTCGTATAAGGAGACGGAGGCACTGCCTCCGGTGCTGCGCCAGGCGATGGCTTTTGATAAGGTATTGAGTGAAATGCCCATCTGGATACAGGACGGCGAGCTCATCGTGTCCAACATCGCCTCCAGGCCCAGGGGGGCGTTCCTGTTCCCGGAGTACGACGACAGCTGGCTGAAGCCGGAGCTGGACACCATCTCCACCAGGAAGGGGGATCCGTGGCTTCTCAGCGATGGGGACAAAGCGCTGATCGCAGGATGCATGGACTACTGGGAAGGGAGGACCTTGGCCGCCTTCGCCGACGCGCTGACCACGGACGAGGTGCGGCAGGCGGAGAAGCACACCTTCATCGATATCCGCATGGGCAAGCATGGCGGCATCGGCCACATCGCCCCCGGCATCGAGGATGTCATCACGCGCGGGCTGAACGCATTAATCGAGGAGGCCGAGAGCCACATAAGTCGTCTCGATCTTGCCAACCCTGAGGACTACGCCAAGCTGCCCTTCCTCAAGGCGGTGGTCATCGCCGATAAGGCTGTCATCAAGTGGGCCGGCAGGTTCGCGGCGCTGGCGCGGGAGAAGGCGACCGCTGAGAAGGATAGCGAGAGAAAGAGGGAGCTGGAGCGTATCGCCGATACGTGTGAATGGGTACCGGCCAACCCGGCGCGCAGCTTCCGCGAGGCCCTGCAGGCGGTGGCCTTCGTCATGGCCTCGGTGCAGATCGAGTCCAACGGTGTATCGATAGGCGCCGGCAGGCTGGACCAGTACTGCTACCCGTATTATCAGAAGGATATCGAGGAAGGTGCGATCACCCGGGAAGGGGCGCTGGAGCTGCTGGAATGCCTGTGGCTCAAGATCGCGGAGTCCAACCGCGTTGCCTGCGAGATCCTGACCTTCGCGCACAACGGGTACCCCTTCTGGATACAGGTGCCCATCGGCGGGCAGACCCCCAACGGCTACGATGCCACCAACGATCTCTCCTATCTGTTGCTCGACGTATCCAGCAATATGCAGCTGCACGAGCCGACGGTGTCGGCGCGGATACACAAGCGTACCCCGGACAGGTTCCTGCTGGCCTGCTGCGAGGCGATAAAGGCCCACGGCGGCGGGCACCCGGCCCTGTTCAACGACGAGGTCATCATTCCCAGCCAGCTGGCCTACGTGCCCGGCATAACCAAGGAGGACGCCTACGATTACTGCATCATCGGGTGCTCGGAGATCGTCTTCGCAGGGAAGGGGACGGAGGGCCAGCCATACCATGCCATCAGCCTGGGACGGATGCTGGAGCTGATGCTGCAGGGGAGGGACCCTGCCACCGGCTCGCCCCTGGCGTCGGGCCCGGGCGACATGCTGCAGTGGAAGACCTTCGACGACATGCTGCAGGCCTTCCGCCAGCAGGCCGTGATGTGGAGCCGGATCGCGTTCATGCAGATGCTGCCGCTGATACAGGCGCATAACACATACAGGCCGTGCCCCTACCTGTCATCGCTAACAAAGGACTGTATCGCGAGGGGCGTCAGCTACTACAACGGCGGCGCCAGATACGGGAACCGGGCGGTGGTCGCCTGCATCGTGGGCATCGCCACACTGGCGAACTCGCTGGCGGCCATCCGGAAGCTGGTATTCGACGACAAGGCCATTACCATGTCCCAGTTGAAACACGCGTTGGAGACCGACTTCGAGGACATGTCGGCAAACCCGACGGGCGCGGCCATACGCGACATGTGCCTCCGTGCCCCCAAATACGGGAACGACGACCCATATGTCGACAACATAGCCAAGGACTGCCTCAATATCCTGCTTAAGGAGCTGCGGAAGCACGAGACCCTCCCCGGCCAGAGATATGGCGCTACCATAGCGCCGGTGGCAGCACACATACCCTACGGGCTCATCTGCGGCGCCACCCCCGACGGGCGCAAGAAGGGCACCCCGCTGAACGACGCCTGCTCACCGTCACAGGGCAGCGATGTAAACGGGCCCACCGCCACCATCAAGTCGGTGGCCAACCTGGAGCACATTGACTTGGTTCAGGGGACGATCTTCAATATGAAGATGCACCCCGGCCCTCTGGAGACCAGCGCGGGCATGGCCAAGTGGGCCAACCTCATCCGCACCTACTTCGACCTGGGAGGCTGGGAGATACAGTTCAACGTCGTCAGCGCCGATACGCTGCGGGAAGCGCAGGCACATCCGGAGGACTACAAGGACCTGGTGGTGCGGGTGGTGGGATACAGCGCCTTCTTCGTCGAGCTGGAGAAGGTGGTGCAGGACGATATCATCCGCAGGACGGAACACGGTGTGTGAAATGGTAGGGGCGATTAATTAATCGCCCCTACAGGGGATTACCATGAAAGGTGAGACAACCGGGCGGGTTTTCAACATCCAGCGGTATTCCATACACGACGGCGCCGGTATCAGGACGCTGGTGTTCCTCAAAGGGTGTCCGCTGAGGTGCCTGTGGTGCTCCAATCCGGAATCGCAGAAGGGCCAGCCGGAGCTGGGCTTCATCGAGTCGCGATGCGCTGGCGTCGAGGCATGTGGCGCCCCCTGCGTATCCGCTTGTCCGGTTGCAGCCATCCGATTGAACGAAGCGGGCAAAGCGGTTATCGACCGGGGGAAGTGTGACGTTTGCGGCATGTGCGCTGAAGCCTGTAGCAATGACGCCCTGAAGGTCGTGGGGCAGGAGATGACGGTCGCCGAGGTTATGGCTGAGGTGGAGAAGGATCGGCCGTTCTACCGGCGATCGGGCGGCGGCGTAACTATCGGGGGCGGCGAGCCACTGGCGCAGCACCGCTTCACCGCAGAGCTGCTCGAGACTGCTCGTGAGTCGTATCTGCATACCGCGATCGAGACCTGTGGTCATGCGACGTGGCCTCACTTCGCGGCGGTGCTGGAGCATGTCGACCTGCTGCAGTTCGATGTCAAGCACATGGACCCGGTCAGGCATGAAGAGCTGACCGGCCAGTCGAACGAGCTTATCCTGGATAACCTGAGGAAGGTCAGCTCGATAAAATCCCCTCAGGATGTGATCATACGGATACCGGTCGTGCCGGGTTACAACGATTCGGTGGAGAACATCGGGGCGACAGCGGAATTCGCCGCCGGGCTCGGTTTCAGGAGTATCGAGCTGATTCCTTATCACCGGATGGGAACGTCGAAATACGCCCAGTACGGCATGGCCTATCCTCTGACTGGATGCGAGCCGCCGTCCGACGCCGACATGGCACGTCTTAGAAAGATAGTGGAGGAGATTGGAATGGTGGAAGTGAGCGGCAGCATCTGAGACGGGATCGTATTTGAGGAGTGAGATAATGCGAGGCGTGTATTTCAACAACGGCGAGGTCGAGCTGCGTGAGGTCGGCGCACTCACGGGCGATGGCGTGCGTGTACGCGTGCGCTCCATCGGCATCTGCGGCTCAGACCTGCATATGCTGGACATGAAGTTCCCGCTCAAGTGCATCGCGGGACATGAGGTCGCTGGCGTGCTCGATGACGGCACCCCCGTCGCCGTGGAGCCCATGTCGCCATGCAACGAATGCTCCTGCTGCCGCAGCGGTGACTATAACCTGTGCCAGGGCGCTATGGCCTCGACTCTGGGCATCGGGAGGGACGGCTGCATGGCGGATGAGCTGCGAGTGCTAGGGCGAAGCCTGGTCTATCTGCCGTCGAACGTTGATGTGAAAGACGCCTGCCTGGTCGAGCCCCTCGCCGTAGCGGTGCACGGCATGCGCCGGGCCGGACTGGAATCAGGTCAGCGTGTGGCGGTGATAGGCGGGGGCACCATCGGATTATGCGCAGTCGCGGCTTCCATCGCAGGCAACGCCGTGGTGGGGCTGTCGGCGCGCTACGAGCATCAGGCGGCCGCCGGCAGGCTTCTCGGCGCTGGGGAGATCTCGGGCAGGTACGATATTGTCGTCGAATGCACCGGGGCAAAGGACACGATGAAGCAGGCCTTCGACCTGTGCCGCCCCGGGGGAAAGGTGCTGCTGCTGGGCGCATACTGGGAGGGGATCTCAATACCGCATATGGTGGCGATGCTCAAGGAGATAACGGTAATATCTTCTTATATGTACTCGGCAAGCGGCGCGGTGCGGGATTTCGATGTGGCGGCGACGCTGCTTTCGCGTACTCCCGGGATCGCAGGGGCGCTGATCACGCACCGTTTCTCTCTGGCAGAGGCCAAGCAGGCGTTCGCTGTCGCCCGCGATCGCAAATCGGGCGCCATCAAGGTGGTACTGGAGCCATAGTCGAGCAACTGGTAGCTGATTGGAAGGGGGTACTGATATGTTGATGAAAGGGGCACGAATCATTTTACCGATGGTGTTTTTGATTGCCATGCTGGCTATGGTCGCCTGCGCGCTGGAGGAATGGCCGCGGGCGAAGCCGGAGCTGCCGCCCGAGCTTGAGGCGGATACCCTGGTCAATTATACCGAGGTCCGCGAAATCTGCGATTGCCGCAGCGAATACAGGAACCTGTATTTCGGAGACCTCCACTCCCACACCACGCTGTCCTACGACGCATACATATGGAAGACCAGCACCACCCCGGCTCAGGCTTATGAGTTCGCCAAAGGGAAGGAGCTGGCCCTGACCCCGCTGGAGTCGAACGGCAGCGACACTCGGTATGTAAGGCTTTCGCGGCCGCTCGACTTCGTCGCGCTGACCGACCACCAGGAGTTCCTGTCAGAGTATGTAATGTGTACTGATAAGGAATCAGCCGCATACGATACTGCTATCTGTCAGGCATATCGGGAGGGGGGGTATCTCAATCTGATGGAGTTCTCCACTACACTTTTAGAGACATCCCCCTCACACAACGAGGAGCTGTGTAATACGCCGGGTGTCAATTGCACGCAGGCCGCCCGGGAGCTGTGGCACACCATTGTGGAGAATGCGGAGAGTGCTTACGACCGCAGTTCAGCGTGCACATTCACCGCGTTCGTGGCCTACGAATACACCCGGAATACAAATTTAGCCGACCGCAACCGCAACGTTATTTTCCGCAACGCGCAGGTACCTGTGTTGCCTCCCTCTTTCATGGAGCAGTGGGTTGAGCAGGGACTCTGGGCGGAGTTGAATGAAACGTGCCTGCAAGCCGAGAATGGCTGCGATTGTATCACGATTCCGCACAACTCGAACTGGGCCAATGGCAACAAGTTCACCAGGCTGGACTACGGGGATACCTCGAGCCTTGAAGATCAGCGAGAGGCTGCCGCCCTTCGCGCCCGGATGGAGCCGCTGGTCGAGTTCCACCAGCACAAGGGGAGCATGGAGTGCAAGAATGGTTTTGAGGGGATACCGGACGATCCTCTATGCGATTTCGAGCAGATACGCGAGGCTGATTTTGAAGATTGCGGCGATACGCCCGGTGAGGGCGGCGGGGTAGCCGGATTCGGTTGCCTATCGAGATACGACTACATTCGGAACGTCCTGAAGCTGGGACTTTCGGAATGGGTAAGGACTGGCGTCAATCCATACAAGCTGGGGATCGTTGGTGGGACCGATAACCATAACGGGCTCCCGGGCAAGGTGGAGGAATACGATTACCCGGGGGCTATGGGCATTAACGATGATACGACGGAGAAGCGGCTTGGCGCAGTTCGCGAAATTCTCCTGCCTTTCGAGCTGTTCAATCCCGGTGGGCTGACAGCGGTGTGGGCGGTTGAGGACAGCCGGGACGCCCTGTTCGAGGCTTTGCAGAGGCGCGAAACCTACGGTACCTCCGGCACCCGAATTGAAGTGCGCTTCTTCGGCGGATGGGGGTATCCTGCAGACATGTGTGAAGACGATGACTTTGTGGCGATCGGCTACGAAAAGGGGGTCCCTATGGGTGGGGACCTTCCAGCGAGACCCGATACGACCAGCGCGCCGACGTTTGCTGTTATGGCCATGAAGGATCCAGGGGTCGAGGGACACCCGGGAGCCGATCTGCAGCAGATTCAGATTGTCAAAGGGTGGATAGATGCTGATGGCAACGAGATGGAGAAGGTTATCGTAGTCGCCGGAAATCCCCAAAATGGCGCGAGTGTTGATGCGGAAACCTGTGAGAGGATCGGCGATGGTTGGGAAACACTCTGCGCTGTGTGGACAGATCCCGACTTCGATCCTGATGCCCCCGCTTTTTACTATGTCCGGGTTATCGAGAATCCAAGCTGCAGCTGGAGGCAATACGACTGCAACACCTTTGCCGAAGGGGAGCGTCCTGAGAGTTGCTCGAATCCCGCTGTCGAAAAAATGATTCAGGAGCGGGCGATAACTTCACCCATCTGGTATGAACCTGGCATGTGAACTGTTGACATTCATTATTGATGCGAAAGCATATCCGTTAAAAGACTCAGGAGGCGATCATGAAAGTACTGCTGACCGGCGCGTTCGGCAACATGGGGCCGAATGTGGTTGAGGCCCTGCTGGAGCAGGGGCATGAGGTACGGTGCTTCGACCGCGAGACTGAATCGACGCGGCGAAAGGCTGCGAGGTTCGCGGGGCGGGTGGAGGTGGTGTGGGGGGACCTGCGCGAAGACGGCGGCATCACCGACGCGGTGCGCGATCGAGAGGTAGTGCTGCACCTGGCCTTCGCCCTCCCGCCCTTCACTGAACAGCGCCCCGATAAGGCCTTCGAGATAAATGTAGGCGGCACTCAGCGCATCCTGAACGCCATGAAGGCCTCCTCGCCGCCGCCGAAAATTGTTATGACATCCACCAGCAGCGTATTCAAACTCGATCCCAACAACCACTCGCCGAGGACGGCGGCCGACCCCGTTGAGGCGACCGACAACTATTCAAGTCATAAGCTGGAGTGCGAGCGGATGGTGCGCGAGTCGGGACTGGAGTGGTGTATCTTCCGCATGGGCTCGCTCCCAACGATCATACCGGATATCGGCCCGTGGATCTTCTTCATCCCCCTTGATACCCACATGCCGTTCCTCCATCCCAGGGACGCGGGACTGGCTTTTGCCAACGCCGTTTCCAGCAAGGAGATATGGGGCAGGATACTGCTCATCGCCAGCGATGAGAGCAGCCGCATATACTACCGGGACTTCGTGGAGCAATACACTCGGGCGGCGGGAATAGGCATGCTGCCGGATGCGGCCTTCAGCACCAAACCGTATTACATCGTGTGGATGGACACTACGGAGAGCCAGCGCCTGCTGGACTATCAGCGCTGCTCCTTTGCCGACTTCGCCCGTGACATGCCGTCGAAGGTGGGCTTGAAGAGGTACAAGGTTATGCTTCTGCGGCCGCGCTACCGCCGCAGGCTGCTGGCACAGTCCCCGTTTCTGAAGGATCAGGTGTAGATTCTGACGAAACGAAGCATCATGCGTTATAACATGCGTTATAATAATTGTCCAGGACGGTAGAAGATGAAAAGGAAGATATTTCTGCTGCTGGTCTCAGTGGTGTTATTGGGGCTGTCGGGCTGCAATCAGAGTGCATATGGCCAGGTGCTGCAGTCAGAAATACCGCGTGACACCTCACCGTCAGTTGATCAGACTGACTCAGCAGCTCTAGTTGACGGCAATAACGCCTTCGCTTTCGACCTGTACCAGGCGCTGAGACATACCGATGGCAACCTCTTCTTCTCGCCGTACAGCATCTCACTGGCGCTGGCTATGACTTATGCAGGAGCACGCAGCGAAACCGAAACTGAGATGGCGAGCGTCCTGCATTTTACACTTCCGCAGGATCGCCTGCATCCTGCGTTTAACTGGCTGGACTTGGCACTCATTAGCCGAAGCGAAACCGCCAAAGGACAAGACAGTGAGGGCTTTCGCCTGCATATCGCCAATGCGATCTGGGGGCAGCAAGGCCATGATTTTTTGGGAGGCTTTCTCGATGTCTTGGGACAGAACTACGGCGCAGGGCTGCGGCTTCTTGATTTTGTCAATCAGCCAGAGTCGTCCCGTGTTACTATCAATGACTGGGTAAGCGATGAGACGGAGGGAAAGATAAAAGACCTGATTCCTCAGGGGGCGATTACCCAATGGACGCGCTTGGTGCTGACAAACGCCATATATTTCAACGCGTCTTGGCTGAAACCTTTCAACAAGGACTTGACTCTCGACGGGACTTTCCATCTCGTTGGCGGCGGTAATGTAACAGTGCCGATGATGGCACAAACTGAATATTTCGCCTATATAGGAAATGCTAATTATCAAGCGGTGGAGTTACTGTATGACGGACAGCAACTCTCGATGGTGATTTTCATGCCCAATGATGGGCAGTTTGATGTATTTGAAGAATCGTTGGACGCAGACTTGGTTAAAGAGATTATCGGCAATTTACAAACAAGTAGAATTGATCTAACAATGCCGAAATTCAGCTATGAATCCAGTTTCAGCTTGAAGCAAACCCTCAACTCGCTGGTCATGGAAGTGGCTTTCAATACGGATGCTGACTTTTCGGGTATGGACGGAGTGTATGACCTATATATACAGGATGTCTTTCACAAGGCATTTGTTGCTGTAGATGAGTCCAGAACTGAGGCAGCTGCGGCTTCGGGAGTGGTAGGACCACCCTCCGCCACCCCACCTCTCCCACTTCAGGTCACGATTGACCGACCTTTTATCTTCCTTATCCGCGATATCGCGACTAACACAACGATATTTATCGGTCGAGTGCTTAACCCAGCGGAAGAATAGCCACACTCCTCCAACAATGGTCTGTTGTAATGAACCATGAAATAAAAAGGGGGAGCCTCAACGACTCCCCCTTCGTTGTCGCTTTAGTTAGCTGTTATGGTTGGCCCACGATGCAGATGCTGGCGATGAACCTGCCGGGATTACCGCCCTGGTTGTGGCCGAGGGCGAACTTAACATTCTTAAGCTGGCGCTCGGGGAGCTGGGCCAGACCTAGTATCTCCTGGTAGCCCTCGAATACTTCCCTGATGCCGCTGGCGCCCACCGGATGCCCGAACGACTTCAGGCCGCCGCCTACGTTGAACGGGTGTGCGCCGGTCAGTGCAAGCTCTCCGGCTTCAATATCGTGTTTAGCCTTGCCTTTCTCGCACATGCCCAGGTCTTCATACGTGATCAGCTCGGCGATGGAGAAGCAATCGTGCACCTCGCACATGCCGATCTCTTTCCTGGGGTCTTTGATTCCGGCGTCGGCGTAAGCCTGCTTGGCAGCCCTGACGGTCTCCTCCCAGTGCGTGTAGTCGTAGTCGGTCCTGACCTTGCCCATGCCCGGGCCCGTAGACAGTCCGAAAGCCTTGACGGTGATGTAGTTGCCGTCGGGTTTGAACTTTTTAGCGTCCTCGGTGCGGCACAGGATAGCCGCCGACGCGCCGTCGGTGACGCCGCAGGCGTCGAACAGCCCCAGCGGCCAGGCGATCATCGGGGCCTTCATCACCTGCTCCTCGGTGACCTCCATGCGCAGGTGCGCGCGCGGGTTGAGGAAGCCGTTGTGGTGGCTCTTGACCGATATCTTGGCCAGCGTTCGCTTGCCCTCCTCGGGGCTGAGGCCGAACCGGTGGAAGTAGCGCGTGGCGGCCATGGCGTAGCGCCCCGGGGCGGAATCGCCCGAGCCGATCACCGGGTGCCACTTCTCGCTGCCGCCCGCCTGCACCGCCATGGGCAGTCCGCCGTAGCCGGTGTCCTTCAGCTTCTCGTATCCCACGGCCAGCACCAGGTCGTATGCCTTGGCTATCAGGGCAAAGGCCGCCGCCCGCAGGCTCTCCATGCCGGTGGCGCAGACGTTCTCCATCCGGGTTACAGGTATATAGTCGAGCTTTAACGGCACCGATAGCTGCGTCGCAGTCGATCCCATGACGGTTCCCACCCACGCCGCCTGGATATCCTTGGGGCCGACGTTTGCATCCTTGAAGGCTTCGTAGCTGGCATCGATGACCAGGTCGTATGCATCCTGGTCCCACAGCTCGCCGAACTTGGTGCAGCCCATCCCGATGATGGCCACTTTGTCCTTTATGCTCTCTGCCATTTTCTCATTCTCCTCGTAAGCTGGTTATATCGTTACGCGGCCTTGGCGGTCGAGGCCTTCTTCTTGCCAGTGCCCGCCGCCTTCTCTCCGGCGACCCTTATGGGGCGGCACTTCCAGAAGTAGTTGTGCAGGCCGGCGCCGTCATGTATCCTGCGGAAGGTCATCTCCACCCGCAAGCCGATCTGCACTTGAGAGGTGTCGCGGTCGGTCATGGTGATATAGATCCTGCCGCCGTCATCGAAATCGCTGATGGTCCACACCCGCGGCGGGTCGACCTCCACCGCACGCTCGTCCATGCTGAAGGTGAATACGGTGGCCTGCCTGTCGGCCAGGGGCATCTCGACGTAGTCGTCCTTGGCCTGGCAGTAGGCGCACACCCGCTGGATGGGGAACTGGATGTTACCGCAGGCGTTGCACCGGCAGCCGTGCAGCGGCAGCACCTGCGTGCGGTCGCGCCACATCATGGGCAGGGAGCTGATGTACTGAGGGCGGCGGTCGGCCTCCCCCTGCATCAGGTTGCGGAAGCGCACGTACTTCTCGTAGTTGGGTATCTGCATCTTGGATTCGAGGTGCTTCGCGATCCCCCGCCGCCCCTTTATCTTCTTTATCGCCTCGGTGACCTTCAGGACGAAGGCGTCGGCGCCGTCGCCGTAGCTGGCCCACAGTATCCTGTCACCTGGCTTGGCCTGCTCCAGCGCTGCCACCAGCAGCATGGGGGCGAAGGCGGCGCCGGTGTTACCCAGCACGTCGAACATGGGAGGCTGCACCTGCTCCGGGTTGAGCTTGAGCTGCTTCGCCATCCGCTGGTGGCTGCGGTCGTCGGGGGCGTAATATACCACTTTGGCGAAGTCTACCGCGGTAAGGCCGGTCTTCTTCAGCAGTCCGGCAACAGCCTGTCCCATCTTCTCGGTGTAGCCGTGCTGCAGGATGAAGCGGTCCTCCCAGGTGCGTATGTAGGGATCCTCGACTCGTTTCCAGACATCGATGAAGTCGCTGGAAAGGGTGAAATAATCCTCGATCGAGACGGCAACATCCTCATCCGATATTAGGAACGCGGCAGAGCCGTCGCCGAAGACCGGCTCGAACTCGGATGCCGGCGGCGCCAGGCGGCTGTCGGCGGCGGTGACCAGAACATTTTTGGCGGAGCCGGCCTTGATGGCGTCCATCGCGGCGCGGATGGCGGTGGTGCCGGCCCGCAGCGTGCCGGCGATGTCCAGCGTGGATATGTCGGTGCGCAGGTCGGTGGCCGCCGCCACGATGCTGGCGGACAGCTTCTCGTCGTAG
>Ga0180431_10001905_pt1 | contig 28417 bp, 17 predicted proteins | sample SS_ome_11_FD_132459 | JGI IMG/M metagenome (GOLD analysis project Ga0180431, IMG submission 132459) | Hypersaline lake sediment archaeal communities from the Salton Sea, California, USA - SS_1_MS_1 metaG | ecosystem: Environmental > Aquatic > Non-marine Saline and Alkaline > Hypersaline >... | reverse complement strand
GCAGCCGCTGTTTGAATGCCTCGGCTGCCACCGAGAAGGCCTTGCCGACGGCCACGAACTGCGCGGATTCCTCGCTGGCCACGCTCACGCGTTTCGCGGCATCCACCCGAGACGTGGCCACCGTACTGCCGCTCTCCGTCTCCGCCTCCTCAATCCGAACTTGTTCCTTACCGGTCGCCTCGACCTCGAATCGGTCGGCGTCGATTCGCGCGCTGATCACGTCGAGGTAGTCGGGCGCGGCCTCGATGGGCGGATGCAGATTGATCAGGGCCACCTCGACCACGTTGATACCCAGATGATTCGCCGCGGCGTAATCCCGCAACGAATCCTCCAACCGCTGGGCAAACTGGGCCCGGTTCGCGGAAAGCACTTCTTCCAGCGTGGCCGCCCGGGTCTGCTCCATCAACGCTCGATATCCGTATCCCTCCAGCGCTTCCACCGGATTCTGGAACTGGTACACGTAATCCAAAAAGCCCTCTTCGTCATCCCGTATCTTGAAATAGACCATCGCATCCACTACGACCACCTCGGTGCCGTCACCCAGCACCAAACCGAATTCTTCCTTGGCGTGGGCCTTGCTCCACAAGAATGCTCGTGGGCGAGCCCTGTCGGCCACGAATCCAATCGGCTTGGCAAAAACCTGTTTCACCGGGTAGCGAAGCACGCGGCCGAACGGCCAGGGCAGCTTGAAGTGAAGTCCCGGCTTGAGCCGGGTGCCGCTGATCCGCCCGAACGTCTCGCGCACACCCAATTCGCTGGGACCCACCATCGACAGACAACTGAGGCCCCAAAAAAGCAGGGCGGCCAGCAAAACCGTCGGCATCGCCGCACTACGCACGAACCGAATCGCCCACGACGAGCGAAAACTCACTCCAAAACGCAATTCGATCGTCTCGAACAGGCTGCTGATAGGGTTCCCGCGAACAAGAACGGCTTCCCGGAGCACGAGTCGCAATGGAGGAAGGAATTGACGTTTTTCAGGCCCGGACCACAACCAAGCCAGCCCCAGGCGGACCAGTTGCTCACCACTGACCGCCACGACCCAAATCAATACCACCCGCCCCACCCAAAGCTCCAGCGGCAGCCACACCAGACTCCCGAATATCGCCGCGGATACGAGAACGCTTGCCCACTGCGTCTCTCGGAACGCCAAAACCTGGCCGGGAGCTTCGGGCAACTCGTCCTCGGTGATCGCCGCATAGGACCGCGACAGCGCCAGCCACATGCACGACGCCACCAGGGAGACAATGCCCAAAGCGGCCGCCTGCCCTTGTGATAAAACCGCCAGGGCGTCCGGCTGACGCCAGAGCTCAAACAACGTCAGCAACAAGATTGCCACGGTCGGGCAGACAGCCAGGAAGAGGTAGTGGATGCGTCGGGCATGCTCGGCATCGCCCAGTGCCACGTCGTATATTTCTTCCCGTTCGCTGAATCCGCGCTCGCCCCATTCCGGTGATTTTGACTCACCCGGTCCCTCGGCCGTTCCTCTCTGAAGATACTCTTCCGCTTCTCGAAGACGACGCCGAATTCGGCAGGCGCTCAGACAGAGCCATGAGCCAATGGCCGCCAGAGCCGTCTGATAGGCAAGACTCTTGACGGCAACAATCCCGGTGCGGATGCCGTAGCCCAGGGCAAAAGCGGCCACGACACTCGTAAGGATCGCAGAGGCAATCAACAGGCCGAAGTGACGGCTAGGCTCGTTTTTCCGGTCAGGCCCTTGCGCAGACGCGTCTGGACCACGTGATTCAATCATTGGGCCTCACCGTCAACACATGTGGCCTTTCGCTGCGCGGTAGAACGATGATGCGCAACTAAGCAGCGCTCGTCACTTTCGCCGATATGCCCGATTACCAAGGTTTGCCGGGAGCCGGCACGGGAAACGCCAGAAAATCTCCCTAATATGGCTCTACGAACAGATGGTTCACTTTGTTCGTATTGTTCTTCGCGACAAAAACCGCTTGTCGACCCCCCTATATAGGAGTATAAATTAACATGTTTGACAATGCAACTGTTCCTGAGCGGGTAATTGTTGACGCTAAAGCCCCATTGTTACCCCATAATATGAGATAAATCCCCAGATCAGATCATGATCCAGCAACGTCCTGCCGCCTTATTGGCATCACTAATTGTTGTAATCGTGATGACCGGTTGCCGGAGAAACCCAGACCACGAATCTACCGGCAAGCCGACGGTGGTAGTTAGCATTGTTCCTCAGGCCTGGTTGGTCGATCAGGTCGGAGGGGATCATTTCGATGTTTCTGTGCTGGTCCGACCGGGCGAGAGCCCCGCGACATACCAGCCCACCGATGCACAGATAAGCCACGTCATGCGTGCGGCGGTCTACTTCCGCATCGGCGTGCCCTTCGAGAACGGCCCGTGGTTTGACGCCATCCGAGCGTCGAAGCGCCTGAAGATCGTCGACATACGCGAGGGCGTTCCGTTGCGCAAAATGGCCTGGCACGCGCACGGCCACCGGCACGATCACGACCACCACGCCGGAAACGATCCGCACATTTGGCTGAGCCCCCGCTTGTTGAAAATCCAGGCCCGCACGGTGACCAAGACGCTCCAGGAATTGGCCCCGGCACACGGAAAAGACTTTGCGGCGAATCTGAAAAGACTGGAATCCAGGCTGGACGAGGTGGATAATACGATTCGTAGCCAACTGGCACCATTCGGAGACAAGACTTTCTTCGTCTTCCACCCGGCGTGGGGGTATTTTGCCGACGACTACGGACTTCGCCAGGTGGCGATCGAGATAGAGGGCAAGGAGCCGAGCGACCGTGAGTTAACCCGGCTGCAACAAGAGGCCCGGGCAAACGGGGTGCGAGTGCTTTTCGTCCAACCGCAGATATCGAGCCGAACGGCCGAGCGTGTTGCGGCGGCCATTGGCGGAACAGTGAAGAAGTTGGACCCTCTAGCGGCCGACGTGTCGGCGGGGCTTCAGCGGGCGGCCGCAGCGCTGGCCCAATCGTATCGTCACGACAATGGGCGTCAACATGATTGAGGCAGATCCGGCTGTTGAAGTCAGCCACGTCACGTTCAGCTACCCGCTGAGGGAAACGTCGAGCCCCGTGCTGGACGACGTCTCGCTTCAGATCGAGCAGGGCGACTTCCTGGGCATCATCGGGCCCAATGGTGGAGGAAAAACCACTCTGCTGAAACTGATGCTGGGGCTGCTGACTCCCCAGCAAGGTACGGTGCGGGTGTTCGGACGGCCGCCGGTCGAAGTGCGCAAGCAAGTCGGCTATGTCCCCCAACACGCCAAGATCGATCCCTCGGTGCCGGCCAACGTGTTGGACGTGGTGCTCACCGGGCGTCTCGGCCGGTCGTCGTGGGGACCGCGTTTCGGCCGCGCGGAGGTCGAGGCCGCATTCGATGCACTGCGGCAAACGGAGACGGAGGACCTCGCCCGAAGAACCATCGCGACGCTCTCGGGCGGACAACGTCAGAGGGTCCTGATCGCGCGAGCACTGGCGGCCGACGCCCGGCTACTCCTGCTCGACGAACCCACCGCAGGAGTCGATTCCTACATGGAACGCAGCCTGACCGATCTCTTGCATCACCTCAACGAGCAACTGCCGATCTTGGTCGTCAGCCATGATATTGCCTTCGTTTCCACACACTTGAAGCGGGTGGCGTGTCTCAACCGGCGGTTGGTCTGCCACAGGGTCGACGAAATATCTTCGGAGGTCATCGCCGAGATGTACCACGACCGGGTGCGGGCAATCGAACACAGGGACGAATGTGCACTTTCCGCTCCCGGTTGCGAGCAGGGATGTACGCACCGCACGGCGCCCGACTCGTCCCGGTCCGCCGGTGTGCCCGACAGACCGGCACCAAGCACTCCAGAAGACTCCAACGGGAACGACAACCAATGACGGCGTTCTTCCACGACATGGCCGACAACCCGTTTCTGCTAACAGGGCTGTTGGCCGGCTTGCTGGCCAGCCTGGCCTGCGGCGTGATCGGCCCCTACGTGATCACGCGCCGCATCGTCTTTCTCACCGGGGCCATCGCCCACATGTCGGTGGGTGGTCTCGGCGCGGCAATCTGGCTGCGCACCCTGTTTCCCGCCGAGCTCGACTGGCTGCGGCCCATGCACGGAGCGGTCGCCGCATCGCTGCTGGCCGCGTTGCTGATCGGGCTGGTTCACCAACGGGTTGCCGAGCGGACAGATACGCTGATCGGTGCGATGTGGGCGATCGGCATGGCGGTCGGCATCATGCTGATAAAGTTCACCCCCGGATACCAAAACGACCTGATGAGCTACCTGTTCGGAAACATCGCCCTGGTCGACACGGCCGACGTAAAGCTGCTGGCATGGCTCGACGGCATCATCCTGCTGACCGTGATACTGTTCCATAAACGCTTGTTGGCCGTCTGCCTCGACCAGCAACAAGCCGAACTGCAGGGAATCAGCATCCTGGGAACGAACCTCGTGCTCCTCTGTCTTGTGGCACTGACCGTGATCTGTCTGACGCAGATCGTCGGGCTGATTCTCGTGATCGCGCTTCTGAGCCTGCCGGCGGCAACCGCGGCCCACCACGTCGACCGGATGGTCTCCATGATGTGGATCTCGACCGTGCTCTGCGCGTTGATCACCACCGTGCCGCGGATCGCCGTCTACGGAACGCCGATTAGCGCCGAGTCGGCCATTGTGCTGGCGGCGGGTGGGATCTACCTGCTTTCGGTTCTCATTCGCCGTGCTACGGGCCGCCAGCTCGCCGCGGAAGAATACTCTGCGAACGCATCCGCATGAGCCGGGGACGGTCATCTTCAGCCAAGCCCCGCAGGGTGCCACGGGCATCTTGCCCGTGCACTGGCGAAATGCCAGTGGCACCCGACCGTGCGCGGGGACAAGCCCCGCGGCTCGCATTTTGTAGCGCGCGGCCGGCTTGTTGCCGAGCGACCGGCTGAGCATCTACAATGAGGTCTTTCTGTATGTCAGCACTCGGCACGCGCGAGAACCGTACTCATGACACGGCTTCTGACCCTGCGGCGATGGTTTGGCAGTCTCGTGATTTGCCTGGCGTTTGTTGCCGCTACCGCGGCCGACGACCCGCGGGTCGTGTTGACGCCGTTTCCGGAGCGGGTGGCCGGCACCCGGCAGCCGCTCTTGTCGCTTTGCGGCACGTGGCGTTTCTCGGAAGCCCCGCCGAAGGATTTTGCCGACCCCGTGCTGGACGACACCCAGTGGGCACGGATCGAGGTGCCTGGCGAGTGGGCCATGCAAGGCTTCACCGTGGCCCGGAACACGGCTGCCGGCTACCGCCGCCGGTTTGTCTGCCCGGCCGATTGGGCCGGCAAGCGGATCAAGCTCCGCGCAGATGCCGTCTACAGCGACGCCCTGGTTTGGATCAACGGGCAGAAGGCGGGGCGCCACATGGGCGGATTCACGCCGTTCGAGTTGGACGTCACCGACCTGGTCCAGCCCGGCCGCGATAATCTTATCGCCCTGGCCGTCAAAGAAGAATCGCTGACCGACCAGAAGTTCACCACGTTCGGCAGCCTCTACGCCGCCCATCCCGTTGGCGGCATCTCTCGGAAGATCACCTTGCTGGCCGTGCCCGAGCTGATCGTCGCCTCGTTCCATGTGGCAACTACATTCGATGGCGACTACCGCGACGCGACACTGCGGCTGATGCTCGATATCGCCAACCAGGGCGAGAAAGATATGCCCGACGCGCGGATCCGGTTCGAGCTGGTCGGCCCGGACAAAAAGCCCGTTGCGATCTCACCGGCTCTGGTCACGTTGCCCAACATCAAGGCCGCAGCGACGCTTCACCGCGTGATCGAGATTCCCGTGGCCGCTCCGGCAAAGTGGGATGCCGAGCATCCGAATCTCTACGTGGTGACGTGCCGGCTGGAAAGCGGTGGGCAGATGGTGGAGGCGGTCCCGCGGCGGTTCGGGTTTCGGCAGGTGGAGGTGCGGGGTAACCGGCTTTTTGTGAACAACCGGCCCGTCAAGCTGCGAGGCGTCTGCCGGCACGAAGCCTACGCCATTCGCGGACGAAGCCTCGCGCCCGAACTGTGGAAGAAAACCGCAAAACTGTCCCGCGACGCCAACGTCAACCTGATCCGGACATCGCACTACCCTCCGGCCGAAGAATTCATCGACGCTTGCGACGAGTTGGGTATCTTCGTGGAAGAGGAGGCACCCTTCCATCACTCGCAGTACATTCTCAACCCCGAATACCTGCAAGCGACCCTCCAGCACACGGCCGAGTTGCTCGAGCGCGACCGAAGCCACCCGTCGGTGGTCATCTGGTCGGTGGGAAACGAATCGCAGTGGAGTCCGAATTTCGAGGCCTCGGCAGAGTTGATCCGCAAGATTGATCCGACCCGGCCGCGGTTGTTCAGTCATGGTCGGTTCAAACACTATCGCACGTTCGGCCACGGCCCAATGGAGATTGCCTCGCGGCACTACCCGGGCCCCGGCCTGGCCAAGGCCGGGCAGGACCCGGCCTCCCACGCCGGCGCGCCGGTGATCTTCGACGAATACTGCCACCTGAACACCTACAATCGCGAGGAGAACGCCACCGATCCGGGCTTGCGCGACGTTTGGGGTCGCGGCTTTGCGGCCATGTGGGAGAAGATGGTCGCCGCGTCCGGCTGTCTGGGCGGGGCCCTCTGGGCCGGAGTCGACGAGATTTTCCTTCTCCCGCCCGGCGAAGCCGTCGGATGGGGTGCCTGGGGAGTGATCGATTCCTGGCACCGGCCCAAGCCGGAATACTGGCACGTCAAGAAGGTCTATTCGCCCGTGCGGATCGACCGCAAGACGATTCCCGTCCCCTCGCGCGGTGAGCCGATTCGGCTTGACGTGGCCAACCGGCACGACTTCACCAACCTGGGCGAATTGCGGATCGAGTGGACGCTCGGCGACGAGTCGGGCACGGCCTCGGCCGACATCCCGCCCCGGTCCACTGGCACCATCACCATCCGGCCGCGGCACGCCGATCTGGCCAGCCGTACACTCGCCGTGCAGTTCGTCAGTGCACGGGGCTTCTTGGTCGACCGCTACGAACTTCCAATCGCCCCGACCGGGCCGGCAGTCAAGCCGCAATCGGAATCCGCCCCACCCGGCAAACTGAAGCTCACACAAACCGACGCGACGATCACCGTGACCGCCGATCGCTTCGCCTGGGAGTTGGATCACAAGTCGGGCATGATTAGCGAAGCTCGGATCGACGGGCGGGCTGTGCTCACCGGCGGGCCGGTGCTGATGGTGTTGCCGCTTCGGGGCGGCCGGTGTGCCCAAACCCACCGGGCTGACATCCCACCGCTTAACAACACCTGCACCCGGTGGCAGTGCTCCAGGGTCGAAACTCGCCAAACCGGCCGGATTGCCGAGATACGCGTCGACGGCCAATACGAAGAGGCAGCCGGCGGCTACTGGATCGAGATCGACGGTGCCGGGCGTCTGACGGTCTGCTATCGTTTCACTTCGCTCCGGAAAGTCGATCCGCGGCAGATTGGCGTCGTCTTCGATTTACCCAAGGCCTGCGACACGCTCGCATGGCAGCGCAAGGCCCAATGGACGGTCTACCCGCCGGACCATATTGGCCGGCCCTCCGGCCAGGCTCGGGCGTTTCGCCAGGCCCGATGGCCGACGATCGGCCCCCGCCAGCCGCCGCCCTGGCCTTGGGCACTCGACAGCAATCGCCTGGGTACCAACGACTTCCGCGCCACCCGGCATAATGTTTTTTGGGCGTCGCTTCGAGCGCCCGGCGGCTACGGCCTTTTGGCCCGCTCCGACGGCAGCCAACACACTCGGGCGTACGTCGACGGCGACCGCGTTCGGCTCCTGGTGGCCGGCTACTCGAACGGCGGCGGCGACATGTTCTACGCCCGGCACATCCGCGCCGAGCGAAGGCCGCTTGAGAAAGGCTCGGTGGTGGAAGACCGCGTGCGGTTGGAGCTTGTCGCACCGCCCAAATGAATCGGCCCAAAAGAACAATATGTATATGTATGCCGAGACCCCTTTGAAAGAAGGTAACACTTCAGCCGTTTGAAGTACGACGGCCCTCCGAGGCCGTCGGTGTCAGAATACAAGCTCTCGACGGCCTCGGAGGGCCATCGTACAAAGCGTTTTGCCATCTAGGTGAAGTGTTAAACGAAAAGGAGAAACCGCTATGTCCCGCTCGACGACAACATCCACGTCGATACTGGCCGGGATGATCCTTTGCCTGGTCGCTGTCATGTTTTTTTGGCCGGGGACACGATGGCTTGCGGCGGACGACGTCCCCGCTCCCAAGCCGGAGTTGGCGTTCGCCGTCAACCGCGCCAGGACCACCACCGACGGCCGCCTGTATCCGGCCTTCTACGGCTACGTGATCTCGCCACACGCCGTAGCCGCCGGGGGCCGGGTCTACTGCGCGTTTCAGAACGCCGACGGTTGCCCGACGGCCATGGCTTACGATATCGCCGAGAAAAGCTGGGCCGGACCGGTGGAGGTCTCGTCGTTTGGTCTTGGCCGCGATTCGCACGGCAACCCGTCGCTGTGTGTTGACCGTCGAGGCCATCTACATGTCTTCTACGGCTGCCACGGGGGCCCGATGCGTCACGCCCGAGGCACGAAACCGTATGACATCGCCGCCTGGGAAGAGCGGCCGGCCGCTGCCCGCCGGGCGACGTATCCCCAGTCGATGCGGATGGCCGATGATACCATTCGGTTGTTTTATCGGGCCGGAGGACACATGGCACCCTGGACGATGCAATCCAGCAGCGACGACTGCTTCACCTGGAGCGAGCCGGAAGCGATCATCGAGATGCGGCTGGCGCCCCGCGATCCGCTGGCCGCCGCCTACTGCAACTTCTTTCCCGGCACGGACGGCAAGACCATCCACTGTTTCTGGAACCACAAGGACGACAATGCAAGCCGTGTCCGCGGCGATCGCAAGCATCCCTGGCGGCCGCTGAAATACCCGGGGCTCCACGAGGCGGTCTATCGATACAACGTCTACTACGTCCGCCGCGATCCGGACGGCGCCTGGCGCAACGCGGCAGGCCGAAAGATGGAGCTGCCCATCAGCAAGGCCCGGGCCGACGCCCATTGTCTGGTCTACGACTCGGGCGACGAGTTCACCCTGCTGGGTTACAAGTCACGTCTGGCCGTCGACGCGGCCGAGCGGCCCTACGTCAAGATCTACACCGGCGTGGTCGACTGGACCACCGGGCTGGAGCATCCCAAGGTGAGCATCGTGCCGATGCGGAGCAAGTTCGCCCGGTTCGCCCCGGGCGGCTGGCAGATCAGCGACCGGATGCCGGGCGATTGGCCGGCGGAGGTCGCGGCGGTGATTTCGGCGCGTGGGCTGGCGGCTTACGGAGATCGATCGGCCGGGCGGTGGTTCATTTTCACACCCCGGTATCCGATCCGACCCGGCACCGGTAGCTTCGTGTTTCTCTACAACGAGAAGACCGGCTATGCCACGCGAAAAGGCGGGCCCGCCATGATCGACTAAATAGGGGAGGGAAAAGGGGACAGGCGCAGGGTGCCACTGCTGGCTTGTCCAGCAGTGCGAAGCATAACCGCCGCAAAACACTGCTGGACAAGCCAGCAGTGGCACCCGACCATGCCAGACTGGCAGCCGTGGTGAGAAATGCGGGTTAGCTACGGCGGCGACGGACCAGGCCCAGAAGGGCCAACCCGCCCAGACCCATCAACACCACCGTGGCCGGCTCCGGCACGCCGATGCCCAAGACGATGTTGTCGATCCCGAAACCGTCGGTTGACACGGCCCCGTCGATGGTTACCCTATTGAAAAAGAATGGGGTTTCGTAGATGAACATGTCGTTGACCGTGCTGCCCGAATACTCGACGATCGACCCCATTTCCACGCCGCTTTGGTAGAAAGTGAACGTGAAGTCCTGATTCGTTTGGTCCTGGAAGGAGAGACCGAACTGGTTGTAGTGTGCGGCGAAGTCGAGTCTGAACGTCTGATTATCGCCGAAAGGCCACGCACTGTTATCGAAAGGGTCGCTGTCCTGCGGCAGGATCAGGAACTGGGAGCCGTTGTAGAACAGTGCCTTGCCGGTCTGGCCGTTCTGATTCTGCACGTCGCCACTTGCACTGCCGCCGGTCGCCGACACCTCGATGATGCCGAAGTCTCGGAACAGGGGGTCCGTGCTGCTGATCGGACCATTGGGGGCCGACTCGAAGTCGAGGACCTTCGCCTGCTGGACCTCGTCGAGCGTGATGCCGACGATCGTCGGCACGGCATCGGTCAGTTGGGTGCCCACGCGAAGCTCGTCGTAGACGATCTTGTCGTCCGCCTCGAATTGTACGATTCGGGCGCCGATGTAGTCGAAGGCTCCCATGTCGCCGCCGGGGGCGTTGGTGGAATCGTGGGGAGTGCGGAAGTCGAGCACGCTACCCGGGCTGGCACTGTCGAACGCCCAAATGTCCCAGCGGTCGTAGTCGCCCTGGTAAGTTGCATTGTTGCCCTTGGTGAGCCGACCGACGATCAACTCGGTGCTGGTGGTATTGGACGAGCCACCCGCCACGGCCCACTGTGTGTTGGCACCGGGGTACTGTGTGCGGGCCATGATGTGGTTGCCGCCGGGTCCCGGCTCGTAAACGCCGATGTTCGGGAAATCGGAATGTGCCGTTGAACCGCTGCCGAGATCGTCGTCGAGCCAGAGCATGGCGAAGTCGAGGCCGGAGGTGCTGGAGCCGCCGGTCCGCTTCAGCAGGAAGCTGAAGTAGAGCTTCTCGTCGCTGACCGTCGAGGCGAGCTGGCGGTGGGCCACGTCCCCGTGATCGCCGGTGTCAGGGCTGCTTAGCTCCAGGGCTTTGTCGCCGCCGCTGATCGTTTGGCCGCCGCTGAAGGCATACGACAAGTTCGCGCCGCTGATAACCGTTTGATAGGCAGCTCCCGCCGTCCAATTGCCAGTCCAACCGGTGCCGCCGCCCTGGCCGTCGAGCGTGCCGGCAGTCTTATCGTTGAAGTCCTCGATTGCGACATTCACCGCCATGGTGGAGGAGGCGGCCATTAAAAACGTGAACAGGACGAAACTCGATGTGAGGCGGCTCATCTGCGATACTCCTGTCATGCGAAATCACGCAACCCCGTACGTCGGCCAACTCGCCCTTGACGCAACCGGCCACCGGACGGCGCTTGTCTGAATAGAAAAACCGAAGTTTTGACGTGTACAATTAGACTATGCCAACACAACAGCAAACGCAACCACCAATGTGGGGCAATATACCTACACCCCGCGGGGCATTCCCGTGGACTTTCCGCCCCAGGTGCTGCATGCGGTACCACTTGCGTTTGCATCGGGCATCACTGGAGTCTCGCATTGGGTGTCACTGACCTCTCGCCAGTTGTCCCAAACACTGCACGGGCAGAATGCTCGTGCCACCCGAAGTTGTGTGGCGTCCGGCATGTCGGTTTGGAAGGAGGCTTGAAGGGAAGACGGACCGGTCAATCCAGGTTGATATCGATCGTGTTGGGACCGTCGGGCTTAACGGTGACGGTGATCCCGGAGGTGTCGAAGCGGTTGTACTTCTCGGGGATCAGGGATTCGACTTCCGGCACACCGGTGTAGTCGATGCCACCTTCGACCGTCGGATCGGGCCGTCCGCCCTCGCGCTCTGGCACGGCGACCACCTGGATTCGATGTTCGCCGGCCACGGCCTGCAAGGAGTAGTGTCCGCTGCCGTCGATCAGCGAAGGCTTGCTCGGCGTGCCCTGTTTGGGCACAAACATTAGCGTGCCCAGCGGGAGTGGTTTGCCCTGGTAGTTGACGGTGCCGCTGACCGGATACATCTTCGGCCCCGACGGCCCGCAACCGGGAACCAGAAAAGCAAGAGCGAGCAATAGCACGAAGTGTTGCTTCATGATGCGGCTTCCTGGAAGATGCTCAGGTCGGGCTACGGCGACCACTCGTTGACTTCGCCGCCGTCGATGGTCGCCAGGTCCTGAAAGACGATGAAATCGATGGTCTCGCTGATGAAGTGCGTGCTACCGTCGGCAAATGCGAACTGGGCCCCGCCCGGGTGCCGGCTGCCAAAATACGAATCGTTGAACAGGCAGGTCCGAGAGCCCGTGCAGTCCATATAACAGAGCACCTCGGGATCGGAATTCATCGGCCAGCGGATGTTTTTGGCGGTGAACACGCAGACCTTGTCTTCCGGGCTGCCCTCGAAGAACGCGCCTTTGGTCCAAAGGCGCAGCTCGAAGGTCGCCTCGCCAACGGCCATGGTGTTGGAGCTGCCGTCGAGTATGTCGGTGATTCGGGTATGACTATACGGGAAGAACACGCCGTCGGTGTAATAGTCGCCGCACTGGGAATCACCCAGGGGAACCAAGTTGCCGTCGCGCCCCGCACCGGCGATACCGCGGTAGTTGGTCGTCCGCCACTTCATTTCGGGGCTGAAGCGGTCGTAGGGGTGCTTGCCGTCGCTGGGGCAGGTGAACACGTCGGCCACTTGTTGCCCCAAAGGGACGTGGTACGCGTTCTCCGTCTCGTAAAGCTCGTCGTAGACGGCTTGCTGTTCGATGTATGGAAGGATAAAGACGTGGAGGCCCAATCCCATTCCGCCTGAGCCGGCGGCCCAACTGGCGCCGGGCGGGAACCGGCCCATGGCCTGATGGTAGTTGTGCAGCGCCAAGCCGAACTGTTTGAGATTGTTGGCACACTGCATCCGGCGGGCCGCCTCCCGGGCAGCCTGCACCGCCGGCAGCAACAACGCGATCAGGATACCAATGATCGTGATCACCACCAGCAATTCGACCAGGGTAAAGCCGGTGTTACGGCGAGATGACATGGCCCTCGCCCTCTCAAAAACAAGAAATGAAGTATTGCGAACGCACGTCAGCCCGCCAGGCAACAGCGTGCCATTGCTTCGGGAGGGCTTCGGGCAACAGAAAACGCCCGGGATCACGCAACGCCGTCTATCCGGCGATCTCTCGGACAACACCAGAAGGGGGCACTTAATCGTCGAATGGACATTGCTCACCAGCCTCCCGACCGGGGGCCAACTGGCTTCATAATACCCAGCCCGCCCAAGTGAGTCAACCAGCATGCGCCGTTGACAACCGCGTCCCCGCCCACCTACACTCGACTCAGGAATCCACGGCAGTCAGACCGCAAGGAATCTAACGAGGCGTGGCCTCAGACCAACGAGGGATGAGGGGTCAGGGATCAGGGATCAGGACTTCTCAGAAAACGTGGAACTTCAAGTCCTGGCCCCTGATCCCTGGCCCCTGACGCCTGACAAAACTTGACTCGACCACAACAAGTTTCGAGATTCAAGTAACCTAAGGAGAAGAAAATGACCGTCTCACGGCAGGGCCCCCGTTTTCCGGCATTGGCGATCTGCGCGACATTGATCGTCCTGGGCGGTTTCCCGGCAACGCACGGCGGGCAACCCGCCGCGCCGGTGCAGACAAAGAGACCTGCACAGGCCGGATCGAGGCTGGTAGGCGTCTCGTGTATCTGTTATCCGGCCAGGGCCGCCATGAACGAGATGGAAGCCCGCATCGACAACGCCGCGCTCGACAAACCCGACATCATACTACTGACCGAAGGCTGCATGCACAACTCCCCGCGGTCTGCCACCAGGGAAGAGAAAGACGCCAAAGCGGAACCCCTGCCCGAAGGAGGACCGATCACCAGGTTCCTCGCCCGCAAAGCAAAGCAACACAACACGTACATCATCGGCAGCTACTGGCGAAAAGACGAAAAAGGGCGGGGAAGATACAACAGCGCCGTGTTGATCGACCGCCAAGGGAAGGTAGCGGGCGTTTATGACAAGGTCTACCCTACCATCGGAGAAATGGAAAGCGGGGTCCTGCCCGGTAAGAGTGCCAAGGTGTTCGACACCGATTTCGGTCGGATCGGCGCGATCATCTGCTTCGATTTGAACTTTCGGGAACTACTCGACGAGTACAAGCGGCAGGGCGTGGAACTGCTGTGCTTCCTCTCCGCCTTTCGGGGCGGGTTCATGGTTCCGTCGCTTGCCTTTAGGAACCAGTGTTTCATCGCCAGCGCGGTGACTTACGAGAACGGCGTTATTGTCGATCCGCTGGGGCGCACCCTGGCCGAATCCAGCCAGTACGGTAGAATCATCTTCGCCCGGATTAACCTCGACTCCCAGATCGTGCATATCGACTACAACAACTCCCGCATCCCGGCGCTGAAAAAGAAATACGGCCCGTACGTGAAAATCGAGACAGCCAGCCCGGAAGCCGTCTATTTCCTCTCCTCACTGCATCCCGAAAAATCTATCCGGGCGATGATTGAGGAATTCGAGATCGAGACGCTCGACGAATATCTCGATCGGGCCCGATCGGAGCGGTTGAAGTATTTACCCCGGGATTAGCACGTCAGGCGATGGACGACAACGCCGAACAACAAGAAGTCTTCAATCTGCTGGACGACTACCTCCAGCGGTTGCACTCCGGAGAGCCGCCGGACCGTGCGATGTTGCTCCAAGACCACCCGGAGTTGGCCTCGTCGCTGGACTGCCTCGACGTGTTGGAAGATATTGCCCCGGCGCGCCTTCCGGAGCCCGCTGCAGCGCCCGCCTCGGAGGCCGCGCTATCCAGCGAAACGATCGGCTACCAACCGCCGACGGGTGAGATGCCGCGTGATTTTGGCGCCTACGAACTGTTGGGCGAGATCGGGCGCGGTGGGATGGGCGTGGTCTACAAGGCACGCCAAAAAGGACTCGACCGGCCGGTGGCCGTCAAAATGATCCTGGCCAGCCATCTGGCTTCTCCAGAACACGTCCGGCGGTTTCAAGCGGAAGCCAAGGCGGCCGCCCAACTGCAACACTCCCCCATCGTCCATATCCACGACGTGGGCCAACCCCCCGGCCAGCATTTCTTCACCATGGAGTACGTCGCCGGGCCGAGCCTGGCCCAAAGGATCGCCAAAGGACCGATAGACGTGCCCGAAGCCGTGCGACTGGTCACGATCGTTGCCCGGGCCGTCGACCACCTGCACCGGCACGGGCTGATCCACCGCGACTTGAAACCGTCGAATATTCTGCTGGATGCCGAGGGCGAGCCTCACGTGACCGATTTTGGCCTGGCCAAGATGTTTGCTGCCGACTCCGGCCAGACGGCCACCGGTGTGATCGCCGGTACACCCAGCTACATGTCGCCGGAACAGGCCTCCGGGCGTAGAAAAAAGGTGGGACCGGCCAGCGACGTCTACAGTCTGGGAGCCGTGCTTTACGAGCTTCTGACCGGGCGTCCGCCGTTCCGGGAGGAAAACCCGCTGGATACGATAATGCAAGTCCTGTCCCGCGAACCGGTCCTCCCCCGCCGGCTGAACCCCCGGATCCCGCGTCCCCTGGAACTGATTGTGTTAAAGTGCCTGGCCAAAGCGCCGGAGCAACGTTACGCGTCGGCCGCCGCGTTGGCCGATGATCTGGAGCATTTTTCCAAGGGCGAATCATTGGATGCCCGACCGCCCCACCTGGGCCAGAGGCTCTGGAGTTGGACCGGCCGCCAGCCGGCACTCGCATCGCGCCTGGGGGCACTGGGAGTCTTCTACGTCGTCGAACTGGTCAACTTCGCCTGCTCTACGGTGGAGCTGAAGTTCCACGCCACGATTTCCGCCGTGGTAGGAGTTTGGGCGGTGGCTTCGGTCGCATTCCAGCAGCTTCTCAATAGCCGGCGGTGGTCGCTTCCCGCCCGATTCGGCTGGGGTGTGCTCGACTCGATCCTGTTTCTGACAGTCCTGTTGGCGGCCGATGGCGCGGCCAGTCCCCTGGTCGTCGGATACCCCCTGTTGATTGTGGGCGCCGGTCTGTGGTTCCGCGTGCGGTTCGTTTGGTTCATGACCGCTTTGTCGCTGGCCTCTTACGGCATCCTCGTCGTCGATTTCTACCTCTGGCGACCGGAATTGCAAAAGAACTTCGATTGCGGCTACGATCGTCACGCCATCTTCGCCGTGTCGCTGGTGGTGCTGGCAGCGGTCGTCGCCTACCTGGTCTTCCGCGTGCGAACGCTGAGCAACTACTACGGACGGAATCCGTAGGCCTTGCCGGTAATCTGGGTAAATCGGCAAAGCTTTTTGAGCAACGTCCTGTTGCCATATTTCTTTATTATGCGAAGGCATTCCATCTTGCGCATCTTCCTCAGTGGATACATTATCCGCAAACCGATTTATCTCACGATTCCAAAAAGTCAACTAAACCACCAAAATCGTTTTAACCGATACTGCCTAATGAGGTTTTCTCCCGGCAGTCTGTCTATACGCAGGAACTCGCCATGCTCCGTAAACTTCTCACTGTAGCCGTTCTGGTACTAATTGGATTCGGACTGATTTCTATTTCCCCGGCTCAAGGGCAGTCGGCAAACGGTGGGCGTCGCAGAACGCTGGTCGATCAGCTTGACCAGTTGAGTCGCAACCTGTTCGGCGAGCCACCTGCGGATAAGTATAGCCGGCCCGAAGAGCCCGAACAGGGAGCCGCGCAAACACCTTCCCGGTCCCGGAGCACGGGATTTGGGGGGAGCCGGATCAAGGCCGTGAAGCCGAAGTCGACGTCGCCTCGGGCGGGAAGCGTGATAGGGCAATTGCGGCAACAACCGGGTGCCGACGATTCGCAGGGTCGATTGATACCGGGCGTGGATTCCGCCGAGGCAAACAAGGTCGACCCCTTCTTCCTCAAGTCGAAGTCTGCCCCCTCCTACACCCGGAAAATGCCGCAAGCACCCAAGTTCGAGCCCCAGGCTGTCAAGGCGGACAAGCCGCGGAGTCCGGATGCCAAGCCGCTGCACGAGCGTTTATCGGCGTTCAGGAAATCGACATTTGTGTCTTCGACGCCACCTGGATCTCCGGCGAAGCCCTCGGGAAAGGCCGACACGGTGAAAGAACCGTCGACCAATTCCGGCCTGGCGGCCGGGTTGCCGAAACGGTCCAAGGCCCAACCGACCCTGGCGACCGATGCGTCGAAATCGTTTGAGAAGGGACTCACCGCGAAAACCACGAGTAGAAAACCCACACCGGCGGGAGTTCTTCCGGCCACGACCGGGTCGCACCCGTTGAAGGCCAGGACCCCCACACCGGCCCCGCCGAAGTCGCCTCGTGTTGCACCGACCGAGAGGCCGCGTGTTGCGCAACGGACGGTACCGAAAGGGTCCGCGGCCAAGCGGCCCGACGCCGCCAAACCTGCACCCACGGCTACCCCGGCAGTCACGTCAACGAGGTCGGCCAACGCCGACCGGGTGCTGTTCGTCCGCCAGAGCCCGATTCTCAACGTGGCGACGGTCGGGCCGAAACGAATCATGGTGGGCAGGGAGTCGGCCTATGAGTTGACTATCCGGAATTCCGGCGAGGTGGCCGCTACCGACGTCTTGGTCACCGTCGATCTTCCTGAGTGGGCCGAGGTGCTGGGTGCCCAGGCGAGTAGCGGGTCGACGCGATCGGCAACGCCCGGCCAGGGAGTCAGCCAATTCCAATGGAAACTCGACCGGCTGGAGGCCAAGGGTGAGCAAAAGCTAGTTCTGCGAATCATCCCCCGGCAGCGCCGACCGATTGACCTGGCGGTCAAATGGAACTACACGCCGTTGGCCTCCCAGGCGGTAATCGAAGTCCAGGAGCCGAAACTATCGATGCGACTGGAAGGACCGCGGGAGGTGCTTTACGGCAAGAAGGAGATGTACCGGCTGGAGTTCTCCAATACGGGCAACGGTGACGCGGAGAACGTGATGATCACGTTGGCTCCGCTCGGGCCGGGCCAGAGCCTGCCCACAACCCATCGACTGGGAACCATTCGCGCCGGCGACAAAACGGCCATTGAGGTCGAAGTGACCGCCCGACAAGCCGGCGACATGACCATCAATGTCGGCCTTCGCGGCGACGGTGGAGTGCGTGCCGAACTGTCCGAGAAGATCCTTGTACTGCGGCCCGCCATCAAGGTTGACGTCGAAGGACCGAAGGTCCAGTACGTGGGCACGACGGCCGTATACACATTGCATCTCGGCAACCCGGGCAGCGCCGCCGCCGAGAACTTGAATCTCACCGCGGCCATCCCGCCGGGAGCGAAGTACGTTGCCAGCGATCCCCCCGGACAACTGGAGCTGGACCAAAGCAAGGTCACCTGGTCGCTGGATCACCTGGCACCCGGGGCAGAACGTACCTTCGTTGTCCAGTGCGTGCTGGGTCTGGCCGGAGCAAGCAGACTGGACGTCTACTCCACGGCCGACGGCGACCTGGCGGCTTCGGACACCGCCACCACCGAGGTGGAAGCAATCGCCGACCTGGTGCTCGATATAAGCGATCCGACCGGACCGGTCCCGGTGGGTGCGGAAACCGCTTACCAGATGAAGATCCGCAACCGGGGCACCAAGCGGGCCGAAGGTGTGGACGTGACGGCCTATTTCTCGCATGGCATCGAGCCGATCTCGGTGGCCGGCAGCCAATACAAGATCGGGCCGGGACAGGTCGTGTTCGACACCATCGAATCGCTGGCCGCCGGTGAAGATCTCGTTTTGACGATCAACGCCCGGGCCTCGAAAGCCGGTAATCATCTCTTCCGCGCAGAACTCTATTGCAAGCCGTTGGGAACAAGGCTGGTGGGTGAAGAGACGACGCACTTTTACGACGGTGGGCCGCTGGCCCAGCGGTCAAGTCGAACTCCGACCGGCGACAATCCGGGCAGCGTGGCCAGTAGAATAGCGCCACAAACCGCCGGGCAACCACAACAGGACCCGACGCCGGCCAAAACGCCCCAACCCCGCGTGGCCACCTCGCCGGAATGACGGGCATTCTTGACCGCTTCAGACGATTCTGCGAGCAAACCAGCCCAAGCCGAATCCCAGCAGGGCCGCACCCGAACAACTGCCGCCAACCAGCAGCAGATCACCGGCGAAATAGTTAATCAGGTTGCCGAACACCAAGGCGGCCGTCACCATCAGCATCAGAGCCATTAGCACGACGGCAATTGTCAGTCCCCGCAGGCGCCGCACTACCGAGTGGAGCACCTGCTGCAGTTGTTTCTCCTCGTTCGAATCGCTCATCACACGGGCAACCTCTTCGTCATTGATTCTTCATACCCCTGTTGTAGTCAAAGCCCGGCACACCCAACTTGATGCGGAAGACGGCCTCCTTGGCCGCCACGGTCGTGTAGAGGTAGTCGCCGAAGAAGTGGACGTTGGTCACCTTGTTGCCACCGGCGTCGTACTGGCGGAGGATCTCGCCGGAGGGTATCTCGATCACGCAGATGACGCCGGCGGTCCAGGTGGCCACGTAGAGCCGGCCGAGCTTGTCGAAAACCATGCCGTCGGGGACGAACTCCTCGCCGGGCAATTTGGTGAGTACCCGACGATTGATTGCTTTTCCCTCCGGCGTCAGGTCGTAGATCAGCATCTGGCGGAGCCGGCTCTCGCTGAGGCAAAGGTGTTTCTGGTCCGGGGTGACGGCCAGGCCGTTGGGATAGATCAACCCGCTATCAAGCCGCGAGACCTTGGCAGTCCTGATATCGTAGCGATAGATGGAGCCGATCGGGTGTTCGGGGCTCGATCCCCCGGGATCACTCATGTAGATGTTGCCCTCCAGATCGAGGGCCACGTCGTTAATGCCGCCGAAGCGTTTTCCTTCACAGCGAGCGGCAAGCACCTCCACGCTTTCGCCGTCGGGAGGGATTCGCAAGACGCGGGCCGTTCCGTAATCGGCAACGATCAGACGCCCCTGGCTGTCGACTTTCAGCCCGTTGGCTCGCGGCTCCCGCCCCTTCAAGGGCGCCATCTCGCGGAGGTCGCAGAAGACACTGGCCGTGCCGTCGGGCGTGATACGTCCGATATTGCCGTTGCCGCGGTAGTTGACCACGTAGAGGTTTCCCTCCCTATCCAGGGCCGGCCCCTCGGAAAACTCGAACCCCGTGGCGTAGAGTTCCGGCTTGATGCTGTCGGCCGGCGGCAAGTCTTGATTGCTCTCAGCTCGGGCTTGCAGGGCTATGGTCGCCGGAAGGAAAAACAACGCCAGCAATGTTGGGACGGTTCGTGTCATGATCCCTTGCCTTTTGCCACCGGGTAGATCGGGAAACGCAAGATGTCGACAACAACAGCCTAAGGGGAACCGGCTTGGAATGCAAGGGTGCCAGGCGAGTCGGGGAATTCACCTCCGTGCCAGTGTGGCGCCGGGATAAACCCGGCGGCTCGCAGTCGGCAGCTCGTGTTCGGCTAGTATTTCATGACATCGCGCTTCGGCAGTTGGGTAGCAGTGGCGGCTTGTCCGCCACTGCCAAGACAAAGGCAGACAAGCTGCCCATGGCACCCACAAATTTAAGCGGCATGAGATACTACGGCTTGGCGACAATCCGCTGGGTCCAGCCGAGCCGGGACAATCCGACGTAGAGGCAGGGAACCAGCAACAGGATCAGCACGGTGGCGAACATCAGGCCAAAGGCGATGGAGACCGCCATGGGGATCAGGAACTGGGCCTGCAAACTGGTTTCGAGCATCATGGGCAACAGGCCGGCCACGGTGGTTGCGGAGGTGAGGAGCACCGGGCGGAAACGGCCCATGCCTGCCTGGTGAACCGCATCCAGCACGCTTTTTCCCTCCGCCAGCCGCACCTTGACGAAGTGCACCAGCACGATGGAATCGTTGACCACAATCCCGGCCAAGGAGACGAAGCCGATGGTGCTGGGCATCGTCCACTCGATCCCCATCAGGATGTGTCCGCACACCGCCCCGATCAGTCCGAAGGGAATTGCGGCCATCACGATCAACGGCTCGGCGTAAGACTTGAAGACGAAACTCAGCAGGATGAAGATCATCGCCAGGCCGATGAGAAACCCGCGCTTCACGCTGTTGCCGGTCTTTTGTGTCTCCTTGCTTTGGCCTTCCAGGTTGATGGTTACACGGGGGTTGTCTTTGAGGAAGCGAGGGAAGAAGTTTTCTTTAAGGTCGATCATGATCTCGGTCGCGTTGCCCTTGCTGGTATCCAGGTCGGCGGTAACGGTGATGGTCCGCTGCCGGTCGACACGAACGATCTGCGAGTAGCCACGGACCGGTTCGACCGTGGCCACCTGGTGAAACGGGATCATCTCGCCAGTGGGCGTTCGCACCTTGAAGTCGTCCAGATCGGTCAACGAGCGGCGGTCGTCGGGTGCCAAGAGCACCTCGACCTCGAACGTGTCGCGACCGCGCTGGAACTCTTCGGCGATGCTGCCCCAGAATGCGTCGCGCAATTGGGCAGCCAGGGAAGCAGACGTGATCCCGAGGGGTCGGGCAACCGGCTTGAGCCGGACGTGGCGTTCCTGTTTGCCGGGCTGGAGGTCGTCGGTCAGGTTGCGAATGCCGGGATAGGTGGCAATTTTGTCTCGCAGCATGAGGCTGGCCTTTTTTAGCTCATCGAGATCGCGGCCGCGAAGTTGAATCTCGACGGCTTTCCCACCCGGCGTCACCTGCATCTGTTCGAACGTCATGCGGACCACGTCGGATACCTCGCCCACCGTCGACCGCCAGAGATGCAGCACGTCATCGCAGCAAACCGTGCGCTGGTCGGCACCCAGCAACTCGACCATCACCTGGGCCACGTGGCTGCCCGTTTCCGTGCCAGAAGGGCTGGGACGCATCTCCCGAATGCTGCCGAAGGAGGTGCTGACGTAGCGGATCAGCCGCTGCTGGTTCGGTTGCATGGGACGGAAGTGGTCGTCGACCGCTTTTAAGGCCTTTTCCGTGCGTTCCACGATTTGACGGGTTCGCTCGAGGTTGGTTCCCCGCGGCAACTCGATCTGCGCGACTAGGAAGTCGCCATCCAGCTCGGGAAAGAGCTGGAATTTCAGTCGCCCGCTCAGCAGAAGCCCCAGCGAGATCAACAGGAGCATGATCGCCGCCGCCACCGGAAACAGCGGCCGCCTGACCGACCAATCGAGAGCCGGGCCGTAAACGTGCCGAATCACCCAAGTGACAAACCGGTTGATCGCCGCGCGCACGCGGTGTTGCTTTTCGGGAATCTTCCCTAGCGAATGCGACAAGTGGTGGGGTAGGATCAAGAAGGCCTCGACCAGGCTCACGCTCAGCGCCGTGATCACTCCGAAAGGCATCACCCGCAACACCTTGCCGATGTCGCCCTTCATGGTCATCAGCGGCATGAAGATGGCCACGGTGGTCAACATCGAGGCGATCACGCCGAGGCCCACTTCCTTGGTGCCGTCGATGGCGGCTTGGGTGGGTGGCTTGCCGTGAGAATAGTGTGCGAAGATGTTTTCGCCAATCACGATGGCGTCGTCGACGATGATACCCACCGCCAGGATGAGGCTGAACATGGTGATCATGTTCAGGCTCATGTCGGTCTGGTACATCAGCCATAGCGTCCCCATGAATGAAATGGGGATACCCACGGCTACCCAAATGGAAAGCCGCAGGTTCAACAGCAGCCACAACGTGAAGAAGACCAGCACGAACCCCCACAGGCCGTTTGTGATCAGCATCCCCAGCCGGTCGCGGACGTAAAACGACCAGTCGCCCCAACTGGTCAAGGTTACGCCCGGTGGAAGCGACGCTTGTCGCTCGGCCACGAAACGCTTCACGGCGTTGGCCACTCGAATCGTGTCTTGCTGATCCGTCTTCAAGATTTCCAGGTTTACGCAACGTCGGCCCTGGTAAGGAGGCGGCGTGGTGAACGTGGTCAGGTCCCAGTCATCTTCAAAGATGTCGCGGACTTCGGCCACGGCCCGCAAGGGAATTTCCGCCCCGGCCGGACTGACGTGTACGATCAAGTCGCGGAAGTCCTCGGCCCAACGCCGCTGATCGACCACGCGGATCTTGATTTCCCGCTCTTCGGTCTCGACGCTTCCGGCCGGCAGGTCGACGCTCTGCTCGCGGATTTCCCGGGCGACGTCGCCGATGGTCAACCCCAGCCCAAGCAGGGCATCCTGGTACACCTCGACGCGAATCTGATGCTCGGCGAAGCCGGTCACCTCGACCAGGCTTACCTCGTCGAGCAGGAGCAACTCGCTTTTGATCTGGTCGGCCAGGGCCAGGAGATCCTTGTCGGGCATCTTCTCCGCCCAGAGCGTCAAGCTGCCCACCCTGTCCTCCCGCTCCACTTCCCACATCACCGGCTCCTCGGTATCAATGGGGAAGTTGTCGATCTGGTCGACGGCGTTTTCCACGTCCTTGAGCACCTCGGCCACATCGTAGCCGTCGAACACTTCCACGGTGACCATGCCGATGCCTTCGCGGGCGGTCGACTCGACCCGCTCGATCCCTTCGATGCCTTCGATCTCTTCCTCGATCCGCTGACAGATCGTTTCCTCGACCTCTTCGGCAGAAGCTCCTTTGTAGATCACCTGGACGTTGACCATATTGGGTGTGAACTCGGGAAAGACCTCCCGGTTCAGCGACATCATGCCCAACAACCCCAACAAGATGATGATCAACATCAACAGGTTGGCCGCCGTGGGGTGGCGCACGAAGTAGGCGATCACGGGACGGCCTCCACGGCGGGCAGGGACGGCGAAGGAGAATCGGCCGACTGCTTACCAGCCGCCCGGACACCCGTTTGCCCCGTCGGCCGTCTGCCGTTTGCCGGCCTTTCGTCGGGTGACTCCCGGTCGTTGAAGAAATCTTCGGGGAAATCGATCTTCGTCCGCGGCTCGACCGGATTGGGTACGGGCCTTCCGCTGCGAAGGGGCATCCCTTCACTGGCCGGGAAAAGATCGGTCAAAATCACCAGATCGCCTTCCTTCACCCCACCCTCTTCCTCCGGAATCACCGCTAAGTCCTCTTCCAGTGCCAATACGTTCACCGAGACGATTTGCAGCTTGCCGTCGCGCAACAAGTAAATCCGATTGTCGCGCAGAGCGTCTCGGGGAATCACGATCACGTCCTCGAGTGTCGCACCATAGGCAGAGATCTTGCAAAACATGCCCGGAATGAGCGGCGGACGAACCCCGGGCTGGACGTCCTTGTATGGATCCAAAACTTCCACAACCACCGGAATCGTCCGCGTGGTCGGGTCCAATGAACTGGCAATTCGGGCGAAACGCCCCTTCCAGACACAGTGCAGATTCCCCGATCCCCAACTTACATCAACGGGAATCTGGATCCGCTTGAAGAACGATTTTTCCTGGCTCAATTGGCTCAGGTCCAGCGTGCCCAGCTCCCTGATCCCCTTGGGAAAAAGTCTGCGCATTTTGCGCGTTTCGACCATCGCCTCGACTTCGGCCTTCTCCAACACCAGAAACCGCCCCAGCTCCTGCCCCGCCGAAACGTACTGTCGCACCTCGATCGACTTCGCCGCGCATCTGGCACGAAACGGCAACCGGATCTCGCACTCGTCCCGGTCGCGTTTGGCCTGGGCAAGGCGGGCCTTGGTCGCGTCGCGCGCCGCCTGAAGCCGAGCACGCTGGACCGGCATCAAGGCCAGGTTGTTCTCGGTCTCCTGCATCGCCTTGAGTTGGGTAACGTATGCGTTTTCGGCCGATTCCAACGCGCTGAGCGTGGCTACATTCCTATCAAACACCGCCTGCTGCCGCTCGTATTCCGCTGAAGCCAACTTCACCTGACGCTCCTGGAGCTCGAGGATCTTTTTCAGGTTCGCCTCGGCCTGGTCCAATTCGCGCAGCTCCTCGACCTGTGCGCGAACCTCCGCCTCGTAGCTATTGACGGCCAACTGGTGATCGGTGGGGTCGATCTTCACAATCAGCGTTTTGGCCGGGAGGATCTCGCCGACTTCAAACCGGTCGCTCACCTCGACCGCCCGGCCTGCAACCTCCGCTATCGCCCGCCAGTCCTCGCTGGCCCGGCTGATCCCGTAAGCGGTGATTGCTACTCGGTGGGACGTCTTCCGAGCGACGAACACGCGAACTAGCCGTCCGGGTGTTTCATCCTTTTGACCGCTCGGTTCGCGTGGGTTACGCATCATGTAGATGAAGGCACCAGCCCCGATAGCCACCAGCAGCAGTGTTACGATATGGAGGAGGAGCTTCCCGGAGCGTCCGCCGACCACGATCAGTCTGAGCCTGTCAACCATCATTTCTCTCACAGTCTACTGCCCCCTCCACGGATGGGGGCGGGGTTGGCGGTACTGCGAGGAACCCGCAAAAAATCTCTCAAGTCGGGCCGTGCGGTCCCACCCGCATCGACGCGGACCGGATTGCTTGTCAGCGGAAGAAGGGAAGAGCTAGAGTCTTTGCGCAACAATCACTCGCGCCCGGCAGGCAGAATTCGCCCACCCCCCTATCCCGCAATCCCGCATCGTCCGTCGCGCCTCCTGCAATTCTAGGTTGCGGCAGAAGGCGGAACAGTCACTTTTCACCCCCCACCACAGGGTGTGATCCGGATGTTGCGATAGGCTACCGGACCATGGTCACCTTGGAGCATGAGTGGGCCGATGGGTTTTTCGTCGCCGAACGTGGCCGCCCGGGTAGGCCCGGTCACCTCGACGTTCTCGTGAACCACCGCGCCATTGTGCACCACCTTGATGAACTTCGCGTTGGCCACCTTTTTGCCATCGGAGTCGAATCGCGGAGCACGGAAAATGACGTCAAACGTCTGCCACTGGCCGGGCGGACGACTGGCATTGACGCGTGGGGGGTGGCCTTCGAATCCGCGGCGGTTCTTCCCATCCCACCGCTGATAAATCCCGCCGCAATCGCCGAACTTGGGTTGTTTCACCCCCCAACTGTCGAGAATCTGCACCTCGTACCGACCTTGAAAATAGACACCAGAGTTCGACCCCTTGGGAACCATGAACTCGACGTGAGCCTCTACGTCTCCGTGTTCCAGTTTGCTGACGAGGTTTCGCGTTCGGCCGGTGGGACCGTTGACAATGACGCCCGCGCCTGGTTCGGCGACAAGCCGGCGGACGTTTTGGGGGTCTGTTTTGGCCCCACCTGCCACGGCCCAATCGCCCGTATCGCCTCGCCAGGCCGATAGATTCTCGCCAACCAGTAAGATTTCTTGCTGTTGAGCTCCTGAACTCGTTGCCAGGAGAGCACCGGCCACCAACAAGATGGATAGCGGCAACAGGCGACTTGGGCGATCGTGTTTCTGCATTGCCGGACTCCTTTTCTCTTTTCTGTGCAAACGGTACAGTTTTCTGATTCTGTGCAAATATACAGGGAATATGACCCGCTCGCAACGACTTCCGCCTTTCGATACGGCAAGGATTTGGCAAAAACGGACGTTTTGGCGGCCGGGGTGTTTCGCTATAATCCGGCCCCGATTCTACCGATCCCGTCTGGTCTTGCGGCGTCGCCGGGCATAGCCCCCGGCAGGGCCGAAACTCGCAGAGATTTGAGCGTTCGCATGCGATTCTGGTTTCCGGCAGCGAGTCTCCTGTTGGTCATGTTCGCCGGGTGCGGCACCACCCGATCGACCGACACCAAGCGGACGGCCACGGAGCAACTGCTGATCTCCGACGCCATGGACCGCGCGATCAGCCGGCTCGATTTTCGCGCCCTGGCCGGCAAGAAGTCATATCTCGACCCAACCCATATCAAGGACGTAACCGACCAGGACTATCTGGTCAGTTCGATGCGACAGCACATGTTGGCCAGTGGTTGCCTGCTTCTCGACAACCGCGAGGAGGCCGACTACATCGTGGAACCCCGTGCCGGGGCAATTGGGACCGATCGGCACGAATTACTGCTTGGCGTGCCCGCCACCAACATGCCTGCCAGTGTATTTCTGCCCGGCATCTCGGCGAGCACTATTCCGGAGATCCCCCTGGCCAAGAAGACCGAGCAGCGAGCGGTGGCCAAGATCGCCGTATTTGCTTACAACCGCAAGACAGGCCACCCGGTGTGGCAGTCGGGGATCGTTCCCGTGGAAAGCCGGGCCAAGGACGTTTGGGTATTCGGCGCCGGACCATTCCAGCGGGGCAGTATCTACTCGGGCACGAACTTCGCCGGCGACGAGTTGAAGATCCCTCTTATCGAACCCGGCAAACCACGCGACGGCGAGACCGGTGCCCTGTCGGTTGCCGACGAAGCCTACTTCGTGGAACCGAAGCTCGAGGCAGACAAGGAGGAAGCAGTCGCGGACGACAAGGGATCTTCGTCCGCGAAGCAATCCGGTCCCGGGGAGACGGCCCAGAGGAAAGGCGCCGCGGGCGAGACTTCTCCGGAGTCTTCGCGGGGTGTGATTCCGGCCGCTCATCGAGAGTCCGCCGACCCGACGGCGGTAGAAAAGTCTCCGGCCGAGCCACCTGCCATCTTACGGCCGCCCGCGGACCAGTCGGGCAGCGTGCCGGTCTTCCCACTGGAGCGCGAATCCTGGCCCGACGCCACCCCTCTTGCGCCGCTGCCGGGCGCAACCTGGCCCGATGATACTCCGGCGGCCGGTTTGCTCCCGTTGCGGGCAAGGGATTTCGAGCAGCCGCACGAAGACCTATTGGCGATTCCTGTCGTGCCCGATCGTCTTCGCCGCGAGCCGGCGGTCGACGCGACACTGGAATTCCAGCCGTGACACTGCGTTGCTGGGTCGTGCTATGGAGGGAAAAGGGGATAGGCGCATTTTGCCTGAAAGGCCCAAAGGGTGCTTCGCACAAAATGCGCCTATCCCCTTTTCCCGGAATCCCGGATAGTCATTTAGATACCGCCTTGAACAAGCCGGCCACGGATGGTGACGTTGTTCTGGTTCTTTCCGAGATAGAAACGCCGATCCGGCGACAGGACACACCGATCGATCCATCGACCTCCGGGGGCACGGTCTGCAGGCCACACGAGGATAAGCACGTTGCCCTGGACTCCCCAGGTCGCGCGGCCGTCGGGTGAATTGATTCTGCCGTTGGAATAGAACTTGATTTCGCCACCGCGGCCGCCGCCCGCGGAATGCCTCCATACGGCGACAACTTGCGGTTCTTTCCCGTCCGGCTTGTGTGTTGTTTTGGATCTTGAGTCTTCACTTCCGCCGGCCGACGTTGTGAAATCCCGCGACTCCATGCTGTCGACTTCTTCAAGACGCGACTCCGCCTTGGCCCTGGAGAGTCCCGACAAGGCGCCGACGGCTTTGCGATACCAGTCGGCCGCATGCAATTGAAGTTGTCGCCTGGCCGTGTCCTCTTCCTCCTTGGCCAATTGCCACCATCCGTCGGCCAGCTTTGCCTGCTGTGCGGCGGACGCCGGTTTTTGGAGTTCCGTGGCTGCCAGCGTTTTGAGTGTTTCGTCGCTTCCCTGGGCGAGCATGGGTAGTCCGCGGTCCCAATCGCCTTTCAAATAGCAGAGGTATTTGCCCGCTGCGAGATTAGCTTTCGGGTCCGTCGGGTTCTTCCTTAGCGTGGCGAAGGCAGTTCGAGCTTGGGCGTAGGCCTTTGCGATTCGGGCGATTTGTTTGTTTCGGGTCACAACGTGCCGGACGAGTTTTCCGTCTCGGGCTTTTCGGGCGGCATCGAGGATTGTGGCGCCGATTTGTTCGGCCGTGTCGAAGCGGTCATCGGCGACCAGGTCGTCGAGCAGGATCAAGGCATATTGAGCCAGCAGCTTGTTTTGCGTTGTGGT
>Ga0180431_10001902_pt1 | contig 28441 bp, 19 predicted proteins | sample SS_ome_11_FD_132459 | JGI IMG/M metagenome (GOLD analysis project Ga0180431, IMG submission 132459) | Hypersaline lake sediment archaeal communities from the Salton Sea, California, USA - SS_1_MS_1 metaG | ecosystem: Environmental > Aquatic > Non-marine Saline and Alkaline > Hypersaline >... | reverse complement strand
TGCTGCTGCTGCTGCTGCTGCTGCTGCTGCTGCTGCATGCGTCTGATTGTCGCCGCGCGCCCGAGCTGCGCCGTCGGCGCGACAAAGCCGGGAGGGGGCACGCCGTTGCGGGGGTCGGCGACGGACGACACCAGGTAGCCGACGCGCTCTCCCGACGCCGGCATGCCCCCCCTGACGAGATGGCCCATGCGGAAGGCGCAGGCGACGTGCGCCGCCGGCGGGGGGCCGAGGCCCTTGCCCGCCTTGAGCTCCTTGTAGATGACCAGCTGCTCGAGCGGCGGCGTCGAGGACGCGAGCCGCTTGACCGCGGCCCTGGCGGCCGCCAGCGCGGCGCGCGGGTCGCCCTTTTGCAGCAGCGCGCGCAGCACCTTCTTCTGCGCGTCGCGCACGTACTGCGGGTTGTCCCTGCGCTGGCACGCCAGCCCGCGCGCCTTCATCTGCGGCTCGTTGGACACGTCGTCCTCCACCTGCCACGTCGCGTACTTCTTGCGCGCGACAAACAGCGATCGCAGGAATACCTTTTCCAGCTCGTACTTGATGGGTTCGGTAAAGACTTCTGTATTGAAACGGCGCGTCAGCTCCTCCCCCCTGCGCCACGCTTCCTGGAGGACCGCCTGCTGGCCGCTTGAGCGCGCCTCCGCCGACGGCGGCATCTGGACCATGATGCTGTCCGTGTCCCCGGCGCGCACGTACCAGCCGTGGTGCGCGTACTCCTTGTTCACCAGGTCGATCGCGCTCTTGGTCAGCTCCCTGCCCTTGGCCGTGATCGCGTCCGACACCTCCTTCAGCGTCAGCATGCCCTGCACCGAGGCCAGCGCGCCGTAGAAGCTGTTCATCGTGTACTTTTCCGCCTTTTGCTTGGCGTCCAGCGACCGCCCGTCGCCCTCCCTCCCCTCGGCAAACGCCGCATTCATCGCGCGCTTCGTCGCCTTGCGGCTCACGTACAGCTGCCGCAGCCGGCGCGGCATGACGCCCTGCTCGTTCTGCACGAAACGGTGCACGCCGAGCGTGCCGCGCACGCGCTCCACCCTCAGCCCCGCCTCCTCCCAGCGCTTCACCTCCTCCTCCGGGACGTTTGGCGGGATGAGCGTGCTCGGACACATGTTGTACCGCTGCTGGATGCTCGGGTACAGGCTCGCAAAGTCCAGGACCACGATCGGGTCGCGCACGAAGCCGCGCTCGCTGTCGACCACGTAGCCGCCCTCGTAGCTGGCGTCCTCCGGCGCGCAGCCGTACAGCACCTCCTCCTCGCCCGGCACGCGCACGCCGTCCACCATCCTCGCGCGCTCGCGGCGAAGGCCGTCCAGCACAAAGTGGTACGCGCGGCAGTCGTCTAGCATCTGGTTGCGCACGCGCACCTGCTGGCCGCGCTGCGAGTACTCGGCGGCCTCGACGGCCATGATGCGGCAGAACTGCGTCATCGTCGACGCCGCGCCCGTGTGCTGCACGAGCTCCAGCACCAGCTCCGAGTCGACGACGCAGTACAGGCCCGTCAGCGCGAGCATCGCCGGGTCGCGCAGCACGCCTGCCTCGTTCACGTACGCGTACGGCACGTCGACCTTGTCCCGCCCGAGCAGCGCGCGCCCGACGGTGCCCAGCTTGTAGTTCGGCAGCGCGTAGTTGTTGCGCACAAAGGGCATCATGTCAAAGCAGCAGTAGCCGCGGCTCACGCGCAGCAGCGTGTTGTCGCCGAGAGCGTTGCTGCTGACCCGCACCAGCGAGGCCGACGTCATGTCCGCGAGCATCGGGCCCTGCCTGAAGAAGCGGCGCGCGCCGACCAGGATGGCCCGCGTGAACATGTAGCGGTGGTCGTACTTGTCCCAGTTCCACCCCGTCGTCACGTCGGGCTGCATGAGGCGGCCGACGTCGCGCCAGCCCTCGAGCATCTCGCGCTCGGTCCGGAACCGCAGCACGACCGTTCCCGGAACCGGGGAGCACGCGCCGACGACGTATAGCACGCGCAGGAACGCTCGCCCCTCGGCCACACCGGGCGCAAACGCCGGCGCTTCGTCTCCTCCTCCCCCCGCGCTGGCAGCGGCGACGTCTTCCGCGTCGCGCAGCTCGCGCGCGAGGTCGACGCACGTGCCGACGCCGGCGCGCTCCCGCGCGTCCGCAGGGAGAGAGACGCCCGAGGGCCACGGCAGGTTCGCGAGGTGCGCGCGCGCCCTCGCCACCTCGCCGGCAACGGCGAGCGCGTGCGCCCGCTCGGCCCTGGCCTCCTGGACATCGTCGGGTTCGCTCTCGCTGCTGGCGAGCTCCTCGTCGTCGTCCACCTCGGCGTCCAGGCGCTGCTGCAAGAGCGCGACGGTGCCCCGTCTCTGCGCACCGCCGCCTCCGTCGTCGGCACCCACCAGGACGAGCGCGCGCCCAGCCCTCGCCTCGCGCCTCCTCGCCCTCGCCTCGCGGCGCGCCGCCCTCGCCCTGCGCCTTTCGCGCCGCGCGTCCTCCCGTGCCCGCTTCTCCCGGCACGCCCGCTCGCTCATGTCCTTACGTAGCTCCTCGAGGACACGCGCGCCGCAGTCGTGCGCGCCGGCACCTGCTCGCGAGAGCTCCGACCTCCGGCCGCGGAGGACTGGCGGGACGGACCCAAACCATGCGTACACGTCGCTGATCATCGAGATGGCATTGTCGCGCGCGCAGGCGTCCGGGGGGCCGTCGCGCGCCGGGTTCATCGTCTCAATGTCGCTGGACCGCCACAATGTGGGAGGCATGTCGTCGGGCAGCGGGATCGGGTTTGGCGTGTCGTGCCTGACGGCCTCGGTGTGCGTAAGAGTGCAGTGCCGGTGCCGGGATGAGCGAAGCGACGCCGCCAACTCGGCGGTCAGCGCCTTGACCGCAGACTGGGGGGCGCGCATCTCGACCTGAGCCACCGACCGCCGCCGCTCGTACGGCGACGTCACCGTGTACGCGCCGGCCTCCACTACGCACCACCCCCTGCGCTTGGTCCCCGTCGTGTTGTACCACTTGGTGTGCGGCTCGACGCTGTACTCCTCGCACTTGAGCCTCACCATCCCGTCCGAAGCATGCGCGCCCCGCGAGGAGTACGAATCACCATCCGGCGCGCGGGACCCGCACGCCGCGCTCGGCAAAGAAGCGCCGCCGCCTCTGCTGCTCGCCGCGGACCTGGCGCCGGCTGTGCCGCCAAAGGCCGACGACTGTCCGGAAAGGTGAATCCCGCAGCGAAGAATCTCGGCCGCACGCTCGCAAGACTCAAAGTTGGGAAAATACAGCACCATGTGAGGAAACCTCGCGCGCCTGGCCGGGTTCTCCGGCGAGGACCACCAGAAACGGAAGCGGTGCAGAGCCACCACCTTCGTGCTGATGCATCGCATCGGCAGTGCCATGCGCTTCTCAAGCGCGCGGCCGACCTGCGACGAGAATCCCGCAAGACGGCTGTGCGGCACACTCGAGGGTATCTCGGCGATCGCAAAGGGACGAAACTGGTCTATCAATAGAGTTACCGTGCGCCCGTGCGCATCCACGCCGTGTACCTGCACCGTGCAGGGCTTCCCGGACCACGGAACCTGGTCGGCATCACACGCGCCCTGTTGCCGTTCCAGCGGGTCCTGCACAGCCCGGACAGCGCCTGCCGACCCTTTCGGCGCGGCGCTGCCGCGCGTGGCGCCGGGGGTAGAATGGACGAATGCCCTCGGCTTCCACCCGCGGCAGCCTTCACGCGCCTCGCTGATCTCGCGCTGCTTCTCCGCATCGAGCTGCCTGTAGAAATCGTCCGTCTGCATTCTTGCGGGTGAAACCACCGCGTCGGGATCGGGCAGCTGCCGGACCTCGACTTTGTGCACGCAAAACGAGAAAGGAAGCGACGGGTCCACCGCGGCACAGCCGGACAGTACCTCTGCGCGTGTGGCAAATGAGCGCTGCCCAGCACGGGGCACGCCGTCGTACACTGCAGCTGGAAGCCACGCCCGCCCGAGGCGTTTTGACGCACTAGCGAACAGCGAGGCTTGCTCGCGCGCAGACATCAATTTGCACTCTGGAAACGCAAACGACGAATGCATCACAGCTGGCCGCTTGTTTGACAAAACGGAATGGTTGTCAGCAAAGGTATGAGGATCTATATGATATGTGGGTACCGCAAATGCTCGCGAGTATTTGCCAGCTTAGGAGCCGGCATGGCGCGCGATAGCAATGTTGCAATACGTGTTACAATGAGACGCATGTGCAGCTTACATCTCCTTCCCGACGCCCCCCTGTTCAAAGAGTTCTCCAAGAACGCTTACCTCAGCACCAGCGCCAGCGCCAGCACCAGCACCAGCACCAGCACCAGCACCAGCGCCAGCAGCTCGGCGGCGACGGTACGCGTCGATGAACCCTTGATCACGCAGCTCTTGGCTCGCGATGCCGACACCAGCACGCCCCGTGCGACGCTCGCTTGCAGGGATACGTCCCCGCAGGGCTTCCAGATCACGACGCGCCTCGGTCGTAAAGTCGATGGCCTTGTTGCCCATGGCACGGCGAACCTCGTCAATGTTGCTTACGCCGAGGCGGTCCTGCAGGAAGCGGCTCGGTGCCTTGCCGCGGCTCACATCCTGCAGCATGGAGCTGTTCAGCGTGCAGGCAGTGTACATATCACCACGGTTGCCTCGTCCCCGCGCGACGCGCGTCTGGCGCCCGGTGCGGAAGCTCGCGGCGTTGAGCGTCGAGCCGCTGCGGTTCAGACCGACAAGGGGTCCGCAGTGGCCCATCTCGTCCGTCTCGTACAGGGTGCTGCCGAATCCGCGCCTCTTGCCGCTCCTGGCTGCTCCCTTGTTGTACTGCACGCCGAGCGGGCCGCCCTTCTGCAGGAGCTGGTCGAAGCTCCGCTCGGGGCCGTCCTTGTTGGTCGCATACGCGATAGCAGCGGAAACCTTGCCCATCGCCTCGCGGCTGAGCGACTTGACATTCTCGTCGTGGTTCCGCCTGATCTCCGTCAGAGCGCCAGACGCCGAAAGCTTACCCGCATCGAGCGCATAGAGCACGTCCTGCATGTTGGCTCCAAGTAGAATAAGACCGACCCTGATCAGGTCCTTGTTCTTCTTGGCCATCTTGCGGAACGCGGGGCCGCCGACGATGGTGGGACGGTTGTTGGCACCCGTGATGTAAAACACGCCGCCGTTCTTGTGCTGCGCGCGCGCCCGGAGGAATTCCTGAGAGCCAACGATGGGAGTACGCGCAATATCGCCGTTACGGTCGAGCTGCACAGCAAACTTGATGGGGTCGCCGCGCAGATTGCGGATCAGCGCGTTGCGGTCCGGACCGAAGTCCATGCCGGCATCGAGCAGAGCCTTGGCACTCACAATCTTCGTGGCGCCGACGCCCAGGGCACGGTACGCCGAGTCGACAGTGTCGAGGCTGGGCATGCTCCGTCCCCCCGCGCGAGAACGCATCACCTCCCCTCGCGCTCCCTGGGCGGAGGCGGAGGCCCTGGCAGGGTCGAACGCACCGAGACGCTCGGCGACGGAGCTGCCGGTCACGCCGGCAAGCCGGTCGCGGCTCACGCGGAGGCCACCCATGGTGCGCCTCGCCTCAATGTCGTAATCAGCAAAATCAGCCATGACCGGTAAGTGAACAGCGGTGCAAGGGTTGCCCGTGGCAGGTGAGGATTGGCGTTGACCGGACGAGGTGCGCTCCTGGCTTTGTGCGGAGATGCGTGCTCGCACCCGTGGTACGACGGGTTGAGGAAAGCAGGACATGGCCGCTCATCGCTCGGGAAGCATTAGAAACGTCGAGGACGGCAAAGCACGTGCACGCTGGGCTGTATCACCTCCACCCGGCGACGTTTCCGAGGTGCGCCTTGAGTCTCAGCGCGGGAGCGTCTCGCGTCACCCGTCTCACGGCCTCGGCCTGCTGCTGCAGCAGGGACGCGATGAGCTCGCGAGGCTTGCGGTGGGTCAGCCTCTCAATGTCACTGTCCGAGACGAGGGTGCGCAGCGCGTTGAGGTGGGCGATTGCGTAATTCACGTGCGCGAGGCGCAACAGCGGGTGCTGGTCCTGCTCCGCCTGCGTGCTCCACTGCGCGGCCCGCTGCGTCACCGCCCGCGCGCCGGCGCAGACGCTCTGCGGGAGCCGGGTCTCCCTCCAGGACACGATCGCGGCAATCGCGGTCGCAACCGCCACGAGGAGCAGCACTGCGACGCCGACCACGACGCTCGGCGGAACCCTGGACAGGAACCGGGACACCTCCCCGCGGCTACCGCGGCGTGACGAAAGGTCCTTGTGACGCGATTTCGCCGCGGCGAAGGGCGCACGGCTTGCGGGTGTTGCCGCAGGCATGGCCACCAAGATGTAAGGGCGCTTCGCGGTGCCTGCTTGCGCGGCGCACGTTGCTCGTCGGCAGCGCTCGACTGCAAGACGTCTACGGCGAGCGAGCACTCGCGTCCAACGTTGTTCTGTGGTGTGGATAAGGAACCGGCCGGCCCCGTCGTCTTCGGCGGTTGGGCGCCCTTGCTACTCTACCGCGGCCGCCTGGCCAGCGTTGCCAAACGCCGCCGCTCCGAGCGCCTTGCGCGCTGTCCCGACCCTGCGCTTCCTCGACTTTTCCAGATCTTCCCTCTTTACCAGTTTCACGGTCTCGGTATAGGTCGTAGTTGCCTTCTGGTACTCCTTGATGGCCTTTTCGATGCTCTCCATGAGCGCGGGGCCGACGCGCTCGTCGAAGATGGTCTTCATGACCTGCAGCATGTTGGCGCGCGTGACGCGCGTTTCGACCAGCGCCGGCGCGAGGCGCTGCAGCACGGCGGTGGTCGCGGCCACGATGCAGTCCAGCGCTGCGCCCATGCTCGGCGCCGCTCCGCCATGCCTCTCCGGGACGGCCTGCACCACGTGCTCTGCCGTGCCGCTCGCGTCCTGCAGCGTGACCGGCATGCCCTTGGCGTCCTCGCTCTGCGCGGCCGCGGCCTTGGCAAAGGGCAGCGCGCGCGTCGCCAGCTGCCTGCTCTCGTCGCGCAGCCTGTTCTCGTACGAGCGCTTCGCCGCCCTGAACTGCGCCGCGGTGCGGTGCGCGGCGGCAAACTCCTTCAGCGTTCGCGTCGACGCCTCGTCGAGCGTGGCTGGGTCGCCGATGACCAGCTTGGCCGGCTTGCCCGCAGTCACCTCCATCGCCCACCGCGTCTTGGAGAATCGGCGCTTGAGATCCTCGACGTGCAGCTGGGCCACAAACTCGGGAACGGTGAGGGGCTTTGTCGCGTCCGGGTCGGCTCGCTTGCGCCCGTTGCGGGAGCTGCTCACAGAGGCCGCGTACTCCCCAGGGCGCATCGCGCCTCCCGACGGAGTCTGCAGCAGCATCGGCGCGCCGCGAGTCTCGTCCTCCTCCTCATCTTCTTCATACTCTTCCTCGTCGTCGCTACTCACACCCTCGTACTCCAGCCCCGCGCTCGACAAGGGGTGACCGTCACGCAATCGCTCAAAATCCGTTTCGTCTGTTCCGTCTTCCGTCGCACGCGCCCTGCCCGAGCGCCGTGTGCTGGAGGCCATCACCGCCGCGCCAGATGCAAGGTTGCGCACGCTGCAAACCTCACGGCGCCGGAGCGAGCGACGCGCGCACTTTATTTCCGCGCTCTTAGGGTACGGTAGTGAGCATCGCGCTCGACGCTCGACATTGCTGGCGCACTGGGGACTCTTTCGTCTTGTGGAAGCCAGCGCCCTCACGGCGACGACGTGTCCGACGACGCGGACCACGGCTCGAATGTGAGGAACTCGGCGCGTGACGCACGCGTGCTGCGAAGCACCGGCGCAGCAGTGCCCGCCGCTGCGCCGCCGGCCCCTGCGCGCCGCAGCGCATCGACGTCGATGCCGATCTCGCGCCTTCTGACACTGGTATCCTCTGCGCTTGCCCACGCGGCCTGCAGACGAATCACGTCGTGCCACTGGTGGGCGACGGCGGGCGGCGGCGGTGTCCACCGCGCGCAGCTCAGATCCGGAGACACCCACATCTCGTCGACGCAGTGCGAGGGGAGGACGGCCTTCAGGAGCCGGCCAGCGGCCGACCGCGCGTCGTACCACGCGCAGTCGTCGTGCGCAGCGTACCACAAGTACTTTCGACGTCCGCTCTGCCGCGCGCGAGGCGAGGAGGCGGGCGGGAGAGAAAAGTCAGCACGCAGCCCACCACCGCAACCCCCGTGGCTCGGCGCCTCTGTCAGTAGCCGCGTCCGCACGGAGATTGCGTCCGTGTCGAAATGTCGCGTCCGCGAGGGAGCACTGCTCCGTGCCGCACCAGAAGCTCCGGACGCGAGCCGTACCAGGACCTCTGGCGTGTCGTCCAGAATGCTCAGAACCAGCGCATCTCCAAAGCGCTCCCGCTTCCGGGCTTCGGCCGCCGCAAGTGCTTTGGCGTACGCCTCCTTCCGCGCCGCCGTGACGGCAAGAGTCTTCATCATCGTCGATCTCTACGCGCTCGTGCTCCCCGATGCAGCCTCCGCGCTCCCACCGACAGCGACGTCGCCCGGGGCACGCAGGGACATCCACATTACAACGTTGTAGCGCACCTTGTCGGCGCCGCGGACGTGGAACGGGGACACGCGGTGCACGCAGGCGCTGCCCCCTTCCATGATCAGCCCCGAGCCCGGGGCGCAGCGCACGATCCTGCCGCCGCCCGACGCAACCTCAGTGGCACCCTCGGCTCCCTGCGCGTCCATGTTCCGCGCGCCCAGGTGCAAGAGCGCCGTCGAGGACAGCTGCGGCGAGTGGTTCGGAAACCATCGGTGGTCGGGCGGCACGCCGCGCGCCCGGTGCCCGACGAGGCCGCACCCCCCGTCGGCGGCCGCTTCTCTCCCCGACGCGTCCGCGCGCGAGATGCGCGACGTGTCCGAGTGCCAGGCCATGCCGGCGCAGCGCCGGACGACGCGCACGCGCTCGAGGTGCAGGCGCGCGGGCGGCGGCCCTCTGTCCCCGCCCCCCGCGCCGAGGGTCGCCGTCGCCGGTGCCAGGTCTGCCTCGTCAGGCGGCGTGCGCCGCACGCTGTCCATGTGCCGGTCCCATCCGCGGCGACGTGCCTCGCCCAGCATCGCCGTTGCCGCGGCCTGCACGGGGCCCGACAACGCAGGAGCAAACGCCCGAAGCTGGTACAGCTCCACGATCACCGCGCCGTCGGTGCGGCACGTGACCGCGCGACCCTCTCGCGCCATGACCGTCATCCAGCTGTCGCACAGCCAGCGCAAGCTCTCCGCGTCCGCGTCTGATATGCCTGCGCCGGCGGCGGCGACCTGCCGCCGCGAGAGCGCGTCAACGCGCCCCGGCCGGGGAGCCGCGGCGCCCGCACGGAGCAGCGCGTTGTTGATCGTGTCGCCCTGCACCGTGCCGCGCCCGCAGGGCAGGGAGCGGCCGAGCATGCTCTCGCTGTCCTCGGGCCGCGCAAGCTGCACGAGCGCGCGACTCGGCTCGCCGAAACTCTGCGGAGGTGCGCGCCCGAGCAGCGCGGAGAACCACTGCCGAAGCACCGAGGAGCCCGCAGGCGGGCGCCACAGCCACACCACGACGACGGTCAGTGCCTGGTCCCCGACACCCACCGCGCGCATGCTGCACCCGTCAAGTCTGGTGCCCGATCCGCTAAGCACGCAGCAGTATGGAAGTGCGTCCGTGACCGGCGCGGGGTCCGAGAGCGACGGCAACTGCCGCGCCCCCTCGCTGCACCGCACCTCCACAGTGGACGCCGACGCTTGCCCCGCCCGGAGCGATGCCGCCAGCCGTTCGTGGTTGCTGCTAAGGTCTGAGGCCTGATCTCCCAGCATGCCGGCGGCCGGGAGCGGAAGGATGACCACCGCCGCACCGTGCGTGCTCCACAATCTGTTGCGAGGCGACGCGCGCCCCCCGGCAAAGGGGAGGATCGATACCCACTCTCCGCCGGCCGATACGCGGACCGTTCCAGCGCGCATCACTCGGCAGCCGGCAAGTCGCCGCGCGTGATCGTCAAGCGCCAGCTGCCTGCACGCACATCGCGCGGCTGCTATCGACAGAGCGGCGAGTCCCCAGCCTGCTCGCTTGCATATCGGGTCGGCGCTGTGCGTGGGCACGCACGACACACCGTCCTGGTGGGGGGTCCGATGCTGCTGGTGAAACCGCGCCGCCACGTCGCCGAGGCCGACTGCATGGGTGTGAAGCGCGTGCAGGGCGGTACCGGCAGAAGAGTCGCTCATAAACTGGCGCAAATCATCCAAGTCGAGCCGCAGCGTCCGCGGCCGGGAGGGGGCGGCGCCCACACGCGCCTGCCTCGCATCGTGCTCGACGCTCGACACGAGTAAAGCGTCGGATGCGTGCCCGACAGTCTCCAGGTCTCCGACTCGCGCGCTGGGCGGAGCGGCGGGATAGTCGGCAAGTGGCAGGCAAGGTGCGAGACTGAGACTGCCGGCGTCGCTCGGTCTGTGGAATCGCGCCGGCAATCGTTTCCAGTCGTCGCAGCCCGCACACCCACCGCGTCCTCCGCGCCGGGCCCGTGGCGCGCGGCCCCTGTGCTTGGTGCGCGCCGTCGATGCCAAGACAACAGCGACAATGACTGCGATACACACGATCAGCCCACCCGTCACCGCGATCGCAACCACGTCACGCTTGCCTAGCGCCATCGCTGGCTCGTCGGGTTGGTGACGGTCGCGTTGCCAGCGAGCGGCTGTAAGAGAAGAAGAAGCAGTCATGTGCCGCGACCGGAGGAGGATGACTCTTCTCTGTGGCGGTGGCACCAGCGTCAGGATTCTGTCACGAGACAAATAAACTCATGTGGCGCGTAATGCTTTTATTCCGTCTTACGCACGCCGACGACAGGCTCTCAATGCATCAGCTACGCCAAAGTTGAATTCATTGACCGAGAAGCAGTGTAACGGTCTTTGTTTACATCAGAGTCCCATCCACGTGTCACACGCGGCGCCGGACCTCGAGAGCATGCGCAGCCTGGCAGAGTAGTTGTGCGCGCTCTTTGCGCGCTCAGGTGCTGTACGCCGTACAAGTGGATCCTCCTCGCCCACCTCGGGTGGCTCCGGATCGTCCGGGCCCTCGGGACCCGGATCGTCCGGTCCTTCCGGCCCGGGGTCTGGAGGTGCGGGTGGCTCGGGCTCGGGCTCGTCCCCGCCCCCCGCTGTGCGCCCGCGAATGTCGGCAATCACTTTGGCGGCGGCCGTTAATACGTACACGCCCGCAACTGCGAAGATGGCCCAGAAGTAGTGACCAATAGTTTCGACGGCATCCTTTATTGCTGTCGCAAACTTGTTGACCGTGTCTGCAGTTGTGCACGCAACGCTCTTCTTCTCCCCGGGATCACACGGCTTTGTGAGCTCCCCCACGATGATGAGGACAATGACCGCCACGGTGATGACAACGATGCCGATGAGGATGCCATGGACTAGTCGCGCCTTGCTCTGCTCGTGCAGGACGAGACGCTCCTGGGAGCTCGCGGGCTGTCCTTTCTTACCCTTTGCAAACACTCTGTTCTTTGCTTCAATCATTGCGCGTCCTGCTCGACGCGCGCCTCTCTCGACGCCAGACGTCACGCGAGACACCTGCGCCGATGCGGTGTGCATCATGCGAGCGACGCGCCCCCCCTGCCGCCGCGGCTCAGCGGCTCCACTGGACACTGCGGCAGACACCGGCGCGGGGCTCGTCGACACCACACCGCTGCCCTGCAAAGGCACCGCGGAATCGCTCATCGCTATAGCGACGTTGGCGCAAGCTCTCCCCGACAACCAGGCGCCAGCGCACGCCGAAGGGGACTGCGCGTGGTTGTACCTCGGGCGCACACTGAGGATGCGTCCAACCCGCGCCGGCACGGTCACGGTGCTGGAGCATGGTTCATCCGCACCCGCACTTGTGCGTTCGTCCGGGCAGCGGACCATGTGCTGTCACAAGGTAGCAACCACAAAAGCAGGATGTCTTGAGCCGGACAGATGGAAGCTGCGCTGCCACCGCGCAAGCCGTGGGTAGCCTTATGCCGTGTGACACCTGGAAGCCGCTCTCCCCCCGTGTGATGCATTGTATGGTCTGCAAGCAGCCAGCAGCAGACATCATATCTACACGATCCAGCCGGTACGCGTCCTTGTCTCAGAGCCTTCTTTCACGCGTACACGACTTGCACCACACAGCGGGGATCGATGCACCTGGGTTTGGTATTTGCCACGGCGGCTGTTTGCCCTTGGCTGGCTTCAAGTCTGCCTCCTCTTCCGTCCGTCTTTATATTTGAGACAAGCATCTTGTCGCGTGGTTCACTCTCAGCTCGTAATACTGCCAATGTCAGGTTGGTACACAGGTGCGTTGCGCTGCTTTGCTTGTATTTACGCCCGACTACGTGTGCCCTCCCTCGCTCTCGCTCGCCCGTCTCCCGCTTCGTTGCTACGTACGCTTCTCGCAGTCTGTACCGTAATGGAAAATATCGACTCTGTCCCGCTCCAAGATGCCAAATGTAAGCAGTTAAAGCATGATCTCCTCCGCCGGCCGCCAAAAGGTCAGTAGCAAGAAGAAAGGTTAGTTAGTTATGCGCTGCGGACGCTGGTGTTTATAACTGTGCCGTCAGCAGTGTTTTTGCCTTGCGCCTGTATGTGTCCAGCTCCAGCTCAGCGATCAGTTAAATTTAGCCTTGTGCCGTTGCCCCCTTAGTGTCAAATGTGGTTATTGTCCCCCGTGTTCGTAGTCCTCTCAATCTAACATGCTACCGTTCACCTTGCACGAGCATCGGCGTGTTTTTAAATGCTGTTGTTCTTTGTTAAATCTAATTTCTCATCTGCCCTCACCGTCACCCCGGCCCCTCCTCCCGCAACCCGACATTCACCTTGACAATCGAGTCATGCGTCGATGTTCGGTGCGGGAGGGGGGGCCTTTTTTATTTTCGATGCGTGCACGCAGGGGATACATGCCAGAAAAGGGATCTGTTCCTGATGCTCAACGCGTTGCCTGACGGTAGCGACGGTGGACGAATTTCTGGTGGCAGTGTTGGCACTGATTGAAAAGGTGAGTATTATTGCGGTTTTGTACAGCCAAAGTTTAATCCATTGCACAAAGTAACAACGTGACGTGGTCCGTTTAGATACATGAGCTTCGACCAGCAGAATACCGTGCGGAAGCAGCTGGCCGGTCTGGCCGAGCGGGCGCGGTACTTTACGCTGCGTCTCCAGGCGGTGGGTGATCTGAGATTCGCTCAGCTGTCCAGCGATCGTGCGAAGCAGGTACGGGCATGGTTAAGGGGAGTCGAAGCATGTGCGAACCAGGCGCGCCCGCTGCTGTCGCAACTCGGTATTGATATACCAGACAGCGGCGGCAAGATAAGATCGACCATTGCTGCTCTTTTAAAATGGAGTGAGACTACGGGGGCAGAGGACGCGGCTGCTGGAGAGCCACAGCAGCGCGCGAGGGAGCCGACGCCAGCACCGATGCCAGATGCGGCCGCGGCCGCGTCAGGCAAGGAGCTGTCGGCCGCTGCGCGTAGCGCCATCGCGCGCCAGCAGAGACTGCAGCAGCAGCAAGAGCCACCGGGCACGCCGCACGATGTACCGACACAAGGGTTGCAGGTGCTGCAGCAAACGCCGGCTGAAGGTCCGGTCGCGGAGTCAAGTCCGGTCGTCGCATCTGACGTCGCCACTGTCGCCGCTGAACAGGCAGCGGGGTCCAAATCGCAACGCCCGTTTCCTGGTGCAAATGTCACCGGTGCGGCCACAGAAGCTGTGTCTGTGCCACGCGGCGTGCACTTCTTCTACGGAAAGGACAGTCCGTTCTCGCAGTTCCACGCGGCGCCATTTAAGGTGGACGGCGTGAAGTACCAATGTGCGGAGCAGTTCATGATGGCGGAAAAGGCGCGACTGTTTGGCGACAACGAGATGCGAGCAAAGATCTTGGAGGCCACGATCCCGCTGAAGATGAAGCAATACGGGCGCAGGGTGCGGAATTTTGACAGCAACATCTGGGAAGAGGCCCGCGAGGACGTGGTGTTCCGGGGCAACAAGGCCAAGTTCGAGCAAAACCCGGATCTTCGCGAGGCGCTGCTACGGACGGCGCCGGACCTGCTGGCCGAGGCCAATCCGCGCGACCGCATCTGGGGCATTGGTCTTTCGGCAAAAGTCGCGGCCGTGACGCCGCGCGGCGAGTGGCCGGGGAAGAACCGGCTGGGCAAGGTGCTCATGCGCGTGCGGGACGCGCTCGCCGCCGAGGGTGCCGAGGGTGCCGGGGCACGGCCGAGGACTCGCGCAGAGAGAATACGGGGCTGCGCAGATGACTCTGAGCTGAGGTGCGGCACCGCTGGCGGCGACGACGTGCTCACCGGCAGCGGTACGCTGGTGTGGCTACGCGACTGTGCGTCGCCATCGCTAGCTGCAGCGGCAGAGGAGGGTGCGGCGGAAGCGGACGGCGGCCGTGCTGCGGACAGGGCACCCCGGGTGAAGAGGAGCAGGATCAAGTGGCTTCCCGACTCGGAGGTGGCGCTGCCCGTGTGTGTATGGGCTCCCGCGGCAAGTCGCGAGACCAACCAAGGCGCCGTGATCAGCACCGGTACCCTCGCAGTGAGCAGCGAGCAGCACCGGCTCGCGTGCTGCGAGAATGCGCGGCGTGCCGATCGAGCTCCGCACGCGCCGTCAGCCGCATCCGCCGCGGCAGGTGGTGCCGCGGTGCCGGCGCCTTCTGAAGCATCCGCGGCGGGTCGGCGCCAGCGCGGCAGCCCCCTCGTTCAGCGCGACGCTTACAGAGGCACGGACGGCGTGGTCCTGGTGCCCGAGCTTGATGTTCGAGCGGCCACATCGGCGGTGCGCGCACTCGTCAGAGACGCTGACAGCACGGCCCTCGCGGCTGTGCTCACCGCGGCGTCGACGCGGTCGTGGCGGGCAGAGATGCGCAGGCTGCCGGCACCGGAGCGTACCTTGCTCGCACGTGCGCTGAACATTGCTTATTTCCCGGAAGATGAAAACACAGTGCAGGCCGTGCTGCGCCAGGGATCCGTCGTCGCGCTCCGTGAGGTGTACAGGAAGATCTGGACAAACGCGCAGCGCAGAGCGGACGCAGCACGGTTACTGCTCGAGAATTTTGCCGGGCGCCTGGAACGGGAACCGGAAACGCAGCACCTGACGCGAGCAAACATCTCGGACGCTCTCTTTGATGGTCAAGGTGAGGAGACGCGCCAACTGAAGATCGCTTTTGCAAAGTCTCTCGGTGACGTTCTCGGTAAAGCCGCGCGCTAGCGCACGGCAGGAAACTCGCGCTCTTTGTTGACCTCTGGGGACCGCGCTTCGGAAGCGTGCGGTTGCGCTTTCGCATCTGCATCGCCTCGCATACACCACCAAATAACCGTTCCGTGCTCCGCCGCGCGAATTCGCTGCACCAGCGCGCGTGCTGGCAAATGTCGCAAGATGGGACCCTCGCTGCGCTCTTTGCAATGGCTAGAGAGCAAGAGTCAGCGGAGCGGGGTGTGCGTGAGACCGACGCGTTCGTACCAGATACCGGGGACAGCGATGACGCGGCGCTCGACGCGTCCGTGTCTGGGAGGCCGTCATCTGCGCTGCAAAACGCGTGGGTGGTGGCAGCCCTGCGGCGTACACGCAGCAACCCGTCTCCGCACGCGTTCAGGGCCCTGGCCATGACCGACGCCGTCGTGGACCTTGCCTCTGCGCACGGTGATGACCCCGAGCGCTACGCCTTTGCGCTCGTGAGACGGATGAACCAGGAAGTACGACGATTCGTTCAATACGCGGAACGTGAACAGCGCCACACCGAGGAGTATCGCTCCACAGCAGTCGACTATGCTCCCTTTGGCGTCGACGTCGACGTTGTGGCCGTCGCTATCGAGGCAGCCCGCAGCTACAAGGAGCGGTCTGCAGCTGGAGACGCTCGCGAGGGCGCTGCGGGGCGCGACGAGCGGTCAGAGGTCGGACGCCTCGCACAGGCTGTCGCCGCTGCAGTTGATCTGGAGCTTCGAGCGCCGGACGGGACGTGGCCGTACGGGAAGCCGCGTGAGTGGCCCAACATGCTCTTTGCCTCCCTCCCGGCGGCAGCGATCGCGCTGGCGCTCGCCCTCGGCGCGCCGGAACCGCTGCCGCCGAGCGACGAAGCTGTCCGTATCGTGGCGGCCCGTCTGCGGTCGCACCCCAAGGTGCTTTCCGCTGCGCTACAGCGAGCGATGGAGTTCAGACCGACGAGGAGCCTTGCAGAGGCAGCAAAGGGGAAACTGGAGACACGGCCGGCGGTGTGGTGGCGGCCGCTCGCACCGACAATGCCAGTGATGGAGCTGCACGAACGCCTGGCGTCGGCACCCGGAGAGCTGCTACAGATCGTCAGCGAGCACATGTGTCTTGAAGGAAAGGCGGCGGATGCGGTGTACAGCGGCGAGCATGCGTGGCCGGAGACGCTCGGCTTGGAAGCTGATGCGGGCGCCACGGCAGAGCTGGAGATCGCAGCGGACGGATCGGTACTACTGCGCTCCGCCAGGCGCCGCCTTCCGCGCAAAGCACTAAGCGGCGCGACGGATGATCTGCTCGCCGATGCTCCGGAAGAGGGCGAGCGCAAGCTTGTGCTGGCGCTGCCAGCTGTGCGCGTAAGACTTGGTCCGGAGCAGCGCAAGTTTTTATGACGACGCCCAATATGCTCTCAAGTACTCGCGCTGCGATGGGCTTCTTCTTCGACTCGCCTGAATGCGGATGCTGCATTGTACGGCTACCCTGCGATATGACCCTACCCAAGGCAACCTTGCTGCAGCACATACATCACCATGTGTGACTATAACTACGGACGTGGTCGTGGTGGCGGGTGCGGTCGCCGGCACCACAGCGGCGCCGGCTGCGGTAGCGGCGAGGCGATCGACAGCGTCGCTCGCGTAATCGCCGCGCTTGTCGGACGTGATCGCTGTCCCGACGGGTCCGTGATTGACACTGTGTATTACAAGCAGCCGAGCCCTTCTACCGTCAGGTACCAGATTGTCGACAACACCGAATTCCTGAGCTTTGCGAGCAGCCGTCCGCTGACCTCTGCTTCTGGCGCGGTCGACCTGGCCGGGACCAACATCTCGTACCAGGGTCAGAATCTCAAGGCCGCTGGCAAGTTCACGGAGACCTTCTTCCTCGTCAAGACACTTCTCGGAGGCCCGAGCGGCAAGCTGCAGGCCACGCTCACATACGACGACACGCCCTCCGGCAGCACCACGCAAGTGTCCTCGAACCGCTTCCTGGTGACAGCCGCAGAGGGGGCGTGGAAGGATGCGCGTTTTGTCGAAATCGAGTACAACAACGTGACCGGGGTCCGCACGTGCCGCATCCTGTGCTAAGTTACGATATTCTACGTGTGGGGCTCCATTGCACGGCGAATAAAGAGCAATGCAAGTAAGACAGTTTATGATCCTCACTGTGTGTCGCGGTCGTGCGCCGGAGGATTGCGAACGTGCGCAAGCGCCCCACTGCTGGCGCACTTGCCGCTGGCGCCGTTTTCGGCTCTCGCGGCCCCCGCGGCGGCGCACCCAATCTCACGCCGCAGCGCGCGCATCTCGCGAACCACGGGGTTGACGACCGCGACGTGGCTGGCTACGAGCCCGAGCACACGCAGAAGAACATAGATCAGCATGACGTACTCGACCACTACCAGCACGCTTTGGTAACGCTTCTCAATCATCGCGTCGCACTCTCGGACGGCCTCTGGGGTAGAGCTCCAGAACGCTGGGTTGGACCCGGCGGTGAGCGAGGCGCAGATGTGCGCGGGTGACGCGCCGCCCCATCCCCCCACGCTGCCCCAGCCGAACCCCTTCATGTACAGACTGCGCAGCGGTCGCACGACGGCCTCCCGACGCAGCCACGCGTAGATACTGACGGCGACGCTGGACAGAAGCCGAAGCACGTCACGCGCCGCCGCCGAAGCAGAAGACGCCGCGTGCTTAAAGTGCATCGCGGCAGCGAGCAGCGCGGAGCAGAGCGCGCCTGCCGCGACCGCGAAGCGCGGGGCGTCGGGGCCCTCCGCGACGCCGTGCAGGGGCCTGATCTGGCATCGTGGGTGCTCTCCGAATCGGCCCACGTCGTCTTCGGCTCCGTGAGCGGCCCACGCGAGCACGATGCCGCAAGTCGTGAGGGCGGCAAGCGTCGCTACGGCGCACGCGCTCCGACGGCCGCGTGAAAACACGACAGCGCGGTTGCACTGGCCTCGCGGCAGCCTCTCCGCGCTACCCGCCACGACAGCTCTGTCGCGCGTGAACAGCATGCAGAGGCAGTCGCAAGAGATGCGCGCCAGGCACAGACCTTGCCGGCGCGAGAAGACCGTGGCCGACCGAAGCGTGCGCCCTGGTTGTTAGGCGGCATGTTAACGAGACGAGTGGATGAAACGTGCCGGGTACAGTCGATGGGGCGCAGTTTGTACTACCTCGTCGAGCCACGCGCCATCAAGGTGCTGGCGAGTCTGCTACAGCCGGAGACAGACAGTCGGTGCCCGTCGCCGGCGCCCCAGCCTCTGCATGTTGTGGCGCGTCGCCCTGCTGGAGGTCGCTGCGTTCCCGTCCTCGCGCATCCTCGCCGTCGGCACCGTCACCATCGTGACCCACGCTTGACGTGGCGTGCGAAAGTGTGCCGAGCACGTCGGCTTCGTACGCGTGGTGGTGAGAAGGCACGCTAAAGACCGGTGTGCCGAATACAGCCGCCGCTTGGGACAAGAGCCGGGCCGAGAACTCGGACGTACTCCGGATGATGGCAATTTGCCGAGGTCGGCTCCAGGGGACACTGCCGGCCAGCTGAGATAGAAGCTGGCGACTCTGCCGCGCCAGCTGCGCCGCCGCGCCGTCTTCGCCGCCGTCTTCCGACGGTGCGCTCCCGTCTCCGTCAGTGTCGCGTACACCAGCGCCGCGCGAAGGCTCCGCGGGTGGGGCTGCTTCGTGGGCGGGTGCCTCGTTGCGGGCGCACGCTCGGCGGTTTGCGCGGCCTGCCGCTGCCTCGGCAGCCGAAGTTGCCTCGGAGGCGCCACCTGGGCCCTCTTCGCCGGTACCGACGGCAGTCGTCGTGCGTGACAGGAAGCAGACGCGCGAGTGCCCGGACCGCGTGTGAATGACGAGAGCGAGCGCCGACGGAGCGTCGACGAGCACTGCGTCGACGACGATCGAGTCTCGCAGGCTCACCCACATCTGAATGGCGGGACCTTGGTCCTGCACCTCTGCGGCTGCGGAGGAGTCTTCCCCGTCGCGACGCGCAGCAGCTGCAGTAGTCGCAGATGCCCCGGTGTGTGCGGTGCGTACGGTCACTGGCGACTCACACGTGCGCACCGTCTCCACGACCTGGAGCGCCAGAGCCAGGCGCTCGCCGCAGTCTTCGCAGCTCACGGGGGCGCGTCCGCCGATGCGGCTCACCAGATCGTCGATCGCTGTGGTGCTTCGAGGTAGCGTGCGATCCCCGCGCGACCCGGCGGCGTGCGTCGTGTCCGACGCGTCCAGCCTCCGTATGCTCTCCTCGGACCTCGACCGCAAGTGCAGGCAGAGGTGTCTGTGGAGCACGAAATCCTGCCTCTGGCAGTCCTCGTCGCAATACCTCGCCACCGCGCAACCAGTGCAGTACCGCAGCGGCGACGGGCTCCTTCGTCCGCACCACGTGCACTCCATCTCGATGTGTGCCATCGCCCTCTCTCCCGCGGGTCCACACCCCCGGTGGCGCTGTTGATCAAGGCAAGCGTGTATCTGGTGCCACTCGAGGCGTCGCTCAGCGAGCGTACGCCCGTCACGCGCTGCCCCTTGCGTATTGCGCGCGGCGGGAACGCTCTACATTTTCGAGGCAGCAGCACCGATTTCCCCTTCCCTCCCCTCTGGAGCAGTTTCAGTTTCAAATAGGGGCACTGCAGCCGCCTGGCTTACCTCCTCCTCGTCGACGGAGCTCCCCTGCGCGATGCGCCGCGCCGCATCGCCGGCAGCCTCGGCCGCCTCGCCGGCCCGCCCGATGACCGACCCGTGGCTCTGCGCGTGGTGGAGCGCGCGCTGCACCATCACGGCCGCGTCTGACGCGCTGCCTGCACCGTCGTCGTCTGTCGACGCAGAGTGCAGATGATCTTCCTCGTGCCGAAGCTGCTGGTGCAGGCGCTCGATCTCCTCCATCTCGGCGAGCAGCGCCGCGTACAGCTTCAGGTAGCCGTCGACGCGGCCGCCGTGGGGGAGCTGCAGCTTGAGCTGCCCGGACCTGATGGAACCGTGCTGCGGGATGTCGAGCACGTAGCGGGCATCTTTCTGGCTCAGCCTCTGCTCGGCCCTCTCCAAGAGGTTACCAAGGTGCTCGACGACCGTGCGGGCCTTCCCGACTGCCTTTTCTCGCTGCGCGCGCAGCACGACCGGGACGGCGTCGCTGCGCGCCGCCGCTGTAATCGCCGCGGCGAGGCGTCGCACGTCTGCGCCCGACTCGGGGCTGTACAGCGCAGCCCCGCAGCGCTGGGAGGGAGCGACGCGCAGCAGCCACCGGCCGATCGTGTTTTCGCCAAGCGCGTCGCCGTCGCGCTTGGACAGGGCACGCGACGCAGGTACGGACGTCCCCGGTTTGAGCAGCCCGGCCCGCACCAGCTGCGCCTGCAGCGCGGCCACCTTGGCGGGCTTGCCCCGGCCGCGGACGGGGCGCGCCAGCTCCTTCAGCGCCCTGCGTAGCTCCTGATCCGCCGAATCTGACCTCGGAGCCCGCGTCCCGGCTGCCGCGGCGGACGCCGTCGCGAGACGCCGGGCGGAAAGCGCGGCAAGCCTCCTCACCTGCCTCGCCCGTGCAGCGTCAGAAGCGACACTTGCAAAGGTGGCACGCGCGGCTTCCTCCTCGCCGGCAGCGGGAGCCGCGGCGTACAGCTCGGCGAACCTGGACTCTGACGTCGACGCCATCGCACCCTTGTGCGTGCGAGCGGTTGCCTCGTGTGCCTCGAGTTACTGGCATGGCACAGGGGATGAACGACGTGTGATCCATTGTGGCAACGCTGGCCGACACATGCTGGATCGTCCCGCGACACGGTTCGTGCCGCGCTCTAGCTGGGGACCGAATCTGCTGTGCTCGTCATCCATCGTCGGAACCACGTGCGGGGGCGCAGGCGCGCAGGCCCGTGACGATTTGCGCGCGGCTGGATTCACCACGGCTGGCGCGGAGATGCCTGGACCGCGAGTGCCGCACGATGCCGCCGCGGACGCGATGACGGCCTCGACGAGGGCAGCGTGCGATAATGCCTTGGCGGGCACGTCGTGTCGAGCCGTTCCGTTCACGATGTTCACCCCGCTCACCACTCCATTCGCACGCGTCGCCCCGGTCGCTGGGTGGACGTACTACAGCTACCCCTACGCGCCGTGATGCTCCACGGTACCGCCGCGGTCATCCTCGTCCCCGGCCGCTGACCCCCCTGCCGTTTGCGGCGCCTCGCTCCGATACGTCGCGAGCCGCCGTGCAAATTCGGCCGCCGCGCGCCTCGCGCGCGTGCGCTCATTGTCCGCCCTGACGCTGCTCGCGATCGCCCAGGAGACGAGCGCGACGACGCCGGCCGCTCCGACTGCGATCAACAGCGCCCACACCCACCTGTACCTGTCCCACAGCGACCTCGCTCTGGACGGTGCGCGCTGGCCGGCGCGCCCGGGGGGACCTCGCCCGGAGGCGGCGGCAGCGCCGCCCCCCTGCGGCCCCGCTGATTTGCCCGCTGTTCCCTTTGGTGGTGACGCGGGTGGCGCTGCTGCGACCGCGTACGCGTCCCCACCCCCATCGCGTGGCGGTGCGACCGCCGGCATGTCGAACTGGTGCTCCACTTCGAAAATGTTGAACCCCTTCCTCTGCCCGGATGAATAAGGCGCGACGTCAGCGGGCTCGCCGCCGGAGGACCACCGCGCGTGCGATGGAGAGCCACGCCGGGTTTGAGGTGACCGCGAGCCTGGCGAGGCACTTTGAAGGTTGCGGGGACGCGCACCGCCGCCGGTGCCACCTCCGCCGCCTTCCACTGTCCCTCCTCCCACGACGCCGTTCTCCACGCCCGCGCCGCCGCTAACGTTGATCTGCAAGAGAGGATACCCGCCGTAGCCGTCGCGCAGACCGCCGTACGCGCCGCTCGCTCCGGGCCTGAATCTGCTCTCCGACAGCAGCCGCTGGATTTCACTTCTGCTAATCCCGTCGAGGACGCCTTGGCCTGGTCTCTGCGCCGACGCGCCTGGGGAAGGCGCCAGTCGCCGCGAGTTGCGACCCCTTGCGCCGGCGGCGGCGCCGACGCCCCGCACCTCCGCTCGCGCGCCCGGACTCGTCCGCTCAGATCCCACTGGAGGCGGCGCCCACCGCTGGCTGGGGACTGCGCTTCCCTCGGTGGCGAGCGCGCCCGCAATGCCGATGGACTCCGCAATGTCCCGCAGCGGGGCGGGGCCTCCCAGGGAGCTCTCGAGCATGTGCGCTGCCACGGCTAGAAAGTAAAAACCTTGAGAAGCGTGTCCGTATCCGCACAGGCTACTGGTTGCTCTTTGAGCCTGCGAGCCGGAAACACCAGGACGGAATAGTGTAGCGGTGTAGCGTTGCAATGTGGGGCGATATGTTGCGGTGCAGCCTCTTCACAGGGTCGTGCGCGAACGTCAGCCCGACCCTGCGCGCGGAGAGGGCCGCGCCGTGTTTGACGGGCTGGCGACGCGAGACGTCGGTGGCCCGCCGCGTGCGCGATCACGTCGGAGAGCATCGACCATATGCTGCGCAGCACGCAGCTCCGCTTTCATCGCGGCTCCGCCTGGCGCGGCAAGCCGGTGTGTGCGCGTTCTGCGAGCACGACCAATAACGCAGGCGTAACCGGTCCTTGCGCTGCGCGCGGTCCGAGCCTTACTTGCAAGCAGGCGGCTGACGCCCGGAAAGCATATCAGACGGCGAGTCGGATGAGTCACGCAGATGCGCAAAAGGGCCGCGAGGGTCGGGGCGGCATTTCTGAGGAAAGCAAGGGGCGCTCGGGCGCGGTGGCCACCGACGCAACCTCTGCGTACCTCCGATCCTCGGTCGGGCAACGCGTCTTCTTCCGAGGACAGCTGCTCGAGCAGGCACTGAAGCGAAACCAGCTTCCGTTTGGGGTTCTGATAAGCGACTCACTGCCGTCTAGTCCCAACAAGGTCAAGGTGGAAACGATCCCAACCGGCGGCGCTCGGGGCGCGCAGGACAAGGTGGCGAGCATCACCACCAACCGGGGGGACATTGTCGGCGGATCGGTGCCTGCCCACCCCAGGCTCGACCCCGATTTCATGGCGTACCTCCGCTCCCGCGTCGGCAAGGGGGTGGCACTCCAGGGCGACGCGCTGCGCGTCGCGGCGGCGCTCGGCGCGCGCGCCGCGGCCCGCCTGAAGAGCATCAACGAGCCGCTCGTTGCCGCGACGGTGGAGCTTGTCCCCGGGGGGAACACGCTGGCGGCGCGCTTCTCCGGCCAGAGCGGAGGCACGGAGGTCATGGTGTCGCTGCCGGACATTGTCGACGTGTCGCACGTGCAGAAGCTGCGTCTCGTTCGCGTACCCGCGTCCGCCTCGCTGCCCGCGACGGACGTGCCCTTTGCGAAGCTCGAGCAAAAGGTGTGCCGGCTGGCCTGCGAGGGCATGTCGGCCATGGTGCGCACCGGCCCCGCGTCCGACTACCCGGGCCGGTCCGCCGTGCAGGCGGGCTTCTGCCGCAGCTGCGCGTCCGACGGCTCTCTTCCAGACGACACCACGTGGAGGGCCGCCCTGGCGACGGCGCTCGGCGTCGTCACCCGTGTGCGCGAGGACAACGACGTGCGCTACCTGCGCTTCGCGTGCCCGAGCGAGGTCGTGCAGGAGGGAGACGCCCTGCAGCTCGCCGACGAGCAGTGCCACAGCTTCCTGCTTCTGATCGAGGCAAAGGCGAAGAAGAACAGGTACTACATGACGACGACGGGGCTGCCGCTGATGCTCAAGGCGGCCATCCTGCAGGTTGCCGGCGGGGACCTGTACAGGCACGAGGGCATCTACGCGGCCGTCGACTGGGGTGACATTGCCGGCTGGGGGGAGGCCGTCGGCTTCTTCACCAACCTGCATTTCGTGTGCAAGCGCATCGACGACACGGCCGTGCGCAACGTTCTCACGGCCGCCTTCTCGCGCGGGTACGAGCTCAGCACCGGCGACCTGAACGTCCAGCCGGCCAGCGTCCGCGCCGCCGGGGCCGGGTGCGGCAGGGGCAGCGGCGACGCCGACGGGCTCTGACCCGCAAGTGTGTATATATACGCGTGCCACCAGCACATTCACGAGCGCTCGAGGGCGGAGCACGCGCTCTGCACCGCCTCCCGCGCGTCGGATGCCGCCTGGCAGGCCTCGAGCGAGTAGTCGAGCACATCCACCACCGACACGGCCCACGTCGCGAGCGCCCCGCGTGCTACGGCGTCCGACACGCTGGCCCGGGCGCGGCAGTACCTCGACGCCGCGGCACGCATGTCCTCGATGCCAGCACCGGGAGGCAGGGCGCCCTGCGCTTCGGCGCCCGCTTCCGCCGGTGCCGCGTCGGACAGGAACGCAGACAGCGCCGACACGGCGCCGGTAAGGGTCTGAACCGTGCTGGTCAGCGCACCGTCGGATGCCTGCAGGCTGCGTGCGGCGTCCGCGGCGTGTCGCTGGAGCGCGAGGCAGGCCGCACCGGCCCCCGCGCCCGCGCAAGAGGACGCAGCGTCACGGTGCCGCCGCAGCACCGCACCGGCGGTCTCGGCCGCGTGCGCTCGCAGCGCGTCGCGCGCGGCGTACGCCCCCGCGCGGTGCCTGGCGTCCATGACGGTCACCAGGTCCGCCGCCTCGCCCGCCAGGGACGCGGCGTTCTCCCACTCCGCCCTGGCGTCGGCAAACTCCTGCAGGCTGCGCAGTGCGGCGAGGGACCGCAGCTCGGCGCGCCGATTCTCCATCACCACGCGCGCGCGCTGCAGCTGAGCGAGGGAGCGCGACAGCCTGGCTTGCCGCATCGCCAGCTTTGCCTCCTTTTCGCGTTTTTCGAAATTTTCAAGCCTCTCGGAAATTGAGTCTCGCAGAGAGGGGACGGCAGGGGGCCTCGATGACGCAGCGGCCCTCGTCTGCGGCTCGCGCCGCGCCGCGCCACCGCCGTCACCATAGTCAGCACCACTGCCGTCTCGCGCCGCGCCGGCGTCAGAGCGAGAATCGGTAGAGAACTGGCGTGCCAGGGCAGCGCGCTGCTCCCCGAGGCTCGCGATCTGCACCTTGCACGTGCGCTCGCGCTGGCGTGCCACTGCGAGCGCTCGCTCCACGATCCCCAGGTCGGCGCCCTTGAGCGCCCTCTTGGCCTTGTCCGCCACCACGTCCAGCTGCGGCGAGGACAGCGTGTCCCCGTGAGCGTCCAGAGTGGCAGACGTCGCACCCTTGATCGCCGCCGCCTCCCGCGCGGCTGCCTCGGTGGCGGCAGTGATCTCCTCGATGGATGCTCTGAGCGTGCGCGCCGCGGTCGCCAGTGCCAGAGAAAAGTCGTCACCCGCGGCGCCCGCGGTGGTGCCGCCGACGCCACCCGCAGTCGGGGCCGCGAAGCGACCGGGTGAGCCTCCCTGTGCCGCGGCGCGTGCAGCGGAGGCGGCGGCCATCGACGCGGAGACTGCCTGCTCGCTGCGTGAAACTGCGCTGTCAACGGCGAGGAGGCGAGCAACGACGTCCTCGACCGCCGCGCGGTCGTCGGACTGGCCGCCGAGGAGCGCGTCGGCGTCGGAAGCGAGCTTCTGCACGCGGCTGCGGAAGCGCGACGCGCTAGAGGCCCACACGTCGGCTGCCTTGCGGGCCGCGGGCCACGCGCTGAGCGCGGCCGCGCGCTCGTCCGACTGGATCTGCTCGAGCACCGCGCGCGCGTGCGCCCGCATCGCCGCGACGTCGTCCTCGAGCATGCCGCGGTCCCTGCTGAGCTGCGCAGACACATCGACCAGCGCTCGGACGGCGTCCGTGCGGGCGTGCTCGGCGGCCACGAGCGCGGCTTCGACCGAGCGGTGAAGCGCAGCGACGTCCGAGGACATGAGCTTCGCCAGGTGCGCGGCGGTTGTGGGCAGCCCGCGCCATGCGACCGGTAGCAGCAGCGGGTCCACCGCTGATGCCGTCTCGAGCTCGCGGCGAGCCCCCTCCAGGTCGTGCAGCAGACGGGAGATTGAAGCCTTGCAAGACTCGACGGTGCTCGCGGACAGCTCTCGGACGGACTGGATCTGCTGCATCTGCATCTCACGTGTGCGATCGCCGCCGTCCCGCGTGGATCTGTCGACGTCGGGGCTCGTCGGTGTAGATGCGGCCCCGGCAGCAAAGGGGGCCCGATCCGCGCACGAGCCGCGCGCCCCGGCCCCCCGCGACCCTGCCGGGCACGAGCACAGCTGGCGCACAGCCCTGCAGGCCGCTTCACACAGCGCGGCTATCCGCGCCGACACGTCGGACGACCTGTCGGTGCCACTGGCGGCCCGGCGCGCCTCGTGCAGCACCGCGCCCAGCGCCCCGCCGGTCGCGTGCTCTGCTTGGTCGCTCGTCGCTCCAGAGTGCCTTGTTACCCCTCCCCGTGTCACCTTATTATGCTCCCCTTCAAACTGGCTGTCACGCTGTCGCCGCCGCCCGCTGTCGGCTTCGCCCGTCGAGGGCCTGGACGTGTCTGCCGCCATGTCGCTGCGCATGCGCTCGATATAGCGCAGGAGCTGCGCCATGTCGTCCACGCTCGTCTCGTCGTCAGCATCGGCCGTCGACGCCCCGAGCACAAGCTCAGGAGTCTGGGCAAGCCCCTGCGACCCCAGGTCGTCCCACAGCCTGACCTCTAGATCGACGTCGTCACCCACGTCGCTGTCGCCGCGTCCTGCGTCGCTGACGTCCGGAGCGGCCGGACTTTCAGCCAAGCCGTATGTGCTCTGCGCAAAGTATTTTGACACCGGTGCTGACGCTGCTGCTGCGCCCGGCTCTTGACCCCCAGCGTTTGCATCGTCATGATCCGCGCCGGCACCGACCGTAGCGCGGACTAATTTGCTGCCACCCTCCTCTGCGGCCGCAGCAGACAAGAGCGAGTCGGCCCAGTTGGTGCGATCACCATCCTGGGCAGAGTCCGTGCTGCCCGCGTCTGCGTCCCTTGACATTTATGTCAGTACCCTGCCTTGCTGCTGTGGCGCCAGGTTGATTGAGGGCCCACGTATACGGACGACGAACATCACCCCGGTGAGGAGCGTGCGTGTGTGTCCCTGCCGCGCGCTCTCTCGCAGCCCCTTGCTGTGTCGTGATCTTGTGGGCGCATCTTACCCGCGCCTTGTCACAAATCAATATTCAGTGTCTTACTGGTGTGCCGAGTTTGTATAATATCGTCAACGTAGCAACCTTGTTACCCTTAGTCAAAGTCCAGCAAGCAAAATGTCTCACGGTTGTGGTCACGGACGTGGCGGCGGACGCCGGCACCACGGGGGCGGCTGCGACAGCGGAGCGGCGATCGACGGCGTCGCCCGCATCATCGCAGCGCTCATCAACCGGCCGCACGACGACTGCCCCAGCGGCACCGTCATCGACACGGTCTACTACCAGCAGCCGACCTCGTCCAACGTGCAGTACGACATTGTGGACAACGCCGAGTTTCTGAGCTACGTCAGCAGCCGCCCGCTGACGTCGGCCACCGGCGCCACGGATCTGGCCGGGACCAACATCTCGTACCAGGGCCAGCTCCTGAAGGGCGCGTCCAAGTTTACCGAGACGTTTTTCCTGACCAAGACACTCCTCGGAGGACCGAGCGGCAAGCTGCAGGCCACGCTCACGTATGACGACGCGCCCGCCGACGGTATCACGACGACGGTCGCGTCGAACCGGTTCCTGGTGACTGCCGCGGAGGGCGCGTGGAAGAATGCGCGCTTCGTCGAGATCGAGTACAACAACAGCACCGGCCTGCGCACGTGCCGCATCCTCTGCTGAGCCAAGCGGCGAGGATGGGTGACAGAAAAGGCGTCACCTCCGTCCAGGTGAAGCGACGAATACAAAATGCAAATGAAAGCTCAAGCAGCTGAAGGGTGCGTTCCGCAGACGCGCGCGCTCCCATTCCGTCATCCTGCGAGCCCAGATGCGTATGCGGCCTGTTAATAACGACTTGATAACACAAAGGGGGTATGAGTGGCGCGCGACCGGACATTTCTAGCGCCGCCGCATCGTGCGCTGAGACTAGCCGGGGCACCAAAGACGACGCTGTGCGGGGCACCAAAGACGACGCTGTGGCAATTGCGCTTGGCGATGGAAATGAACCGTCCGCTCAGTGTGAATATACTGGAGCATCAGATGAATCAACGGTGCACGGTAGCAGCGAGGATGCGTCAGATGGCGATGATGCTGGGCCTGGACCGGGAGGGCACGCCAGTCAGAGTGCCAAGGGAGAGCCTCGTGCAGAAAGCCAGCAAGCGGCTCATTTTTGTTACGGAAGCGGAAACCTGATCCGGCTGCTCACCCCGCGTGAGGTAAGGGCCGAGTGGGAGCATACCCGAAGACACTGCGCAACTGCCCTAGCGCAAGGCCAGCGCCGTGCTTTGTGCAAGCGGGTGAGGCAAGGTTGCTCCGGTGCGAGTGCGACCTCGAGTGGGACGGGATCAGAAAAGGTAC
>Ga0180431_10001899_pt1 | contig 28453 bp, 22 predicted proteins | sample SS_ome_11_FD_132459 | JGI IMG/M metagenome (GOLD analysis project Ga0180431, IMG submission 132459) | Hypersaline lake sediment archaeal communities from the Salton Sea, California, USA - SS_1_MS_1 metaG | ecosystem: Environmental > Aquatic > Non-marine Saline and Alkaline > Hypersaline >... | reverse complement strand
CCTCTCTTCTTTCAATCCAAATTCTCAAAGGCTCTTCCGGGCGTCAGTCACTGCTCCCGGCAGGCTCCATTCAGAACCTCTCCGGCGATGATTTCGCCGGACCCGCACAGCAGAAAGGCTCTGCCGTCCCACCATTGAACGCATGAACTATACATATCCCGCAAGCCTGGCAATGACCTCACGCATCACCTCATCCGCTCCGCCGCCGATTGATATGATTCTCGAATCACGGTAGTATCGCGATATCAACATCTCATTCATGAAACCCATGCCACCGAACATCTGCAAACAGCCATCGGAAACGTCTCTGAGCAACAAGCCGCCGTACAGTTTTCCCATGGAAACCTCTCTGGTCACATCGAGGCCCTGCTCCTTCATTCGGACGACATGATAGGTGAGCTGCTTCAAGCATTCGATCTGGGTCAACCAGTCCGCCAGTCGGTGCCGCAAAACCTGCTTTGTTATCAACGGCTTTCCGAAGACAATCCGCTCCCTGATATAATCAACCGTGAGATCTATTATATCCTGTGAAGCGACATAGCCAAGCGGGAGTGCACAGAAGCGCTCATGCTGGAACTGCTGCATCTGATAGATAAAGCCTTCACACTCATCACCGATGAGATTTGCAGCCGGCACGCGAACATTGTCGAAGAAGAGCTCCGCGGTATCGCTGCTTCGAATGCCGAGCTTATCCAGCTTCTTGCTGATACCGAATCCCGGAAGATCGGTGGGCACCACAAAGAGCCCGAAGGAATGATATCCGGGCTTATCATCCGTCCGTGCGAGGAGCGTGAGAAAATCAGCCTGCGTCCCGTTGGTGATATAAGTCTTCGAACCGTTGATGACATAGGAATCGCCATCGCGTTTCGCCCGCGTTCGGAGTGCTGCAACATCCGACCCGGCGCCCGGCTCGGTGACCGCAATTGCCGCAACCATATCACCGCTTACCGCAGGCTTGAGATAAGTCTCTTTGAGATACTCACTGCCAAATTCGGCAATCGCGGGAGTGGCCATGTTCGTCTGAACCCCGATGGCGATAGATGGTCCGAATCCCTGAATGTGCGATATCTCCTCGAGGAATACCAGCTCGAACCAGTAATCGAGCCCCTGACCGCCGTATTTCGGATCGTACCGAATGCCGAGCAGCCCGAGATCGCCCATCTTTTTAAACAGATCGTGCAGCGGGATCAGCCCCGTTTCCTCCCACTCATTGATGTAGGGATTGATCTCATTATCCACAAGCTTCTTTACCAGTTCCCTCAGTGCATTATGATCATCGTTAAAATACATCAATCCTCCTGCCCTCTCGTAGTAAGCAGTGCGCGCACGACCGCGAACAGAACGGGATGTCCGGTGACGCCGCATGACGAGACCGTGCGTTCACACACTGCCCAGCAAAACGTCACCCAGCAGCGTGAACATCCCTTACGGCTTCAGTGTTCTGCTGATAATCTCGAGCATGATCTCCGAGGTGCCCGCATAGATGGTATTCACCCGCGCGTCCATATAGCTCTTGGCAATCTGATACTCCGTTGAGTAGCCATAGCCACCGTGCAGTTGAACGCCATCGTCGACAACGCGCTTGAGCATTTCCGGAACCCAGTATTTCCCCATGCTCGTCTCAGTGACGATGTTTTCTCCCTTCATATGCTCCTCGATGAGCCGATCGACAAAGGCGCGTCCGATCTCAATCTCCGTGGCCATCTCGGCGAGCTTGAATCTCGTGTGCTGAAAGGCGGCCAGCGGCTTCCCGAACGCCTTTCGATCCCAGCACCACTCGATACAGAGATCCAGGATGGCCTCTGCGGCGGCCTGATTGCCAATGGCGACAACGAGACGCTCCTGCTGCAGCTTCTGCATCAGATAGATAAAGCCGGCGCCCTCTTCGCCAAGGAGGTTCTCCATCGGCACCACGCAGTCGTTGAAGAAAAGCTCCGCAGTATCCTGAGCGGGTATCCCTATTTTCGGGATTTTGTTTCCGCGCTCGAATCCCTTCATGCCGCGCTCGACAACCAGTAGCGACACCCCCCGGTGAGGGGGATCGGAATTCGGATCGGTCTTCACAGCAACCACGACAAGGTCTGAGAGAAGACCGTTGGTGATAAAGGTCTTTGAGCCATTGACGATATAATTATCACCGTCACGAATGGCGGTCGTGCGAATTGCGGCAAGATCACTTCCCGCATCCGGCTCAGTCATGGCAACAGCGAGTATTGTCTCACCGGTAGTGCATTTCGGCAACCAGCGTTTCTTCTGCTCCTCATTCCCGAAGCTCAACAGATAGGGTGCAACAACATCATTGTGCAATCCGATACCCAATCCGCAGCCGCGGTCAAAAGCCTTTGCCGACTCTTCAAGAATAACAACCGAATAGAGAAAATCTGCGCCATAGCCCCCGTATTCCTCCGGCAGAAAGGGGCACAGAAAGCCATTCTCGCCTGCCTTCAGCCAGATGTCACGGGTTGCGACACCGGCTTTTTCCCACTCCTCATACCGGGGAACGGCCTCATTCTGCCAGAATTTCCGAAAAGATGTTCTAAAGATCTCATGTTCCTCTGAAAAGATTCTCCGTTTCATACGAACTCCTCACATACAGTATCATTCGTTATGCCTCTCCTATTTAAATTCCGGCTTTCTCTTTTCCATAAAAGCGGACAGCCCCTCCATCAGATTATCCCGTTCACTATCGATAAACTCCATAAATGAATCCTGTTCCAGCTTCAACCCCTCCTCAAGCGGAAGATCACGGCTCCTGTTTGCCAGATGTTTCATATACTTCAATCCGCCCGGATTCTTATCGGCAATTCTCTCTGCAAGCTTTTCCGCCTCCTCCATCAGCTTCTCATCCGGGACCACGCCGGTAACCAGACCAATTTCCTTTGCCTCACCGGCTGACATCCATCTCCCGGTGAAGAGGAGATACTTTGCCCGCTGTTCGCCAATCTTCCTGGGCAATCGCTGCGATCCACCACCACCCGGAATGAGACCAAAGTTGGCATGATAATCGCCGATAGTCGCATTCTCGGCGATGAGAACGATATCGCAGCAGAGTATAAGCTCGAGACCGCCAGCGAGCGCAAAGCCGTTTACCGCTGCAATGACCGGCAGCCTGCTTTGCTCACAGGAGTTGAATGCATCATTAATCGCCTGCATCATCTCCTGCCGCTTTTCCGCGCTCTCGTCCAGTAGCGACCGTGCGAACTTGAGATCGGCTCCCGTAGAGAATGCACCGCCTGAACCGGTGACAATCAGCACCTTTATCTTTCTGTTGTCCTCAAGACCCCGAACGGCCTCGGCAAACTCTTTACACAGTGTTAAATTCCAACTGTTCAGAGCATCGGGTCGGTTCAGGGTAATCCAAGCGATACCCCTCTTTTCATCTGTCTCAAGAATCAAACATTCATATGACATAAAATCATCCTCTCCCCTGTTGATCATCCACCGTATAATTCCTCACCATGTTACACGAAACGGTAACGGTGAAGGCGCTCCTGCGCAAGGGGACAACACGGCAGAAAGCGGCCTCACTCCCCTTTAAAATCGGGTTGCCGTTTCTCCATTCTCGCCGCAATCCCCTCCTGAACATCCTTCGTTCCCACCAGGCAGCTCTGGGCAAAAGCTTCCAGTTCCATCTGTGAGAACTTGTCCATGTGCAGGCCCCGGTCGATAATCTTCTTTGCAACTCCCACAGCGAGCGGCGCATTCCGGTTCAACAGATCGGAAAACTCCAGAGCCGCATCGAGGTGTTTGTCAGGCGCGGCGATTCGATTGATCAATCCAATGGCAAGCGCTTTCTCGGCCGGAATCTCATCTGCGGTCATGATGATCTCCTTGGCAAGGCTTAATCCCACCAGGCGCACGAGCCGGGTCGTTCCTCCGATATCAGGTATCAAGCCAAGAGCCACTTCGGGAATGCTGAACCGGCAATCAGATGTCATAATTCTGAAGTCGGCTCCCAGGCACAGCTCCATGGCCATGCCGAAGCAAATGTTGTGCATGGCGCAGATAATCGGCTTCTCGATCCGCTCCATGAGAGTGAATATAGACTGCAGCTCATTGATGGCTTTTCGGACGCCCCAATTGCTGCCACCGACAACCTGCCCGATGCTCGCAAGAAAGTTCAGGTCTATGCCCGATGAAAAGCACTTTCCGGCACCGTAAATAATGATGGTACGAATCTCCTTCTCTTCTTCAGCTTCAAGGAGTCTTTCCTTGAGTCCCTCCATGAGTTCTCCGTTTATCGCATTCCTCTTATCGGGGCGATTGAGCATGATAAACCCATTCATTCCTGAAATCTCCAGCTTGACCACATCGCTCATGGCCTTCTCCTTTCTGATGGTTTTGATGATTTGACCACTCGAGAGCTGGCATCGCTCCAGCGCTGTGCCGATAACCGATCCGTGATACCCTTTGACGATGCACCTCCCGGCACTAGGTACAACCGTTCACCTTTCACTCACTCTTCTTTGAACCCTGAATGAAGCTCTTGACAAGCTCGAAGAATTGCTTGGAGAACACCAGGATAGCCTGATTCCTGTTCTCCAGATTTATCGCCGCCTCAAGTGAGGGAGCATCGATGTTCTGATCAAGTGCTCTTTTGGTATACTTGAGTCCACCGATGCTCTTCTGCAACATCGGCCGAGCATATGAAACAGCAGCGTCGATGAGCTCCTCCTGCGGGACGACTCTGCTCACCAGCCCGCTCCGCTCCGCCTCATCAGCCAGGTACTTCCTTCCCGTGTAGAGGATCTCCGATGCCCGGGAGAGTCCGATCAGCCGCGGAAGAAGGTAGGAGGTGCCGAGCTCTCCTGCGGAGAGACCGATGTTGATAAATGAGGCGATAAAGCTCGCCTCGGGAGAGGCGACCCTGATATCACAGGCCAGTGCCAGAGAAAATCCTCCACCCGCCGCAGGCCCGTTCACCGCTGCGATGACCGGTTGAGGAATTCGCCGGATGCCCAGAACGATGGAGCCGAACCGCTCCTGAACCAGCTTGAGAAATCGCTCCGGATCGGCGAAGTAATCGGTATTCGAATACCTGGCGACATCCGCCAGATCAGCACCGGCACAAAAGCCTCTCCCCTTGCCCGTAATGATAAGAACACGAAACGGCTCATCGCGCGTGAGATAATCAAAGAGCTCTTCGAAGTCAACCAGCATCTCATCATTCATGGCATTGAGGCACTCCGGCCGATTCAGGGTCAGCAACCCGAGGCCGGGTTCCCGCTCTTCGAGTATCATCGTTCTAAAGTTCTTCATGATTCGCGCTCCTTTTTTTACTCCTGCTCCCGTATCATTGTATATTTACCGAAACCACCGCACCGGCTCACGCGGCCGTGATGCCAGCCGCCGGTTGAAGAGGCATCTGAGCCGTGCCCCGGCAATGCCTGCTCGCATCAAAAAACCGCTCGTCAACGGCGAATGTGAGGTCCACCGCTCACGTCTCCGGAATTTCCGGTCAAAGCCGCTTGTAAAGCTCTGAAAGTCCCTTTCCGCCTCCTCCCTGTTCAAGATCGCCTTCGCTGCGATCCTTCCCGAGAGGAGAGCACCCACGATACCGTATCCCCAGAAGGGCTCATACACCCCTGCGATGGTGCCGGCCAGTATTGTGTCCCCTGCGAACAGAACTGCTTTTCCGGGAACGTCCATCGCAACATCGACCCAAGGCTCCGGGTACTCACCCATGCCCAGTGATCGCAGAAGCGCTTTGAATGAGTCCCGGTTTGTATCGAGAACAGGCTGATGTGAGAACAGCAGGGCAAAATCAAGTCCATTGACCTGCGCGGTATAGGCGTAATCGGGTAACACGTATGGCCCCATGTAGATGTTTCCCGTCGTACTTTGATCATCTATCTCCCGATGAGACCAGGTGACGTAAATCCTGCGAGAGGGCAATCCCAGCCGTTCGTAGTGACCGGGGTACATCCCCGTTGCCACGATAGTGGTTTCCTCAAGCTGCTGTAGATCGATCCGGCTGTTGAATTCAAACCTCACGCCATCCTCTCTGGCCATGCGATACAGATGGTTATCTATTGATGTCTCACGCAGGCCCCGTTCCACACAGTAAGCATTGTTATGTGCTGTATACGGCGGGAGGGTAAGCTGTTTTGTCTTATAATAAAAACGCGGATAGGGATCGCAGCGGGTAAAGAGGTTATGCAGATCGAAACCGACGTACTCCTCGAGCTCCGAAAGCTGCACCGGTGTTGTATGCACCGAGGGATGAAATTTCGGGGAACCGCCGATGCCATCCTGATTATCGTAAACGGTTACCTGTACACCTTCCCGGGCCAGCAGCACTGCTGCTGTTAAACCGGACAATCCGGCACCGACGATATGCACTCTCACCGTTTCTCCTCCCGTGCACAGAAATCGCTATGTTTTTTTGAATTCCTCATCTATCTCCTTATAGAGATCGAGTTTCTTCACCTTCCCCAGGGGAGTCATCGGGAGCTGTTCCCTGATAATGATATCCTCTGGAATCTTGTACCGGGCGAGCTTATCAGAGAGGAACGATTTTATCTCGTCAGGAGATGCCGTTGAACCGGGCTTGAGCACCACATATGCTCTGCCAACCTCACCCATAACCGGATCCGGCCGTCCGAGAACGGCAGCCATGAATACATCCGGATACTTTGCTATCTCCTCCTCCACTTCGGGTGGATAGACGTTCTCCCCGCCCCGAATATACATCTCCTTCTTCCTGCCGACGAGCATCAGATAGCCATCATCATCCAATTTCCCCATATCCCCGGTATGCAGAAATCCCTTCTCGTCAAAAACTCTTTCGTTCTCTTCGGGCAGATTCCAGTATCCCCGCATCACGTGATCGGACCTTATGCACACCTCGCCGACCTCTCCCTGAGGAAGCTCCGTGTTGTTCGGATCCTTAATAGCAATCTCCACCCCGTCAATGGGCATCCCGACGGTGTATTTGAGCTTCTCCTCGCTGTCAGTTGCAAGGGTAAACGTAAAACAGCCTGTCGATTCGGTGAGGCCGTAGGCGTTCTGGGGAAAAATTCCCATGCGTTTATCGATTTCAAGAATGAGCTCCGTCGGGCACGGCTGACTGGAGACAATCGCCGTTCGAACTGAGCTCAGATCGTACTTATCCACATTTGGATTTAAGAGCTGAAGCGCGTACTGCGTCGGCACCTGTCCGATGATGGTTACGCTCTCATCCTGAATGAGCCGCAGGGTCTCTTCGGGATCAAAGGTATCAACCATGACAAGCTTCGCACCCGCATTGAGGCAGGTAATCACCGCCATAACAGCTCCACCGACGTGATTCAGGGGGAGATCGAGGAGCAGCGAGTCATCACCGCTGAAACCGGTAAACTGAATCTCGCGGTCGGTGTACAGGACAAGCGCTTTCTGTGTCAATACTGCGCCTTTGGGCTTACCGGTGGTACCCGAGGTATAGACGAAGAGAGCGGGATCATCGGGAACAACCTCTGCACGACGTTCGTCGAGTGCAGGTTCGGGCCCTGCAAGAAATTCATCGTAGGATATCATCCAGTCCCGGGGAGGACGCGCCTCCATGATAATAATGTTATTCAGCACCAGTGAATCCCGAATCGACTCGATATTCGCGACAAAGTCCATCCCTGAAAACCCGCTTGCCATGACGAGCTGCGAAACCCCGGAATCCTGAAGAATATACTGTATCTCCGGCGGGGTAAATCTCCAGCTGACCGGCACGGCCGCTGCGCCGATCTTCAGCGCACCCAAATAGGTAAAGAGAAATTCTGTCCAGTTTGGCATATAGATGCCGACCCGGTCCCCCCGCCGGGTCCCGAGCTTGAGCAATCCCATGGCAGCTCTATCCGATTCGCGATCATAGTCCCTATAGGTTATCCGCTCATCCTTGAAAACAACCGCGAGTGAATCCGGCCGTTCGGCAGCGTGTTTTGCGAAGAAGTCCCCGACTATCATAGCGATACCTCCACAAAATGCACGTTCTTTCGTATGGATTCTGAACTCACTTCACATTATCCTGAAACAGGTACAAACTCTTTATACGAGACCGCTCCCCGCTTCGAATACCATGTTCTTGCTCGAGCATATATCTCAACGGAATTTCGGAGATCGCTTTTCCTGAAAGGCCCGCACCCCCTCCTCCGTTTCACCGCTGTACGCCAGTATCTGCATGAGCTCCGGTTCACAGATAAACATGTTGCCGAAACCCTCCATTGAAGCCCCGAGCGCAATCTTCTTTGTTATCCTGACACAGGTCGGGCTCCTCTGTGATATTTTCGCTATGAAATCTCTCGTGGACGCTTCCAGAGAATCGCCCGGCACAACCCTGTTCACCAGATTGAGCCGATACGCTTCCTGTGCTGATATCGGCTCAGCGATCATGATAATTTCCATTGCCTTCGAGGCGCCAACCATGCGGACGAGCCTCGGGGTACATCCCCAGGTAAAGTAGGTTCCTATCATAGTCTCCGGTACGACAAGGGTGCTCTCTTCCGTCATGATTCTGAAATCACAGGCCATTGCGACGGCCATACCTGCACCGACAACCACCCCTCGCAGGGCAGCAATGGTTACCTGCTCAACACTCTCCAGACTTCGCATCAGCTCATGGCCGGCAAGCTGCCCCCGTCGGGCCAATTCGGGAGTAAATTCAGAGGGATCCTTAATCTCTTTGAGATCAATACCAGCAGTGAAATGATCGCCGACCGCGGTGAGGATAACGAATCGGAGGGAGGTGTTATTCCTCAGTGAATGCCAGACTGATATCAGCTCTTCCATCATCTGATCATTGAAGAGATTCAAATTCGGACGGTTTAGAGCCACGGTCAAAACCTCGCCGGATTGCTCCAGCCGTATTGTTTCATAGGTGCTCATTCCCTTCCCTCCCCTCGCGACGATCTGCACTGCTAAATCTTCTCATCTGCTCTCAGAAGAGCGCACGGTAACCATCGTTCAATTTTCAGGACATCATCAGAGAAAAGCATCATATGTGCGTGCACTCCCGAACCGCCGATAGGGCCGGGAAATAAGACAGTGACATGGTATTGATACTGTGCTCTGCCGATTCAGTCAAGCCATTATCTTCGCGCGAGAAACATCAGAGTAAGCTCGATGCGTGAAATATCAACTCGCCGAAAGGTGCATGAAGCGCATCCGATCTGACCCGCTCTGCCCTCAGCGAGCTGATATCACCGGTTCCTTCTCAAATCCGAGCCAAAGGCACCGCCCGAATCTGACTCGCCACAGATTCCGGTGAGCGGAGATCAGGCACGGATCACAAAACAGGAGGAACTGGGGAGATTGGTGCCGAAGAATTACCCCCTCATAGCATCGAATGCCCTTCTCCGCGCTTCAAGAGGCTGCACCCGTCATAGGTGCGTTGCGTGAGTTCCTGCCGTATATACCAAAGATACTATTGAATTCTCTTATTCCACTTCTGTATCTCTTCTTCAGCTTCGTCCATCATCCTCTTCAGGAGCACTTCACAGGTAACGATATCGTGTATCAATCCGATGGATTGGCCAACCATCATCGGTGCGAGTTCCACATGGCCGTCTTCCCATGCTTCTTTCATCCGCTCGCCGGCGATGAGCGGGTAGAGCTCCTCAAAACCTCCGCCGCGCTTCTCTATCTCGAGAATATCAGCTATAACCTTATTCTTCAGCGCCCTTCCCTGCAGGTGCATCGATTTCCCGAATATGGTCGTGTGATGCTCTTCTCTCTTCACGAGCTCCTGCTTGATATTCTCATGAACAACACACTCCTTTGTCGCCATGAAGCGGCTGCCCATCATCACCCCATCGGCTCCCAGCATCAGCGCTGCGGCAATGTTCTTCCCCGTTGCGATTCCGCCGACCGTCACCACCGGTATCGACACCTCTTCGACAATTCGCGGGGTGAGCACCATTGTAGTAACATCATCATCCAGAGGGTGTCCGCCCTCCTCAATTCCTGCGGCATAGATGCCGTCGTAGCCGACCTTCTCGGCGTGCACGGCATGGCGCACCGCACCCACCTTATGAAACATCTTGACACCCGCCTTCTTGAGCATCTCGATGGTCTCCATACCACCCGCCTTGTCGAGGGGAGCACCGGAAACCTCGATACCGGCTATCTTCTCCTCTGCGCAGACCCGCAGGTACATGTTATAGTGCTCGGCGGTAATACGAACCGAGGGAAGGATGGTTATTCCTACAAAAAACGGCTTGTCATCGGTGAGTCTCTTCACCTCATGAATTGCAGCTCTGAAATCCTCCTCGGTTTCGTAATTCGCCGCGGTGAGGTTGCCGAGTCCTCCCGCATTGGAAATAGCAGAACAGAGTTCCGGTTTGCTCAACCACATCATAGCCCCACAGATTATGGGATACTTGACGCCGAACATTTCAGTGATCTTCGTTTGTATCATGGTATTCTCCTTATACGTAAAGTTTACTCTTTTCTGATTCCCTTAGTCATATCAGAGAGATATATCACTCACTTATTACGTCAATACAGTGATTGCAATACAAAGATTCTGTTCCTCTCATAACGTGCTCAGGGGATGATGATCTGAGAGGGTAATGCACCTCCGACCGCTCGTCCTAACTCAGATCAATACCTCAAGATCTTCAAGCGGGTAAGAGACACAGGAGTGAATATAGCCAAACTGCCGGTCAGATTTTCGTACCAGCGCTCCCGGCGGCTGAAATACTGTTCCGGAAATGAGCTTTACCCGACACATGCTGCACTCGCCCGATCGACACAGCGAGGGAACCATCACACCGTTCTTCTCGAGGGAAACCAGGAGCGGTTCCGAGGCAATTGCATCAAAGGATTTATCGCCTCTCACCGTTACCCGAAAAGTGTCGTCTTTCTTAACCGTTTTGGGCCAGCCCTGAAATTCCCATATGTTATTCGGTGCTCCGTACATCTCTTTGCGCATCTTCCTCCGGGGAATGCCGAGCTTTTCCACCTCGGGAAGACAGAAATCGTACATTGCCTGAGGCCCGCAGATGAAGAAGCTCTTTCCGGTCACATCGCCAATCACCTCGCGGATGACTTCGGCACTGATGTAGCCACACTTTCCGGTATAGCTCTCGGGAGGATTCTCGATCACCGGAATATAGTGTATTGCATCGTATCGCTCCGAAATGCGGGTCAGCTCATCATGAAAAATAATATCATCAAAACTCCGGTTTCCATAGAAGAGGTACACCGTTCGATTCAGTCCGCATTCCACTATCTCCCGTATCATGCTCATGAAAGGGGTGATGCCGCTTCCTCCGGCAAGGCAGACAATGGTGTTATCGTGAACAATCGGATTGAAGTGAAAATTCCCCTCGGGACCGGAGCTCTCGAACAGATCACCCGCTCGAACCCTGTCGAGCATATAATTCGATACGAGCCCATTCTCGACCCGTCTGAGCGTAATGTCATAATACCCCGTCTGATTCGGCTGCGAAGAGATGCTGTATGGCCTGCTCGTTCGAATGCCGTCAATTTCAAGCGAAAGGGCGATATACTGACCCGCCTGAAAGGGGGGCAGATAGTTATCGGTTGCAACAAGCCGGAATGTCTTTGTCGATAGCGTTTCCTCGAAAACATCCTGTACCTTGAGGGACATCGCCTTGGGATGGAGGAGGTTGATATATTTCTCGACCGAACCCTTCTCCAGACTGTAATCGGTGCCGTACTTCCGTGAAATCTCGATCTCCTTGACAATCTCATCATAGCCATCGAGCTGCTTGATAATATCCTCTTTCATACCATTCCTCCTTATACTCTCAATACACTCCCGGACGCTACCGGTTCAACTCCTTGAGCAACAATCGCGCTGCAGCGACACCGGATTCCAGCGTCGGCTGAAATCCGGGATAACCGGCCCAGGCGCCGGCACTATAGAGCCCCCGAATGCTCGGACGCGGTGAAACAAAGAGGTTAGAGCTCCTTACTAACTGCTCAAAACCGTATACCGCTCCGTACGGATGCCCCAGATAGCGAAGGTGAGTGAGCGGCGTTGCAACCTCAATCTCCTCAATATGATTCCGAATTTTCGGAAAGACCGTTTCGGCTCGCTTCAGCATCGCTTCACCTATCCGATACTTCTCCCGGGCATAGTGTCGGGGGGGTATTTTCAGCCACGGCTCTCCGTATTTCAGGGTCACCAGCGCCACCTGACTCGTACCTGCCCCGGAAAACTCGGGCGTCATGGCATCATAACAGGTGAAGAGCATTGCATCCAGATCGCCGATCTCAATCGTGTGCAACCGCTGGGCAGCCTTATCCGAATCGGTCGTTCCGCAGATAAAGGTTGTGGATTCGTTAATCCCCGCCTCCTCGGGCTCGCAATCAAGCCCCATATACAGAGTGAATGCGGAGATGCTGACTGCTGATTGCCGCAGCTCCATACGAACATCCTCGGGCATCGGCTCATCAAGGAGATCAACGTATGTAGAAATCTTTGATGCATTGGAGATAACAAATTTTGCGGGGATCTCCTCATTATCTTCCGTGACCACGCCCATGACCGCGCCCTTGTCCACCATTATCTTTTTTGCTGCACAGTTAAAACGGATTTCACCACCGTTGGACAGTATCTCATCAGCAAGGGCATTGGAAAGAGCCTGCGATCCTCCGAGAAGGTGGCCAGGCTTAAATTCACAGTAGGAGTAGAGGATCGCTGCCAGATCGACAACCGTCATCAAACGTGGAGGAACGCCGATATAGCTCCAGTACGGTGATACGACAAATTTGAGAAGGGGATCGGTAAAAATGCTATCCAGCACCTCCTGGAGATTCCTGAGGGCGTATTTAAAATAGAGGGGATACTTCTCACGGCTGACCTCGGGATCGCCGAGATAGAAGGCACCGATAACCTCGGTAAAGAGATTGCGCACGAGATCATAGAACTGGACGATAGCCTCTTTCTCATCAGGAAAGTGCTTCTGGAGCTCATCAACAATCGCCGCCCAATCCGGCCTGAGGGTAATATCAACGACACCGGGTATGACCACCCGGTAGAGATCGCTCATCTCTATAAATTCGAGCTTCTCGGTTACTCCAAGCCTGTCCATCTGGCCGCGGAGCGGACCCGGCTTCTCCGGAGAGCCCATCCCGCTCAGCTGATGCAGCGCAACCTCGAATTCAAACCGTCCCCGACAGAAGCTCGTCGCACACCCGCCCGGCACATTATGGCGCTCCAGCAGGAGAACTTTGGCCCCCTTTCGAGCAAGCGTTGCCGCTGCGGTGAGCCCTCCGTTTCCCGCGCCTATGACCACGACATCATATGATCCCATATCGCCTCCCTGAAGAAGCAATTATGCCATAATCGCTTCTTGCGGTCTAACCGGTACCGCGACCAGCCATGAAACGGCACCGGAATCGGATGGTGCAACATAACAGCGTTACGTATATTCATTTTCATTTTTTCGTCAATAAAAAAAGTGAGCACCCGTGAAAAATATTCCTACGCGTTCATTTTTTTCAAAATTGCCCGCGCGGATCGCATCCCTGACTCCAGCGTCGGCTGAAATCCGCAGAGGCCAAACCATCCGCCAACACCGAAGAGCCCCTTTATGTGGGGCACACTGGGAACAAAGAGGTCAGAGTCTTTGATCGTGTGATCAAAGCCGTATATCGAACCGCGGGGATGTCCCAGATATCGCATAAAGGTGAGCGGCGTTGCCACCTCAAACTCCTCAATGTGCTTTCTGACATCGGGATATGCCATCTCAATCACGCGAAGCATGTTATCAGCAACGCGATACTTCTCACTGACATACCGGTGAGGCGGAACTCTCAGCCAGGGATCGCCGTATTTCAGTGTCACCACCGCAACCTGGGAAGCGCCTTCAGGCGAGAAGCTCGGATCCCGCAGATCGTAACAGCTTGCCACGAGGGTATCCCGTTCATCGATATCTATATCTCGCATCTTCTCATAGGAGCGATCCGTGTCGGTCTCTCCGACGACAAAATTTGTCGACTCAGTGAAGCCAACATCCCCTGGAGCGCAATCAAGCCCCATGTATAGAACAAAACCAGACTGAGCAACCGAGCTCTGGCGAAGCTCATTGATAACCGTCTCGGGAACCTGTTCCGCATCGATGAGCTCCATATAGGTGGCAATCTTGGACGCATTGCTCACCACATATCGGGTTGCTATCTCGTCACCATCCTCGGTAATCACTCCCCTGATCTCCCCATCGGAAACGAGAATTTTCTCTGCGGCACAGGTATACCTGATCGTTCCGCCATTACCGATCACACAATCGGCAAGGGCGTTCGAGAGCGCCTGAGAGCCCCCCTTCAGGTGATAGGGCTTGAACTCGATGAAACCGAAGAACATCGCTGCCATATGATCGAAGGACATCAGACGGGGAGGCACTCCTATATAGCCCCAATAGGGCGAAAGGGCAAATTTGAGCATGGGATCGTCGAAGAACTCATCCAGTACATCCTGAGCACTCCTGAGGCCATATTTAAAATACAGCGGATACTTATCGGGGTTCGCTTCCGGATCCTTGAGGTAGAAAGCACCGATGGATTCGGGAAAGTACGTATATATCAGATCGAAGTATTTCGCAATTGCCTCCTTCTCCTTCGGAAAGTGCCGCGAAAGCTCCGCAACAGCCTCATCCCGATCCGGTCTGAGGGTGATATCGAGGCGATCGGGAACAAGCTGCAGACGGTAGAGATCCTCCGCGTGCACAAACTCGAGCTTGTCCAGCACTCCGAGAGCATCCAGCTGGCGCCGCAGAGGTCCCGGTTTCTCGGGAGGGCCCAGACCGCTGAGTTGATGCAGTGCCACCTCGAACTCAAATCTTCCCCGGCAGAAACTCGTCGCACACCCGCCGGGAATATTATGCCGTTCGAGGAGGAGAACCGACACTCCGTCCTTCGCAAGCCGTGCAGCAGCCGCCAGACCGCCATTTCCAGCACCAATTACCACCACATCATACTTTTCCATGCTATCACCTTCTTAGGAAAAATTTAAACGCCTCTATAAGATAACACTGTTATGTTCTGTCAATAAAAAAAAGAGAGCCCGGGGTCTCTCGTGCAAAAAATTTCCATTATACAGTATCGATCGAATATTTCAAGAAGCCGGACATCCGCTGCAGAAGGTCTCGCCAGTACCGTCTCCCCCTCACAAATCCTCCTCTCGGGCAGCCAGAATTATCTCCACCGCCTTCCGGGCGCCATTCCCCACCACCTTCGAGCAGTGATCCATCATCCCGCCATGTAGTGCTTCCTCCATCTCTTTCGCATCACGGAGATTATATGTTCGACCCATCAGCTTCTTCTGAATGTCAAAGCATCGGCATGATCCATACCGTTCGATAAAATCCTCATAGAGCCTGAATGCAAGCTTATAGGATTTCATGGCCGCAAAGGGATCAGAGAAATTCTCCCGCTCTCTTCCGAATAGCAGTCCGATAGCCATAACACCGGCGGCAAGTGCACCACAGGATCCATCCCCGGAGAGGCCAATACCGTCTGCCATGCCGCTCGCCGCCCTGAAGGCATCATCGCTCTCAATACCCAGAACATCGAGAATGGCGGCCAGGGTGCTCTGCGAACAACCGGTGCATCGCCTCTCATTCTGCACCCCTGTCTCATATGCCCTCACGAGTATCTCTTCGGGCACCTTCTTCGTGCTCTTTCCGGACATCGTTTCCTCCTCGCTGTGTATTCCTCGAATGAAAAAAATCCGCTCCTCATCACCTGTGATCATATCCCTGAAGCATCATCTCGGGGCGCGCAGAGAGCAGCTTCCCATAGTATTCGATAAGCACATCAGGCCTGTTGGTAAAGAAACCATCAGCACCGGCAACAAGGGAGAAGAGCCTGAAATGCAGTACCCTGTCAATTGTATAGACATGAACGAGCATTCCACGCCGATGAGCTGCACCGATATTCCACGGAAAGGCGAGATAGCCAACCGGTCCGATGCTCGCATCAACATCGCGCGCTTCATCGAGCAACCTGCTCCAGCCCTTCTCCTTCTCTTCATCTTCGCCCATCAGGTACACCCGGGGCACCTCGGGGGCAAGCGCCCGAAGCGCGGCCAGGCTCTTCCATTCAAATGACTGAAAGATAATTCTCGCCGGCCCATACCCTACGGTTATCCGTGCAGGATTATCCCCTTCGGGAGGGCGCGGGGGGGAGCCGATCCATCCCCTGCTTCTCAGGAGCCCAACCAGATCCTCCTCGATGCCGGGAAATCGGTCTGCTTCCTTTGTTTCGAGATAGAGCCCCGGCCTGTTCTCACCCGATTCAGCAATATCAATTAACTCGTCAAGGGTGAGTATGCGCACCCCCACAAATCCTTTCCGGGCACGATCGGGAAATTGTGCATTAAACCAGCTCCCCGCATCCAGCTTCTTTATCTCGGCAAGGGTAAACCGATCCACTGTTTCTTTTATCCTGGCGGGGAACACCGCGGCGATATCAGTTGTGCGCTCAAAGGTGTCATCGTGGAGCGCTATCAGAACACCATCACGGGTTCGCTGAATATCGGCTTCGAGGTATTCCGCTCCTATCTCCCTTGCCAGAATAAAGGCCGGTGCGGTTTCCTCGGGAGCCATGTACGAGGCACCGCGATGAGCAACCACCGTCGGGTAGGGAATGCCTGCCTCCCGGCATGCCTCCTCACCTCTTCCCGGCGAGGACATGAGACGAAAGACAGCGATCAGCAGCACCAGCAATGCGATGAGAACGATACATACGACGACGATTACCTTGAAAATTTTCATTTTTCCCCTCATGTTCGTAAAGTTAATGATACGCCGCATCGTACTGTCTGAGAGAAGGCATATATAGAAATATTTTTTTCTTGTATAATAATTTTAACCTGTTACCATATGCATCCACCACGTTGTGCTGACAAGAATTTTCCGGGTTGCCATTATCAGGAAATGTAAAAACTGAAAAGAGGAGTTCTCAATGAACAGAAAACAAGCTCTCGATGAGTACCTGAAGAAGCACACCATACCGGAATTCATTACGAAGAAGATCAATGTTAATTCATTTCTCACCGAAAACTTCGCCTACAGTGCATTGCGAATCGGGAATTCCATCGGTGATATGCTCGACATGTCCACCGAGGTCATCATCCTCGATGAGATCGCAAAGCAGTACAACTTGAAACTCAACACGACTGAACACGCTGAGCTCCACACCAACGGCATAACGGAAGACGATCTGGACAAACTGATAAAAGCGGCACTTCTCTTTGAGAACATCAAGAACAATAAAAAACAGTACAAGCAGATTCTCAAAGGAATCACCGATTTCATTCGCGGAGAAGCTCAAAACATCATACAATCAACTTCGTGATATGATTTATTCATATCAGCCCTTCCCGAAAACGCGGGGCTGTCATGCGCTGCAGGGGCACGCTGCTACTTCTTTTTTTTCTTTCCGGTTCCGGACACCCCCGTTATCTGAAATATAGGTATCGGCTTCTCCTTCCCCTTGACCCGAATCGGATCAAGCTTCTTTCCGATGAATCTCTTCTTGGTTGCCTCTTCCATGATTGACTTCGAAGCAATAATCGTTCCGGCATCTGCCTGCGTACAGAGCCGTGCGGAGAGATTGACCGCATCACCGATAGAGGTGTGATCCATTCTATCTCGTGATCCCATTCTCCCATGAACAACCTCACCGCTGTTGAGACCGATACCCACCTCGACGGTTCGCAGTCCCTCATTCATCCGCTGCTTGTTGAGCTCCTCAATTGAATTGATAATATCCACAGCAGCAGCGAGTGCGTCATCCGCTTTCTTCTTTCCGCTGAAAATGGCCATCACCTCATCTCCAACGAATTTATCGATATCACCTCCGTGTTTCTTTATTATCTGTGCCTGTAGATCGAGATATTCGTTGAGAATACTCACGACCTCCTCGGGCTCCAATCTCTCGGACATGGCGGTAAAACCCCGAATATCGGAGAAGAGAAAGGCAAAATGCTCTTTGGAGCCTCCAAGATCGATGTTTCCCGATCGTGCCTTCTGCCGAACCATATCAACAGTCGACTGGGATACAAACTTCTGCATCTGCAACTTTTCCCGCAGGTGATTAATCATATTGTTAAACTCATCAGTCAGAATACCAATCTCATCATGAGTCACCACCTCGATATCAACATCGAGATCCCCGCCGCTCACGCGATTCACCCCGCGGGTGAGATCCATGATAGGCTTGACCATTCGCTTCGACGTAACCGTTGATATTGCCACACCGAGGAGGAGCATCAAAAAGCCGGAGATGAAGATATAAAGCTTTGCCCTGTTCACGGCACCCAGGACCGATTCCTCGGTAAAAACTATCTCAATAACACCGACTCTGCTCTCAAAAAAGGTAAACGGTATACGGTACTGAAAACAGGGTACGGCCTCACCGTCGATATCAAGCACAACCTCCTGTTTCTCGTTCTCTTTTACGGCAATCAGCTCCTTGAGCTTCCCCTTCGGAATATGCTTTCCATTCTTTCGCTGATCGGTATGAGCGACTATCGAAAAGCTCTTCTCCGCGAGAATCCCCTTTCTCCCCCCTTTCTGAAAAACATCGTAAACGGCAGCATAGACCATACCCTCGGGTTTGCTCCTGGCCAGCTTGCTCACAACCTCCTGCAAGATGAGCGAACGCCTGAAGAGATTGCTTTCGCCGGTGATCACCGATTCGGTGGATGCGATAGTCCCGGCAATAGTCCGACAGAGCTTGTCATTTGCAGAGAGGAGAGCACTCGTTGACATCGCAATGTATACGGAGCTCAAGAGAAAGATGATGATCAGGATAAGAACTGAGATGATAATCCCCCACTTGAATCGAATGCCGCCCTTCATTACAACATTCTTCAATAATTCAACTTGTTCAACAATCCGGTATGGAGAAAAGCCGTCCTTCATCATGTATCCCTTTCTGATATTCTCTTTAATGGCGCTGTTGACCGCTCTCCGCAAATATGCTCTCTTTATACATCTCACGTCTTCCGCTGGCAACTTTTTTTTAGTATACGGCCCACAGCAGCATGGAATTGACCGCAAAAAAGGATCGCCTTGTAACAAAACATCCCGTCGATGCTTGCATCGATCAATGCGATAGCACTGGCAGCGTGCTGCGGGGTATTCTATTTCAAAAAGCTGGCACCGGAGCGCCTCCTCTCCCCAATGAGTGCCATGGGGAACGATACCCCCTATACTTTAAAGAAATCAACCCTCATGGAAAGGGTCTCTGCCATTGCAGCGATATCGTCCGCATTTGCTGTCATCTCTTCGGATCCGGATGCATTTCTCTGTGAGAGCTCGTTTATCTCCGATACCGTCTTGACGATTTCATTGGCGGCACTCTTCTGCTCGTCGGTGGCGGTACGTATCTCATCGGCCTTTGACTGTACTTTTGCGGCCTCCCGGTTCACTACCTCGTTGGCCTCGAGCTGCTTCGTCATATTGCCCGAGAGCACCCCGATCATATCGCTCATCCGCGCAACACCCTGTATAATAGCGCTGAGTATCTCAACAGTATCCATAACGCTCGTAACTCCGCTGCCGATCTCATTGCGGTTGACCTGTATCAGGCCTTCAATCTCCTTGAGGCTTGTCGCTGTCTGATCGGCCAGCTTCGCAATCTCGTCTGCAACCACCGCAAAACCCCGTCCTGCCTCACCCGCCCGTGCAGCCTCAATAGCCGCATTGAGAGAGAGGAGATTCACCTGCTCGGATATGTCATTGATGATCTTCACAATATTGGTCATCTCATTCGTCCGCTCAGCAACCGCAGACATATTGCTACTCATAAGAGTAAGCGACTCGCCGCCACGCTTTGCCTTTGCCGCAACGTCATCGATAATACTGCGGGCTTCTTTCATCCGAATCTGCATATCATTGATGAATCCGGAGAGCTCCTCCATTTTCCCGGTCAGCGAGAGGAGGCTGTCAAACTGGACTCGCGCACCATCACTGACATTCTCCATCCCGGCCGAGACCTCCTCAACCGTTGCCATAATCTCCTCTGCCGAGGCCGCCTGCCGCTGCACGTTGTCGGAGAAGGAGGCCGATGACTTCGACATCTCCTCCGACGAGTGTGCGAGCTGGCCTGCGACATTCTTTACATTATCAACCACCTCATGTATCTTCGTAATAAAGAGATCGAGGCTTTCACCAATCTCTCCGATCTCATCTCTGGAATCGAGCCCCACCGTAACCGAGAGATTGCCCGTCGATATCTCATTAATGACACCGACAATATTATTGATTGGTTTGAGTATATTCCCGAAAGTGTTCAGTGCCATGAAAACAGTTGCGAGAATGAACACAATCGCCGATATGAGATAGAAGAAAATCATCTTGTAGAGCGGAGCGAGCGCAGTCCCCTTGTCCACCTCAATGATGAATATCCACTCGAAGTAGCTGAACCACTTCCAAAACCCTATAACCGTGCTATCAAGATGACTGCTGTACTCTGCAGTTCCCGCATGGCCCGTTTTAAGACATTCCCGTATGCTGTAAACCGGTTCGCCAGCATCATTGAGAAGGCGATATCCCTCTTTGCCCTTGCTGAACTCGAAATCGCCGGAGGAGCAGAGCACCATGCCATTCCGATCCACGATATAGGCGTGTCCGTTTTCGCCGAGATCGATGATGCTGACCGAATCATCCATAATATTCATATTAATGAAAGCGATCACATATCCAACGACAGCACCCCTTTCGCCGGAGCGTTCATAGATGGGATAGCTTATCGGCTGGCTGGTCGCTTTCTTATCACCCTCTATTTCCACATGTGCTGTGCCGATATAGATATCATCTGTTTTCCGTATCTCCTCAAAGAGCTTTTCGCCGGCGAGACTCCCCCGAAGATTATCAGTCGAGCAGCATACTCGACCCTTCCGGTCGACGAGCATCAGGCGATTATACACCCCCTGATCGAACAGTATCTCATCGAGGTATGCTTTCGTGTTCTCGTAAAGAGGCGCGGTGAGGCTCCCCGTTTCCCAGTATTCACCAACCGCGAGCATAACGACAGGTGTCTGGGCAATTTTTTCAACATTCTCAACCCGCCGCTCCATCCAGTACTCGATGAATTCAAACTGCTTGGTGGCTAATTCCATGTAGTTCTTCTCGATGACATCATAGAGAACGCTGCGACTGACAAAGTAGTTAATGATCATAAAGACCAGCAAAATGGAAATAGAGAAGATAATAACGATATAGGTAATTCTCCTCCTCTTCCCGGAGAAGGTCATACCGCTTTTCAGAATGTTTTCCATCGTTTTCATGTCACCCCTCATTTTAAAGGATCCCAATACAATTCCATTTTAACGGGGAATTCCTCTTTTCACCTGTTCCCGGTCCGGACATGGCACCTGCTGCATCCACGGGGACCGGCGCTCTTTCGATGGCAGTCGTGGCACTGTTGATGAAAAGCGCCCTTCAGATTTATCACTTTTCCCTGATCCTGCCTGAGATGGCATGTCGAGCATTTGGCGTTCTTCCCCTTGTGATGGCAGACAGTACACTTTACCCCATAGAAGCTCGAGTGATTTTTGTGGGTGAACACAATCGGGGGCTTTCGATGCCCCGTCTTCGGCAGGACTATTCTGTCTTCGATTGCATGGGCAGAATAAGAAATGATGAGAGCGCTTGCGAACAGCACTACCGCACTAAGGCAGCTCCTTTTGAAGATCTGCATTGCTGAAATCCCCTTTGATTGATAAGAATAATGCGTTATATAATTATATTTCTCTTCTTATGTTTACCAGCATATAGTATAAAAGAGTCAATAAATAAAACATTTTAAAATCGATTTTAACGCATTTTATTGTCACCCCCTCTGAAGGGGAGCCGAAAAGAGCTGCATTCGGGAACCATGAAACCGATCGGCTGTGAGGACATCCCTTCGCCTCTCCTCAAGAATCCTGTATAAGCTATCGCAACGGCATCAACTGCTCATATGTCACACGGAGAAGCGCCGGTATCTCCATTGCTGCGAGGGGAAATTTCAAGAAGAAGTCTCTTGCTGCACTCCTTACTGTGCACTGAATGTGGCGATGTCCGTGGAAAGAAAGTCAATCGGTAAAGCGAAAGGGTTCAATTTCACTTATGTGGTGCTTCTCTTTTTCGTGCTCCGCTTGTGCTGATACATCAACCGATCAGCTCGGATAATAAGCTCCTCGAGGCTCATGCTCCTCGGCTGATATCTCACAATGCCCCAACTCAGGGAGAGATCGAACTTGAGCGTGCCTCCCTGATTCATCTTATCGAGATTCTGCCGTAATCGTCCTTCAATAATCTGCTCATTCATATTCTCGGAATTCACCATGAGAACAATAAACTCATCCCCGCCCCAGCGTCCGATAATATCCGAGCTCCGGAAGGTTTCATTGAGAATTTCTGCGGTCGAGATGAGAGCGATATCCCCCTCCCGATGGCTCAACGAATCGTTTATGGATTTCAAATTATCAAGATCAAGAAAGATAAGAAACATACCACGCTGCATGCGATCTGCAGCACTGATCGATTTCTGGGCAAGAGTCATAAATCCTCGCCGATTATACAGGCTGGTGAGCTCATCGACAAGCGAAAGCTCACGGAGGAGCATCTCATCCCGTTTTCGCTCCGACACGTCCTGCACCTGGACAAGGAACCCGTCTATTAACTGCTCCTTCTGCTCACCGATAGGAGTGATGAGGACTTCGAGGTAGCTCGTGCCGGTTTTCGAAGTGAGAAAATTATAATCCTTCGCCTTATCAAAGTCAAAGAGCGTATCGTACTGAACTATCTCCCCCTGAAGCAATCGATCCTTTATCTCATCGGGAATAGATGTATCGGCAAAGAGATTAACCTCCCTCATCTCATCGCCACTTGCAACGCCGAATATCTCCAGGCATGCTTCATTAACGGCGAGCAGTTTCCCGGTGCGATCATACAGCTCAATGCCAATGGGAGAAGCTTCGAAAATCGTTCTAAACCTCTCTTCACTCTCACGGAGCTTTCGCTCCTGCTCTCTGAGCCGCTGCTCAAGATCGTACCGCTGAAACGACATTTCCAGCATAACGTTGAGCTCCCGCTCCTTAAAGGGTTTGAGCAGGTAGCCGTACGGCTGAGCCGCCTTTGCCCGATTTACGATAGCATCATCAGAGTGCGCGGTCAGAAATATAACCGGAATATTGAGCTCAGACCATATCTCTTTTGCCGCTTCTATCCCATCGACCTTCCCCTTGAGCATGATATCCATCAATATCACACCGGGCCGAAGATCTCTTGCTTTCTGTATGGCCTCCTCACCGGTTGCAACAATTCCTTTAATGACATACCCGAGATTTTCCAGGCAATACCTGATATCCTGCGCAATGAGGGATTCATCCTCAACGATGAGTATAGAACGCTGATCCATTAATGATTTCTCACCATGCATATTCTCAGGGAGCGCTTAAGAACATCCATACCGAAATGCGAAAACGCCCCTCTCCTCAAGTAGCTGCTTTAAAGATGCAGCTCCGATGAAACATATCTTCATTCCCCGGTATTGCGCGAAGCCGCATAACCATCACGCACCACGCACGGGCAATCGGTCGAGGACCGAAGCAGCACTACTCCATCATCATCAACAGCATATCGAAAACGAAGTCCACGATATGCAATCACCATTCGGCACACTACCTCCCGGCAGGATGTTGAAGCTTTACCTCTCGATCCGCCTTCGGCGCATACGGGGGTCTCCTTTAAAAGCGCGCTCCTCGCATCAATTGCATCAAGCACATCAAGGTTGTGGGTATAATGACAGACCTGCATACCTGATGCCGATATCGATAGTGTGCACCTTTTAATAAAATAAATATACTGTAACGATAATTTCAAGTACAATTTTATGAGACATCACGGAGCCATGCGTCTCACACTGCTCCTGTAATGATGGATCATTGTATCATTTAACAATCATTAGCGAGCCTTTTTTAAAGACGATCCTCTGATCTTTCCAACGACAAGGCTTACATCCTCGCGGCAAACCTTGATATATTGCACGTTACAGGTACCTTCAGTGATCCGGAGTTTCAATTGTTTTAACATGATAAGGGGACTTCTAGATACTATTAATATGATGTCCCCTTGTGTGAACAATGCCTGATACAGCCAGTATTTACAATTTGTTGATCAATGTAAATACCGGTTTTGAGAGGTGCCCATAATAAATTTCATCAGATATCGCACCCACAGTGACACGATGTCGCGCATGCCAGCGTTCACAGGATGTGCGAGAAAAAGCTGTCAAAGAGAACTTCAAATTAAAATTATATTGATGTTCACTTATAGCAAATGTGAAAATTTGTGCGATATCTCATCAAATTTTCTTGTTGAAAATCTGAAATCAACTACAATTATACTAGGGAACGGTTTAGTAGAATGCTATTCTCGTCCCCTAAGAAAGGCCTATCTACTCTTATAAGGAGACTTCAAAAACTATTAAAATGATGTCCCCTTGTGTGCACAATACCCGATACAGCCAGTATTTACAGTTTGTGGATCAATGTAAAAACCGGTTTTGAGAGGTGCACATGATGAACTTATCGTTAAATATTTCAGTGACGGAGTAATCAATGGAATTCAATCTCAATCTCTCGAATCTCTCAAGCGAGCATCAGTCCGTTCCGCTCGATACGGATATGATCTACGATGTACTCATTGTCGGCGGGGGCCCGGCGGCCCTGACAGCAGCCGTATACTGCATGCGGAAAGGGGTCTCAACCGGTCTGATTACCGAGAGCTTCGGCGGACAGGTTGCCGAAACATCAACCGTTGAAAACTACATGGGATATCGTCATATTGAGGGAATAGAACTGGTTCATAAATTTACCGATCAGGTAAAACAGTTTCAAATAGGCTTTGTGGAGGGGGTCAAGGCCCAATCGGTCGCCGATGGTACCATAAAAAGGGTGACCCTCGAGAACGGAGATGTTTATCAGGCAAAATCACTGATTATCACCACCGGAACGAGCTGGAGAAAGCTCAACGTGCCGGGAGAGAAGGAGCTGGTCGGTAGAGGAGTCGCATACTGTGCAATCTGCGACGCTCCACTCTATGCCGGGAAGGAAGTTGTCGTCGTCGGAGGAGGAAATACCGGCGTCGAATCCTCAATCGATCTGGCGAAAATAGCGAAGAGGGTAACCCTCCTCCAGAATCTGGACACGCTCACCGCCGATGAGGTGCTCATCAAATCGATCACGTCATTCTCCAATGTCGATATCCTCTATGAACACGAGGTCACCGAAATCCTCGGCGAGAATGCCGTCGAAGCCATTACGATACGGAACCGTACAACAGGGGAAGAACGCAAACTCGAGGTGCAGGGAATATTCATTGAGATAGGACTCGTCTCGAATTCCGATCTGGTAAGCGACCTCCTCGATCTCAACCGGTACGGCGAGATAGTGGTCGACTGTGCCTGCCGAACGAATGTACCGGGTATCTTTGCTGCAGGTGACGCAACTTCAGTCCCCTACAAGCAGATTATTATTGCGGCGGGGGAGGGAGCCAAAGCTGCTCTCTCTGCCTGCGAATATGTCCTGAGGAATTAAGAGGCGCCATCGAGTTGCTATCGTATTTATAAACTTTTGCAAGGAGGCTCAAGGATGTCACTATTTGACGACAAGGTTAAAAAACAGCTCACGGAACTGTTCAGCAAACTCAAGAACAACGTTTCCGTCGTTTACTTTACGCAGGAAATTGAGTGTTCACTCTGCGCTGATAACCATGCCTTTCTCGAAGAGATCACTGGACTCTCTGATAAGCTCTCGCTTACGGTGTACGACTTTCAGAAAGAAAAGGAATTGGCTGACAGGTATCAGGTTGATAAGATTCCGGCAACGGTGCTCCTTGACAGCGACAAGAACGATACCGGAATTAAATTTTACGGGATCCCGGCCGGTTACGAGATCAATTCCTTCGTAAAAGCCCTCACCGAGGTCTCCGGCGACAGAGAAGAGCTGCCCGCAGAAATACACTCACGCATCGCTCAAATAGACAAGGACGTACACCTGCAGGTCTTTGTGACTCTGACCTGCCCCTACTGTCCCGGAGCGGTAATGGTTGCTCATCGGCTGGCTCTGGAAAATAAAAGGATTAAAGCGGACATGGTGGAGAGCTCGGCCTTTCAGCATCTCGCCCTCAAGTACGATATCAGCTCGGTACCGAAGACCATCATCAACGAAAAGCACGAGATTATGGGAGCTCAACCAATTGACGCTTTCCTGGATGAAATCGAAAAGCTGTAATTGCCGCGAGAGGGACTCGAACCCTCACAGGCATACGCCCACCAGACCCTGAACCTGGCGCGTCTACCAGTTCCGCCATCGCGGCATAACAGATGATACCATTACGTAGCCGATAACGAGGATTTGTCAAATAAAATATATCCTCTTCGTGTCGGGAGAAAGCCCACCTGTAGTATCATCATCCACCCTCGCCCGTGCCCCCTGCCAGGAAGTATTATAAGACCGCGGGTTGAGTGAGGCAAAATACTATTCGGTATATTTCTCTATTCCCAGGACCTTGAACCGTCGACGGACATCGCCGATTGCAACATCTATCTCATCACCGACCTTCTTCCCCAGCATCGCCTTCGCAATAGGTGATCGATACGAAAGGATTCTATTTTCAAAATCAGCATCCCAGGGCCCCAAGATGATATAGTTGCTTTTCTCTCCATCGGTCAAATTCTCGAAGCTGACATTGGTTCCGATATCAACCGCATCAGTCGATATCTCACCGGGATTCAATATCTCCGCCCTCTTTATTTCCTCCTCGAGCTTGTTGATGGTCATCTTCAATGTCGTCTGTTTCTCCATCAGCGCATTATATTCCACGTTCTCCCTGACATCTCCGGCAACATCAGAAACCTTGGAGAGCTCCTTCGTGAGAGTAACCATTTCCACATTAACCATGCGATTGAGCTCTGACAGCATCCGGTCATAACCCTCCTGCGTAACAATGAGCTTCGCGGAATCAACATCCAGCTCCTCTTCAACGCCAAGCTTAACGGTCCTGCTGAATTCGGGAAATTTTTCCCTGATCAAGCCATAGAACTTGTCGGTATGCGATTCCTCGATATACGAGACGCCATGGAAGAGATCGTACACCTTCCGGATGAAATTCTCATCACTTTCATCGACGATATCCTTGAGAACCATCATGTCATTATCGAAGAGAACATCGAGCGTCATATACTTAAGTCGATTGCCCTTTGTCTCAATCTTCTTGAGCTCATTCATCATCCTGAAAAAGGTGAGCGTGAGCTCTTCGCGCGAGTAATCAAGCCAGTCGTAATCCCACGTACCGGTAAACAGATTTTTCGCTATCCAGATAAAGACCTCGGGGTGCTGTTTTGCACTGGTTATCACCCGATCGATGAAATTATTGATAATGGTATAGGATTGATTTCGTATGAGGCTGTTGATAATATACTTGTGAATTCTCAAAGGCGTCTCAAAGAGAATCTCGGCAACAACCTGTGCCCAGTCGTCACGTGCCTCCTCTATCAGATTGATGAAGTCCTTCTTGTAATCATACGAGCTGATCTTAATGGATATAATAGGAAGCTCGCTGCTCTCCTTTATGAACTCAAGTATCTTTTCCTTGGTGACATCAAGCTTAAGCTTTCTGGCATCAGTATATTTCGAGAGGCTCTGGAGGATGAAATATGAAAGAACCTGCCTCGTCGGAGATCCAACCTTGACCTCTTTATCAAAATAATCAATAAAGTACTGGGAAAGCGAGGCTCCCTCTTCGACATCTATCGTGTTAACAAACTCAATTGCCGTATCCAGCTTTTCACTGAAGGATTCCGCATTTGTCATATTGTTCAGAAGCTCTTCAGCAAAGGTGACCGGCTTGTCTCTCATGAAGATGAGATCCTTCTTCTTTTCGGAAAATCCGAAATGAGGATCCTTCTTTATCTCAGTCCGTGTCCGATTCCACCATTTCGACCATCCCTTTGCGTCAATGTATTTCGGAATAAGCTCCCGTTTAATATCTGCAAGGGTGATGGTGCCGTCATAGGACTTAATCAGTATCTCAAAGAAGCGTCTGAAATCATCTTTGAACAGAGACTTGACGTTCTCGAAATCCTCATATTCCATAACATAGAGATGATCCTTGCCGATCGGCATCAGCGATTGAAGTGCCATTTGAATAGACATCTCATGATCGACTTTTTCCTTGAAATCGATAATGATCCTCTCGCTGTTGATATCCTGAATTTTGCCAACACCCCAGGACCGGTGATAGGCGTAATTGCCCTTGTCGAAAACAATATAATCCTCAAAATCGTGTATGGCGTGTTTGACCGGATATTTGAAGTTGTTCAGCTTGGAAAGCTTCAAAAACTGCTGGTACTGCGTATTTTCCCCGTATTTATTCTGATACAGCTTGATCAGCTCACGTCGGGACGAATTATCATCGGGAGTATACTGCAATATCTTCTTCAGTATCTCAATAGACTG
>Ga0180431_10001897_pt1 | contig 28462 bp, 20 predicted proteins | sample SS_ome_11_FD_132459 | JGI IMG/M metagenome (GOLD analysis project Ga0180431, IMG submission 132459) | Hypersaline lake sediment archaeal communities from the Salton Sea, California, USA - SS_1_MS_1 metaG | ecosystem: Environmental > Aquatic > Non-marine Saline and Alkaline > Hypersaline >... | reverse complement strand
AGTCAGGTATAAGTTCGAGTTTGACCGTTATCTCAAGGAAAAAGGATATAAAGACATTAAAGTCTTGGTCGCCTTCTCTGGAAAAGTATTGCTTGATGGGATTCCTCCGGAGTATACGGAAGAAGGAATGAATAAGTATATTGATAAAGACGGTAAAGAACGCCATATAAAAGAAAGAGAATTAGCCGAAAAATTTGCCACTTCAGAATATCAAATATTGCTAGTTGCCGAAAAATATCAAACCGGTTATGACGAACCTTTATTACACACCATGTATGTTGATAAAAGGCTGGATGGAGTGAAGGCTGTCCAGACATTAAGCAGATTAAACCGTATTTGTCCGGGCAAAGAAGATACCTTTGTTCTTGATTTTGTAAACAAGCGGGATGACATATTAGCGGCTTTTCAGCCCTATTATGAGCAGACACAATTAACGGAGACCACGGATCCTAATAAACTCTATGATTTAAAACAAAAGCTCGATACTTTTGGTGTAATTATCCCTGCTGATGTTGAAGCTTTTTGTGCTGTTTTCTTTAAAAAAAAAGAACTGCACAATAAACGTGAGCATGCTGAATTAAACGCGCTTGTCGATTTAGCTGTGGATCGATTCGAAGCGATAGACAATGAAGAACATAAGGAAGACTTTGCAAATACGTTAGGAGTTTTTGTTCGTTTATACGCTTTTCTTGCTCAGATAATGCCGTTTCAGGATATTGAGCTGGAGAAAAACTATGCCTATTCAAGGTATCTGCTTAAAAAGCTCCCAAAGCAGGATCGTGGACCCAGATTTAGGCTGGGAGATGAAGTATCACTTGAGTATTATCGATTGCAGAAAATCTCAGAGGGGCAGATTGAATTGCAAAAAGATTCGGATTCAGCAATCCATCCTGTTTCGGAAGCCGGGACAAAAAAAGACAAAGAAGAATTCGCGCGGCTCTCGGAGATAATAAAAATTCTAAACGAGCGGTTTGGTACAGATTTTACGGAAGCCGATAAATTATTCTTTGATCAGATCGAAGAAGAAATGGTCATGGATGAGAAGCTCGGCTTGCAGGCAAAGAACAATACGATAGAAACGTTTAAATATGGTTTTGAGGACATGTTTATTGCCAAGCTGGTTGAACGAATGGATCAGAACCAGGATATATTCAATAAAATCATGGAAGATAAGGCATTTTCATCAGTGGTAAAAGATTATTTATTAAAACGTGTCTATAAACGTTTGAATGAAGAAACAGAAGAAGATAAGGACACCCTATTTTTCAGTGATGTAGTGCCCGAAGCCAGTTTTGAAGAAGGATATTTGCCTATCTATTCTGTCGAAGCAGTCGCAACTTCTTTTGGTGAAGAACAGCCTGTGGATTTGCTTGGCTGGAAGAAAGTAAGCACAAAACGAAAGATCCAAGAAGATATGTTTATCGCCAAAGTTATCGGCAAATCTATGGAACCGACGATTAAAGACGGCAGTTACTGCATATTCAGGTTTGAAAAAGGCGGATCAAGAAACGGACTTGTCGTTCTTGTCGCGTCAAGCTTTGTTAGCGATCCCGAAACACAGCAGAAATTTACCATAAAACGGTACCACAGTGAGAAGGAACACTTTGACGATGGTACATGGAAACATAAAAAGATAATTCTATCTCCGGACAATAAAGAATTTGACGATATCATTCTTGAAAATGTCTCAGGAGAAGATTTTAAAGTTATTGCAGAGCTTGTTACAGTTTTAGATTAAAAGAACATTGAGGATATGGGCATTTTCCCCGACGATGAATTTTTGGTATGGTTTTTTACTTATTTTACAGGAGATGCAATTTGTCCACATTGTGAATCTACGATTTATGAAGATGAGATAGGTGAAAAGGGGAAAGATTTTGTTGTTTGTCCTCGATGCGGAGAAAAAATATCAAAGAATGATTTAAAAGATTCTTTTTAGCAAGGATGGAAGATAAAGGAGGCATAGAATGGTCGGTCGTATAGAAAGAGTCCCCTTAAGGGAGGTTTGGAGAAAAGAAGATAAAGACTTTACAGCTTGGTTATTTGAAAATATTGAAGTCTTGGCGGAAGAGCTTGATATAGAACTCGCTGCTATAGAAAAAGAAAAAAGTGCAGGCACTTTTTCAGCCGATATATTGGCGGAGGATGTAACCGGGCAAAAGGTTGTTATAGAGAATCAGCTTGAAAAGACAGACCATGGGCACTTGGGTCAAATACTAACATATGTATCAAACCTAGAGGCCAAAACTGCCATATGGGTGTCAAGTAATCCACGTCCTGAACATGAAAGGGCAGTAGAATGGTTAAATGAAGCAGGTACAGATGTTGCATTTTATCTGGTTAAGGTTGAAGCCTACAAGATTGGTGACTCCGAACCAGCTGCTAAATTTTCTGTTATTTCAGGGCCAAGCGAAAAGTCAGAAGTTGTAGGCAATGAGAAAAAACAATTAGCCGAAAGACATAAGAAACGATTAGAGTTTTGGAAAAAACTGTTAGAAAAAAGTAAAGCAAAAACATCTTTACATTCGAATATATCTCCTAAAATAGATCATTGGATTAGTGCAGGAGCAGGTAAAAGTGGTATGGTTTATACATATGTAATCACTTACAAATGTGGCCAAATCGAACTTACAATTAACCGAGGAAAGGATTCTCAGGAAGAAAACAAGGCAATTTTTGACCAACTGATTAAGCATAAGGAAGAAATTGAAACAGACTTTGGCAATAAGCTGAATTGGGAGAGATTAGATGATAGATGTAGTTCTAGAATTAGCAAAAAATATAATTATGCAGGATTGAATGATGAGGATAAATGGGATAAGCTCCAAGAAGAAATGATTGGTGGGATGATCAGGCTTGAGAAGGCTTTCAAGAAACATATAAAGGCTTTGAAGGTTTAATATGGAAGAGAAGATTAGGGCATTGATTGAATATGTGCAAGCTAACGGTCGTGTTTGTCCACTGCCTAATTTATGGAACAAGCTTTGGGAAATACTTCCAGAGCGTACGCAAAAGCCAAATGATGGATGGGAGCCATCACTACCATTGGTTCTAGCTGCTTGGCGGGATACCACGGCAGAGCAAAAACGAGAAAGATTGATCCATCACATTGAGTATGCTGCTAGTCATGGTGCATTAGACAAAGTAGATAAGTTTCTTAGATGTCTTCCTCCTGATCAATGGGCCTATGGTGATGGAATAACTGATTGGGAAAGATGGAAAAATTAGAGGGAATGATGGACAATAAAGAATTTAGAGAATATCTACAAAAACAAAAGCCTTCACCTGATCCATGTTTGATCGATTTATTAGTGCAGGATTATGATGATAAATTATTTGACGCATTAGAAGTACGGTTACTTCGAAATGATAAATATGATTTATTTTGTTTTGATGACAAGGTTAGAGGATGGGTTCCATTATGGTTTCCGACATGGCATTGGAGCGAAGCGGACAAGAAGGACGATTCCCAATTAAGAGCTTTAACAGAAAAAGAAAGAGCAGACCTATTTCATAGATGGCTAGAACGTAAATTGGAGAATATTAATATGGAACAAAACTCATTAGAAGAAAATGCTATGCACATTTTTTATGCGTTAGAGGAGATTTATGAAGACTGCAAAGATCCAAATATATATGAGGAAATGGCAGAATCTTTATATGGTAAAGAAGGGAGAATCCATCCTTGAATTTCTGTGGTGAGCTTTAATAGGGAACAAAGGGACGTTTCTAAAAACGTGTCCAGATCTGACCTACTAAAAGATTGTCCCCAAAAGCGGCTATTTAAGGGGCGATTTGGATGTTTTCTTCACTTTTTAGGGTAAGATGGGTAGGGGAAAACGGGTTTAACATTTAAAGGGGGAAAAATGGACGATAAAAAGGTAACAGTTATAACCACCATACTGGGTGCTATCGGGGTTATTCTTCTTCTAATGTCAGCTTTTGATATAATCCCCTCATTAGATAATGTATTGATCTTTGTCGCTTTAGTTTGCTTTATACTGGTAGGTGTTGTAAAAAAGCTGGTAAAATAGGGTCGGGGACAGGTCTGGGTTTATTTTAGGAAGTGTCCCGATACGCTATATTACGATATATGAGTTTATTTTTGCTTGACAAAGTATACACTATAATGTATACTTATTTTGGGGGTGTGAAATGACTAAAAATATAACATTGAAAAAATTAAGACCAAATCTTCCTAAAGTCATAAAGGAGATAGACTCTAAAATGACACGTTTTATCATAACGAAGAGGGGCAAGCCCGCTGCTCTTATAATGTCAATAGAGGATTATGAGAGCCTACTCGAAACGCTTGACATCCTTTCCAATGCTGGGCTCAGGAAGAAGATCAAAGCTGCAGAAGAAGATATCAAAAAGGGGAATATCCGGTCCTTGGATGAAATCGACAAGGAGTTAGGAATTGTATAAAGTTATTTTAACTAATACAGCGAAGAAGGAATATAAATATCTTTATAAAACCAATGAATCGATCTTCACAAGAGTAAGGAATGCATTGATATCTCTTTCGAAAGATCCTACACAAGGCAAACCATTAAAATTATCGCTAAAAGGAAAATGGTCTTTTAGGGTGGGAGTTTATAGGATAATTTACACAATTGAGAAAAAAATATTAACTGTATATGTATTGGATATCGGGCACAGAAGAGAAATATATAAATAAAATGTCTTTATGCCCTATGACAAAAGACTCCTTATTTGTTTCACGGTTATCTGTTTTACCCTACTTTTCGCTCATATTGCCACACTGTACGCGCAAGTCCAGGTGCAGAACCAGGCACAGAATATAACCATCAGGAACGTCGATTTTATCGGTATTCCGAAAGCCCGGAATATCGAGATAAAGAACGTTGATTTTACCGGTTGTGTCTTCCCGTGCGGGAGGTCACCTTCAAGAACCTGGATTTTGAAGCCATACCAAAGACGAGAGAGATCCATATAACCGGTGTGGATTTTCTTGCGAAACCCTTAACTCAGGAAAAGAAATAAGACGCGGGCGGAAACTAGCGTCCTCTCAGACCGCTGAGCCGAACCGCGTGCATGTACTCGGCAAGATAACCACACCGGAAGGAGCGCCGGTATCTAGTGCGCAATTTGTTGACCCGGGTCCGGGTAGGCATTGTGAGATCCTTACGGGGCTGCCTCTTCTGACGCGCGTTTTATAAAGAGCGAAGGAGGAGGCAATATCTCCAACATAAAGACGGATTCGGGCGGTAATTACCACATTGTCGTCGTTGAGGTTGCGACCTCTAAGTATTTCCAGACTGTCGGCGTGAATAAATCCAAGATAAGGTGGAACAGGCCGAATTATCTGATATCCCCGAAATAAAATGTGAACCTGCACGCATAGTTTCACACCTAAAAACCCAAACGGGTCCAAATACGGGGGCAGACCTCCACTGGCATTTCTCCTATTCAACAAGTTAACATAAGATACATTATCACGTCTTAAAGGGACATTTATTCTGAAGGTAATTAGGGGGATTTTATATGATACTCTTTGGTGGGTTCGGAACTTTTAGGCAGGTTTTTTAAGGTCTTCTACCAACTCTTTAATCAGCTTCAAATGTTTTTCTGACGGCGGGTTCTTCCCCTGGAACCAGCGTCTGATTGTGCGCCTATCGACGCCAAGGGCAATTGAAATACCCAGTTTTGAATATCGGCCATACCTGTAGAATTCGTGCAGTTTTTTTAGCTCCTCCAAAGGTTGATACATTCAAAACTCCTTTTTTACCTGCGAAAACTTATGATCTATAGCAGGTTCTTTTTAGTCGGGGTTGGTTTGCGGGATATTTCGAATGGCCCAAACACCTCTTGGATTCCTTGGAGAAAATCGATATATTCATCCAGGGTCATTGGCTTTTCCAAAGCTCTGCATTTCTCCCTTGAAATTTGGAAATCTCGTCGGATTGCGTCATTTTGGGCATCCTCAAGCATTTCCCTTTTTTCTTTTTCACTTAACATTGTTGCTACCTTAATTCCCGTACACGGCGTATTTTTCTTTTAAGCTTATTTGAGGTATGTTTGGAAAACAATACATGTATTTGCTGAAGCCATTCCAGTTTCTTGATCGGGGGAATCTTCATAAAACGGAGTGTTTTTCCTTCTTCAGTTTCCCATCTATAATTCAAACTTTTATTCATATTTTTTCGTCGTATTTTTTAACTTTTTGACCCTTTTTAATTCTTCAACGTCAAATTTATCTACACTACGACCAGTCTTTCTTTTAATCTTAATCAAATCATCTATTGAGATAACAGGCACTGCAAGATTTCCTATTTTTACATATACACAGTGCTCCATGGCTGCCTCATATGAAATCGGTGAATCAATGATAATATCAACTTCTTTTAACTCATCATGTTTATAAAAATTCAATGCTTTTAAATGTTTATTTTTAACCAAATCTTTTCTAGTTTTCGCCTTAACAAACTCTATCGGATCGATCGGTATTTTCACATTGTACTTCTTTTTTTTCAAGATTTTGACAATTTTTGCCAGATTTTGATCAGTCATTTCAACGAGTATATCCAGATCTGCAGTACTCCTTAAGGATCCGAGCAAATTCACTGCCATTCCGCCGACAATAAGATATTTTACCTTTTGCTTTTTAAATTCACAAAATATTTCCTCATAAAGAAACATATATTTTATCCCTTTTGTTATAACGTCTATTGGGTCATTTACATTATACCCTGAGAATTCTTTTTTATCAAATTTTGCACTGTATTTTGTCTATATGCTGCCAAAAGTCATAAACTTTTTACCCTTTTGTTTCAAGATCGCCTCTTAAACGGCTGATTTTTGGGTTAAAATATATGGTTTGATAACTCTAAGTGTTCTTTTTGTTTATAACAGGTTCTTTTTAGCCGGGGTTGGTTCGCGGGATATTTTGAAAGGTAAAAAATATAAACCTTATGCCTTTATTGTATCCTGATTTTTTATGAAAACAGATCTTTCTCAGGACCTTCTTCTTTGACTAAAACAATGATCCGATCTATCAGTTTTTTAGCGGTTTCAAGAGACGATTTTGCTTCAGGACGAGTTATATAATTCTTGGAATCATAAATAAAATCGTGTCTTTTTCTTCTTAATCTATTGAATCTGCTGACTAAGTTATCGTAATCATGCCCGAGCAACACCTTTGTAAACTCGACTATTGTCTTATGTGACCTTTTTGTCGTTGGTAGATATCCTTTTGAATACATAAGAGCTTTGCCGGCTCTTATCATAGCATGGTATGCTATTGCTATTGACCATGTCAGATCTATGCCCAAATTAGCTTCAGCGGTTTTAAGGTCTTTTAATGACCGTTTTAACTGATATTCAATTTGATTAAAATCCGGTTTTTGACGTTTTATAAGTTTATTTCTTAGAAATTTTTCGCAACTCATTTTCATCCCCTATAAGCATGATTTTTTTATCCTTCAAAATATTCCCTAGGAAAGGATCGCCTTGCGTAATCTCCTGCCTGAAATCATCTGCCTTATACATTTTAAAATTAATCTCCCGCTTCAATAGTTCTTCCAGAGCGTCCAGCTTTTTGATAAGCATGTCTTCCTGGCAATTGCCGATCACTATAAGGTCTATATCGGAAAGATAGTTTTCTTTTGCTTTTGCATAAGAACCGTAAATAAAGGCATATTTAACGTTGCCTAACTTGCGTAAAGACTCTTCAATGGTTCCCGCTACGCCAACAGTCTTAAAAACAATGCTTTTTAATTCTTTGTAAAGCGGGTATTTTTTATTCACTCTAAAGTACCTTGCATTTGCTTTGTATTCACTCGCAACAATGCCCTCTTTTTCCATGGAATTGAGGGTTCGTTGAAAAGTCCCCGGCTTTTTACCCAGGATCCGCCCTATTTCATGCATATAAAACGACTTCTCAGGATTGGTAAAAAGAAGCCTCAGTAGTGCAGCCCTGTTTTTGGTAAGTTCCCTCATGTTTTACTCCATATGCTATACGCATACAATTGTATACATATTGCATACAATTGTCAAGAAAAAATTTAATGTTCCCCACCCTACCCCCTAAAAAACACATAATTCCCCTCTGCAAGCCACCTAATGTTAAAAACGTGGCCCTTCGCAAGGGGAAGGCTCGCTAATACTTGGGCAATCTAAAACAAGCTTATATTTATTTTTGGGGATAGAATTTTAGGTTTATTTCAAACGGTAGGATACGCTACGCCCTTTTCCCTTGTTTTGGACCAGGATATCCTTATTTAACATATCTGCGATATCCCTATAGGCGGTAGCCCTGCTTGTTTTTGTCATTGAAACGTATTTTCTTGTGGTAAGACCGCCCTCAAACCCTTCCGCCCCAGCTCCAAGTAAGCGGTTTATGACTTTTCTTTGATTTCTATTCAGTTCCGTTTCAGCGTGCACCCTCCAGAACTCGGCCTTCTTTAAAACTTTGGAAATCGTCTCTTCCGAATCTTCAAGCGCCCGTAGGTAACACTCAAGAAACCACAACAGCCAATTGGTTATGTCCAATGGCCCTTTTGAAGTCTTTTCCAAAATATCGTAATAAGAGGCTCTTTCCTTCATTATCCTGGAGGATAATGAATAATATCTCTTAGGCGAGGATTCATCCTGCGCTAATGCCATATCCGTTAGCGCTCGTGCTATTCTGCCGTTACCATCCTCAAAAGGATGAATTATAACAAAATACAAATGAGCCACACCGGACCGCAACAAACCATCTATCTTTTTAGACCGTTTTTCCCACCAGTCAATAAACGCTTTCATTTCAGCGTCAATACGCTTCTCGGGAGGAGCCTCGAAATGAACTTTTTCCCGGCCCATCGGACCCGAAACAATCTGCATGGGTCCCCCGCTCCTCCATTTTCCCACATGTATTCTTCTCAGTCCTGAATATCCGGTCGGGAATAACGCCGCTTGCCATGATTTCAATCTACTCGTTGTTAACGGTTTTTTATAATTCACCGTAGCGCCCATAATAACATCGATCATACCTTCGGCATTTCTATCTTCTTTTTTTACTCCGCTTGTCGGCAGTCCCAACCGTCTGGCAACTGATGATCTCACAGCATCCGCTTCAAGCTTCTGTCCTTCGATAGCGGCCGTTTTGATGGTTTCTTCTACAAGTATCTCGGACCTCGATTCTTCGCTCATCCCCATACCCAAAGCATTTACTTTGCTTAGAAGTTTCCCCTGCGCTAAGCGTGCCCTGCCGAGGGCATCGATAAGTTTATCAGTTTGCCAGGTAAAATCAGGCCAGTTTTTCCGTTGCCAAATATAGCTCATTTACGCCTCCTAATTGCTTCATTCTATGAAGCATTATACCATCTAATCGCTTCATTGGCAAGTATTCAAACACAATAATTGAATTGACTCCAGAAGAAATACTCTGCAAAGAAAAATCCCCGTAAACGCTAAAACATCCTAAAACTCACAGATTTGAAAAGCAGAAAAACGCGGTCTTTTAACAGAAATATAAGGAGGTTATCTTGTGGTGCGGACATCACGCAGCTTCTTACTGTTCTTGCTTGAGGATAATATTTCTTACCCTGCTGATAACACTTTCTACAAAATCTATATATTCTAAACATTCTTTCTTGGTTACTTCAATACCTCCATCATAGAGATCCAGATTTCTTTTTGATCGTATAAGATTCCCAAAATCAGCAATGCTCTCATCTTTAAGAATCTGAGCAAGTTTTTCAATAATCTTTATATGGTGGCCAGGAGCGCTTTTAACTTTCTGGCGATGAAAACTTAATAAGGCAATACCTGCTTTAATCATGGCCGTATAAGCATAATTAAACTTAACATCTAATATCGTATCTGTCTTGGCAATATCCAAATCACGGATTGCGTTATCAATATTTTTAATGATTTGTTCTTTGGTAAAATTGAATTTTTTGAAGTACCTGTCTTCGAATTTCATTAGATTATTTTAATATGTTTTTGCTTGAATAAAGTCCTAATAAAAGGGTCTTTTCCGGTAATTCGTTTTTTTAATTCCTTTTTATCCATATTAACAACATTTATTTCTCTGTCTATTTCTTTTTGTATATTATTTATTTTCCTCTGCAATGACAAAACACTATGATTCCCCACAACCAACAGATCTATATCACTGTGTGTATCCATCTCGTTGTTCGCATAAGAACCGTATATGTACGCATCCTTAACGCCCTCGACTTCCCTAATAGCATTTTTTAACCGATATTCCAGCCCTACCGTTTTTAACACAATTTTTTCATACTCTTTATACAAAGGATACCTTTTATCTATTGAATACAATTTCAAGTTCCCTTGACTTTGACTCTGTAAAATCCCTTCTTCCTCTAACTCTCTAAGTTTTTTAACAAGATTTCTTTTATCGACATGAAGTTTTCTAGATATTTCATTTACATATATGCTCTCTTGAGGATTGATAAAAAAATAATTTAATAATTTTCTGGTTAGTTTTGAACGAAGTGAAATCATTTCAAACTCCTTTTACACCGATAAGTGTAACATACTACACCGGTAAAGTCAATGCCGAGGCTCCACAAAAAGCCTAAAACACCCAGAATCTACATTACAGTATAAAATGCCCATGAAATCCCACTCCCCCACCAGAAACACCCCTAAAAAACACATAATTCCCCTCTGCAAGCGCCACCCAATGTTAAAAACGTGCCCTCTCAAGGGGAAGGCTCGCTAATACTTGGGCAATCTAAAACAAACTTCTATTTATTAGGCATTCTGCAGGAAGAGACTGGCAAGACGTATATATTCACGTATGCCGTTGTATTATAGGCGGTAAGGCGTGCTCGAGTGCCTTTATGCCCATAAATTCGTTCTCCTTTCAGTTTTGAAAAATTCCAGGAATAGGCATTAAATTATATCCGCGTACGGTATTTTACTGTCAGCGTGATGTCTAGTCCAACCATAAAAGTGTTCAAGAGATACAAAAATATAACGGCGTTTCGCTCCCCAAAATACTCGAAGAATATGCCGGATATATACCCTAAGAGAATAATCACAAGAAAGTGCACGCTTTTGCCGTCTGACTTTCTTGATTTCAGCATCTTAAAGATCGAAAAAGGCCATGCCATTCCAAAACAAATAAGCATAATTACTTCAAAAATATCGGGATTCATATCATCACCATCATCCTTTATCTTGCGCCCGTATAAAAACCAAAACCACTACAAAACATACATGACAAATTAAAACTATGCAAGAAACCCCACTCCCCACCCTCTAAAAAACCCAGCACTCCCCCGCCCCCACATAATGGCGAAGCCGCGGTCCTGAAAAAAACTTAAAAAAAATTGAAAGAATTTCAGCAGGAAAGTTGTCTATATACTAAAGGCCCGGAAAACCGAACCAACAACATAAGGAGGTAAAAGATGGAAAGTAGCAAAAAAGTTGCGTTAAAGGGCTATGCGGATCTCTTATCGGGTATTTCAGGGATCCTCACAGAAGCGCGCAAAAGCGCTGTAAAATCCATTAATTCGATTCTCACGGCGACCTATTGGGAAATCGGCCGCAGGATCGTGGAATTCGAGCAGTGTGGGAAAACGCGAGCGGATTACGGAGATAAATTGATTAAACGTCTTGAAACGGATTTGAAAGAAAGATTTGGAAGAGGCTTTAATGAACGGAATTTACGTAATATGCGACAAGTATATATGTTATGGCCAAAATTGTATTTACAGAAGAACATTGCATCCCCTAAAAACTTAAGTGATTATAATCCAGAGACTTATGCAAAGCGGCACACAGTGTGTGCCGTTTTGCCTTGGTGCCACTATAGACGATTGGTGACTGTAAAATCCAAAGACGCCCGTGATTTTTATGAGGATGAAGCTATAAGGGGTGGTTGGTCCGTAAGGCAATTAGACCGGCAAATTAGTACCCAGTTTTATGAAAGAACTTTACTTTCAAAGAATAAGGCCGAAATGCTTAGGAAGGGGCAAATCCCGAGAGAAAATGAGGTTATATCCGCCGAAGAGGAGATAAAAGATCCGACAGTTCTGGAATTCCTGGATCTCAAAGATGAGTATTCAGAATCAGAAATGGAAGACGCTCTTATCCACAGACTGGAGGATTTCCTGTTGGAACTGGGCTGTGGATTTACGTTTGTTGCCAGACAGAAACGCCTGCGCATAGGCGATGAATGGTACCGCATAGATCTCGTATTATTTCATCGTAAATTGAGGTGCTTGGTACTCATTGACCTTAAGACAGGTAAATTCACACATGCGGACGCCGGCCAAATGAACCTGTATTTGAATTACGCGAAAGAACGCATGGCATTACCCGAGGAAAACCCGCCGGTCGGGATTATTTTATGCGCTGCACGCAACGACACGGTGGTCCACTATGCTCTGGGAGGATTAAAGAATAAGGTCCTTGCCTCCGAATACAAACTGCAACTTCCGGATGAGAACAAGTTAAAAGAGGAATTTCAGCGAGTCCGAAGAGAATTTAAGGGTAAAAAATGAGCCGGCAACGGTTTGTTGTACCCTACCCCCATAAAAACGTAGTATTATGCGGCCATTGAAACCAGATCAGCCTGCTCCTTAAGCGCTCTTATTTCTTCAAGGCTGAGACGCTCCATAGGCAGCATCTCAATTATTTTTATAAGAGTTTTTACAAGATCATTAATATTATATTCCCCTGTAACGAGCGCCGTGATATCACCGGGGGTGAGGTTTTTAGCTTTCAGGTTATACGGATCGATAAGTTTATTATATGAGGCTATAGTCTCTGTAATAAATTCTGTATCATCGCCGTTACGTACAATATGAATGAGCCTCATGCCGAAGAAAGTCGACCTAATAATACCTATCGGGTCATCTTTTAACCCCATCGGGACTATTACGGAGTTTTTCAGCGTTTCGCTGTGCTGCAGTGTTCCCTGTAGCGCTTTTTTGTATTCGGCAGATGTTATTCCGCGGTCTGCGCCGATAATGCTTATTACGTTTTCCTTGGACCTCTCATCGGTGAAATCTCTTCTGGCGATACTGTAATCGGAATAAACATTTTCGCTTATGACATCATCAGGTTTCTCCATATTATAAAGTTCTAAATAAATGTTACTGCCGGGGGTATTATTTAGGCTACAAAGCCAGCCTAAGGCTATTCTATTCTCAGGATTTTCAAACACTTTTACCGGGACCCTTACCAGTATGGGACGCTTATTCTCCCCTATCATACTACCGATAAACTTTTTATTTTCAGCTATATATTTACCGGTAGCTTTTACTATTTCCTCTGGCAGCTCTTTTTCTTTTTTTGCTTGAAGAGCCGCTTCAGCCAGAGCAAACGCTATAATAGCGCTTATACTGAGTAGTTCCACGCTATCCCGAAGGGCCTCGTATTTCTTGCCGATTTCAGCGGGATGCGCTTTAGTTTCTTTTTTGGCTTCTTCGGCAGGCGCGGCTTCTTCTACCTGCGGCTCTTTTGCAGCTTCTCGAAGCTCCGTATCCACCTTTTCGCTTTCATCCGGGATTATTTCTCCTCCTTGTTTTTCACCCGTTCGTTTTTCTTCATCCATGACTTCGGCTTTTCCCACGCATTTCTTTTCCGCCTCAATGACTCTTTCGAGCTGTTTGTTAAGAAGCGCCCTTTTCACGGGCATGCCTTGCCCCTTTACGTCCTCGCCGTCGATCCGGGTAACCTCACCCGTCTCATTATTTACCGTGATACAGGCCACTTCGTTACCTTCACCGTTTCTGATCGAGATTACAGATTCCTTGCCTTGTAAGGATTGTCTGACTTCACAGGTAAAGCCTTTTTTGATGAGTGAATCTATCTCTGCCTTTGCATCCGGGGATATAATGCGCCATACGCCGGGGAGTCTTCCGGGTTCTTTGGCTGCCAGAAAGAATAGTTTATTCAGGTGCTTGTTAGCAAAACGTTCGAGATAAGTTCCCACCTCCGGTACCGCCGGTTTTAGGGGCTCGGTATCGAAAACTCCGCTTGTTATATTTTGTCCTCTCTTACCCAGAAGCTTATCCATCTCGGTTGCGCTTTTCCGCAGTTTGCTGAGCGCCTCTTCACTTAAAAAGTCTATAGCGGCTTCAAACATAACGGGGTCTCGTACGGTAGCACCTGAAAACCCATGATCTCCCGGTTCCACCGGCGGGCCAACATATTCTTCCGGGTCTCTTCCGGTAAAAATAGTGCTCAAGAGCACCCTTGTCAGGGCTTCGCCAAAACTTGCCGCGCGTTCAATATCGTTGCCGAGCGGGTAGATGCTGCTTCTTGTCTCCTCGCCCTGTATATGGAAGGATATAACAAGCTCTCCTTCCCTGCGCATGAACCCCTGGAATATGCTTACCGTTTCAGAACCGCTGGATACAACAAGCTCGTGCCCTTCTCTCGCCGCTTCTGCGACCCATCTCGATGAAACCCGCCATTTATCGAGTATCTGGCCGTTTACAATCACGTCCAGCGTGCCGTATGTTTCGTTGTCTTCGGTATCCAGGTAAAAACCTTCATAGCGGTAACCCCATCCGCGGTTCTGGCGTGGCTCAACCTCATCAATTACGATATCGATATCGTCTTCGCCGCCGGCGTACTCTTGCAAGGAGATGTCGATAAGCCTGGCTATATCCTCAACCTTGAGGATCTCGGGCCTGAGATCCGGATAAGTCGCCTCCCGAAGAGAGCTGGCAAAGACCGATGCTAAAAAGGCGGCCGTTTGCTCATCGTATCCTGAAAGTTCGGGACGCGTAAATGGATAGAGGTAATTGTCATCCCCCCTCGGCTGGGCGAGTCCCATAAGGGCAGAAGTACCTTCGGCGAAGAACTCCGCATAGTTCGTCGACATATAGGCTCCGCTGTATAGACCCCTGGTAACAACCGCATCATATCCGACATTGTACAGCTCCTGGTCCTGTTCGGGGGTAAGTCCCGTACGATGTGTAACATGCGTAGCTTCATGCATGATCACGTACATAAATTGGGCCACGACATCCGATATCCGCAAAAGATCCTTAACAAGATAATATTCGTCTCCGGTATTAAAATATTCGTCGAGTTCTTTCTCGGGGAGATACATCCGTGAGACGGCTACACCGACATTCTTTCCCGCATTGTAAGCTATCCCCAGTATCTGGTTCCCGAAGATATACCCCCGCAGTTCCGGGACGCCTTTCATCACCCAGTCATTGACAAGGATCATGCGGACCTGGTTGTTCTCGGCGAATTCGTAAATGCGGTCCATCACCTCCTGGTCCATGTCACGCATCAGCTCCCTGAGGGATATTTCTGCCCAGTCAACCAGATAAGGAGGAAGCCCCATCCCCGCCAGCGTGAACGGTCCGACCTGGCGGACGATGTCATACGTATAGTCCAAAAGATCCCCCTCTTCTTTGACCTTTTGCCAGGCCTCGCCTGCGCTTGCATGCACCTGGCCCGTATCCATCTCTGACAGTTCACCGAAATCCGCCTCACAAACGCCTCTTCTCAAACCTACGAGATGCAACGCTTCGTAACTATTGACACTATTATAGAAAAAAAGACACGCCGAGGGTATCCAGCTCCATTTCATGTGAAGACACTTTGCGAAACCAACCCCGGTAGCACGGTCGCTTTCTGTCGTAAAAACAGCTTTTTCAAGATCCAGGGTCCGCATATCAATGGAAATCTCAAAATAGGCTCTTTCGCCATTCACCTCTGCCGGCAAAACGAGGCTTATCGTCCCTTCTTCCGGGTCGATGCGGCAAACTCTCTCCGGCGAGGAAATCGGCGCGACATTGACTGAGACATCAGGCGCGAATATCTCGCCAGCCTTTCCGAGATATTCCTCGAAAAAGTAACTGAGCCTTTCAACCCCGCGAGAAGCCATGTCCACTTCCACGCCGAGGAGCTGCCTCATAAAGGACTCAACAAACATGTTCTTCTCCGCCGGAAGCATGCAGTAGAGGTCTATAGTAGTTCCGTCGGGAAAGACCAATATCTTACTACCTGAGCGGTTGATAGTTACCTCAGCCTCGATTGTTCTATCGTTTATTTCACAGCTGAAAACTATCACGACTTTGTCTCTATTCTGGAATTGCCGTAAATTGACTATGCCTTCCTCCCCATCGACTGTTACGCGGAGACTTGATATCCATTCTCCCCTCAAGACCGCTTCCAGGTCATCCTGGTTTACAGTAACATCCTCCGCTTGTTCCAGACCCTTTACAATAAGATCAAACGGATTCCTGAAACAGGCAATATGTGGGTTCACGCCCTCTTTCACCAGTCCGGCAAAGAGCTCGTCTCTTTCCTCCTCCGGCATGCCTTCAAGATCGATAGTCCTTATCCCATCCGTGATAGAGACAGGAACGGCTCTTTCAGCTTCTACCCTATATTTGACCTTAAGGCAATAACTGTCTGGGCACGTGTCAGGCGAATGGATTCCGGGAGTGCAGCTTGGTTGGGAATCAAAGAAAAATTCATGAGTGAATTCCGTGACGGCTGTCTCCGCAAGCCCCGCCGCCATATCATCCGGATAATCCGCATCGCCCGGGATCCCGAGACGGACAGTAACTAGCTGCAAGGTGCCGTCCGGCCGGTGTAGATACATTTTGCAACTGGTATTTTCCCGGAACGGAATGACCTCCCAATATCGCAGCTGGCGCATAATCTTATAGGTATAAATACTTGTATAGCTATTCCGGCTTTCAAGATCTACTTCATAACCCGACGCCAGAGCCAGTTGCCTCCTAAGAACTTCGAATATTTCATCGACTGTCCTCACTCCGCTCATGCAAACCAGGTCTTCCAGCCGCCCCGAACGGTTCAGGATAGTATCATCCGTTATAGCCGGTTCATCGAAGCTGAATTCCTCCAGGCTCTCACCGCTCTCCAGCATTCTCCAGACGGTATCGAAAAAGTCCCGTGTCTTAGCCGCAGAAAGCCTGTCGTACCTTAAGACCGCCTGGTCCTGACCGTCCTTGAAACCCGCTATAGTGTCGTAATACCCGAGACGGACGCCGGAAGTGTCGTCATAAAAGACCTTTATCTCTTTAAAGTCATAAGTCTCAAGTAGCCCCGCCTTTAGTTCCATGCGCGCCTCCCTGCCGTTTATAACCAGCGGTATCGAAAAGCTCACGACATTGTTAGGCATGTCGATATGCCCGGAAGAAGCCGTCACGGTGTTTACAGAGGGAATGCATTCAGCGGGAAGGAGCCTCTTAAGATGCGGCAGCACACAGTCATAGACGTTTTGAGTCATGGTTTCGGGCACTTCTTCGCCAGAGGGCACGCCAAGAAGTTCCGAGAAGAAAACTTTCAAACAATAATCCTGAGTTTCGGGAAACGCCTTGGCTATATTAGTCTCGCCGCTTACTGGAAACACCAGTGTAAGGTTGTTTTTAATTTTACCCGTTCTCCCCGTGCTCGGGTCGCGGAAAACAATGCTTTCATCGCTCCTTGTAATTTCGATAACGGATTCTATACCATTCACGCGAAGAGGTATCTCGGCCCCCTCTTCATCCAGAACGCATACTTCGCCGAGCTCCACTCCGCGGGGAGCAGCCCTTTTGATAAGGCCGTCACCGTAATAGTTAAAATGCTCCAGCGGAAGATCCAGCATCTCAAGCGCCAGGGCTTTGGCCAGCTCTTCTCTCTCTCCGTCGGTCCTTTGCAAGAGGTCAAATGTCTGATTACTATATCCGGAAACTGCAGGTCCACCGTACATCGCTCTTTGCATTATTTTCGGCACGGCAAGACCGTCTTTTATCTGGTACGCTATACGCAGCTGGTACCCTCCCTGGTATTCCCCCAGTTCATACCAAAGACCGTCGGAGTCAAGCGGCTGGAAAAAATACATTTCATAATATGGCAGGTATACAGGGTGTTCCGGCACCAGATTGAACATATACTCGATCCGGCGCTGCGTGCCGTCCTCAAGCGTGACCTGTAAAATGCCCTTGGGGCGCGGCATCTCAACACTATCGGGGTCATAACGCCTTACCACTTCCACTTCGCCGCCGGTGGCTTTTTTAATAAACATTATCGGGAGGTCCTCTATCATGTTCGGCAAAAGAAAATCTTTTTCCACTGGCGCTGCGAGCCCCAGGTCATAAAAGCCGTCCTCGCCCAGCCGCCACTCGCGCACTTCCACCGGATCGCTTAAACGCGGCTCAGCACTGTCGGAATAATCACAAGAGGCGTATGAAGTGACCCTGAAGAGCCTTCCAGTATGCTCATCATACTCAAGCGAGTAGGCTATAGCCCCGTCAACGGCCTCGGGGCGCACCAGCACGTCCTCAAGACCTTCCTCGTTGAAATGATAATAAACGAACCCGTCCGGGCCTTTCGCGTCACACACATCGGAAAACATCTCCACCCTCTTCATGGTCCGGTCCCGCACTCTATCTGTGCCGGGATAGTAGTTCTCTACGTAATAGTCATATTCGCCGTATTTCCTTGTCGTTTTTATCTTGAACCCTTCCCGATCGAATTCATGCACGTCTGTCCAAGGCCACCTCGTGGAATAAAAATGTTTGTCCTCTTTGACGTCCTCGCTGCTGTCGTAGTATCTGTATGCGTGATATGTCCACATCCCCATTACATCCGCCATATCTTTTACGGCCGCCAAATACAGCCTGCCGTGTCCGTCCGCATAGAACGGGAACGGCTCATCCTGGTATACCTTGAGGTCGCATAACCCGCCCATATAAGTAGCAGGATGGCCACTGCGGTGAAACACCCAATGGGTATAAATCCTTCCGGAATCCCAATACTCATATATTTCAAAGAGATCCGCCGTTCCGTCAGGTGCGCACGTCTCCCTCATATAAACGGCGCCGCTCGCATAGTATCTTTCCACCTTGATTGCTCCGCCAAGTTCCGGGTTAGCGGGATCGGTTGTAAAGTCGCAGGAGCCATTCCAGCTCTTCCCCCACAGTCTGTCGGTACCCCCGTAATACACAAATGCATGAGCGATAGCGCCCCCGTCCTGTGCCTCGGCTTCAGCCCTTACCTCTACCAGTATGCGGCCGAATCCGCGCCCCTCAAAGTCCTCGTCGTCAAACTTATAATAGATATTGCCGTTTTCATCGGCACTTCTAAAAATGACCCAGTTAAGATGACCGCTTTCATAATGGTCGTACGCGAGGACATCTTCGCTCCGGAGGGATGAGATGTCAAACCGAGTGGGTTCATTCTCCCGGCTATAAGTGATAAGACTTGCAAAGTCCGGCCTCGTCTCGCTCCTGGCGCCGGATGCGGCGCTTTCTTGGGCTAGCGGGGAGGTTTCCTGCCAAAGCAGGTCATTTTCGAATATATAGTCACTGTAAATGGCTCTATCATCCCCCACGGCCGTAGCGGGATCGTTCTCGCCGTCCGGGGAGATCTCGGGATAGACGCCTGATATCCGGCTATGGAAAGAAGCGGTTAATTCCCGGATCCTTTCCTCCGCACTCGCTAGAGTCAAAATATCCTGCGTCGCGTAAGCGTCCTCATTGATAAGACCTATTATGGCGGGTGCGCCGTTCAGTATCGACTCATCGTCGGCTGGTGACATTACCGGTATCCCGCTCAGCATCTCGCGCCCAGCCAATACCTCAAAGATCAATTTCCTGGTGAACGTCTTTAACCGGTCACGGGAAGGTTTTGACCGGGTGATATAATAAAAGATACCCGAAAATACCGCCACTGAAGATAAGAGCGCAAAAGTCAAGGGGTCGATATCCCCGATCTCCGCGCCGGAACAACCCGTAAAAAGGACCAGAGGCGAAACAAGCAAGAGGAGCTTTACGAGTTTAAGTGCCGGACTTTGCGTTTTCTTATTGCCCGTTTTTTCCAATCGTGTGGCCGTTGCCGCCATCACCAGGGCAAGTCCCGCGCCTATTTCAGGAGCAGACACTTCCTCTTCTTCGCTTTCTACAGGAACCTTAGCATCATCTGGAGGTACCGCCTCTTCCCCCTTTTCTGCGGGTTTTTCCACTCTCTGAGGCGTTTCAGCAGTTTCTCCGGCTTCAGTATCTGCTTTTTCAGTCTCTCTAGGGGAACTTTCCTTCTCCGCTGGCCCATCTTCTCTCGTCTCTTCTTCATCCAGAGCTCCGGGTTTATCCGCGCCCATCGTATCTTCATATGTCTTTTTCTCGCGAGAAATCAAATACTCTAAAATTTTGCCGGGATCAGTCACTGCCTTGCCGTCTAAAATCGGACCCGGTACCATACCCAGTAAGGTGTTAAAGACACCGGAATCGCGCAACTGTTCCAATACTTTAATATAATCTTTTTTAAGTTCCTCAAATGTTTTGGGCTTCTTCCCATTATAGATGTTATTGTAAGAACGAAAAGCTTCAGGAATTTCTGAAACTATTCCGTAAGCATTTTTGTTCAGTATCTTAAAAGGCGCTGAAGTCTTATTGGGATCATCGTCTAAATAAAAAGACGAAACATCACGCCCGATAATATTGAGGCCTGCCGCGGGTGAATGTATAAACGTGAGGTCCCGGAGGATTCCGTAGCCTGCAGCTGCTTCTCTTTGATATTCTTCATCAACCGGCGGCGCCTCTTGTCCATATTCCGCGAAGAATACATCTCGGAGTATCTCGCCCAGAGTCATGGTGCGAAGCCTGTCATTGGCAATGGAAAATATGTTGGTGCGCTTTTCGTTCCCGGTTATTTCAAACGCAAACGTAAGCTCGTCCGAGCCCGGAAGAAATCCCCTGAAAATACGCACTCTTTCAGAACCGTTTGTGATAATAAGTTCATGCCCTTCGCCTTCGGTTGCGCTGTCAATTCTCCTGGAAGTAACCAGCCAGTCATCTTTGTATTCATCGTCGACGTATACTTCCAAAGTCGCGCACGTCGGATTATACCGCGATTCTATTGAGTAAGGGTAATCCCATGGCCTCTCCATAAAAAGTTCATCTTCTTTGATTTTAAAAGTGATATCCTTCCTGACATTGCCTTCCTCAAAAGAAACCTCAAGAAGCGTCATGATGTCATCCACTTCAATCAGATCCGGATTTAGATCGGGATGTGTCGGGTCTTCCAGGGAATAACCGAAAAATTCCCCCAGGAACGCCATAGACGGCTCGTCATACTTTACAAGCTGCGCCCGTGTAGCCGGATAATTCTCATACGTTATTGTCGCGCCCCCCACATAAGAAGTCACCACTTCAGCGACCCATTCGTACCATGCGCTTGCCGCATAGGTCCGCGCGTAAAGGCCTCTTGTAATAACCGCGTCCACCGCTACCTCAAATGACCTTTCAAGGGCTTCTTCGGTAAAGGAAGTCCAATGAAGGAGATGCGTTGCCTCGTGGGTTACAGTATGAAATAAATCGCGAATAATATCACCGAGCGCATCAAATCTGATTTGTGAGGCTAAATAGTAATCCAGTTCCCTTGGCATCCAGTAGCGTCCCGCCGCCAAACCTTTAAGCTTGCCCCCTACCCAGGCGACACCCAGTACTGAGGGCGGCAGATAATACCCCTCAAATTCGGGTATATTCCTTATCTCTGTGTCATTCGTTATGATCATCCGCAGCACTTTTTCCCTGGAAAATTCATAGGCTCTTTCGAGTACCCCGGGATCGATATCACGCATAAGCTCGCTTAATGCTGTCGTAGCAATAAACATGACCCAATCCGGTACATTGCCTGCTACCGTGAACGGCCCCACATGAGCGATGTTACTGTAGGAAAACCTGAGCAAATCATTACCCGCTTTAAGTTCTTCCCACATCTCATATATCAGATCTTGCGCTTCGGTTTTTTCCATATGCCCTATAACGCCTTTATTTACCTCGATTATATCTTTGACTTTTCCGACAAGATGTTGCTGAAGCCTCCCTGTTCCTTCCTCCTGCATTTTTATAAGGCCAACGCCTGTTTCCTCATCAAGGCTGGCCTGAAACAGCATCTTTGTCGTTCCCATGGTCCTCGAATCGAAGGATATTTTAAGAAAAGCGTCTTCGCCGTTTATTCTTACGGGGAAGACCGCGTCTATATTGAAACGGCTAAAATCCATAGTAATGCCCGTAGAATCAAGGTCAGGGATCTCAACGCTCACATGTGCCGGGAAGAGGTCCCTTGCTTCTTGCAGGGTTTCTACGAATACATGTCTTATAAGCTGGCTGAGGGATTCATCTTCACTGGGCACATCAGGAGGCTCGCCTACCGTAAACCCGCGTTCCCTTACCGTGAAAGCATCAAAAACAGTTTCGTCGGTATACTCTTCCGTGGAGATAATTTCCCCGCCGGCGGACTTAACGGTCTTCGTCTTTAGCCGTTCGTTTTCATAATGTTCGTATTCCGTGACCTCCCCGGTTACAGGATCCCTTTCCAGTTCTCTCTTTACCTTGCCGGTATCCGGCCAGTACTCCGTAACCTCCAGGTCCGCTAGCATCACTCCATCGACATAATAACGTATGGTCTCTATCTGTTCTTGATCCGAAAAACCATATCTAAGTTCATGCCCTTCGTTTACGCCCCTTATATTCTTCCAGATGACTTCTCGGATCCGGTTGGAAGGGGATCTAATGACTTGCTGGCATTTTAATGTAAGCCATTCCAGTTCGTCTTCTGCGATCGCGAAGGGCAGCCACCTCATCATCTCCTCCATCATCGGAAGCTGGATAGCGCCAGGACTATTATTCCCCCATTCCTGGCTCAAGGTTCTGTAGATCTGCCCGTAACTTCTGGCGCTTCCTCTAAGATTAAGAGCATGGTCCGAATACCTCATGCCTTTAATAGTGACATTTTCTGCCCGCTCATCGCCTAGCTGCACGCAGCTGTACAGGTTCCCTGAGGGATAATGTTTAAACATAAACGCGCTGTAGTAAGGATTCACAACTTCGACCTCTTCCTTGATCGTATCCGTACCCGGCCAATACTCCTTAATTGTCACGGCGTGGGTATAGTTATTCATAGAAGTACCGCTGGGGACAGTAGCGTAGACATTGACGATCCGTCCGTAATCGGGCCTTATGACTCCCGTTATCCCTGTATCGTAGAAACTTTCATCCTCAAAAATAAATGACAGGTGCGGAGGTAAGGGGCGGTATATGTCTCGCGGGTGAAGCCGCAGGCGATGAAGCCTGCCGGACCCGTAGAGTTCGACATCTATAACTTCCCAGTCCATATCAAGCTCCTCAAGAGTCACATATAATGAGCCCCACTCATCGACTAATCGATCGACCAGATCTTGCGATATAACCGCCGCGGGTTCCGCTGCCTTTATCGCCACACCCTTCCCTCTAAAAGGTATTTCCACGTCGGTGGCCGGCTCATCAGAGACCGCGTATATGCTGGAGTATTCAAAAAGTTCTGCCGTAGGCCGACCGCGTCCGTAGGGTTTTACCTGCCTGACTGAATAAATGTTACCCGACTGGTAATGTTCATAAATGATATAACCCTGGTAATAAACGTCCGTCCGATACTTCTCAACCCTTACCACGTCAGTCCCCGCCCAGTATTCTTTAATCTCGGTTTCGAAATAATGGGTGCGCTCGTATTTCGTGTCGTCAAAATCCGTATACTGCATCTGTTGATCGATATGCACGCTTTGTATTCTTCCGCAATCATCTGCATAAAACGCGTCATCCGCCAAATGGAAAATGGCCGTATAGCCTAATGGAGTGTATATTTCGGGGTCATACCCCCTCATAAAGTCGGAAGCTATAACCCGAATACCCGTTATATTGTTCCGGCTGTCCCTCTCCACTTGAGTTATCTTCCAGGAACTTCCTTCTGCCCAGCCCTTTAAGAGCGCATGGATCCATTTTTGCGCCAAACCGATAAAAGCCGGGTCAATCTCGCCCGCATAATTACCCGGGTCTATGGATACTACCGGGATATTCTCAGGATCGGATTCGGCTAACCCGCGTTCTCTGATGGATAGCACATTAAATACCGCCTCATCAGTGTACCCCTCTTTCTGTATTATGTTCCCGTCAAGGTCTTTAACCGTCTTGCTTAAGAGCCGGCCGGATACGCGATGAGAATATTCGACTACCTCCCCCGCGCCGGGACGAATCTCTTTTTCTTTCTTTAGCTTATCGGTGCCCGGCCAGTACTCCTGCGCGTCTATTTCCAGTTTGAGTTCGCCGGACTCATAATACCGGGTCTTTACTATCCTGCCGAAAAACTCAAAATATTCTCTGTTTCCAGCGCTCCACGGATCGCTGTCAAACTTGTGATTATCGTAATAGGGATTGTCTTCCAGTTCGTAAACAAGACGCCTGGAGGCTCCGTCAGTGAATTGCAAACTCTTAATGAGGCCGGAAGGATACCGATCGAAACTTTCTATTCTAAGGGAAACTAGCTCATCATCGGCTGCAAACGGCAACCATCTTAGAAGCGTTTCCATGATATTTACTGTAACAGGGTAAGCGAGAGGCCCATCAGAGACCACATCCAAAGATCCAAGACCCAGGCCATGCGAGGCTATGGTGCCTTCCTCAAAAACAGCGTTATCCGAATATATTTCACCTTTCGGAGCCGTGCCGTCATATTTATCTATCACCGTACTATAAAGGTTCCCCGAGGGATAGTGTTCTCTAAGGGTCAGTTTGCAATCATCTCTCGGGTTAAGGAACATATCTTTTTTGACATTGTCCGTGCCCGGCCAGTACTCTAAGACGAGACCATCGCCGTACTTGCCGAATATAAAAGGATCTTCACATTGACACTTGTAGGAGACCATTCTTCCCGAGCCGTCTACTGCGTAATTACCGTCCCCATTATCATAAAAGTTTTCATCCCGCAGTGTGACCTCTACGTAATGTCTGGTGCTTTCGTATCCGGTGCCTCCCGTGGCTATAAAATATATGTTCTTCACTCTTCCCGATGCGTGCAGCTTAACGCTCACCGGTAGAGGAGATCCCAGTCTGGGATCATATACGGCTGTACTATCAAGCTGCCACTCTGCTCCCGGCAGGTGCCCCTTAAGCAGATTTATTATTCTGTCTATGGCCTCTTGCGTCATGACTCCGGAGATATCCTCGGCCCCCAGTTCGATTCCTCTCTGCTTGAAAGGGATGCCCACATCATAGACCGCTTCATCAGAATAAGCATCTCCATAATAGGTATAAATAGTCCCCAGCTGCAGCCCAACGTTTTTAACAGAAGAGACATTACCCGAGGCATAATGCTCGATCTCAACGAATCCATAGCCTCTCTCTTCGATGGTCCTGATGTCTTCACCCTCTTGCATCGACTCTAAGTGGCGCCACAGGTGCCAGCCGGTTTTTCTTTCGATTTTTACCACATCGCTGTCTTGCCAGTAATGTGTGATGTGTCTGGCTTCATATTCGGTATAGTATTTAACGCTGTCTATCTTGCCGTCTGTCGTGTCATAATCGGTAGTCTCTTCCAGATCATGCATAGCCTCAACATATTCGATCCTGCCGGAGGAGTGGCTGTAAAAAGATTCGTCCTTAATACTGAATATTATCCCCCAAGTCTGTTTATATGTTTCATGGAACGTCTCCGTCCACCATCTTTCACTCTCAATAGGCCGGTCCATCGTTATACTGACTTTTTCAATGCGGCCTAATTCGCCTCTTTCTACCGAAATTACTGACCAAGTGGTACCTTTAAAATCGGTGTGGTACGTTTCAGCTTGCGTCGCCAGGAATGAATGGATCCAATCGACAAACGAAGCATTTAGTCCCGGATCGATCTCGCCAGCATACTCACCCAGGTCAATAGTCGCGTAGGGGGGAGCAGATACTTCTTCCTGGCTCGTAAGCGGCTCTGGAGCCTGTTCTTCATAATCATACATATCGCTAGCGGTAACGGGCGATGCCTGAGAGTAAATATTATTCTCAAGAGCGGTCAAGGCGCTCATCATCTGACGCCCCTCCAGCGCCTCAAACCTGAGGGGAAGATATTTTTTATGCGGAGTTTTCCCGGGAGTCATAGCATAAGCGATTACCCAGGATATCACCGCTAAAGATACGATCGCAAAAGATAAAAGAGCGCCATTCGTAATCTCTGCCCCGGAACAGCCTGTAAGGAAAACCAGCGGAAGAATAAGGAAGAGCCCCTTTGCAAGCCTAAGTATTGAAGTAAACCTGTGCTCACCTTCCTGCACCTCTTCTTTTTGAGGCTCTTCCTTATTTGTGAATTTTTCTTCGGTGCCAGATGCGGCAGCCACTCTCATGCGCTCGATTTCTCTTTCAAGAGCTTTAACAGCTTCTATACGCCTGGCGTCTTCTTCCCCCGATTCCTTCTTGCCGGAGGCAATCTCAGAGAGGACCTCTTCACGGTAGAGAAGTTCCCGTGCCAGACGATCGCTGAATTTTCTGTCCATCTGCCAATAAGAAGCCGATACAGTACCTTCTGGCGGTGACCGTTTTAATAAAGGATCGTAATACCGAAAAATAAGCCCGTTAGCGATATTGATAAGTATTTCACCCTCATTCATGCTGAAATCAAGATCAGTTATCTCGCGCGAAGGAAGCGTCTCCCATTCTGCTACTTCCTTCAGGGTGGCTTCCGTCATGACGTGCCCGGTTTCAATATAATTTATTAGTTCTTGAGTTTTTTTAAGACAATATTTGATATGAAAAGCCGGATCAAATCCTTCTCGCATGCAATTAAGTGGCGGGGAAAGAGCAGATGCTATATCCAAAGTTGTAAAGAGGAAGGCAATAGACACAAAAACGCAAAGTATCTTGAATCCTAAATGAGTGTTATAATTATGTAACATGTTCATAGCCGTTCCCCTAAAAACCCCGTACCCCCCAATAACTTTTTAAACATCTTTACTTTGATAGATACAAAAAACCCCTTTCGTTTTGGGGTAAAACTAATATCTTACATCTACCTTTTTTTTGTCCTAATTATGTTATCATAAAGAGAGGAACTTCACAAGCAAAATATCTATCTTTTTTTTATTTTACAATTTTCTTACCATTATTAGGCTGAAAAGATCGTAAAAATTTAAAAAAATTGAAAGAATTCGAGCAGAAATGTTGTCTCTATATAGTTTTGTGGAGAAGCCATAAATTGAACAGAATTTTTGGTTGAGTTATATTCCTTACTTCCTTACTTGACGAATGCCCTATATTATGTTAAAATTTAAGAAGAGGAGGTGAGTAAAATGACTATTACAATGACCGCTAAAAACCAGGTAACTATACCACAGGAGATCGTGACCGCAATGGGGCTGGGAAAAGGCTCTCTTTTCAAGGTGAAGATCCGAAAGAACCGCATAGAGCTGGTTCCGCTTGAGCCCACGGAAAAGGTTTTTACAGAAAAGGAATACAAGGCATTGGGCGCGCTTTCAGCCCGGGAAAAAGGTCAGGAAAAGAAAGTTACAGAAAAGTTTATTAAAGATCTGAAAGAAGGCAGATAAAATTGCCCCTATTACTTTTTTACCGTCCATCCTTCGCGCGTAGCCTCAAATTGCTGGGGCCGGACCAGAAAAAGATCGTTGGATCTATCCTTGAAACCTTGCAGGTTTATTATTCCAGTAACTGCAATCTGGAAAAAGCTAAAAATATGACCCCCGGGTTTTTCTACAAGCAATTGCGCCGCCCTTATTTTGAAACCGGAATAGAAAAGAGTTTGCGCATTGTAATACGCCGTGAGAAAGATAAATGTATTGCCATCCTAATAGGAAATCATGACCAGATAAGGCAATTCCTGTCCAATGTTTAACTCCTGCCAAGAACGGTTTTGTTTTTTTTTGCCCATTCCCCGGTGCCCGATTCAATGCTCTGGCGGCATTAATGCGACTCCAAGGGGTCGGCTGCTAGATATTCTTGCCTAAATTGTAGGCTTTTTTAAGAAGTCTTTTGGAAGGTTCGCTCTTCTGGTAATCCACCATGCCGCTGGCGATGAGACATTTTTTCTTTGCCTTTGCCATGTAACCGAAGAATACCTTCATGGCGCGCATGCAACCGGTAGCCATCCCGAATAAGTGAGACAGGGGATACGGCATCCCGCAGCTAGTGATAAGGATTATCTTACTTGGCTTTTCAGCAAGTCTCTTCGGGCCGAGCTTCGTGATATCAAAAAACCTGGGACTCCTGTCGAAAAAAGCTTTGGCCATACCTGTCACGTTGCTCCAGTACGTCGGGGAGGCAAAGACGATTGCGTCAGATGCCGCCATCTTATCCAGGACCATCTGGTGATCATCATCGATCACGCATTTTCTTGTCTTCTCGCACATATTGCATCCTGTACAGTGCTTTATATCGAGGCCATAGAGCGAGAGTTTTTCGACCTCTGCGCTCCTGGCTTTTAGCCCTTCAAGCGCTGCATCCAGCAATTTATCATTTGTATAGCCTTTCCTCGGCCCCGCTAAAATCCCTAAAGCTTTCATCTCTACCCCCCTTTCTTCTTTTACGTTTTATACCATAGGAGTACTCTTGAAATCAAGTGTAGACTGCTTGCGGTATTGTCCGGTTGATTAGTTATGGTATACTTGCATAGATGGATAGAAAACACGCAAGTTCAAACGATCCGGAAAATAAAAACGGGCTTTTAAAAGTCCTGGGGCTCTGGGATT
>Ga0180431_10001895_pt1 | contig 28475 bp, 16 predicted proteins | sample SS_ome_11_FD_132459 | JGI IMG/M metagenome (GOLD analysis project Ga0180431, IMG submission 132459) | Hypersaline lake sediment archaeal communities from the Salton Sea, California, USA - SS_1_MS_1 metaG | ecosystem: Environmental > Aquatic > Non-marine Saline and Alkaline > Hypersaline >... | reverse complement strand
GCATCGCCGCCCGGAAACGCCGGCAGGCTGTCCCCGACGATCACTAAGTCGGGTGGCAGCTCCTGCGGCGGCTCCATCTGGTCCGCCTCTGACTCCAACACGTCGTCCGGGATGACCGGGGCATCCGGCTGCGCATGCACATTCAGGTCAACGCCCGCGGCACCGCCGCTGCTACCACCGCACCCTGCCAGCCAGACGGTCAGCAGCACCGCAGTCAGCATTCCCAGCACAACTACCCATCTTCCAGGGCATGCGCGCATACCAAACCTCCGCGATCCACGAGCGTGGATCGGATCTCCTGGCCCAATTGTAGCAACCAGCCGCACGCTGCTTGCCGCTGGCCTGGCGCGCGCCTAGCCCACGGCTGGTCCGGCGGCCGGCCCGCCTTGCGGATCCGGCGGTTCCTCCGTACAGACCTCGTAGCCCTGGACGCTCGTCTGCAGCGCATACCGGCAGGTCCGTTTCCCGTCCCAGTACTTGTGGCCTGCTGTATGCGGGCAGTCCCGAATCAGCCGCGGTTCCGCCGCATCGCTGCCGAACAGCGTCATGATCTTGTCGCTGTCGGTGAAGTCCCGGCCGTCGATCTTCAGCGGCTCATCGGGTGACTGGGCCAGCGCCTGCGGGTAGTTGAGGCCGACCAGCAGCTCCTTCAGCCAGATCGTAGCCGGCAGCGGACCCTCGCGGTAGCAGAGCCTGGCCTGCAGCCGGTTCTGCTCGTCCACGTAGCTGACGAAGCCTTGCTCGACTTCCTCGACGGTGCCGTCCGGCCGCCACGTGATTTCGTGGCTGTCCTGTGGCATCAACGGTCCGATCTTGTTATAGGTCACTGATGCACCTCCTGGTCCTGTTCCCTGGCCCCCCGGCGCCGCGTACTCCGGATGGGATCGAGAATCTCGCAGACAATCCCCTCGTGTATACCTTCGCGGATCAGGTACGGCGGGTCGGGCTCCGGTGGTTCATGGTCCGGTGGGTCGCCCTCCCAATCCCAGAACATGGTGCTTTCCTGGACCTCTTCGAACGCAAGCGGCTCGTCCGGGCTCTGGTAGAGAGCCTTGCGGGTCGCCGGCAAGCACACTAACCAGAATTCCCTTACTGGGTGCTCGTTGTCTTGCCAGTGCACCCACACGTACTTCCCATCGCTTTCGTACTTCCAGAAGGCGCGCTCATAGTCCACTGTGCCTTCAGCGCCGGCGCGCCTGAGCTGCACATCCACGGTCCGATCTCCCGCCAATTGGAACACGCCGCAGAAGACATCCTCTACCTCAGGCATGTCACCCACCTCCATTTCACTCTCCACGGACGAGGGGTGATTAAGCAGGCGTGCCGTCAACGATGGCTTGTCTGGCGCATTCGACTTCGGCGGCCAACGGCGACAGCTTGCCGGCGCCGCTTGCCTCGGATGCCGCGCAGGCACTCTCGAAGCTCGCTTGCGCCGCCGCCCGGTCGCCCACCGCGGCGTGGTAGTGAACCCAGCAACAATCAGCGATTCCCCGCTCGACCATGTGCTGCCTACCTTCGCACAACTCCGTTGCCTCTGTCAACGCCTTCGCCGCCTCCTCCAGTCGCCCGAGCTGTGCGAGCACCTTACCGGTGAATGCCAGCACGAGGATCGTCTTGGCCGCATTCTGCTGCTGACGGAACAGCGACAGGCAGCGGTCGAGATACTCCAGCGCCACCGGCAGGTCGCCCTCCTCGCAGGCCAACTCGCCCAGATTGAAGAGCTGGAAGGCTTCCCCTTCCCGCCGCCCGGTCTCGCGGTCGATCGCCGCCGCCTGCTGATAGAACCGGCGTGCTGCGGCGCGGTCGCCGCGATCATGTGCCGCCACGCCCAGATTGCTGAGCGCCACGCTCTCGCTGATCAGATTGCCGCTGCGGCGCGCCAGGTCCAGCACCTGGGCGAAGTTCTCCGCGGCCAGCGCGGTGTCTCCGTTGTCCAGGTGTACGTTACCCAGGTTGGTCAACATCAGTGCTTCCGTCCGTTGGTCGCGGTGGGCCCGACTGATATCCAGCGCCTGCTCGTAGTGCGCCACGGCCAGCGCGCGCTCACCCCACTGGTAGTGGACCTTCCCGACATTCCCCAGCACTACGGCTTCAGTGTGCCAGGCCCCGTGCCTGCGGGCGATGGCCAGGCACTGCTGGTAGTAGTCCATCGCCGTCTCTGCCTCACCCATGTGCCTGCACACCACCCCCAGGTCGCACAGAGCGCTGGCCTCGTCCAGCTGATCGTCTGCGGCGCGCGCCGCCGCGAGCGCCTGGTCAAACGTCGCCCGGGCCGCCGTGTAGTCACCGAGCCTCAGCAGCCTCACGCCCTGCGCTCGCAGCAGCTTGCTGGTACCCGCCAGCGGAGCCCCCCCGTCGCCCGCCAGACGGGAGGCGCATTCCTCCGCGATTGCCTCCCAGTTGTCCCAGTCCCCGAACTGCCCGGAGCGAGCCTTGATCAGCAACAGCTCGCCGCAGCAGCTGCGGGCGTCGGACCACACGCCGGCTCGATGCAGGTGGCGGATGCGGTTGGACAGGAGCTGCACTTCGTCGGCGGCGCCCGGTGCGTGCATTCGCTCCAGCACCCTGGCGGCGGCGGCGTGCAGTACCACCCGATTATGGCTGAGCAGTGCGCTGTAAGCGGCATCGCAGACCAGCAGATGCTCGAAGAAGTACAGCTCGGCCGACTCGCGTACCAGCACGCTCTGGGCCACCAGGGCTTCCAGACCCGCGGTCAGCCCTGCTGCCCCGTCAGGCCCCACTTCCTGCTCGATCGACCGCAGCAGCATCGTCGGGAACGCACGGCCCAGCACGCTGGCCCGCATCGTGAGACCCTTCAGTCCCGGATCGAGCTGGTCCAGGCGGCCCAGGATCAAGGCCCGGATGTCCTCCGGCACGTCAAGCCCCTCGATCTCGCGAGCCAGTTCATATCCTGACGGCCCGGCTGTAACCAGACCGCGGCGCACCAACATCCGCGCGAACTCCTCGTAGTAATAGGGGATGCCGGCCGCCTTGGCGTGCAGCTCGTCGAGCAGTTCCGCGGCCAGGCTCAATCCCGGCAGCAGTGCCTCCAGCATTCCAGCGCCGTCCTCGGGATCGAGAGGCTCTAGCCGCCAGCTGCTGAATCCATCTTCACCCAGCCCTCCGGCCGCGTGGTAGTACTCGGGCCGGGCCGTGGCAATCACGATCATTGGTCGCCCCAAACGTACCGACTCCAGAACGTCCTTGACGAATCCGCGCAGCTCACCCAGCCACTGCAGGTCCTCGATCACCAGCACCACCACCCCGCCGGACGAGTGGGCCGCGAGTTCGCAGCAGGCACGGATGGCCGGTCCACAGGCACGCTCGAAGCTGGCGGGGTCCCCGGCGGCGATGGACGACGCGTCAACCTGCGGGCAGTCCAACGTGTAGGCAAGCACCGGCAGATGCCGCCGGTGACGTTCCACGCCCTCCGGACCTAGAGCGCCGGCGACGCGGGCACACAGCTCATCCCAACGCTGCGGCAGATTGCCGGCGTCCAGCCCGGCCACCTGCGCCAGTTCGGCCGCGAAGCCGCGGATGCTGGCCCGGTCGGTGCAGTGTGCGGTGGCGGTGGCAACCCCGATCTCAGCCTTGAGCCGCTCAACCAGCTCGTAGGCTAGCCGGCTCTTGCCCACGGCGGTTGCACCGCTCAGCAGCATCAGGCAGCAGCGCTCGGTCATCGGCTCCTCTGACTGCTCCGATACCGCCCCACGCCGACTGCAGCCCTGCTGCAGCCAGTCATGGATCTGACCGGTAGCCCGCTCCAGCAGTTCGCTCCGGCCAACCAGTGGAGTCAGCTGGCTGAACGCACCCCGCAACTCCACGGGCATCTGCTGGACACCCGTCACCTCGTAGACCGTCACCGCGCCGAAGCCCTTCACCTCGCGTTTGCCCAGCTTGGTATGCGCGAATACGTCTCCCGCCTTCTCCAGCACTCGAACGGAAGTCTGAATAGTCCCGGGTCGCGCGCAGGCCTCCAGGCGCTGCGCAATGTTCGCCGTCTCGCCCATCACGGTGATCTGTGCCGTCTGCCCGCCTACCTGCTGCCGGGTAACATCGCCGAACGCCACGCCGATGCGCACCGCGATGGCCAGTTCATCGTCTCCCAGCGAGGCGTTGACCTGGTTGGTGCGCTCCTTCAGCCTCAGCGCGGCTCGGAGCGCCGCCTCGCAGACCGGTGGGTGGTTGGGGTGCCCGGCGAATACGTATAACGCGGCGTCACCGACCACCTTGTCCAGATAGCCTCCCTCTCCCTGGACCGTCAGTTCGTAGATCCGGAAGGTGCGGTCGATCAACGTGGAGAGCTGCTCCGAGTCAAGGGCGCGTGCCAACGAGGTAAAACCCACCACGTCGAGGTACAGCACCGCGGCGGGACGAGTCTCGCCTTTCTCGAGCTTGACGGCGCGCCTGCTGATCACCCCGGCCCGCGCTACATCCGTGATAGCACTCAAGTCAGCCAGCAGGCCTTCTATTTGGTCTCCGACTGGCACACCTGCATTGTAGACCAAGAGCAGTTCGTGAGCAGCAACTCGCCGACCGATTCCGCCCGATCGTGCTCCGGTCCGCCAGGCGATAAGTCGTCGTCACCGCCGGGAGCGATGACTGGATCGCGCAAGCGTCTGGATTCCTGCCTCATCTGGTGTGCCACCAAGCAACGCCGGCGTGCTCAGCGCTGATCATCTTGACCAGAACGCGAGAACGCCGGCTCCGGCTTGTCGCCTCGGAAGCATAGGACGCTCGGCGGCGCCGATGGTTACGGCCGCGCTGTGATCCGGCAGCCACCGAGGCCCCTGTCTCAGCACATCTTCTTCCTTGGACCATAGGCGCATAGCAAGGGGCCCGCCAAGGTGCTATAATTGTTCAATTGAGACTCCAATATCACGTCGCCGCGGCTGGCGGCGACTGACGGAGCAAACCCCATAGTGAGGTGCCTGTGGCTTACGCTGTATTAGTGGATCTGACGCGCTGTGCGGGCGGACGGGCCTGCGTGGCCGCCTGTAAGCAGCACAACAAACTCCCGATGGAACAGATCGACTATGTGACGATCTCATCCCAGCGGGCCGACTGCTTCATAGGGTCAGAGGAGACACATCATCGCCCCCCACTCTCGTCCAAGACCTACACCGTCGTCGAGTACCACGACGCCGACGACAGTCCGGACGCGTCACAGTGGGTCTTCGTCAAGCGGCAGTGCATGCACTGCCTCGAACCCGCCTGCATGGCCGCGTGCCCGGTCGGCGCTTTCAGCAAGACGCCGGAAGGGGCGGTGGTTTACGACGCTCACAAGTGCATGGGTTGCCGGTACTGCATGATGGCCTGCCCGTTTAATGTGCCGACCTACCAGTGGGAGAAGGCGATTCCATTCATACAGAAGTGCACGTTTTGCTTCGACCGTATCAGCCAGGACGAGTCGGCCCCTAGATCGGAGCGGGTTCCGGCCTGTGTCTCAGTCTGCCCGACCAACTGTCTGATATTCGGCACGCGTGAGGAGATGCTGGCCGAAGCGAAACGGCGCCTGAACGACAATCCCGAGAAGTACTACAACCACATCTACGGCGAGCACGAGGCGGGCGGAACCAGCTGGCTGTACATCTCGCCGGTCCCGTTCGAAGACCTGGGTTTCCCGAGCCATGTCGGCACCACCCCGTATCCCCACTATACGGAAGCTGCCCTGGACTCGGTGCCGCCTACGGTGGTAATCGGCGGTGCGCTGCTGGCGGGGCTCTACCTGCTCTACAAACGCCGCCTGCAGCTCGCCACCGCGCCTACTGCTAAGACCACGCAGGAAGACGAGGGACTATGAGTCACCACGAGTATTACAGGCCCCCGTGGAAACTGATGACGCCCGGCAACGGCGTGCTGATGGCGATCATGGCCATCGGCTTCATGGCGGCGGTCTACCGCTTCATCCAGGGCCTTGGCGCCACCACCAACCTCACCGACCAGTTCCCCTGGGGCATGTGGGTCGCGTTCGACGTGATCTGCGGCGTGGCGCTGGCGGCGGGCGGCTTCACCACCGCCGCGGTCGTCTATGTGTTCTGGGGTGAGGAGTATCACGGCCTGGTCCGCCCCGCCGTGCTGACCGGCTTTCTCGGCTACTTGTTCGTCGCCGTCGGTTTGCTGGTCGATCTGGGTCTGCCCTGGCACATCTGGCACCCGATCATCTTCTGGCCCAAGCACTCCGCGCTGTTCGAGGTAGCCTGGTGCGTGATGCTCTACATGGCCGTGCTGGGCTTGGAATTCCTGCCCTCGGTCTTCGAGCGCTTCGGCTGGACCAAGCTCCACGAGCTGTTCAAGATGCTGGTGCCGCCATTCGTCGTGCTCGCGCTGACCTGGTTCACCTACATCATGTCGCACTCAGTGGCCTGGTCGGTGGCGGCGTTCATTGTGCTGACGCTGCTGGCGATCTTCCTGCCCCGACTGATACGGGGCGACCGCGGCGTGCCGATTCTGCTGATCTTCGCGGGCATCCTGTTCTCCACCGCTCACCAGTCGTCACTGGGCACGCTGTTCCTGCTCACACCGGACAAGCTGCATGAGCTGTGGTGGACGCCGATGCTGCCCGTCAACTTCTTCATGTCGGCCGTGGCGGTTGGCTTCGCGATGGTCACCTTTGAGGCCACGCTGGCCGCCAAGAACTACCGACTCGGAGTGGAGGAGCACGCGCTCTGCGGGCTGGGCACCATCCTGAAGTACGTGCTGCTGGTCTACCTCGTTGTGCGGGTGGTCGACCTTGCAGTCCGCGGTCACCTCGGCGGACTGGCCTCCCCGCTGGGACTGCTTTTCACTGCCGAAATGCTCGTCGGCGTGATCGTTCCGATGGTGATACTCTTCGTCAACCGCTTCCGCCGCAACACGTGGCTGCGCTTCACGGCCGCCAGCATGGTGATCTTCGGCTTGATCTTCAACCGGTTCAATGTCACGCTGCTGGCGATGGACCGGCCGGGCGAGGGGTTCTACTTCCCCCATCTGATCGAGTTCGTGGTCTCGATGGCCATCGTCGCGGCCATCCTGTTCTTCTACAACATCATGGTCAAGATGTTCCCGGTGCTCCCCGACACCACCGACGCGGTACAGCCCGCGTTGACCTCAGACAACTTAGGAGGAGCCAGTGATTCCTAAGCGAGGCGATCCAAGTAGACCGTCGCCGCACCCGCTCGGGCTGCTGAGCGGGTCAGCCTGGCCGGGCCTGATACTCGCCTGCCTGGCATTGGCACTGCTGGCGGGCTGCCCCCCCAACGTCGAGAAGCCGGACGCGCAGTCTTCACCACCCGCCGACGGCGGACGACCAGCGTTGGCGGGCTACAACTTCACGGCTCAGCAGACCAGTAGCATCATCGACAACCTCATGCATGACGCGCATGTCGATGGTGCTGGCATCGGCTGTGTGGAGTGCCATCAGCAGCCCGACGAGTTCCTTTCGCACCAGGCAGCATTGGACCTGTGTCACGACTGCCACGAGGGTCAGATCGTCGCGCTGTCCGTCTGGGATAACCACTGCCTCTCCTGTCACCAATTCGTCAAGTACAAGGAGCACTACGCCGACAGCACCCACATCCTGCGCGATCTCTGCCAGGACTGCCATGGAGAGGGGGCGGTCTTTTACCGCGCCTTCGATCCCGAATCGCCCCACGACGTGACGTGCGACAATTGCCACCATCCTCATAAATCAGCCTTGGTGGTTGCCGGTGGGCTGTGCGATCCCTGTCATGAAGACATCGTCGAAGTCGTTTCGGCGGAGAACAAGGTCCACGGCTCCTGTATCGTCTGCCACACCCCGCACAGCGAGATGCCCGACAGCGAGGAGCTCTGCGCCGAGTGTCACGTCGCCACTGCGAACATCCTCGTGCACAACGTACCCGAGCATCCGAAGGACTGCCTGGCCTGCCACAGCGCGCACTTCACCGCCGCGGAGATCACCAGTGATTCCTGCCTGGTGTGCCACGACGACACCTACTACGGCGGACGCAGCAATCTACCGCGCGCACATCGCGACTGCCAGAGCTGCCATTACGCCGGCAACTTCCACTACATGGGCGACGACCAGTGCGCCAAGTGCCACGAGGAAGAGGGCAACGTCGTGGACCGCGAGATACTGCCCGAGGAGCATCGCGCCTGCGCCAGCTGTCACGAGCCCCACAGCTGGTACACGGCCTTCGAGCACAACTGCGACCGCTGCCACGACGTCGACGCGGTGATTGAGCACCGGCTTACCTTCCACCAGGCAACCTGCCACGACTGCCACGACCCGCATCACACCGAACTGATGGCGAAGTCCGGCCATTGCGAAGGCTGCCACGGCGACGGCACCTTCCCCAACTTCCGGGCGGACCTGCCCGACATGCACCTGCAGTGTGTCAACTGCCACTCCCAGGTCAGCATCGACTCCCGTGACTTCTCCTTCGCCGGCTCCCAGGACACATGTCTGGTCTGTCATCCGCTCGCCGGCGCTGCCGAGACCGAGACCTGGGACGCCGCGCCCAGCGGCCACCAGGTGTGCCAGGCCTGCCACGCCGCCCACACCTTCGACACGGATACCGCCACCATGCGCTGCGACCTGTGCCATCGCGACATCTTCACTCAGTTCCCGTCCGAAGCCCATGGAGACTGCTACAACTGCCACGAGTTGGGGCATTTCGCAGCCTACACCGGGCTCGGCACCAGCTGCCACATCTGCCACGGCGACGTGCTCGAGTCAGCGGCCAGTGAGACCAAGAGGGACTGCACGCTCTGCCACGCTCCCCACGAGTTCACCGGCCAGCCCGACAGCTGCATTGTCTGTCATGGCGATATCGCGGAGCAGTCGGCGGTCGAGCAGCATGTTAGCTGCGACCTGTGCCACGCCGGCCACACCTGGCGGCCCGATGCCGCGACCTGCAGTGTGTGCCATGCGGAACCACCCGCGTTGCACGCCAGTCACACTGACGCAGGCTGCCTGGACTGCCACGGCGTGCATTCGATGGGGTCGGATCTGACCGTCTGCCTGATCTGTCATGCAGAGCTGTCCGACCACTGCGAGGAAGCCGGCTGTACGAACTGCCACAGCTTCCGCGGCGATCAGCCCTAACAGGTCAGCACAGTCAGGTACAGAAGAGGCTGCGGGCTAGCCGCCGCCGCGTAACGAGTTGATATCCTTGACGGCGGGTACATCCCAGGCGGGGCCCAGCCAGCGTCTGAGATCGTCCGCCATCCAGTTCTCGAGGTCGGCGGCCAGCCTGTCGCCGTGGCGCTGAACCAGCTGCAGCTGCGGATAGCTCAGGCCCCGCGGGCGCCACTGCCCGCTGGCGATTCGCCGCAATCCGCCGGATAGTGCTGTGAGCCCAACGTAGTCATGCGCCGGCGTAAGCAGGTAAGCCTGCCACTCGTTGATCATTAACTCCTCGTCGGCGGCATCATAGTCGTTGGCCAGCAGCACCAGGCGCAGCACCTCGCGATCGTCGGCGCCGAGGACGTCGTGCCAGTACTCGCGGCACCGGGCGGCGTACTGCGGCTCGGTGAAGTAGAGCCCGTGGCGGCTCTCGTGATACAGCGCGTGCGCCTCGAAGCGCCTGTCCGGCCTGCCGAGCAACTCGCACGACGGCTGCTCGCGACCCAGGTAGCGGGTGGCGAAGCTCAGCACGGCCTGCTCGCCGGTGGCCCGCCACCGCTCCTCGTCCGCATCCCACCGCAGCAGGCCCAGATCCGCCAGCGCGCCCTGTATCGCCAGCTCCTCCTCGCCCAGCTGCTGCCCCGCCGCCCGCGCCGCGTTGTAGAGGCTTGCCAGGTCACTGGTCCGGTAGTCGTGGGCGCTGTAGAGGTTCTCCGTGCTGTAGTTGTTCTGCCGCAGGTAATAGGCCAGCTGGCGGTCGCTGAGTACGCGGCCCCGCGTGCCGACCTTTTCGCAGTAGGTCGCCATCCGGTTGAGTGCCCGGCCCTGCAGGAGGTAGTTCTCGAAATGGACGATGTAGACGTCCGGGAAGCTCTCCCACCGGTAGACCTGCCAGCAGCCCACCCCAAGCTGTCCGCCGAGGATCTCGACCAGGCCCGCCGCCGGGAGATCGATGGATGCCCGGTTCTGCGCGTACCCTTGGTCGGCCGGCGCGGCGAGGATCAGCGCCACCAACAGCGCGGTCAACACGGCTTGCGGCATCGCTCGTCGCATTTCACAGCATACCCGTCTCGCGATATTGCCATCGCCGATGCCTTCGGCGTTCTCGCAATCCCGCTGTCCCGTCCGCTGCTAGTAGTACACCGCGTACCGCACCTGGTCGAAACCGGAGCCGTCCCAGTAGTAGTAGCTGATCGCGGGATAGCCCTGGTTGTCGATCAGGTACGATCCCCACTTCCAGTCCGCACCTGGTGACGGCTGCGGGTCAGGCAACTCCGGCATATTCCACGTCAGCGGGTTGGTGCCCGCCATGTCCGTATACTTCAGCTCGCCCACGTTGTAATCGGTGTAGCTGACCCCCAGCACCGGCCCGACCATCTCCAGCGAAGACCAGTCTCCGACCTGCTGCGTCAGCGGATCCGGCTGGTGGCAAGCCCCGACCCAGGCGCTGCCCGGATCGTTCGTCGCCTCCTCGACCGCCAGAGTCGACGGCAGCGTCGCGTTGGCCCAGGAGATCCAGGGCAGCCAGGCGTTGCTGGGCGTCACTGCCGGCGCGCCCGGCAGGTAGGGGTTCCACGGCATGCCGGGGAACTTTTCCAGCGATGTCATCACGCCGGTCGAGAACTGCGGGACCTGTACCACCCACAGGGGGAAACCGGGCCGCGACCAGTTCCACCCCAGGCGGTCGATGGAGATCGAGTACTTCAGGCCGTTGGGACCCGGATCGAAGTCGAGCGCGATGTAACTAATGCCCGGACTCCAGGTGTAGGGTGGCGGCGCCAGCGGGTAGTTGTTGACGTAATCGACGTACTCAAGTGAAGTGCAGGCGAACTGCGGGTACCCCAGCGGGAAGCTGGTGTCGACGATCTGCGGCGCGTGCCAGGTCGTACCGATGTCGTCCGGCGGGAACACGGACGGGATGTACCGCACATCGCCGCCGTGCCAGGACCACTCGAACTCCGGCCCGCCGATCTCACCGATGTAGCTGACCGCCGGTAGCCACAGCTGGGCGGTGTCATCGTAGATGAAGTCCATCGAGCACCAGGACCCGCAGGCCGGCGTATCGAGGACCAGGCTGAGCCCTGGCCAGAACCCGCCCACTCGACGGATGTACTCCAGATCCACGACGGTGTGATCGAAGAACGCGATCGCGGGCTCGCCGACCACTTCCTTGATCGAGGAGTGCACGCCCTGCGGACCCGCCATCACTTGCACCGGCGCACCCCAGCTGGTGCCCAGCGCGTCGTTCGCCGTTACGCAGTACAGGCCCTGCACACCGGGCGTTACCGCGTCGTCGTTGTAGAAGCTGATCGTCGGGATGCCCTGGACGAGCGTCAAGCCAGTGTAGCTCATCCAGTGCCCGATGATGCCCGGGCCAACGGTGATCACGTGCCAGCCGCTCGGCGGCGTTGGGGCGGTGTTGCGCGAGATGGTGAACATCGCGCTCGACTGCGCCACTTGCTGCGCTGCTGTGCAGCTGTCACGGACCTCCACGGCAGCCACATGGTAGCCCGGAGCGTAGTACGGCGGCGGCGGGACGGCCGAGTTGCTCGGGCCCCAGGCGGTGTCCCACGTGCCGTCGCTCTCGTAGTCGAACCGGTACTCCAGCGGCGGGGTGCCTCCGGACGAGCCCGAGGCGTCGAGGGTGACCTGGTCCGGCGGCGGCGCAACGCCCGTCAGCGGCACGGCGGCCAGATTGGGTGTCAGCACCGCGGCGGAGTAGATGGTTACGGTTGTTTCCGCCGTCTGTGGAACCGCGCAGGAATCAGATATCCGCACGCGTGCGGTGTACTGGCCCACCGGAGTGTAGACCACGCCGGTCGCGCTGCCCGTTGTATTGCCGTTGACATCCCACGTCCCGTCGTCCGTGTAATCGAAATCGAAGCTCAGCGGCGCCTTGCCCCCGCTGCTGCCCGTGGCATCCAGTGTGGTCGTCAGCGGGTCCACCCCGCAGGGAGGATTCGCCGTCAGCTGCGGAGCCAGCGCCGTCGTCACCTCGATCAGCGCCGTAGCCTCATTGGTCAGCGGCGTCGGGCTCGTGCTGTCCGTGACGCGCACCCGGGCGGTGTGGTCGCCCACTGAGCTGTAGGTGTTCGGCGTGGTGCCCGTGGTATTGCCCGACACGTCGTAGCTGCCATCGTCCGTGTAGTCGAACTCGTACGTGTAGGGCGGAACGCCGCCGGTTGAGCCGGTAGCGTCAAGCGTGACCCCCAGTGGGGCTACGCCGATCGCCGGCGTGGCGACCAGGTTAGCGGTCAGCGCCCCGCCGCCGCTGACGTTGATGCTCGTCGTGTCCTCGTCGGTGTTGGGGGTCGGCGACGCGGAGTCTGTAACCCGCACTCGGGCCGTAATCGTCCCCGCTGTGGAGTAGGTGTACGGCGTCGTGCCGCTCGTGTTGCCGGTCACGTCGTATGTGCCGTCGTCGGTATAGTCGAAATCATACGTATACGGGGGAGTGCCTCCGCCCGTCCCGGTGGCGTCCAGCGTCACGCTGAGAGGCGCCAGTCCGCCGGTGGGACTCGAGACGATGTCGGCCGTCAGCGCGCCGCCGGGGCCCCCGACGTTGATCAGCACGGTATCCTCGTCGGTCGCGGACACGCTGTCCGTCACGCGCACGCGGGCCGTGTACGTTCCGTTGACCGCGTACGTATAGGCCGCGCTCCCGGTGGTGTCACCCGTCACGTCCCATGATCCATCGTTGGTGTAATCGAAGTCGTAGGTATATGGTCCGCTGCCCCCGCTGCTGCCGGTGGCGTCGAGCGTCACGGCCAGCGGCGCCCCGCCGCTGTCGGGCGTGGCGTCGAGCACCGCCGTCAGCGAGCCCGTCGGTGTAACGACCACGATGTCCCTGAACGCCGGCAGGCTGCGCTGCCCGCTGCCGGTGTCCGTCACCACCAGCGTCGCGATGTAGGTGCCATCCGCGCTGTAGGTGTGCGCCTGGGTGGGATAGGCGGCGGGATCGTAGGTCGGTCCGCCGTCGTTAGGATCCAGTTCGTACTCGATGCCGGCCCCGGTGGTGCTGCCCGTCAGATCGAACACCACGCCCAGTGGCGCCTGCCCCTTGTCGGGCGCGGCGGCCAGCATCGCCAGCGGCGGCGCTGGTGAGCCACCCGGGTCCGTCACGATCACGTCGACCCAGTCGGCATCGGTCAGGCCCGCGGAGTCGGTCACCTTCATCGTCACCCGGTACACGCCCGCCTGGTTGTAGGTGTGGGCGTAGGTTGGGCCACCCGGCACAAAGGCGCCGTTGCCCAGCAGGTCGTAGGAATAGCTCACGATCGGATTGGCGCCCGGCGTACTGAGCGACGCGTCGAACGTCACCGCCAGCGGCATGTCGCCGGTGTTCGGATTGACGGTCAGCTTGGCCGTCGGCCCGTTGGGGTTGGCGGCGCTCACGGTAATTCTGATCGCCGCCGTATCCGTGGCGCCACCCGTGTCCGTTACTCGCAGCGAGGCGTCGTACGTCCCGGCCGCGACATACTGATGGACCTCGGTGTCCGACAACACCTGGTAGCCCATGCCGTCGCCGAAGTCCCACTCGAAGGTGGCAATTGAATCGCCGGCATCGATGTCGTGGGAGCCGCCGCCGTAGAACACCACGTGCAGCGGAGCCGTGCCGGCAGTCGGCGCGGCGTGCGCGATTGCATTCGGTGGGTTATTCACACCGGCGCCCTGGGCCACGTAGAAGCAGATCTTCTGTGGGTTGGTCGGCTGGTCGTCGTAGAGCGCGAAGACCGCGAACTGCCCGCTGAAGCCCGCATCACCGGTGAATTGGAAGCCGCTGATGGTCCCGGCCGCCGGATTGTCGACAATCAGCGACGCGTCGGGATCGGACGACGGAATCGGGCTGCTGGTACCAGGATCAAACAGCTCGAAGTCGATCACGCTGGATGCGCCGATAACGTAGGGATCGGCCTGGGTCCCATTGCCTGTCGCCGGGGTGCTGGCCACACTGAACTGCACGGCGGTCGTGGAGTCCCCGCCGGTCAGATTGCTCGGTGTCCCGTCGTCCGTGCCGTCAGTCGGCCGGACCCAGTAGTAGCCGTCGATCAGCGTACTCGTGACGTGCGTCTGGAAGTACAGGCGCTCGCTGCTGGCACTGCCGATGCACTCGCTGAACTGCACGCCGGCCAGCGGCGCAATCGTCGGCGGGGAGCCGAAGTCCGCCGGGTCCGCCGGGTAGTCGCCGATGCTGGCCGATTCGTAGATGCTATAGCCGCCCAGCACCGAGCAGTCGTAGTTGGCGCCGATCGGCGTGATGTCGTGGATCGTGATGTAGCCATCGCCGTTACCGTCGATCGCCGATTGCACGCTGCCGATCGGGAACGGTGCCGGGAATCCGGCGGACTTCTCCTCGAAGTGCACGCCAAGCGGGGTCAGATCGCTGACGTACACCAACCCATCCTGGTTATAGTCACCGACGTTGTAGTAGTACCACTCCAGCAGGCTGCCCTGCTTACTCAGCAGCGTCTGTGAGGCCGCCGTGGTTGGCGGCACACTGACCACCCGTTCCGCGACCTGTGGGCCGCGCTCGAAGCAGAAAGTGGCCAGGATAGCGTCGCCGCTGAAGCCCTCTCTCTCCTGCGGTCGGATCAGCACCTGCCCGTAGTGCACGTGCCCACGGTCTGACAGAACCTCAAGCGTCAGCAGCTCGGTTGGGCTGCCCATCGCTTCGCTGGCTCGCACTCCGACCGGTGCATACAGCTCCGGGTTGAACTCAAGCTCCATGTAGAGAGCCTTGAGCCCGACGGCCCCGGTCACCCGCACCGCGGCTTCCGCCCCGTCGTCGCGCTCGATCACGTTGAGGTCAAACGACTCGGCGAGCGCGCCATCGAATAGGCTGTCGCCGGAGATGTTGAGCCCGAACGCCTGTGGATCAGGTTGCGCGTCGAGGCTGGTTCCCGGTTTGCCGGAACCGCAGCTGCTGAGGATCAGTAGTAGTACGGCGGCTGCAATCAGGATGCCCGTCCTGCGGGCATCGCCACATCTTGCCTGACTCATCGACCTCGCCTCCCAGTCGTGACTGCTGCGACATCAGCTGTGGCAGCTTATTCAGTAGCACTCCGCGGGTTCGCGACAACCCTTTCGGCGACCCGGCTGCAGCGTCACTGCTACAGCTATACCACGAGACGGGGCCATGCGCAAGCAGACACGCGCGAGCCCTTAAGACTCCGTGTGCAGGCGGCTATCGGAGAGTCGCTCCTGCGGTGTTATACTCAGTCGTAGGCCCCGCTTCACTGGCAGATGCTCTCGGTGCTAGTCCTTTTGCAGCCCAACCGCAACGGCAGACAACTCCTCCTCAAGCAGATGAGCGGCAGTATCCTTGGCTGGCACAAACGTCAGCCTCCGAAGGAGGTGCAGCATGACACGCTCGCTGCCTACTGCTGCGGGCGCCGTGGCATGCGTCCTCCTCCTGCTATCGCTCTCGCACGGTTGCGGCGGCGATCACGTCAATCCGGCTCCGTCGCGTACTGCGCCGGGCCCAATCGCTGCTGAGGACGTACCCGCTCGCCAGCCCGCCAACCAGCTTGTGCCGGTTGTGATGCGACCGCAGCAGCCGGTTGCGCCGCCGTTCGGGCCTGTTTCGGTTGTGCCGACCCGGGTGATTCAGCTCGCTGAATCTCCCCGTCGCCATGCTGCGTTCCTCGAAGAAGACCTGCTCAGGGACGCCGGCACCTTTGAGCAACCATATCCCAACGCGAACGTAGCGGTCCAGGGAGACTGGGCATACTTCACCCCGGACTGGGAGCCAGGCAGCCAGCCGCCGCGGACTGAGATCGCCTACTGCACCTACGAGTTTTATCTGAGCGGCTTCGATCGCAGTCCCACCGTCATGTTCATCTGGCACACTCCGCCCCAGGCTGCCGCGGACTTCTGGGTGGGGCTCGGAAACGTGGACCGCCAGGCCTGGGACTGGTATGAAGGACCGGCGGATCGGGTCTTGACGCTCAGCTCGCTGGATCCGTACACCGATCCGGGTGGAGCTGCCTTGCTCATCGTGGTGGTATTGGGACAGGAGCCGGCGCTCCTCGAGCGGCTGATAGTTGATGCACCCGAACTCCGAGGCACCGGCGAGAATGAACTCGTCATTGAGACCTGTCCGCCGCCACTCGATCCCGGTGGACCTCTTCCGGCCGCCGTGGATCTGGCCTCCAACTGCCCACCCGTCAACGACCAGGGCTGGTGGGCATCCTGCACGGCGTTTGCCGTCGGTGACTGCGCCTTCAACTTCGATCTGGGAGCTATCTACACTGATCTGGGCTGGGATTTCGACGATTCGTTCAACCTGATCAGCCCCAAGTACCTGTACATCGAAAGCGGCAAGGACTCCGGCGCCAGCTGCCCCTGGGAGGGGCGCTACACGGGTGACGTGGTCGCCTGGCTCACCATGAGCGGCGTCGCCACCAAGTTCAATGCCCCCTATGACTTCTCCTGCAACGACAGCTGGCTGCCGGATGCGCTGGCTGACGTGCCGGTACTGGGCGCCGAGGACTGGTTTTGCATGCTGCCGGAAGGCGGTGACGGCCTCAGCAACATCAAAACCGTCCTGGCCAATCACCAGCGACCGGTGATCCTGCGCACCAACATCGACCAGGCATTCCTGGACTATGAGGCCGGCCAGGTCTGGCAGTACACCGGACCTGCGCTGGGCAGTCACGCGATGTGCCTGGTCGGCTACGACGACGACGCTGACGGCGGCAGTGGCGCGTTCAAAGTGCGCAGCAGCTGGGGCCCGGACTGGGGCGATGAGGGCCATATCTGGATGCGCTACAACCTGACTTCAGTCGAGGCTGCCGAGCCGTGGCTGTGGAAGCTGGAGGCTGAATACGACGCGTTGACAGCGCAGCGCTTCTGCGGCCAGGAGGCCGCCCTGGCACCTCCCACGGCGCTCGCGGCATCACAGGGCACTTACCTGGGCCTGATCAGACTCAACTGGCTGAAGAGCCCCTCGGCCACCGGCTACAACATCTACCGCAATCGCCGGGACAACCTGGTGGCCTCCGTCGCTGACGTGGACAGCTGGGATGATCCGACGGTGGCCAACCAACTGGCGCAGACCTACTGGGTTCAGGCCACGGCCGGGCCGGCCGAAAGCCAGCTCAGTGCGCCGGAGTTGGGCTGGTTGGGTGCCAATCCAACGGAATACAAACACACTTGGGGCGGCAGCGGTGAGGACTTCGCCAGGGATGTAGCGGTGGATGCTGACGGCAATGTGTATGTGGCAGGCCACACCGAGAGTTTCGGGGCGGGCAACGGCGATGCCCTGCTCTGCAAGTACAACAGCGGCGGCCATTTTGAGTGGGTGCGCACCTGGGGCGGTGGTCAATGGGAAGGTGCTTCCGCCGTGGCGGTCGCGGGGGACTACGTCTATTTGGCGGGTTCCACCGTCAGCTTCGGCGAGGGGGGCAATGACTTCTTCGTGCTCAGGTTCACCACCTCCGGCACGCTGCAGCTGCAGAAGACCTGGGGCGGATCAAGCGACGACCACGCCGCCGGCCTGGCCCTCGTTGACGCGCTGACCTTTTACGTGGTCGGCGTGACGGAGAGCTTCGGACCCGGGTCGTCCGCCACCGTGCTGCTGAGATACGGCACTCTCGGGCTTGAGCTCCAGACCAGTTGGGGGGCAGCGACCTCGACAACGCGCAGGCGCTGGCGCTGGACAGCTCCGGCAACGTCTTCGTAGCCGGCCACACGGAAAGCTACGGCACCGGAGGGCGTGATGTACTGCTGCTCAAGTACGACAATGCCGGCAGTCTCCAGTGGGCCCGCGCCTGGGGCGGGGCGGACAACGACCAGGCCCAGGCGCTGAGCCTGGACGGCACGGACGTTCACCTGGCCGGCTTCACCCACACCTACGGTGCCGGCTCAGACGACGTGCTGCTGATCGGTTACAGCACGGACGGCGTGTTTCAGTCCGCATTCTGCTGGGGTGCAGCCGGCTTCGACGGCGCGTATGGAATAGCCGTCGGCACTGACCACCGCGTCTATCTGGCCGGCCAGACCACCAGCGGCGCTGGCGGTGATCTGGACGTCCTGCTGCTCGCGCTGAGCGCCGAGGGCGCGCTGGACTGGGCGCGCATCTGGGGCGGAACCGGCCGTGACTACGCCAACGCGATGGTGAGCGGCCAGATCGAGCGGTTGTTCCTGGCCGCCGCGGCCCGGAACGTCGACCCCACCTGGCAGGACTTCACCGGCCAGTGCTGCGTGCCCGCCGGCATCGCGAGTGAGCCGGCCGGATCGACGGGCACACCGACCGGGGTCATCGGCACCCCTGCGTTCACCACCGGCAATCCTGCCGGTACCGAGGATACCGGCGGCGGCGGGGACGACGCGCTGGTGCTGCGGCTGCTGCCCTAGCCGCGAGTAGCACGGCTGCTGCGCGTCTGGACTAGCTGGCAAATAGGTTCGTTATGATAGAAAAGCAGTGCGGAGTCCCTCCTTACACCGCGAACGTCTTTGACCTTTGTGTCAATCTGCTGGCGGCATGACCTGCTAGGGTACCAGCACCTTGCAGGATGCCGCTGGTAGAATCAGGGACAGAAGGTTCGTTACGCGGTGCGCCCGTAGGGAGGAAGGCATGGGAGTTCGTTCGTCGCTTGTGCGGTTCTGCCTGGTCGTGCTGATTCCGCTGATGCTCAGTGTGCCCGGGTGTGGCGGGCATTCGACTGGCGGCGCTGACATTCTGCGCGGCAGTCAGCCGGACCCCGATGGTTCACTCGGCGCAACTCAGCGGGACAGGGATCGGAACGCTCCCGACCCGCCACTGAACCGCAAGGTGACGCTCGATGAGGCGCTGGCAGAGCTCGAGGCGCTCGAGACACCAGCCGGAGTCGACGAGCAGCTGTTCCAGAGCCTCAAGGCGGAACTGAGAGACGTGCTGATCGGCACGAACCGCCAGCGCTTTGCCACCGGAGTGTCAGCAGACTCGGTAAACGCTGTCAGTCAATTTGCGCCGCTCGACTCCGGTCCGGACTCAATCCAGTTCCAGTGGCGCGAGAAAAACGTCGGGGACTACGACCTGAACGGCGAGGTCTGGGTAGCTGATATCACGCCTATCGGAGTCTATTTCGAGAAAAGCCACACTGATCCCGAGTGGAGCAGAGCCCAGCGGGCGGACGGCAACGGCGACGGGCGGGTCACCGTCAGCGATATCACGCCGATCGGGCAGAACTTCCTGAACGTCATCGCGGGCTACAAGGTCTTCCGCGGTCCGGCGGACGCTGAGGTGCTCGACGAGGTTGCGGACCTCGGGCGCCAGGACGCCTGGATGGTGGAAGACGCCGCGGTTGTCTACCTCTTCGAGGATGAGGGGATCGAGCCTGAGACCAGCTATCTGTACGAGGTAGCGCCCTATCACTTCGATGAGGAGCGGAGTGAGAAGCTTGTGGGCGGGCATTCGGAACAGCTGCGGCTCGACTCGTACTCCGCCTACGGCTACATGGATACCGAGGACATGGCCACGACCGAGATCGAGGTCGAAGGCGAGACAGTGGAGGTGCTGATCCATGAGGTGCTGGTCCGTTACGACGCGCAACCGGCACCCGGGCAGCTCATGGACCTCGTCTACGGGCAGCTGGCCGGCCGGCTGCTGGGACAGATCAACAACACCTCCACCTATCGGGTGTGGGTGCACGATCCCGAATACACCTTCGCAGTGAGCCAGGAGATGTCCGCCGAAGGCGGGGCAGCCGTCTGGCCGCACCAGGTGTTCACACTGGATCTGCCAGAAGCGGCCGGACAAAGCACATCTTCGGTGAAGGCCGCCTCCGATTCACACTCCAATCCATACCGTGACGAGCAATGGGCGCTGGATGCAGTGAATGCTGAAGCGGCTTGGGCGATGCTCGAGGACTGGGAGGCAATTCCCGGCAATTCGCTGTCAGACATCGTTGTCGCCGTGATTGACTGCGGGGTGGACATCGATCACGAAGACCTGGCAGGCATATGGACGGATGTGTACGGCCACTCGCTGGATCCCAATCCGGGTGACGAGAACTTCTCACACGGCACGCACGTTGCTGGGATCGTTGCGATGAGGGACAACGATGTGGGTGGAGTCGGTCTCGCCAGCGAGTGCGTCAGGGTGATGCCGATCAGAACTGGCTTCCCGCTGGGTGGTGAGTGGATACACTCGGAACCGTGGGTTGTTGCGGCTGTCTACGATGCGGTTGATCACGGGGCAGACGCGGCCAATATTAGTATTGGGAACAGGTTTGGGCTGTGCAGGTGGCTCTGGGAGGGTGTAGCTGAGCATGCATCGGATCACGGCGTCATTCTGGTCGCCGCGTGTGGCAATGACGGATTGTCTGCTGACGACATCTTCCCGAGCTCCTTGGATGGATACCTCGCGGTCGGTGGCGTGATGCAGTATGGCTTCGGCTACAAAAGAATGCACTATCTCAAAGACGATGGATCGGGCTACTGGGGAAGCAACTACGGCCCAAGCGTAGATATCTGCGCTCCTGGCGGATACATACTGTCGACCGTGTTTGAAGGCAAGGGCAAGCACTTCGACGAGGATCCGAACTACGACTACATGTCCGGCACCAGCATGGCGGCACCCTACGTTTCGGCCCTCGCCGGTCTGATGCTGGCTGTGTCGCCCGGGATGACATCAGCTGAGCTGCTTGGGGTAATGCAGTGGACGGGACAGGATATCGTCGAGGACCCTGGCAAGCCGATCGGCAAAATGATCGATGCCCGGGCTGCTATTGCAGAGGTGCTCGACTGGGATGAGCTGTTCGTGCCGGAGAACGTCGCGGCTTCCGATGGTACCTATGTCGATCGGATCGAGGTGACATGGGATCCGCCCGACGATGGCGCCCCGCCCCAGTACTACGTTATTCACCGCAGCGCATCCCAGTTCGGGGGCTATGAAACACAGGGCCTCGTCTACCATCCCCAGACGACTTGGGATGACACTCAGGTCCCTGGTGAGGACCAGTATTGGTATCGCGTGGAGTCGGTCCGCAATGGCTGGGACAACGCACTCAGCGGGCCCGACAGCGGATACCTTGCCGATTTGCAGCCCCCGGAAGACCTGACGGCCTCCGATGGCGCCCATGATGATCGAATCGCCCTGACATGGTCACATCCCGCCAATGGTCCAGCTCCTGATGGTTACCGGATTCTCCGCAGCGCTGACGAAGCAGGCCCGTTTGTGCAGGTAGACACGGTGCTGTACCCCGCTGAATCATGGGCTGACACTACGATCGAGGACTGGGAGACCTACTGGTATGTGGCGATCAGCTACAAGTCCGGGCTGGACGACAGTGGGTACAGCAACGTGGACAGCGGCAAGGTCACGATCCTCAACCCGCCGCGCAGCGTGAGTGCCAGCGACGGTGACCATGATGATAGAATCGCGATCGGCTGGTCGCATCCGGTCAGTGGCGCGCAGCCGGATCGCTACGTCGTGTATCGCTCGCCAACTGAACAGGGCACGTATCTGGAAGTCGGAAGCACTGCACATCCGAACACATCGTTCAATGACGGCGGCATTGAAACTGACGACGACTACTGGTACCTGGTCAGATCGAAGAACGTGATCGGCGAGAGCGCAGACAGCAACAAGGACATCGGCCACCTCAGGCGCCTCGAACCCCCACGCAGCCTGACAGCGGGAAACGGCACCAGCACCGACTGGATCTCGGTCTCCTGGCTGCATCCGCTGATCGGCCTGGATCCGCAAGGCTACGATATCTACCGTGCCACCTCGGAGGACGGCACCTATCAGCTGCAGGCCAGCGTGCCCTACCCGCAGACCAGCTGGCAGGACTCCAGCATCACGGATGGGCAGCACTACTGGTATCTGGCGCGATCAACGAGCACCGGCTTCACCGACAGCGCCGACAGCAACAAGGATGAGGGCTGGCTCAAGGGGCTCGATCCTCCCCTGTCCCTGGCCGCGTCAGACGGCGCGCACGCCGACAGGATCGAGGTCACCTGGTCACACGCCGGCAGCGGACAGGTCCCGGATGGCTACAGGATCTATCGCGCCGACTCGCAGACCGGGACGTACACCTTCCAGACCTCCGAGCCGTACCCGGGCGCTTCCTGGGATGACAACAACGTGCCGAACACAGGCGACTACTGGTATCGGGCCACCGCGTACAAGCCGGGCTTTGATGACAGCGTGCCCAGCAATGCTGACGGCGGCTTTCTGGCGGGGCTGCAGCCACCGTGGGGCCTCAGCGCCAGCGATGGCACCCACACTGACAGGATCGTCATCAACTGGTCGCATCCGGTTGCCGGCCCTGATCCGGACGGGTACTACATTGAGCGAAGTGCATCAGTAGATGGGACCTACGAGCAGGTCTTTGATGCTGCTTACCCGACCAGCAGCTGGGAAGACACGAGTGTCCCTGATACCAACACCTACTGGTACAAGGCTGTGTCCTACAAGGCCGGCTACGATGACAGCGGCGACAGCAACAAGGACAGCGGTAAGTTGATGGGACTGCAGCCCCCGACCGGTCTCAGCGCCACGGACGGTGACTACAACGACAAGGTCGTGATCAGCTGGAACCTTCCTGGCAGCGGGCCAACGCCCGATGGCTACTCCATCCACCGCGCGACGACCATTGGCGGCACTTACACCCAGGTCGGGACGGCCGCCCATCCTGCTACGAGCTGGGACGACGAAGACGTACCTGACAGTGGAACCTTCTGGTACAAGGCAAGATCCTACCGGTCTGGGTACGCCGACAGCGACGATTCGAACAAGGACAGCGGACACCGGCTGCCGCAGTGGACGATCCTGACTGCTGACAGCGCCTCGAGCAGTGGAAAATTCAGCTCCATGGCGATCGTCGATGGCCGACCTGCGGTCAGTCATTACGACCACAGTAACGACAATCTCCGCTATGTCAGGGCTTCAGATGCTCAGGGCACCAGCTGGGGATCACCAGTAGTGGTAGCTTCGGCCGGCGACGTCGGCAGCTTCACCTCAATGCTCGTCGTCAGCGGCAATCCGGCGATCGCATACCACGACGCCACCAATGCGAAGCTGATGTACGTTCGCGCCGCTGACACCACTGGCGGCAGCTGGGATACGCCCGCTGAAGCGGCTGACATGGGTACACCCGCGCAGTATTCCCGCCCGATTTCAATGGCAATGATCGGCAGCAATCCTGCCATCAGCTTCTACGACCATGCGGGCAAGGCGCTGATGTACGTGCGAGCCACAAGTTCGACCGGCTCCTCGTGGGGCAGTGCCGTGGAGATCGACAGCAACACCTTCTATGAGAACCTCGGACTGCACAACTCGCTGGCATACATCAGTAATCGGCCGGCGATCGCTTACTACGACTACGGTGGTAGCAACAATGAAACATACTACGTGTGGGCCACCGGCAGCACCGGATCTGGCTGGAATGAGCCCGTAACGGTGGACGATCTGGGTGGGATATTTGTCGACTTGCTCAAGGTCAATGGGAATCCCGCTATCGCTGAGTATGTGAGCGATACTCCGCGTGCCGGTTTGAATTTCACTCGTTCCAGCAGCTCGACGGGCTCCGCCTGGCCTACGCCACAGGTTGTTCATGCCGGTGTAGGACTCGGCGAGCAAGGCACGTCCATGGCTCTGATCGATGGCAATCCCGCCGTGGCATACATGGGCAGCAACTGGCATCTCTACTACGTGGAAGCCACGAACGCAAGCGGCAGCAGCTGGGGCACACCCCTGGACGTCACCAACTCGGCAGAGGACAAACGCCTGCCTTGTCTGAAGGAAGTCGACGGCCACCCGGCGATTGCATTCATGCGCAACCTGGGCGGTCAGAACAGGCTGTGGTACGCGATCCTGCTGGAGTAGATGTGGGCGCGAGCCTGGGCCGCGCATCGAGACGCTCGACAGGCCGGTGATCCTCGTCGATGGCGAGATGCTGGTGGAGCTGGTGATCGGTTACAGGGCACGGCGCGCGAGCGGTCAGGTTCGCTGAGATCAGCGAAGTCGATAAGGGGTAACTTGCGGACCAGAGCGGCCAGCCGGCATGATGGTCGGCGCATGGCCCCGGTACATTGCTCTGGCTCACAATACCACTCCGGCACAACGCCGGGGTAGTCCTCTATGTTCACAGCTTACAGCGCTTCGAGGGTGTCTGCCGGAGCTTCCATGTCCGTATCAGAGATTCCACGATCTCGGGACCCACTACCCTCACCGGATGCTGAACGCAACCCGCTGCTGCCCATCCCCACCGTCGGAAATCGTTAGTTCCTCGCCACCGGCAGAGGGTCTGCAGGTGGACCGGTTCATGGAGAGCAGGTCACTGCTCTGTGGCACACGACCATCCGCGCACGGCACAGCACGGCTCCCGGGACGCATTCGATCCTAACTGAGTTCGGGATCCAGAGGGTAGCTGTCGAACATGTCCGGCACGCCGTCGCCGTCGGAATCAGTGTCGTGCCCATCTCTTTCGGGATCGTCGGGATAGGCATCGGTGATGTCCGGTGTGCCGTCACCATCCGAGTCCTGGGAATGCGACAGGATCAGCAGCATCGCGGGATCGGGGATGTTGAGCCTGGGCAGCAGGACATCATCGACACCGTCACAGGAGGCCGTCGTGGCGATCAGCGCCAGCGCCAGGATGAAACCAGCAGCGGTTTGTACCAGTACCGTCATTACATCCTCTGGAAGCATGGGCCCGCCGTTTTGTTCGGTGCCCACCGCGAATCGAGGTGCGAACTCCACCGGGCCCGGCGACCGACGGCGGCGACCCAGATGGAGACTGCACCCGCGGGCCGCAGGCCGGGCTGCGCGACGGCGCCATGATGGTGTACAATGGCCTCCTGCTATCGTGTTTCCAGCTGTCCATAGACAGCATTGAACGCAGGTATAGAAGCGGGAGTCTCGGGAGGAGGAGGTTTATTGAAATGCATGCTTTACTGAAGCGTATGCCGTTCGTGATTGTAGTCATCGCCATGTCCGCCCTGAGTCATGGTTACACGGCTCAAGGGGCGCAAGACGACGGGCAGGTCAACACCGCGTCGCTGTTCGCGGTGGTGGTGGGGATTTCCGACTACGAGCACGGCGTGTCCCCGCATTCCCTGGAGCGTGCCAGCCTGCGCGACCTGGCTCACGCCCACGAGGATGCGATCGCCTTTCGGGGCATGCTGCTCGATTGCGGCGTGCCGGCGGACAACATCCATCTGCTGACCAACGAGGCGGCCACCGAGGCCAGGCTGCAGGATGAACTGGCGTGGCTGGTCGATGCCGCCGACGAGGCCAGCGGCCTGGTGTTCTACTACAGCGGCCACGGCAGCGGCCAGGTTCCCGACGTGGATGGGGACGAGAACGCGCGCCGGCCCGGCGACCGGTTCGACGAGGCGCTGGTGCCGTTCGACGCCCTCGACCTCTACCAGTATGACCGGCTCGAGGTCCTGAGCAATCCGGGCCGGATGGCGGAACTGCGCGCGGAGTGCCTGGACAAGATGCTGACCGACGACGAGCTCTTCGGCTACCTCAGCCAGGTCGATGTGCCGTTCTACGTGATATTCGACTCCTGCTTCTCGGGCGGGGCCTTCAGAGACGTAGACCCAGACGCAGAGGCCGAGGCCGAGGCCGACGAGGACGCAGTGGAATTCCAGTGCAAGTCCCCGGACACCAAGGACTACCAGGTGCGCACGATGCCGGAGTATTTCTATCCGGACGACTTCAGGGCGCTGCGGGAGGCTGACAAGAAAGCAGGCGTCATACTGGCACAGCAGGAAGTCATGCTGGAGCTGCCCGACAACATCGTCCTGCTGGCGGCCTGCACGGAGGACCAGACCTCGCTGGAACTGAACGTGGGAGGCCTGTTCACCCACTACCTGCTGGCGGCGCTGACCATTTCAGAAGCCCAGGCCGAGGCCGACATGATCGACAAGTACGGCAATTCCGACGGGTGGGTCGACCTGCGGGAGGCGTTTCTGCTGGCGTCCCAGGTCGTTAAGGACGAGTCTCGGAGAATAGCAGAGCAGGAGCATGACCAGGGCCTGTTCCACCAGCCGGTCGCGCTTAACGAGGCTGCCGCCGCCAGGCTGAAGCTGGCAGAGAGGTAGCAGGCAAACCGTCAAGTACCAGGGAGGTATTGGTATGCGTCGTTTCTCAATCGCAGCTCTGATGCTGTGTGCAGTTCTGATCCCGGCCACGCTTTGCATGGCGGGGCCACAATCCAAGGCAACTGACGATGGCGCGCCGCAGTACTCGTCAGCACCCAAGGCGGCTGTATCCGAACCCACGGTGAGGACCAGGAGCTCGGGAGGCCTGGCCGACGACCTGTATCTGCAGTATGACCTGTTCAATCTCGGCTGGTACAGCATGATTCTGGTGACCGACGTCTTCAGCTACGCCGCCACGGACGATCTGCAGGCTCTGGTCAACTACCGCGAGGTGGTGGGCATCATGCTGGACACGTTTCCGGATCCCGAGACCCGCCGGCGCTACGGCCTGGGAATCCTGGGCGACACCCTCGACACCTTCGACGCGGACGAGCTCTCCGCGGCGCTGGGCGCCTATCTCGACGAAGTTGAGGCCGGCGTGGCCAGTGAGTTCGGTGAGGAAGGGCTGTGGTTCTATCAGCTGGGCATCAATGACAGAAACATGGGCGAGTTCCTGGCAATGAACGCGGACCTTCTGCTGGCGGATGTGCCCAGCCTGAGCTTCTCCGGCCGGGCTCCCGCCTGCGTACCGGATGAGCTGGCCTTCCTCGCCGGCCAGCTGGCTGAGCACTCCGGACAGGAGCAGCTGGTGTGCATGATGGGCGGGCTGTACGATGGCTACAACGGCTACTGGTTCGCCTACTTCGACTTCCCGGAAGAGGAGTGACGGAGGCGATCAGGTCGTCGATCAGGTCCGCATAGCGGACAGCCTGTGCCTGGGGACTGGCCTGCGGCCCGGCTACGCGCAGCGAGCAACCGGCAGTCAGGGCTCCACCGCTCCTTGCGCGCTCGAAGGCACGAGGAACAGCGCCGACAGACACTCGCAGTGGAGGATAATCTGATCAGCGTTGTTCCGGCCCCGCAGGTCAATGGGAAACTCACCGCCACCCCAGCGCTCATCGATGTGAAGCGTGATATCGTGGCGCACCGTCATCCCGTTGAGGCTCTGGTAGTAGACGCTGGTGGAGCGAATCGCTTCGATGGGAATCTCGTACTGGTCTGATTCCGTGACCATGTAAAGCTTCCTGCCGTCACAGGCGAAGGACTCCTTGTCCCTGCGGCGCAGCGTGCGCCAGTCGAACCGCATGACCGGCGAGTCGATGTCAAACGGCGGGAAGGCGGCCACGTCCAGACTCGCGGCCAGGCGCCGGCGGAAGTGCAGCGCGACCGCCGCGAGGACCGCCTGATTGCCTTCGCTCAGCCCGACGGCGTCGAGGGCGGGGCCCGCCGCGGGGATGTACCTGCGGAAGTCGCCTGCATGGCAGCGAAGCGACCCGTCCGGCGTCAGCACGAAGAATCGCAGCGTCTGTCTGCCGCGTTCCTGCCGGTGGGGCTTGGCCCCCAGCAGCGTATCCAGCGCGATCACCGTGTTGTCGGTGGGACGCGTGCGATAGCTGATCGCTTCATCGCTGACTCGCACGAAGCCATAGCGACGCTGGCAGATGCGATCAACCAGCAACGCGCCGGAGACGACCACCCAGCCGATCAGCCCGAACAAGACCGTTGCTGACAGCTGCGCCTCCTGGATTCCGGTTTGCGGTAGCAGCTCGAAATTCACGAAGAAGATGAATGCGAGGGGCCCGATGCCGACACCGGCCAATAGCCCCCACCCGAGGCTCACGCACCAGTCGGCAATGCCTACCGGCCGGCGCCGGAACAGACTCTCGCCAGCGTCTGTCAGGCTTCTCGCCCCCACCTTGTCCATGCATTCTCCTCCCAGTTATTCCAGGCCATAGAGCACGAACGGTGCCCATTTGGCCGCGCCCACACCTTTCTCATCGAGCAGCCACAGCTTGGCCTGGCGCAGCGCCTCGCGCTTGCTCATCCCTTCCTGTTGCCAGTTGCGGTAGAAGCGCTCCATCAGCGCCCGGGTCTCATCGTCGTGCACCCCGCGCAATGAGGCCAGCACGCTGCGCGCCCCGGCATACAAAAAGCCCTGGGTCATCCCCATCACCCCCGCGCCCGGGTTGGCCTCCCCTTCCGCCGTGTGGCAGCAGGACAGCGCCACCAGCTCGCAGCCATTGAGCGGGATGCCCATCACCTCGCTCATCCTGAGAAAGCCGTCCGTGCCCGAGATGTCCCGGCCCCAGTCGAGGGCCGCGTCCTCTTCCGCATCCTCCTCCTCTTCCTCTTCCTGATACAGCACCACCCCGTTGAGCAGCGGCACCTGGGACAGGAAGCCATGCGTCGCCAGGTGGATCACCCGGCAGCCCGGCATGCTCTCTCGGAGCGCCGGCTCCGTGACCTG